>Ga0169931_10001656_pt1 | contig 36667 bp, 32 predicted proteins | sample Kivu_15m_20L_FD_129675 | JGI IMG/M metagenome (GOLD analysis project Ga0169931, IMG submission 129675) | Freshwater microbial communities from Lake Kivu, Western Province, Rwanda to study Microbial Dark Matter (Phase II) - Kivu_15m_20L... | ecosystem: Environmental > Aquatic > Freshwater > Lake...
GAGCCCACACCACATCTCCTTGGAAACTTTGGTCCAATCCGGCAATGATGCGCATGACGGTGGATTTACCCGCACCATTGTTACCCAGGATGCCGATTTTGGCCCCGTAGTAAAATGAGAGGTAAATGTCTTTGAGAATATGTTTGCCTGTGGGGGTGGTCTTATTCACCCGCACCATCGAAAAAATGACCTTTTTATCGTCTGACATAGCGCTTGAATTTAGGAGCGCAAAAGTAGGAGGGAGGGGCATTTTTCTGTTGAAAAATTATCCTCTTGGATTATGATGATTTTGACTTTTGCAAAGCACGTAATGCAGTCTTCAGCGCCACTTGAGGACCAAGAATATATTTGGGCCAAAAACCATGACCACCATCGAGGCATTCAGGGCGCTGGCACTTTCTTTTCCCGAGACGGAAGAAGGGCCCCACATGGAAGTAACGGCTTTCAAAGTGCGGAAGAAAATCTTTGCTACGCTCAATCCCGCAGCAGACAGGGCCTGCATCAAACTGACGGCTATAATACAAGATGTTTTCTGCGCCATTGACCGCGAGGCCATTTATCCGGTGCCCAACAAATGGGGCCAACAGGGATGGACCAATATTTCTCTTTCCAACATCAGTGAAGAATTGCTACTCGATGCGGTTACCACCGCCTATTGTGCAGTAGCTCCCAAGCCATTGGCCGCACTTTTTTTACCCGATAACAATGATATTTGAATAACAATTTAGCAAACAGAATACCATGACATTAGGTGTTTTTTCTCTCAGCATCAGCGTAAAAAACTTGGCAGATTCCAAGGCTTTTTATGAGCACCTCGGTTTCGAGCAATTTGCAGGCAGCATGGAGAGCAACTATCTCATCATGAAGCAGGGTCAAACTCTGATTGGCCTATTCTACGGAATGTTCGAAGGCAATATGCTCACGTTCAATCCGGGATGGGACGCCAATGCGGCTGAGGTCAACCCGTATGACGATATCCGCACCATTCAAAAGGCGCTTCTCGAAAAGGGAATTGCCATTGCTGCACCAATCGATGAGCAAGGTCAGGGTCCTGCGCATTTGGTGATTACAGATCCCGATGGCAATGTGATTTTGGTGGACCAACATCGTTGATTCATGGGATTCTTCGATTCAAAACCACAACACACCGCCTTGCTTCCGTGGCGAGATATTACCCTAAAGAGCGATCTGGAGGAAGTGGTGCGCATTTCAGCCTCACAACCTGTGATCCTGTTCAAACATTCCACGCGTTGTGGCATCAGTAGAATGGTGCTTAGACAATTCGAGGCCCGCGGAAAAGCCGAGGGAAGGGTTTATTTCTTTTTGGATTTGCCGGCTCATCGGCCTATTTCCGATGAAGTTGCCGTCCGATTTGGGGTGCAGCACCAATCACCTCAAGTTTTGGTCATTGAGCGCGGAGTCTGCACCAGGTCGGCATCGCACCACGACATTCTGAATCTGATGCTCTGATTCGCTTCGGTTTCAGTCGTGAAAACCTTTGCCCTGCATGATTTTGGGCGAACATTTCTCGATGCGGCCCATGCGCGTTGCGGGATTTTTGGTTTGGTTAAAATGCAGGATATAGCCCTTTTTGCGCCCCGGAGTCAATGCCTCCCAAGCCGCACCAAACGCAGGGTCTGAGGCTATTTTTTCTACCAACTCAGCCGGATAATCATCGGAAGTCACTGTTTTGTATTCCACCTTAAGACCTTGCTCCTCAATCATAATGGCCTCTTGGATGTAAGCTCTGAGTGATGGAATGATAGCAGTGATTTGGCCCGTGTCGGTGAACCGGATGATGCGCCCTCCTTGCGAGTTTTCGCCTTGCTTAATCAACAGACCTTCGGGGTTGCTCATCAGGGAGCCTTTCAGAAAACTGATGACACAATTTTCTTTGAAAGCGCCCAGCATCACCACGTTTTTATCATTGAGACAATAGACCGGCACGCCCCATTTGCGCTCTTCGGCAAGGCCCGATTGAAGCATCACATCGCGCAATAATGCCAACTCTTTTTCCCATGAATGCACCACTCATGCGGGCGTTCCGCCAAGGGGGCAACGTCCGCAACCATCAAGTAAATAGTCGTCTACAGCGGGATTTTTGAACGTCATCGACTTTTGAATTTCTGTCCAAAAGTGGGGCTTTTTGAACAGACATCCTCAGACCACTCGTGCTTAAAAGGCGCTTATCTTGGCACCGAATCTTAAGGACATTCTCATGAAAAACACACTCAGAGCAGCATTTGTCATATTCCTTATTGGCCATTATACGACCATCGCTTTGGGCCAAAACATTCAAATGGTCAATGGAAAATTCATGAACGGAACAAATACGTTTGTGCCTGTGGTGATGAACTATGATGTGCAACTGCGCTATCGTGGAGCCAAATCAGCTGAAGAAGTATATGTTTCACCTGCCCACTCATATTTCTCAACGCCCAACATTAAAGAGAGCTGCGATGACCCCAAGGATTGCAGGCAAATGATAGCCTCGCATTTCAAAGAAATCAAAGCCATGGGCTGCAACACACTGCGCATTGTGGGGCATTACAGCTATTCGGGCTATGATCATTTGGACTATCCGGCAATGTGGTCGGTGGGTGGATGGTGGGGAGATACCTACTATCCGGAACTTGCACCTCCTTATGAGCTTCATTTCAAGTTGATTAACGACATTCTGACTTTAGCCGACCAGGCGGGATTGAAGGTGATATTGCTGACAGGAGGCAAGAAAGTTGACCAAAGCGCTTACCTTAAGGCATTTACCACCTATTTGGAAGTTTTGGCAGCGCGTTTCAAAAACGACCCTCGGTTGTTGGCTTTTGACCTGCTTAATGAGCCCGAGTATTTTCATGGATCGGATGTAATTGCCGATGCATCAGGTAAATCAACACGCAAAGAGGCCTATACCAAAGAAGATGTCCGCATAATGGTGGACGAGTGGGTTGGTGCCATTCGCAAGCATTCGCGTACGCTTATCACCATTGGGCTAACTGCCTCAGGCACTGTGTTTCAGTGGGATCCCGAAGTGCTTGATGTGGATTTTTTTTCCTACCATCTCTACCCCAAAACCGGCAATCCCAACCTGTATGACATCTACAATACAGAGATTTATTATCTCGGACATAACATTAAAAAGCCATGGATCATTGGCGAAACGGGCTTTTCGGCCAGTGACTTGAAAAAAGGAAAATGGCTGGGCGAGGGAGCCGACCGCAAGTTTTATCCCAACGATGGCACTACGCAAGAGCAATTGGATTTTGCTCGCAAGACTTCACGCTATTGCATGGACTGTGGTGCTTTGGGCTATTCATGGTGGCAATACCACGAAGTGCATTGGGAACCCGACTATGCAGTTGTGGACAGCACGCACAAACTCAAACCGGTTACCCAAGCTTTTGCGGAGATGGCGGCCTACACGCCCAATCCCGAAAACTGCCGTAAGCCCGAAACCTACTACAATGCTACCGGCGCCAAGAAAGGAGGTGTGAGCAAGAGAATTCGATCGGCAGATGGGAAACCAATTACCAATGCCGTGATTGTTACCAACATTAAACAGGGCCAGCGCGGCAGAACTTTCACAGCCGAAAACGGCAAATTCAAAGTCAAGGGCAATGGATTTATCAATTACATCATCGTATCGGCACCGGGCTACAAAAGTGTCAATATCCCGAGAATTAAGTTGTTTTTCAAACGAACCATAAGGCTTCAACCTGCCGGCTGAAAATGCAAAGGGTTAGACGTTCTGTAAGGGTCAGAACTTAAAGCCCAAACCCATTCGAAACTCAATTCCGCCTGTGAAAGCTTCAAGGTTGAAAGTAGAAACCTCACGCTGTTCAAGAGGTACCTCGGGATTATCAGTTCTTTGAACATCGAAATAGGAATTGTAGAAATTGAGCGGAAGGTTGAAATCGAGCATCCAGCGCTCATTGATTTGGTAATTGAAGCGCGGAATCAAAGAAGTTTTGAATCCAACATTGGTACGTGATGATCCAAACTCTGAGGAATTGCCCGGAGCTGAGGCTGAATGAGAAAAATAAGGTGAAAATCCCAAGCCCAATGAGCCACGCCATTTACTTTCAGGTTTTAAAGCGAAAGCCCAGATGTACTCGTAGCGCATTTCGAAGGCCAAATCCATGGTTCGAGAGCGATAAGTTGTGCCAATAACTTGTCCTGTTGAGTCATTGATCACTTGGGTCTTGGGCATTTCTCTATCGAAGCGCAAACGAGTCAACTCAACTTCTTGAATGCGATTTTTGGACGATTTCCATTGCAGAGCAACCGAGGTGTTGAAAAGGCTCAGATTATTGTTCCAATCATAGACAAGAAAGCCGGCCGAATCTTTATCTGCGGAGTTATCCGTGTATAGTCCTGCTGTGTTTTAGGCCTTGAAGACATATTTGTGGTCAGTGTGTGTCTTGCGCAATGGCAAAAAGGGGAAGGGAGAAGCATGGAATGAAAAGGAATCGATTCATTTTTAATTCAATATAGAAATTTGCTTCCCAAAACGAACTGCTCTGCGATTTACTTCACTCGAGAAAAAAGCCGTGACGTAGCAGAATCAAAGACCTTGATATTGCGACCTGACAATTTCCAGAGCCTTTTTGCCCTGCACGGTGTATTGACCGGTATGATCGTCATAGTGATGTTGACCGGGTGCATGCCACTTCCATAGAAATCCACCTCCAAACCACGATTGACCCCAAAAGGTGTTGAACAGCGCTCGGAGCGCATTGGCTTGAGAGGCCTGGTTAATGGGAAGTTGCACTGCGCTGTCCCAAGGTGCTCGACAACAAGCATCGATGCTTCGATAACCATATTCTGTAAAAAGCACGGGCTTTTCGGCCAATTGGCTCGCTTTTCGGAGAAGGGAAAAGGTCTTTTGCCAAGCCCTTTCCAGTGCTGAGACATCCGGTGTGTTTTTACCCGAAAGCGGGAAATAAGCATTGACTCCCATGAAATCGAGCTCTCGCCAAAAAGGACATTTTCCAAAGTCGTCCCAATTGGCTGCATAGGTCAATGGGCCACGGTAAATGGCGCGAACCTCCGCTATCAACTTGTGCCAAAAGGCGGGTCGTTCCGAGGTAAAAGCGCCCAATTCATTACCCAAGCAAAAAAGGTCAGCCTTCTCCTCGGCCGCCAGGCGCGCGTAGGCGAGGACGTAATCGCGATAGTCGTTTTCGAATCGCACCCAATCAGCATTGTTTTCAAACTTGAGGTGGCCTGTGTAGGTGCCTTTGCGCAGCCAAATGTGAGGTTTGACCATTACTTGCATGCCCTCTGCTTTGGCCATACGAATGCTTTGCCTGGTGCCTTCAATTCCTTCTCCCCACCATTGCCATTCAATGGATTGCCAAAAGAGCACTGCTTGATCTTCTCGGCCATAGGCATAGGGGTGCAGTGAAACCCAATTGGCCCCGGCCGTTGATTTCATGTCTTTGAAAACGGTTTGCTCAACAGCTTTTGGCGGTCCTTCGAAACTGAGCCCGTTGATTTGACAAGTGGCGATAACAGGCCACAAGGCAATAACCGATATCCACAACTTGCTCATCTTTTCATTTGACGGCTTTCAAAGTGGCGGTACCTATGCTTGAAGATATGTTTATCACATATACACCGTTTGCCATGGAGGTCAAATTCAACGAATATTCTGAGCCCGTGAACCTTTCTTGTGCAACTGTTTGTCCGCCTGAATTGATGACATCAAGTCTTATGGAGTCGACACCATTTGGTATTCGGATAATGAACTCACCGGGATTCGAAGGTTGAGGGGCAATAGCAAAGCCAAGGCGCGCGTCCTCAAAAATGTTGTTCGAACAAACAGCCCAGTGAGCACAAATAGTATTGAATACATCTTCTTCCACGGTGTAATAAATGCTTTGCACTCCGTTTTGATGACCACCGAAAATCCCGTTATGCATGAACACCAGTGCCACTTCATTTTCTTCATTGAAGTACGCGTCTGAAACAAGCCCATACGCCTCACCGGGATGCCCAATAAATGTCCCCCAACCTTGGTTCAAGCAAATTTGGTCATCTGCAACGGTATTGGCGTGATGCAATCCGAGTCCCCATCTATTGAAGAGTCCATAATAATTGTCACCATTTGAACCATTGTAACTCCATTGCATCGAGCGCATCAGATCCAATGTTTCTGAAGAAAGCAAACCGGGGGCAGATTGTCCGTTGGTCATGTAAAACAACATCACCTTGCCCAACTCACCGGCCGAGGCGCGTAAACTTCCTTGCGGTCCAAATAGCAGACCATTTGTCCCGGGCTGATAGCCTGTTGTATTGATAGGGTTCGGCATTAGCCCCTGATAATTATCTACTTGTGGATTCCAGCCTCCTTGATTTCGATAAATGACGGCCACATCATTGATGTCGGGCAGAAGCGTGACGTTGAAAGAACCGGTAATCCCGAGAGGGGTAAGGATTTCTTCTTGCATGAACAGGTCAAAACGCTCCCCGCTGATTTGCTCAATGAGCGTTCCGATTAAAGCATAATTGGCATTGGAGTAAGCGAAATGACTACCGGGATTCTCAAGGCGCCACATATTGGCAGTGTAGTTGGTTCCTCCTGGTACCAAAAGTTGAGAGATATTCGGAATTGGGTTTTGAGAAAACGTTGCAGAAATGAATCCATTATATCCTGTTCCGTCTTGCAATGACGAGGTATGTGACAAGAGCATTCTGAATGTTACAGGAGTAGATGGGTGGTTCGGATTAATGATCTGGTAACCCATGTAATCCGAGATGTCATCATCTAATTCGAAAAGCCCCTGGTCATACAATTTCATCAAACCCAAAGATGTAATGGTCTTGGAAATAGAGGCAATACGATACTTTGAATCTTCATTCATAGGCAGTTCGCGGGTAAAATCGCGCAATCCAAAGTGGTACTCAGTAGAATGGCCCTGGCAGTGAACCCATACGCTCATACCCATCAAGTCATGCTCTTCAAAAACAGATTGCAACTGGGCTGTCAGTTGCCCTTTGGAAAAAGATGCGATGCAGATACTGCTTGCCAAAAGAAGTAGATTTTTCATTCTCAGAGATAGTTGTGTTGTGCGATAACGCCATTCAATTCTTTTGCTGTTTGGATCCATTGATATAGACCATACATTTTTCATATACCGTATGGCCTACTTGACGGCCCAACTTGAGCCCTTCTAGATTGTCGGCTTGGATGTGATAGCCGCCCAAAACACGCGAATAGCCCGCTCGTTCGGCAGCCTCACTGAGGGTGGCAAAATGCAAAGTGACTTCGGCACCCACATCATCCGGGTGGGTGAGGGCGCCCGCACGCATCACCACAGTGTGGTTGAATTCATCGCTGCCCTTGTATAATTTCAGAATCTCAGAGCAAGCACCACTTACGCTGCTGTGGCCCGAAACATAAGCGGGAAACGCAGGACACAAAAAGGCATCGGGCGAGTAAGGGCGCCACTCGGAGCCATCCATCTCCACAAAATTTCGGCCTTTGCCGGTCCAGCCAATGATCTTTTTGCTTGCATAGAAATGGTGTACCAAAGCATAGGGACGCGCAAAGTCATAGTGCATTTTGGTGTCCCAGCAGGCGATGAAACCGTCCATGGCTGCGGCTGTGACCAAAAAAAACATTTTAACATCGTCATCCAGCGAATGGTTTTTGGTTTTGCTCAGGTGTTGGGCAAAAATGAGCCAGTGGCCTGCTTGCTGCACACTGCTGGGACCATCGCGCATAAACTCCACCAGAGCCATCTGTTCATCCGTCAGTTTGCCTTGCACTTCAACCACTTCGGCCAATTCGCGGGCAAGCTGCTCACTGTCTATGGCGGGGGGCGGTCCTGCGCGGTGCATGGAAGCCGAATCCAACATGAGGGGTTTCACCCTGGGCCAGTGGGCAGTGAGGCAACCGGGCGCATATTTTTCGCCATTGGGCCGAACGAAATATTTGGGTTGCCAGTGTTCCACATCTACCAAACTGTCCACTTCGTTCACAGGTTGATAACCTGTATAATCGGCATAAGGGATGGCCTCCGCCCCTGAAAATTCGCCTGTTTCGTTCGAGCCATCATGCAAGCGCGCCTCAATCACAGCGCGGGCAGCCAAGTTGCCAATGCCCTCGGGTGTGTTGGCATCTGTGGAGTTGTTGTCCGGATTAAGGCCAAGCTCCAACATGATTTTTCTGAAGGTAGGTTCATCATCTTTGAAATAGTGACGCATGGCACCAAAAGCCGCATAACTGATGGCGGTTTCTTTGTTCTTCTCTGTGTGCTTTTCGACCGCTTGACGATTGACACCGCTCAAATAGACAGGTTCAGCTACAGCATCATAACGCGACCAAGCATCAAAGACAGAAGTGAACGTGAGTGCCAGATAGCGAGAGGTGATAGTGGGACGCGGATTGAATCGGTCTGTGTCGCGTGCAACGGCCTCCAAGGCGGTATTAGCCAAAAAATAGGCGCGGTTGTGCGGGCCGGCCGGGGTTTCTTTTTCTTGACAGCCTGTGGCCGAAACCAAGACCATAAAAGCAATCAACGAATGACGAAATCGCATGTAAGTGATGGGAATAATTGTAGGCAAAAGTAGTTGCTAAATCACACGGCCAAGCTACCAATGTCCACCATCCGCGCACTCCCATCAGGGCAGAAGGCGCGTCAAGCCCCAGACATCGTCAAACATTAGCAGCACAAGCAATAATGACAGTCCTGCTGCGGCAAATGCCTGCTTGAGAGAAAGTCCTACTCTAAAGCGAAGGGCCAAGCCTATCAAGGCACCGTGCCACAATTCACAAGGCAACGCAATCAACAACAAGGTGCTCCATGACAAATACATAGTGTCTGTGGCAATTATTCCTGACAAGGGAACAAACGATAAGGCAACCTGCGTTAGCAACAGGACTAACCCTGTCGGTTTTTTCAGTAAGAATCGCAAAAACAACCATAATACACCTGCCGACAGAAAAACACGAGAAGCAAAAGCCAGCGCGAAGAAAACGAGATCATAAATGCGGCTCAAATCAGGCGATTTTTCATGGGGCACAAAAAATACCGAACGTATCAAACTCACCACAATTAAGCCCATCAGCAGTGCACCCACCATTGCGGAGACATCGTCTTTGGCTTTTTTGAACACCAACGCGGGCGCAAAAGGTGCCACCAAAGGAAAAACTAGATTGCGGACAAACTGCATTCGGACAAAACGGAATAGAAGGTGAGCGAAATGATAATCGCAGGCAAAGAAAAGGAGATGCCTGTTGGTTTTTGACTTTTCTCATTCAAGCCATCTTTTTTTTCAACTCATACAAATCCCTCCCCGCTCTAAATTAGCACTGTCGTGATATGGCCAATGCTCATGCATCAAACCCCTGAAAAAGAAGCTGCTCGCACCACCATCGTTAGCATCGCGAGCAACGCATTATTGGCCACTATTAAGGGCATCACGGGAATTCTGGGCCATTCTCACGCGTTGGTGGCAGATGCAATTGAGTCATTGGCTGATATATTTTCATCGATTTTGGTGCTCGTTGGTATCAAGTATGCAGAACGTCCCGCTGATGCCAACCACCCCTATGGCCACGGCCGGGCAGAGGCACTCATCACCTTTGTCGTAGTTGGTTTTTTGATTACTTCTGCCTTGTTCATTGGATACACAGCCATTCAAAACATCCGCACTCCACACCTGATGCCGGAGCCCTACACTTTGATAGTGCTGGCCTGTATCATTGTTTGGAAAGAAATCTCTTATAGATGGGTGCTCAAAAAAGGCAAAGAAATCGGCAGTTCGTCTTTGGAAGCCGATGCGTGGCACCACCGCAGCGATGCTATCACTTCAATAGCCGCATTTGCCGGTATTTCATTGGCGCTGCTGTTGGGTGAGGGTTACGAATCAGCCGATGATTGGGCCGCACTTTTGGCTGCGGGATTTATCCTTTATAATAGCTATTTGATTTTCAGGCCTGCTTTAGGCGAAATCATGGACGAGCACGTGCATGAAGAGCTGGAACGAAACATTCGCAAGATTTCACTCACCGTTTCAGGCATCCGAAACACCGAGAAGTGTTTCATTCGCAAAGCCGGGATGAAGTATCACGTTGACTTACATGCTTCAGTAGATGCCCACATCACCGTAAAAGAAGGACACGATTTGGCGCATAAGCTTAAGGACACGCTTCGTTTGCAGTTGCCCCAATTGGGTAATGTGCTCATTCACATAGAGCCTTTTCCTCACAAGAATTGAGGAAACAAGAATCAGGACTCAGTGAATTCCAAAACAACTCCGGCCAACTCAGCCGGCTTTTCGGCATGTACCCAATGGCCAGCATCTATGCCTGCGAAAACCGCTCGAGGGAATAATTTTTGAATTCCCTCGTGGTCTTCCGGTTTGATGTAGTTGGACTTTTCTCCGGCAATGAAGAGTGCCGGCAAATCAACCACCTCCGCACCGATGGTACCCAAAATATGCGCGATGTTTTTTTCCAAAATGTCGAATTGGGTGCGCCATTCATAGCCGCCTTCAGTGTTTCGGGTTAAGCCCTTCAGAATAAACTGCTGAACCGTCCAATCAGCTATTTCATGTCCTATGGCATCTTCCACTTCTTTTCGGGAAGTGACCATGCTGAGGTCAATTTTGTTTACGGCATCAAACACGAAATCATGATGCGGGGGGTAGGCTTTCACCCCGATGTCCACCACAATCAGTTTTTCTATCAAATCGGGAAACAATTGCGCCATACGCATTACGGCTTTACCTCCCATGCTATGCCCAAGTATGTGAAACCTTCTTGGGCCCGCTTTTCCCGCATACTGAGCCACAGCCCGCGCCATGGATTCGTAGGCCATTTCATCGGTGCGGCCTGATTTGCCGTGGTTGGGCATGTCCAGCAGATGCACGGTGAATTTTTCTGAGAGCAACTTGCCGGCTGTTTGCCAGTTGTCTGACGAGCCAAAAAGCCCATGCAATACCAGCATATGTCGGTCCACCGGACCGGGAAGAATTCGGCTGTAAAGACTCATTGAAGTCGCGATTTATAAGCTTTTACAGTTGCTCCCAGCCCCTTGTAAAGCGCATCACTTATGAGTGCATGACCGATGCTCACCTCCAGCAGTTGGGGGATGTTGTGGGCAAAATAGCGGAGATTGAGCAAACTCAAGTCGTGCCCGGCATTAAGGCCCAAGCCCACGCGGGTCGCTGTTTGTGCTGCTTGGATGTAAGGTTCAATGGCATTTTTTCGATTGCGTGTATAATTTGTAGCATAGGCCTCGGTGTATAGTTCCACGCGGTGGGCGCCTGTGAGAGCTGCAGCTTCAATCTGTTCCGTCAAAGGGTCCATAAATAAAGAAACGCGCATTCCTTTTTTGGCCAATCGAGCCACGGTTTTTTTCAAAAAATCAGCATGTATGATGGCGTCCCAACCTGCATTGGAAGTGAGCACTCCGGGCGCATCGGGTACCAAGGTAACCTGTTCGGGAAGAACAGATTCCACCAGTCTCAAGAATGCCTCGTCCGGATAGCCTTCAATATTGAATTCGGTGGTGACAACCGGGCGCAGTGCGCGCACATCTTGATAGGTAATATGGCGTGCATCGGGGCGCGGGTGCACGGTTATACCGTCAGCACCGTTGTCTTGGCAATAGATGGCGGCTTTCACCACATCGGGGATTTGGCCTCCTCGAGCATTTCGCAGAGTAGCTATTTTATTGATGTTTACTGACAGTTTGGTCATTTTTCGAACAGAAATGGCGGGTGCGAAGTTAACATCTTGCATTTTGTGCGTCTGATGAGTAGGGCACGGAACATGTATTATTGTACCTTGTCAGACTGAAAACACATTGGAGATATGTTGAGCAGAGAAATTATTTCAAAAGAAATCCTGTCCGTGCCTATCAATGAATCGGTGGATAATGTGCTGAGCCTGATGGAAAGCTTCGGCTTGGATCACCTGCCGGTGACCAACCATGGAGTGTATGTGGGGTTGGTGAGCAAAGAAACTTTGCTGGACGAACAAAATCCGAGCAAAGCGCTCGAGGATACAGTGACGGAATTCGTGCGTGTGGCTGTGGCCCCGGAGGCACATATTCTTGAATTAATGCATGAAATGGCCATCGGCCGTTTGTCTCTGGTGGCATTGGTGGGCGAACACGGCCTTTATGTGGGTGCGGTCCGCTCCGAGGATTTGCTGCTGGCAATAGACGATTTGATGGGCTTCGGAAAAGGGGGCAGCACATTGACTTTAGAAATGAGCATCAGTAACTACAACTTAGGTCAAATTGCCCAGATAGTTGAATCTGACAACGCGCGTGTCTTAAGTCTTAATCTGAAGCAACATTCTGAATCCACTAAGCTGGACGTTATTCTGCGCATCAATAAAGAAGACATTTCTGCCATCATCAAGACCTTCACTCGGTATGAATACGATGTCAAAGTATATGAAACCAAACGCAAATTCGGTGACGAATTGCGCGACCGTTATGATGAGTTGATGAGGTATTTGGACATGTAATTGCCCTCCGAATAGACCCCTGTGGTTGCAAGGCTTAGATTAGTTTTGCGGTCATGAGGTTTCTGCCGCTCCTTGTTTTTCTTCCTCTTTTTTATTTCAGTGCGGCCGCAACGGATACGTTGTTTGTTTTCAAGGAATTCGTGGTTACAGGGAATCGCGTAACTCACCAAGCCACTATCGAGCGTGAGGTGGTTTTTATCAGACAAGAAAGCTACTCCCGGCAGCAGATTGACTCTTTGTTGGAGCGAAGCATTCAAAACTTGCAACGGCTTACACTTTTCAACCGCGTGGGAGCCGAAGCCGTGTATGCTGAAAACAATAATTTCTACGTCCGAATCGAGGTCACTGAACGTTGGTATTGGTGGCCTCGGATTTTCTTTGAAGTGGCCGAACCTAACTTCAATATTTGGTGGCAAACTCGTGATTTTGCCCGCGCCAACTATGGCATGGAACTCTACAAGCAAAATTTCAGGGGACGAAATGAAGACCTTTATTTAAGTGCCAAATCAGGTTATGCCAGACGTTTTCGAGTGTATTATCGCAAACCGTGGCTGTCTCCGAAATCTGCATGGGGTATTGTAGCCGATGCTGCTTATACCGAACAGGAAGAGGTCAATATCGGGACTGTTCAACACACCCGCGAATTTTACAGAGTTCCGGGAGAAGTAGGTCTGACAGAGAGATCCGGAGCTGTGGGAATGACCTATCGTCCTCGTATTCATACGATTTCTGAAGCGATAGTGGGAATGGTGCACGTAAACATTCCGGATAGTTTAGCTGACTTGGCGCCTGACTTACTGGCTTCGGGAGCCACCCGATTGGTCTATCCCAAACTAAATCTTCGGCTTAGGCACGATACACGCGACAACCCCGGATACCCGCTCTCAGGGTTTCTATTCGAGACTTTACTGGGCCATCGTTTCTTCAATTTGCTAAATCCGAAAATGACCGATCTAACTGAGTGGTATACTGATGTGCGTTTGCACAGAGAATTGGGAACAAGATGGTATGGCGCGCTGCAGGGTGTGATGAAATGGAAACTTCGCGGCCAAGTACCCTATTTGGTCCAGCGGGGATTTGGCTACCATGATTTGGTCCGGGGCTTCGAGCTTTCGGTTATTGACGGTCAGAGTTACACTTTTTTTAGCACCAATCTGAAGTACGCTCTTATTCCCAAGCGCGAAATCAACTTACGGGGCAAGTTCACGGCACTGAGTCATGCACACTATGCTCTCTACTGGACGACATTTAGCGATGCAGGTTACGTGCGGGACACTTTTGCTACACCCCAAAATCCCTTGGCAAATACCTGGATCATTAGCATTGGCTCGGGTTTGGATTTCAGCACTTACTATGACACCGTCATCCGTGCTGAAGTATCCTTCAACAGCTTCGGCAGGCCGGGCTTCTTTGTCCATTTCAGAAAGATATTCTGACCCTCGGGCGTTAGGGTGACTAACTTTGAACGCTTAAATAAGTTGACAATGCGCTGTGCCATTTTCGGACATCATTTGGAAGCGGAATATGTGGATGCCGTGGGCCGATTCATCAAGCATTTGGGTGATGCGGGCTGCACATTCCATGTCCACGGCAAGTTCTTGCCCTTTATTGAGCGTTTACCTTACGTCAAGAGTCAATGCACTATTTTCAAAACCCATCCCGAGATGCAGCCATGCGATATGGTTATCAGTATCGGTGGTGACGGCACTTTGCTTGACAGTATTCAGTTTGTTCGCCATTCGGGAATACCCATCTTGGGTATCAACACCGGCAGACTGGGCTTTCTGTCCAACGTTTCGACAAACGAAGTGGACGAAGCAGCCCGTTTTGTTGCTGAGCGAAGGTTTAAACCTGACCTTAGGACGCTGATCAAGGTGACCCGCACAAAAGGACAATTCAGCGACTTTGATTTTGCATTGAATGAAGTTACCCTGCATAAAAAAGACTCGGCCGGGATGATTAGTGCCGATGTTTTTTTAAATGAAGAATATATGAACAGTTACTGGGCCGATGGTTTGATAGTGGCCACACCTACAGGCAGTACGGCCTACTCGCTCAGTTGTGGTGGGCCAATAGTGGTGCCCGGAGCGCAAGCCTTTGTGGTTACCCCCATTGCACCCCACAATCTCAACATGCGGCCTGCTGTTATTCCCGATTCGGGTAAACTCACACTGACCGCCTCGGGTCGCGATGACAAAGCTTGGCTGACCCTGGATTCGAGGTCATTTGAACTTGATATGGGCGAAAAAATCATACTGAGCAAAGCTGATTTCTGCATAAACTTGGTGGACTTGGATTACCAAACCTATTTTGGAACAATTCGTAACAAGATGATGTGGGGAAGAGACCAACGCAATTGACGTTGTCCACGGAAAAAAGTGCATTTTTGCTCACATTTTAAGCCCTTTTCAACAATATCCAACCTCATTTTAAGTTAGTCCGGTCGTGAAGAATACTCTCCTCTTAGCAGTTCTATTGATGTCTTTTGCGCTGCAGGCTCAACATCCGAAACGTTTCGAACGATCAAAAGATTTTGGAATTGTGTTTGGCACCTCCTACTACTTGGGAGATATCAACCCTACCAAACACTTTGGGGGAGACCGTTTCTATGGAGGCGGACTCACTTTCCGCAACAATTTTGACAAAAGATGGACCTTAAAGTCGGGCATTTCATTTCATAAAATCGGAGCTCACGATGAGGATTCTGACGATCCGTGGCAAGTCAACCGCAATCTTCATTTTGTTAATGAGTTGATTGAAGGCACCATGCAGATGGAGCTCAACTTCTGGGACTACCAAATCGGCAATAAGAACGACCGTTTCTCTCCCTATCTTTTTGCGGGTATTGCATACTACAACATGAAACCACAAGCCGAATTTCAAGGAACTCTTTTCGAATTGCAACCATTGGGTACTGAAGGACAAGGGACATTGGGAGGCGGCAAGCCATACAGATTGAATGGATTTGCACTGCCATTTGGCGCAGGAGCCAAGTTCAACATTTGGAGTATTATTGCCATATCAGTGGAATGGGGTATGCGTAAGACATACACGGATTTTTTGGATGATGTGAGCGGTAGCTATGCCAATCCGGTAGCACTTGAAGAAGAGAACGGACGTTTATCCATGCTTTTGGGTGACCGTAGGATTGTACCCGGTGGTGGTCTTCAAGCATCAGGAACGGGCTTGCATCGAGGCGACCCAACTGTCAAGGACTGGTACAATTTCACAACAGTTACTTTGTCATTCAGGGTAGATAGAAAACCGAGCCTCTGCTGGAAATAAATCAAGTTTTTACCCGGCACGTTTATTCTCCGCTTTTCCTCAAATTTGCCCCCTTTTTAATCCATAAATGAACAATCCTCAACTACCCGTGCAAACCAGTGTGCCACAGCACGTAGCAATTATCATGGATGGTAACGGGCGTTGGGCACAAAAGCAGGGCAAAGAGCGGATTTTCGGTCATATAAACGGGGTGGAGGCGGTACGCCAAACCCTCAAAGCAGCAGCGGAGGCAGGTGTGAAGTATCTTACGCTCTATGCCTTTTCGACCGAGAATAAAAACCGACCCAAAGAGGAAGTTGACGCTTTGATGGATTTGTTGGTACACACCATTATGAACGAAACATCCGAGTTGCAGAAAAACCGCATCCGCCTTGATGCTATCGGAGATATTGACGATTTGCCCGAAAAGTGTCGCGCCAACCTGCGCCATGCTATACGCGATACGATTCAAAACACGGACTTGTGCGTGATTCTCGCACTCAACTATTCTGCCCGTTGGGAATTGACCCAAGTTGCCAAAAAGCTGCTCAAGGCCAAAACAGACCCTGCCATTTTGAACGAAGAGACTATTGCGAGTATGCTGTGTACAGCCGGTTTGCCCGATCCGGAGATGATTATTCGAACCGGAGGTGAAAAAAGACTCAGTAACTTTTTGCTCTGGCAAGCCGCCTATGCTGAGCTAATCTTCACTGATGTCTTATGGCCGGACTTTACCAAACAAGATTTTCAGACTGCTCTGAGCGATTTTTCGAAGCGCGAAAGACGATTCGGAATGACAAGCGAACAAATCAAAGAATGACTTCCAGACAAACTTTATGGGCCTCTGTTGTGGTGGCCATGTTGAATATTGTGTTTCCCCGCGAGGCATTGGCCCAGCCGGAAGTCAGTTTTACGAGCCCTGCTACCTATACCATAGCCGGTATTACAGTGGGTGGAGCTAAGTACACCGATGTGCAAACCATCAAACTGCTTGCGGGTTTAAAAGAGGGTGATGAAATCCAAATTCCGGGAGAAAGGATTTCGACAGCTATTAAAAATCTCTGGGACCAACGCCTATTCAACGATATCAACATTTATTTGGCAGAAGTGCGAGGCAAAGAGGCCTTTCTCTATATCGAGATTTCTGAAGTGCCGCGGTTGTCTTTTTTTAAGTTCGATGGTGTCTCAAAGAGCGAAGCGGACAATATAAAAGACGACATCAAAATTGTTCGAGGCATGCCTGTTAATGAGAACTTGTTGTCCAATATTAAATACTTAACAGAGAAACATTTTGTCGAAAAAGGCTTCCTAAATGCCAATGTAACGGTGGAGCAAAACGTAGATGCTGCGATGGACAATTCAGTCTTTCTCACCATCAAAGTGGATAAGAATCGCAAAACGAAAATCTCCAACATTACCATCGAAGGGAATGAGGATTTGCAGGATACCAAGCTCCGAAGAGCTATGAAGGACACCAAGAAAAAGCGTTGGTGGAGCATTTTCAAAGCTTCTAAGTTCATACCTGACACTTACAAGGAGGACAAGCAAAAACTGATTGCGAAGTACAACAAAGAAGGCTATCGCGATGCGCGTCTGCTAAAAGACTCGGTCTATAAATCAGGTTCCAAAACAGTTGCCATAGACCTTGAGGTAGAAGAGGGTAAAAAATTCTATTTCAGAAACATAAGCATCATAGGCAATACCAAATATTCATCTGATACCTTGATGCGTGTCTTGGGTATCAAACCGGGTGACGTGTACAATGAAGAGACCCTGATCAGCCGCGTTCAAATGAGTGCTGCCGGTACAGACATTTCATCGATTTATCAAGACGATGGCTACATGACCTTTTATGCCGACCCTGTAGAAATACTGATTGAAAACGACTCTATTGACATCGAAATCAGGATTGACGAGGGACGACAATTCCGTATCAACCGCATTTCCATTTCAGGCAATGCCAAAACCAATGACCACGTTATCTTTCGCGAAATAAGAACACGTCCGGGAGATCTTTTTAACCGGTCCGACATCATTCGAACACAGCGTGAGCTGGCCAATTTGGGCTACTTCGACCCGGCTGCATTTGATGTGCGCACAGTGCCGGATGTAGCCAACGGTACTGTTGATTTGGAATATGTACTACAGGAAAAACCGTCCGATCAAATTGAATTGTCGGGTGGATTTGGTAACAGACAGGTCGTGGGTTCTTTGGGCGTTAGCTTCACCAATTTCTCCATTCGAAAAATAGCCACCCGCAATGCTTGGCGACCTGTTCCGATGGGGGATGGGCAAAGGTTGCAATTGCGAGCGCAGGCCAGTGGTAGCTTTTTTCAGTCTTACATGATGTCTTTCACCGAGCCATGGTTCGGAGGCAGAAAGCCCAATTCGCTCACCGTTTCGCTTAATCACTCGGTGCAGGCCATTGGCCAAAAGAAAATAGATGGCGAACTCAATCCAAATCGTCAAACCTTGAAAGTTTCCGGTGTGACAGTAGGATTGGGAAAACGATTGCAGAAACCTGATGACTGGTTTATGCTTTACAATGCCATTTCATTCAACAATTACGACCTGAACAATTTTGGTCGTTTCTTTTCTTTCGCCAACGGATCGTCCAACAATGCTGCCTGGAACTTGGTTTTCCAGCGCAATTCTGTGTTCGACCCCATCTACCCTCGTTGGGGTTCAATATTAAAGTTTAGTTCGGCCGTCACGTTGCCTTATTCTCTTTTTAATAATAAGGATTATTCTGTAATGACCGATGCGGAGAAGTTCAAATGGGTTGAGTATTACAAATTGAAGTTTACAGCCGAATGGAATACGCCTTTAAGCAAGGACAAGAAGCTGGTTTTGAACACAAAGGCCGGATTTGGATTCTTGGGTGCCTACAACAAAACCATTGGATTGTCTCCATTTGAACGATTCTATTTGGGAGGGGTGTTTATAAGCGGATTTAACCTTGATGGCCGTGAAATCATCAACCTTAGAGGTTACGATGATTTGACCTTGGCACCCGAAGACGGAGCGCCTGTCATCACCAAGTATTCCGCTGAGCTGCGCTATTTGATTTCACCAAATCCCAATGCCACTGTCTATGCCCTTACCTTCTTGGAGGCTGGCAATACTTGGACCCGATTTGATGAGTTTAATCCTTTCATTGTCAAGCGAAGCGCTGGAGCCGGATTACGCATTTTCCTTCCAATGTTCGGTATGCTTGGTTTGGATTATGGCTGGCGATTGGACGATGTAACCGGTCGCCCCAACATGGCCCGAGGCCAGTTTCATTTCAGCCTTGGCATGAATATTGGCGAACTCTAAAAACGCAAATTCACTACTTTCGCGCCTCTCGCGCCTCAACGAACCATACATGAAAAAGACAATTTTGCTTTCATTGTTCAGCGTGTTTTTGCTCTCGGCAACTGCTCAAAAGTTTGCCTACATCGACACCAAATACATCTTGCTTCATATGCCAACTTATGCCGCAGCGCAGCAAGAACTGAATAGGCTAAGCAATGAATGGCAAGAAGAGATTGCCAAGAAATACGAGAACATTGACAAGCTGGCCCGTGCCTATGAAGCCGAAAAAGTGCTTCTCACTGATGACATGAAAAAGCGCAGGAGTGATGAAATTGACCAAAAGCGGACAGAGGCCAAAGAAATGCAAAAGCAAAAATTCGGAGCCAATGAAGGCGAACTCTTCAAGAAGCGAGAAGAGTTGCTCAGTCCCATCCAAGAAGAGATTTATAATGCTTTGGTGGATGTAGCTGAATCGGGCGGATATCATGGCATTTTTGACAAAGCCAATCAAAGCAATTTGCTTTACACAAACCCAAAGTATGACCTTAGCGATAAGGTTTTGAAGAAAATGGGCCTTAACCCGGGTGAGTTGATAGACCAGCCTGACAAAGACAAAGGAAAAGGACAGGAAGGTGACCGCGAAGGCGGAGATGATAAGGGGGGCGGTGGTACTAATCCGCGAGGTGGTGGCGCAGGAGGTGGAACCAATCCTCGAGGTGGAACACCTGCAGGTGGAGGAAACAAACCCCAATAACACTTAAGATTAAAAATAGTAATCCCTAAAACCAGTTAATGAGAACCATTATTCTTACGGCCCTGCTTATAACCGGGCTCACATTTGAATCATCTGCTCAAAAATTCGGACATATCAATGCTCAAGAATTACTCTTGAGCATGCCCGATCGCGCAACTGCAGAAGCCACCATCCAGAAACAAGCCGGTGAGTTTGATAATCTTCTGAAAGAGATGCAAACCGAACTGACAACCTTGACCCAAGAGTTTGAGGCAAAGAACCAGACTTGGCCTGACGCTATCCGAAATACCAAGTACACTGCCATCATGAATAAGCAGCGTGAAATGGAAGAGTTTGCAGCAAATGCCCAAGACGAACTATCCAAGCAAGAAGCAACTTTGCTCAAACCTATGCTGGACGCTGCGCAAAAAGCGATTAATGAAGTGGGCAAGGAAAACGGGTTCACTTACATATTTGACACATCAACCGGTGCGGTGGTCTATGACGGAGGAGAAAACGTGATGGCATTGGTGAAAACCAAACTCGGCATCAAATAAAACAGGCCGAGGCATAAACAAATAGAATACTTTCGTCCCGATGTCAGCCAAGGCATCGGGACTTTTTTTATGCAGAATATCGGACCAATTGGAGTGTTTGATTCGGGCTACGGAGGCCTGACCGTGCTGCGCGAAATAGTGAAAGCCTTGCCTCAGTATGACTATGTCTATTTGGGAGATAATGCGCGTTCCCCATACGGGACTCGGTCGTTTGAAGTAGTGCACACATTCACGCTCCAATGTGTAACGCGTCTGTTTGACTTGGGCTGTCCGCTTGTGATTTTAGCCTGCAATACGGCTTCGGCCAAGGCATTACGCACCATTCAGCAAGTAGATCTACCCGCAATGTGCACGGACAAAAACGTGCTGGGCGTCATTCGTCCCACCACCGAGATCGTGGGGCAATTGACTAAGACCCGCCACGTGGGTGTGTTGGGTACTACCGGAACTATCAAGTCAGATTCTTATCCTACCGAGATTAGAAAGTTTTTTCCCGATATCACTGTTCATGGAGAGGCTTGCCCGATGTGGGTGCCACTGGTCGAAAATGACGAGTGTCACTCAGCGGGTGCCGAGTACTTCGTGCGTAAGCACGTGGACAAACTTCTGGCTGTGGACAGTCGAATAGACACGATCATTCTGGGTTGTACCCATTACCCATTGTTGGAGTCTACCATTCGAAAGTTTCTTCCCAATGAAATTTCCTTGGTGTCGCAGGGGCCAATTGTTGCCGAACGCTTGGGTGATTACTTGCAGCGGCACCGGGAATTAGAAAAGCGCTGCAGTAAAAAGGGCTCGCGTCTGTTTTACACAACTGACGATGCTGAAACCTTTGATGCCAAAGGTTCCATATTCATGGGCACACCGGTGAGGTCAAGTTATTTGACACTCTGAACCCTCGGGTTTTTAACGCTATTTATTTGAAAATGAAACGATAGATGTCGTTTCCGTTGGCAAAGAGCAGTAAGGCCAGCAATAAAATCATACCCACCATTTGCGCTTTTTCCAGAACTTTTGGATTGGGAATACGGCCTGTGACCATTTCATAGAGCAAAAACACCACGTGCCCTCCGTCCAATGCAGGAATGGGCAGGATGTTCATGAACGCCAGAATCAAAGAGAGGATTGCAGTCAGTTCCCAAAACCATTGCCAATCCCAACCCGAACTGAACAGGCTACCAATGGCTGCAAATCCACCCAAGCTTTTGTAGGCGCCTGTTTTAGGATTAAAAATCAGCTTGAACTGCTGAACGTAGCCTGTTAGCCTGTCCCAAGCTTTGCTGAGACCTGCGGGGAAAGAGGCAAAGAAAGAATACTCTTTGATATCAAATTTGAAAGTGCCCGCAGCCTTCATTTCGCTCATGCGCGGAATGACCAATTCGAGGCCCAACAGTCCGCTGTCACTCACAGTGAGTTCAGTGTTCACCAAAGTACCATCGCGCTCAATTCGGGCCATCACTTTGCTGCCTTTTCGTTCGCGGACATAGGCTCGACCTTGGTCATTATAACGGATGGTGGTACTGTCCAGCATCACCAATTTGTCATTGGCTTTTAGGTCAACGTCACTGTTTGGACTGTCCGGGGCGATGGCACCTACCACAAAAGGTACTCGGGGATAGAAAAGTGTTTTGGAGCCTGATTCGCCCAACTGCTCAACAATATTCTCAGGTATGCTGATTTTTTCCAATTGACCGTTGCGCTCCACGGTGGCTTCTTTGGCATAGATCATCAAAGCGGTTATTTCATCGAAATACTCGACCACAGTGCCATCGAATGCCAAAATCTTGTCACCATGGCGAAAGCCCAATTCCTCTGCCAACGGGTTGGCGCACATCACACCATCTTTGAGTTCGGACATAGGCAAGCGATCCTCACCCCACACGAACAGCACCATAGCATAAATAAAAATACCAAGGAGCAAATTGACGGTCACACCGCCCACCATGATAATCAGACGTTGCCAAGCCGGTTTTGAGCGGAACTCCCATGGCTGAGGAGGCTTAGCCATTTGCTCTTTGTCCATGCTCTCGTCTATCATGCCCGCTATTTTGACATAACCGCCCAACGGCAGCCAGCCCAGTCCGTATTCGGTTTCGCCTTTTTTAATTTTGAAAAGTTCAAACCACGGGTTGAAGAACAAATAGAACTTTTCCACGCGGGTCTTGAACAGGCGGGCGGGAATAAAATGACCCAACTCGTGCAGTACTATCAGAATAGACAAACTTGTGACGAGTTGAGCGGCTTTGATCCAAAAATCCATGTGGCGAGATGCTTAATTGTAAGGAACGGCAAAGGTAGCCAACCGGACGGGCCTTGAGGGAGATTGGAGGCTATTTTTCAAAATTTTTCAATTAACCGAGCGCTATGGAATAACCTTTCGAAATCCGCGTTTTGGGCTCGATACATGCCCCTACATTTGTTACCCAATTAAACTTTCTGATGAAAAAATCCAACAGCTCTTCCGGCAAGGCCAATAAGAAATGGATACTGCTGCTTTGGCTGGGTTTTGCCTCTCCGTTTGTTGGTTTGGCCATCTTGGTTCTGATAGCTTCTCAGGGCAACTTGCCGCCCACCGAAGAGTTATCTAATCCAAAGACTAACTTGGCAACAGAGATTTTTACCCACGACAAGAAAGTCATAGGACGCTATTACCGCGAGAATAGAAGTGATGTGGCCTATGAAAACTTGCCCCAAAATCTTATCCAAGCGTTAATAGCGACTGAGGATGAGCGCTTCATGGACCACTCAGGTGTGGACTTTTACAGTTTGGGCAGGGCCATTGTCTACATGGGCAAAAAAGGAGGAGGAAGCACCATTTCGCAGCAACTGGCAAAGTTGCTCTTTACCAAGGAATACGAGGATATCAGCTGGTTGGAGCGCGCTCTGCTTCAAAAGCCCCGTGAGTGGATCATTGCTACCAAACTCGAAAAGCAATATACCAAAGAAGAGATTTTGGCATTATATCTCAATCGCTATGACTTTTTGAACCAAGCGGTTGGAATTAAAACAGCAGCGCAAGTTTACTTCAACAAGCCACCCGATTCGTTGCAGTTACATGAATCTGCCATGTTGGTCGGTATGCTTAAAAATTCGGCATTGTATAACCCTCTGCGCAGGGACTCGTTGGTAAGGGTCAGGAGAAATGTGGTGTTGAGCCAAATGGTAAAAAACGATTTCATTACGAGGGCACAAGCAGACTCTGTGGCTCAAATGCCGCTTGGAATCAACTACCAGAGGGTGAGTCATGATGAGGGATCTGCACCTTATTTCAGGGAGATTTTGCGCCAGCGACTCAAAGAAATTTTAGAAGAGAAAGACGAAAACGGGGACTACATCAGAGTAAAAAGCGATGGCAGAAAGTATGACCCATATACGGACGGTTTGAAAGTCTATACGACCATTGACAGTCGCATGCAGGAACATGCAGAGTGGGCAGTAGCCAGGCATTTGGGCCAAGAGTTGCAGGCTGCTTTTTGGAAAGATTTGAAAAAGCGAAAAGCGGGCAACTACCCATTTTTTAACGGAATAGCGGACAATGTGCGCGAGGGAATTATCAATCGCGCAGTGAAAGGCAGCGACCGATACAAAGCGGCCACGGGGCACCTTTGTCCATCATGCAAACGCCCGGGCTCATATATCAATGAGACCACGGTGGATGGAAAACCCATGTTTGTGTGTGATGAAAACGAAGGAGGATGTAGCCACACATGGCACCGATTGACGGACAAGCAGATTGATGCAAGTTTTGAAGCACCTGTTCCGATGAAGGTGTATATACCGGGTGGAAACAAAGACACCGTGATGTCACCTATGGACAGCATTAAATACCACAAGAGTATTATACATGCGGGACTGGTGGCCATGGATCCCAAGTCGGGGCATGTAAAAGCTTGGGTGGGAGGCATTGATTACAAGTATTTCCAGTTTGACAATGTTTACCTATCAAAAAGACAAGTGGGCTCAACGTTCAAACCATTTGTATATGCCGCTGCATTGCGTTTTGGATTGGATGCTTGCACTGAATTGCCCAATACCAAAGTGTGTATTGACATGCCTGACAACCAGCCACCTTGGTGTCCCGATAATTCGGATTTCAAATACGGCAACATGGTAAGCATGGAGTACGCGCTGGCCAATTCCATCAACACGATCACTGCTTTTTTGATCAAAAAATACGGACCTGACAAGGTCATGCAGTTGGCCCATGACATGGGTATCGTCACAGAGGTGCCTGCTGTTCCGTCCTTGGCATTGGGCGTTGGTGAAGTGACCCTGTTTGAAATGGTATCCGCCAATAGCACGTTTGCCAACAAGGGCGTGTATATCGAGCCCACCTTTATCACAAGAATTGAAGACAAAAACGGTACAGCCATCTGGGAAGCCGAATCCGTGACCCGCGAGGCGCTGGACGAAGTGACGGCTTTCAGGGTGTTGGAAATGCTGAAAGGTGTGGTGGATGGGGCCTACAATAAGTCCACGGGCAAGCGCAGCGGCACCGGAGCCCGCCTCCGATTTGACAATCCCAAGCGGGAATACGACAATTACAGATTGCCCATGGCAGGCAAAACCGGCACCACACAAAACAACACGGATGGCTGGTTCATGGGGCTCACTCCGGACTTGGTTACGGGTGTATGGGTGGGAGCTCAAGACCCCTCGGTGCGTTTTTCGACCACAGATTTGGGACAAGGCGCCAACACGGGGTTGCCCATTTGGGGCTATTTCATGAAGCGCGTAATGGAAGACCCAAAACTTCAACTGAGCAAAGAATTCTTTGAAGAACCGCAGTTGCCGGGTTTTACAAGACTCAACTGCGCAGGGTATAAACCTGGAGAAAACATATTCGGCAAAGACGCTGAAGAAGCTGAAGAAGATCTTTTTAATTAGACAATAGAAATGGCTATAACCAAGACAGTAAGCGGGCCGGAGGAGGCATGTAAGGGCATTCAAAGCGGGATGACCCTGATGATAGGTGGATTTGGCCTTTGCGGCATTCCCGAAGTGTGCATCAGCCATTTGGCCGCATCAGGAATCAATGGTCTCACCTGCATCAGCAACAATGCGGGGGTGGATGATTTTGGACTGGGATTGCTGCTGCGCAATCGCCAAATCAAGAAGATGATTTCGAGCTATGTGGGCGAGAATGACGAATTTGAGAGACAAATGCTCAGCGGTGAACTGGAGGTGGATTTGATTCCCCAAGGCTCGTTGGCCGAGCGCTGCCGAGCCGGAGGGGCGGGTATTCCTGCTTTTTTCACTCCGGCAGGTTATGGCACCGAGGTGGCAGAGGGCAAGGAAATTCGGGTTTTTGACGGCAAACCCCACATTTTGGAGTCTGCTCTCACTGCAGATTTTGCCATCGTCAAAGCATGGAAAGGCGACCCTGCAGGTAATTTGGTATTCAAGGCCACAGCGCGGAATTTCAACCCGATGATGGCCATGGCAGGCAAAATCACCATTGCAGAGGTAGAGGAATTGGTACCACCGGGTGCACTGCATCCCGATGAAATCCATACGCCCGGCATTTTTGTGCAGCGGATTTTCCAAGGAACAGGCTATGAGAAGAGAATTGAGCAACGAACCGTGCGAAAACGCATTTAACCCCATTCAACACAACCTTTATGGCACTTGACAAAAACGGCATCGCCAAACGCATAGCGCAAGAACTGAAACACGGCTACTATGTGAATCTTGGCATCGGCATTCCCACGCTGGTAGCTAATTTCATTCCGCCCGGTATCGAGGTGGAATTCCAAAGCGAAAACGGGGTGTTGGGCATGGGGCCATTTCCTTATGAAGGAGAGGAAGATCCGGACTTAATCAATGCCGGAAAGCAGACCATCACGACCATGCCGGGTGCGGCATTTTTTGATTCGGCCACCAGCTTTGCCATGATTCGAGGGCGACATGTTCAGCTCACCGTTTTGGGCGCCATGGAAGTTGACCAAAACGGGGACATTGCCAATTGGAAAATCCCGGGTAAAATGGTGAAAGGCATGGGAGGGGCCATGGATTTAGTGGCTTCGGCAGAGAACATCATAGTAGCGATGCTCCATACCAACAAAGTAGGAGAAAGCAAGATTTTGCGCAAATGTACTTTACCCCTTACAGGCGTGGGTTGCGTGAAAAAGGTGGTGACTGATTTGGCCGCTTTGGAAATTATCGATGGCCGTTTTTACTTGTTGGAAAGAGCTCCCGGTGTGAGCGTTGAGGAAATTGTGGCCAAAACAGAAGGAGACTTGGTGGTGCCCGATGTGGTACCTGAAATGATTTTGTGAGGCCAACGACCTTTCTCTGTCAACAACCTTTTTTATTGAAGTATTGTCTTCTCAACCGATTAGATTACTTTTCCCGAGACTTTTTGACCTTTAGACCATGTTGCGACTCTTTGTCTTATTTGTACTTGCGTGGCTCAGTGCCCATGATTTGTCATCTCAAGATATTTTGCTTTTCAATGAGGATTTTGAAAGTCCGGTAATTGGATTTTCGCTTAATACTGCCGGCCCCGGCAGCAACAGCGGCAACAATCAGTGGGTGGTCAATAATGTTTATTCAGGAGCGCCAACTTATCCCAATACCACAGCCCAAAATGTCACCAACGGAGGCACTATCAGTTTTGCCCCCAACAGCAAGTATTTGCATATTCATGATGCTCCTTCGGGAATATTAAACGCCAATTATGCTCCGGGAGCGGCTTCAGATCGATTTGCTCAAATAGCGGGTAACTTGTGCACTTTGGGAATGGACAATGTGCATTTTAGTTTTTTCTATTTATGTGAAGGTTCAGCTACTGCATTTGGTAGCATTTATTACAGCATTGACGGTGGCCCTTGGGTTCAGTTTGGCAATGCCCAATACTCGGGAATGACCAGTTGGCAATATGTGGACATTACTGACCCGGCTTGGGCCAATGTGGGCAATTTGAGTTTTGGTTTTCGATGGCAAAACAATGCAGGCTCACCGCCCAACACCATGTCATTTGCAGTAGACGATGTCACCGCAGTAGCCACTTATTCAGTGTCGGCCCCTGTCACCATCAATGTGACGGCCGTGAGTCCCAATCCTGTTTGCCAAGGCAGTTTCGTAAGCATTTCTTACCAATTATCAGCACCCCTGTGTGACGGCAATTATCAGATAGAACTATCCAATTCGGCCGGCAATTTTCCGAGCCCATTCAACTCGTGGGTAATGCCCATCAACTATCCCACTACTTCGGGTACTATCACCGTCCAAATCCCCAATAATGTGCCTGTGGGTGGTTGTTATCGCTTCCGAATTAATCGGCTGTCACCACCACCTGTTATCACCGGCATAGCCTCAGCTTGTTTTGAAATCATCGCCTGTCCCAATGTGATCAATACCCTGCAGCCGGTGGTGACGATGGATCCATTCCCCGTGTGCGTGGGAAGTGTTATTGATGTACCGTTTACTTCCACCGGTATATACAATGGCAACAACAATTACATAGCACAACTTTCGAATCCTGACGGCACTTTCGGACCTAATCCGCCTACTGTGGGATCTTTCCCAAACAATGGTACATATGACCCGGCATTGGGCCAATTGCCCGGTAGTGTTTCGGGTTTGATACCACCTGCTGTACCCGGGTGTGGTTACTATATTCGTGTTATCAGCACAAATCCTCAAGCGATAGGCGTGCCTTGGGGACCTTTTTGTATTCAAGAATGCGATATCATGACCAATGATATGCAGGATTTGGATTTTTGTATTCACTCTTGTTCAGTCGATCCGGACGGGGAGACCCAAACCATTGACATAGATGTCAACACTTACGATAATGCTGCTCAGTATGGGCCGAACAATCTGTTCCAAACTCAATTGCTCAGCTCACAGACTTTTGCCCAAATAGGACCGTTGGGCATTTTAGGAGAAGTACAGGCTACCGGCAGCACTACGTTGGACGTGCATGTTCCTTGCAAAGAAGAATTGCCGGCCGCGGGAATTCCGACAGGTATGAATTACATGCGCATCGTGGCTACGGAATCATCCACACCTGACAACGCATTGGGTAGCTTAATCAGAGTGACCATAGGAGTTTATCGAGATGAGCCACAGATAATTCAGAGTTACAAATACCCATCGGGAATTCCGAGTGACGTTTTCTGCGTTGGAGAGACAGTCCAGCTGCTTTTCAGCCCTTATGCCTATTCAGACAATAGCACTTATATGTGGCAGTGCAATGGCATCAACGGAGGACAGCCTTTTGTTTCCCCTTCAGGAGCCAACAGTAATTCGCTCTATGTCATTGTGAATTCACCCGGACAATTGAACTTTCAAATTCAAGAAACCAACTATGGCTGCGTGAGTGAATGGTCTCCTGTTCACAGTATCACTGTGTTGGGTGCGCCCAATGCCAACATCGTTGGCCCAACCGCTATTTGTAGCAATGATACAGTCAATTTCCAAGTGCCTTTTTATCCGAATACTTACTATGGATGGTCGAGCAACGTGCCACAGGGAAATATTGCCTATCAGGACACGTCCAATAACGTTCTCAATATTTCCATTAACCAAGTGGGTACTTATACGCTCAATATCAGCGTTCTCAATTTGTGTGGCTCCGACTCGGATTCGCACACTGTGACAGTCAATCCCGCACCCACTATCAATGCGGGTAATGACCAGACCATTTGTTTGGGAGATGATGCCCAACTGACTGCCGTTGCGAGTAGTGGAAACAACTTCACGTGGAGTACAGGCGGAGTCAACATCGGCAACGGGGCTTCTATAACGGTAACCCCTTTGCAAACAACTACATATACAGCTAAGGTGGTGGCTCAAAATGGGTGTGATGCATCGGATCAGGTCACCGTTAGTGTTCAAGAGCCTGCCCCTGCAACTGTGTATGACGATGTGATGTGCCCCGGAGGACAGAATCAATTGACGCTGAATGCACCCATACCCGGGCAGCAACTTTGGAGTACCGGAGCCACCGGCCAAAGCATCGTAGTCAACAATCCGGGTACTTATGGACTTGCCACTACCATTGCAGGCCAAATTTGTCCCACGTTATCTGAGTTTCAAATCACACCAATTAGTCCGGCCCCGGCCACGATGCTCACAGACAGCATTTGCCCGGGAGGTGGCAATGACGTCTTCCTCACAGCTCCCGACCAAGGAACCTATTTGTGGAGCACCGGATCTACCGCGCAGACCATTACAGTTCATAATCCGGGCACATATTCTGTGAATATCTACCACCCCGGCCAGATTTGTGAAGACGTTTATCAATTCGATGTCTCTTCCTTTTCACCGCCTCCGGCCACCCAGCTGACTGACAGCATTTGTCCCGGAGGAATGAATCAGATTTCACTTTCTTCACCAATTGGAGGCACTTCATTTTTGTGGAATAATGGCAATACCGGGCCGATTTTAGGCATTAACAATCCAGGAAATTATAGTTTGGAAGTTTTCCAAGCCGGTGAGCGCTGCCACGATGTCTTCAATTGGAATGTGCAGCCTTTGACTCCGCCCGATGCCATCCAATTGTTGGACAGCGTGTGTCCAGGAGGACGTTTCCCCATCGAGCTATACGCTGATGAGCCGGGTATTTATTCATGGAACACAGGACAAACCTCTCAATTTATCAGTGTTAATGACACCGGATTATATGTCGTGCAGATTTTCGCTGCGGGATTGCGCTGTCCTCGAACTTTGGCCTATACGGTGATTCCTGACACTTGTATTGCGCGCCCCGATTTGTTCTTGTGGGTGCCCAACGCTTTCACGGCCAATACTGATGATTTGAACGATTACTTCTTGCCTATTTTTTCCGATCCTCGGTTGGTAGCTGACTATGAGTTGCTCATCTACAACCGTTGGGGACAACAAGTCTTCAAGACCGAAGATTTGACTCAGCCTTGGATTGGCAATCATAAGGATGGGGAGTATTATGCCCACCCGGAAATATTCGTTTACATCATCGAGTACAGGCAAGTCGATGTTTCGGAGCGCATCAGGCTGCGAGGGCATATCACTGTAATTCGATAGTGACAAGAAAAAACCCCGACCGATGCCTTGGGCAATCAATCGGGGCCACAACACAACCGCTTCGGGGTTTCGCACCCGGGACAATCTAAATATTGAGCACCCCTTTTAGTGCGTCCGGCTTTCTTTCACCGGCACGGAAACTAACTCCTGTGCGGGTTTTCCATTAGTTTGTCCATCCGTTGGGTCCTTCTATTTTGAAGTCATCCAACCACACATTGCCCGCGCCCAAGGCATTGAACTCGATGCGCAACTTATGTTCGCCTTTGTGCACCGTTGCGGTGATGGATTCGTTGCGCAGCGGGCCTGTTTTGATGTCGTTCTGACGTGTGCTTCCATCGGTGGCCATCACTCCGCCCGCGGTCAGGCGGCACGGAGTGGCGGGGTTGGCGATACTGAATGTGATGGTGTATGTGCCGGGCTCGGTCACCGGTATCTCGCGAAACACACCGGGGGAAAATCGCCCGCCTTCGGGGCTGCATTTCTCGATGTCGAGCAAGAGAGTCTTTTGACCGTTTGTAGTATTCAAAGTGTCGGCTTTTATCTGAAATAGAGCGTCTTCGATAGTGTTTGGCGTGTACACTGACCGGTTGGCGGGCAGTCCGTTTACCCATTTTTCAAAGCTTCCGTTGAAATCGGCTGTGCCGTCTGTTTGGGTTTCGCTCATCGGTTTGGACACGCAAGCCGCCAATGCGATGGTGAGGGCAAAAAAGAGCGAAGTTTTCATTTTGATTGGTTTTGTTGATGATTTGAGAACGATTACTTGCGGCCTTTTTTGCTGTTGAATCCGAAAGAAACACCCGCTCTCCATCCGTCTTTGTTGGGCACAAAGTAGGCATTGACCGGAATGTTGACCCTACCCGAGCGGAAGCTTTTGCCCGCGGCTATCAAGAATGAACTTGAAAGTTTGTAGTCACCTCGCGAGTCCAAGCGGATGAGGGTAGGGTTGGGGTTTTCGCCCATCAATTCGGTGTCCCAAGTTTTGCTCAGATTCCAAGTGCCGTTTTCGTCATAGTAGCCTTCGGCTTTTTGGGTCACCGTGAGGGTAGGGCCAAAGGCAAACTCCCAACCCGATTTGTTGCTGCGCAATCCATGCAGTACCGTCAGTCCGGGAATGGCCAAGCCTTGGTCCAGACCGGTCACCGATGGAATCACCTCTACAAGTGCTTGGAAATTGCCTTCGTTGAGGTATTGTTTTTCAAACTGATAGCCCACTTGGAACATGAATGGCATGGCATCATGTCCTCCTTCTGATTTGGCTCTGGTAATAAACTCAGCAGATGTGCCATGCAAATAGGTCATACCCATACGAGGCCCCGAAAGCGACAATCTGGGTGCCCCTTGGCTGATGTCCAATTTTTGCACAGGGTGTGTGGCTTTGAGATTGGTCATCGCCTCAGGTGAATATTCGCGCTGCATCAATTTGGACAGGGCTATGTGCATCATGTTGAGGTTGTCCACTTGAAGTTCCCCAAACTCCGATAGACTAGTCCTCGGCTCCTCTAGGCCCCCCGTATCAAACATCTGAAGCACCACCACCAGTCGACCTTCAAAAAACTCTACTGACCCCACTATGACTTTAGAAACCCCCATAGCTTTGCCTGCTTTTTCTGCGCATGCTCGAGTGTTGCAATGCGTGGAATTCACCTTTTGACCTTTGAGCATATTGGCCATTTGTACCTGATCGGGCACGTTAAAATCACCCATTTTGCGCAGCTCATAGATGGCCACTTTGGTAATCTCTTCTGAGTTGAGAAGGTAGTTCAGTGATTCGATGCGCAACACTGCCACCGACTGTACCGGTTCTGATTGCGCATTTGAAGAGCTGCTGAAGGAAACGGTTGCTGCTATGGCTGCAAAGAAGAAAATTGAATTTTTCATGTTGTGATTGTTTTGTGTTTTGAAATTCGAGGCAAACATTTCCCCGGCCTGTGGCTCGTTTCAAACTCTGTTTCAAAAAAACGAGATTTCGTAAAGAAGCATTAATGTAAATTTATGCGCTATAAAACAATGATATACATGTTTATAAAAGGATTTTAATTAATGGACATTATCAATGAAATTTTGCTCACTTTGGACGAAATCACCGCCAAAGAATTCCGTCATCACCTCATCAGGCAGCGCCCTGATGCCGATCGCAAAGACCTCAAACTGTTCGAAACACTACTGAGCGATGCGCCCCATCCCGAGCGCGGCACAGCCCCTTATCACGCCAACCGAAAGCGTCTGGCCAAATCGCTCACTGAGTTCATCATCCTCAAACAAATGAGTGACGATGCCTCGGGCGTGGGCGACATTTTGGGCGCGCTGTCTGCTGCGCTTTATATGTTTGATTTCAAAAGGGACGAGGCGGGTTGGCATTTTTTGCTTCGCGCCCGCGATGCCGCTGTGCGATCGGGCAGGCCGGATGCATTGTTGCAGGTTTATCGCATCATGGCCGACCACTTGCACAAACAAGAAGAAATCACCCCCGACCGATTGGATGGCATGGCTGCGCAAGCCGCACGCGCCTCGGAAGCCGAAGACCGCATGAGGTTTGGGCTGGCCCACATTCGGCAGCAATTGACAGATGCCAAGCGCAAAGGCCTGCCGTTGGAGCCGCTGCTGGCCCAAGAGTTAGCGGCTACTAACCAAGAGGATGTGAGTCCGCGCCAAATGCTGCGCCTTATTGAGATGCTGCGTTCGGCAGCGCTTTCGGGCCGCGATTTACGCCAGTTTCGCGATTTTGTAGCGGGGCGATATGGGGCTCTGCAAGCGGCCATGGAGCCAATTCCCGTTTTTGCCAAAGAACAAATCAGTTTGGCTTATATCCACGCCCATGCCTTGTTCCGAACGCGTGGCTATGGCCTGATGGACGGGCCTCTGGAGGTGATGCGCGCGAAAATGGAATTGCGCCCGGCCCTCAAAAAGGCTTTTTCTGCCAAGTACTATTCGCTCAAGGGCTCAGCGCTGAGCCTCACCGGACGCAATGCCGAAGCCATCAGTCTGCACGAAGAGCTGCTCAACGCACGGGCCAATGGACTGAGCATCGAAGACAGGCTAAACATGGAACTCAACTTGGTGTTTTTCAGATTTAACCAAAGTGAATATGGCAAAGCGGCCAGGCTGCTGTCGCTGATGCACCACAGCCGAGCGTGGTATGAAAAACGCATGGGAGCAGAGTGGGTGATGCGCAAAGAACTCATCAGGGCCATCGTCCATTTTGAGCAAGACGACCCTGACCAAGCGCTGCGCACCGCTGAGCAACTGCGCAAAAACTACGCTCACGTCCTCGGCACTACGGCCTATATCAAGGCGGGTGCTTTCATCGATTTGGTCATCCGTTTTCTGCGCAATCCATCCGATCTCAATAAGGACAAAGTGGTTTCGGTTTCCGAGTCGGTGCTGTCTGACATACCGGCCGGGCAGGAAGACACCAACCAATTGGCCTTCTATTGTTGGCTGCTGGCCAAAGCATTGAACCAGCCCTATTACCCAATCCTGCTCAAAGAAGCAGCCGAAACGGCCAAATCGGCTTGAACGGTCCATTTTCGCCCCGCGTTTTTAAACAACCTTTTCTCGATGAATTTCTCATTGGCTTCTTTCTTCCTCTTTTCTGCCTTGGCCTTGGTTTCTTGCAAAAAGCCCGTTCCCGGCTGCACCGACCCCAATGCCGAAAACTATACTCCCTCAGCTGAAGAGGATGACGGCACTTGCTTCTACATGGGCAGCGCGGTTTTTTATCACAACACCACCACAGGACAGCAATTGATCAATGACGGGGTGACAAGTGTCAAGCTCTATGTGGATGATTTTTTCAAGGACAGCATGTCGCCCAATATTGGCTTCAACTTCACACCCACTTGCGATAGCGAGGATGCCATGAATTTCAACAACTACGGTTTGGCCAATGCCAAGAGTAAAATGTTTGGGTACAAAATCAAAGACCAAAACGGCACACTGCTGTCTGCGGGCACTTTTGTGCTGGAAGGGGGCAAATGCACCACGGTGCAATACCCATACTGAGCTGCGTTTTTTTTCGATGATTGAGCCGAAGCCCCTGACTCAGAAGTTGGGCTTCAGCAGATAATTGCTGTAGAACTTGTCTATCACGTCCACGGCCTCTTCGGGTGTGTCCACCACGGTCCAGAGGTCCAAATCACCGGGACTGACGGTTTTTTCGCGGTCTATCAACACCGTTTTTACCCAGTCCACCAGGCCTTCCCAAAATCCGCGTCCTACCAATACGATGGGGAAACGACCGATTTTGTGGGTCTGTATCAAAGTGAGCGATTCAAACAGTTCGTCCAAAGTGCCAAAGCCACCCGGCATCACCACAAATCCTTGTGAGTATTTGATAAACATCACTTTGCGCACAAAGAAATAGTCGAACTCGATGTTCTTGTCGTCATCGATATAGGGATTGGAGTGTTGCTCAAAAGGCAACTCGATATTGAGGCCTACGGAGGTGCCTTGGCCGCGGTGGGCGCCTTTGTTGCCCGCTTCCATAATGCCCGGGCCGCCCCCGGTAATCACGCCATAGCCTTTTTGCGTCAGGCGAAAGGCGATTTCTTCGGCTTGGAGGTAATAGGGGTTGTCTTCTATGGTGCGTGCCGAGCCAAAAATGCTCACACAGGGCCCTATTTTTTGCAAACGGTCATACCCGTCAACAAATTCGGCCATAATTTTAAAGATTGACCAAGAGTCATTGCTTTTGATTTCGTTCCAAGTGCGTGGCTTAAATTTATTGGCAACGCGGCCGTCATTGTCCATGGTAGAGTTTGGTTTGGTGGGTAATGGCTTAGTTTTGACCTACGGTGTCGGTCGTCTGTGTTGGTTTACTGCCCTCGGGCAAATAGCCAAACAGGCGGTTTTCTTTGATGATGGTATCCACATAGGTTGGCACCATTTCTTCCCAACCGGGTATACCATTGCGAATCATGTGCAGACACTCACGGCTGTATACATTGAGGATTTTTTCATCATAGTCCTCAATGTCCACGATGCGGCCATTGTACAGCAAATAGTCAAACAAGGGCTTGATGCGTGGATGGATTGGGCAGTTGCGACTGGTGAGCAATTGGCTCGATGGGTCGTGATTGTTCCAGGGGTAGAGATAAAGCTTCAAATCACGTGAAAACAAAATACCGAAGGCTTCGAGTATGCCCCCATTCAGGTCGCGATAGTATTTTTCATCAAATACATCGATCATGTTGTTCGTTCCCATGATAATACCCATGCGCTTGATGGAGTAGCGCGAGAAAAATTCGACAAGCTTATAGTACTTCATGTAGTTGCTGATGAGTACTGTTTGGCCGAGAGAACATAGAATGTCTGCGCGGTCCAAGAAGTCTTTTTCGTCAATGTCGCCTTCCGAGCGGAGATTATTCAACGTGATTTCAAAAAGCACTTGGATGTTTTCGGACTCCACTTTGGGCTCTGCCTCAAACATTTTGTAGCCTTTCATGATCATGTCAATATTGACACGAGTTACGGGACGGAAACTGCCGCGGATGGCCAAGATGTTTTTCTTGTAAAGCACATCTGCGGCCTGCTGGTTGCGGCCATCGGGGCTGAATATGACAGCATCGGTCATCCCGTTGCGCACCAGTTGGAGACTCATCAAGCGATTGTCCACGTGGGCAAAGTCAGGCCCATACATTTCAATAGTGTCAATCTCTACTTGGTCTCGGTCCAACTCGTCATAAAGCGATTTAAGGAGCTCATTTGGATTCTCGTAGTAATGGTAACAGCCATAAATCAAGTTGACGCCCATGATGCCCGCGGTCTGCTGCTGCAAAAGCGCCTCGTTTTCGTGCAATCGAATGTGAAGAATGATGGTATTGGGCTCTTTGTCAGCATGGGTTTGAAATTTCACGCCCATCCAGCCGTGACCTTGAATAGTCTTTTGAAAATTGATCGTTGCGATGGTGTTCGCAAAGGCAAAGAACTTCTTGGTAGGGTGGTTCTTGCGATCCAAGCGGTCGATAATGAGCTGGTACTCGTGACGCAGCATGTTCATGAGTCTTGGTTTGCACACATAGCGGCCTTTCAGCTCTTTGCCATAAATGGCATCGGAGAAATCTTTGTCGTAGGCAGACATCGCTTTGGCAATGGTGCCGCTCGCACCACCTGCTCTAAAAAAGTGACGCACTACTTCTTGACCCGCTCCGATTTCAGCAAAGGTGCCGTAGATGTCTTGTTCCAGATTGATTCTGAGTGCTTTTTGTTTTACTGTAAGCTCGACTCTGTTAAGTTCCAATTTTTCCTTGTTTTGTGCTGCGGGCCAAAGTTATCCTTATTAAGATTACACTCCCTAAGCGGAGGCGGATTTTTGAGCCA
>Ga0169931_10001657_pt1 | contig 36666 bp, 35 predicted proteins | sample Kivu_15m_20L_FD_129675 | JGI IMG/M metagenome (GOLD analysis project Ga0169931, IMG submission 129675) | Freshwater microbial communities from Lake Kivu, Western Province, Rwanda to study Microbial Dark Matter (Phase II) - Kivu_15m_20L... | ecosystem: Environmental > Aquatic > Freshwater > Lake...
CCCGAACCGTACCCGCGGATCGGGGGAGGCGCAAGAAATAATCAACGGATTCGCAACTCAGGACACTAGGGAACCTTAGACGGAACTGCTCGTCTTGGGTCATTCGTTTGCGGATGGTCGCCCCTTCTTCGAGCAGCAGCATGAATACCCCGGCCAGTTGGTCATCAGGCCGAGTAATTGCCTCTCGTAGAGTTGTTCTTAACCAGGATTCGTACTCCGCGGCTCCCGGTCGATCCCGCTGGAAGCTAAAGAGCACCTCTGCCCCGACCAAGCCGCGACGATACAGGTCGGCGATCAGTGCCGAGTTTCCCGGTAATGCAGAAGCGAGTTCTTCGGCTTCTGTGCGGTCGAGTCGTGTTAGAAACAGACTCGCCAAAACATTGCGATCCCCGTCCCGGAGTTCGCGGGCCAAGGCGACTGGGTCGTTCACCATGCCCAACAGACCCGCAAACTCGGGGTGTTCCCTCAGTACCTGCCAATACTCACCGAGACTCGGCATCTGAGCGAGCTTGATTAACGTCCGGTCGTATCCTTCCCGATCGACTTCAAACAGTGCCACGAGCCAGTCCCAGTGGAACACAATTACCGAGCGTGCTGCGCTCTGGTCCCACCCGGCGTCCGCCAGTTTGAGCACTGCGGCGTCACGAAGGGGAATCGAGTCGTTCCCGGACGAAGTGAGCGGTGCGTCGGTTATGGTCGCTGAAGACGGTAGATTCTGGCCGAGAGGAGGTTCGGCCCGATTCGGATAAGAGGGCTTCGCGATCTGACCGATGAAGTACCCTAGACCGAGGGACGTGGCAACTGCGAGGAGTGTCCACATCAAGCGGGTCATTGATGCACCCCGACTGGGTTGGCAATTGTTAACTTTGCTCGTGCCCTATTACAGCACTACCGCCCCTCAGAATCCAGCGTCAAGATTCTCCCTTCCGCCCAGCCACGCATCGCGGGCTGCGCGTGACACTGCACGACTTCGTCGTGACGGCATCTGTCACTGGTAGGGGGCGATTTCCCTCCGCAAAAGCGGTCCGAGCGGCTAACCATCCACAAGAAGGTCGATGACACGTTGCCAGAGAACTTGCCAAGTCAGGTTCGGACAGGAGGCAAGTGACCGTCGAAGCCTGTCGCGGTCGTCCGCCGTCATGCTCCTTCGCAGGATGCTGGCATCCTGGTCTAGGAGTTCCTCCACTCTCCTGAACGCGTGTTCGATGTCATCGTTTTCGCCGGACTTCACCCGCGGACCTCCGAGGGGCGAGTGCCCGCCGTCCGTCTCGCAGAACCGTCTGAGAAGTGAAGGATCCTCAAGAACGCGTTGCCGTTCGGAATCGGGACAGGCGAGCACGAAAACCAGGTTCAACCGGTGGGATGGCTTCTGCTCATGGAACGGCCCATCCCATAACGCTTTCAGTCCCTGAATGGCATCGAACCGGGTCTCGTCCAGGATGACCACCAGCGTGGTGTAACCGCCCTCCGCAAGTATCGTGCAGAGCAATTCAAACGAGACCGGGCCATGAGAATTGATGCAATCGCGGAACTTCGCTCGTTGCGCTGGCGTGGGATTCATGAGGTAACTCGCCCAGTGCATCGCAAAGTCCACCATCGCTGGATTCGATGGCCAGCGTTGATGCAGTTTCCGACGAACGAGGTTCCGTGCAACATAGTCCAACCCACTTGCTCTCCTGAGAACGTGCGTGGTTCCAATCGCAAAGGGGATTGGACAGCCAGCCGCGCGCGAAACGGCATCAATTCCCAAGGCCAGAGCATCAACCGTTACGGAGTTGAAGACTCGTGAAAGCCGATCCGCATCCTGCCTGGCCTTCTCGATCGCGCCCACCGCAACTCCCATGAATGGAAAGCAGAGCGTGATATGAAGGCCTGGCTGTCGTCCGAACTCCCGCTCCTGATCGAACCGGATGTGCACATGGGCATGTTTCTCGCTCCCGGTCGAAGTGCAAAGACCTTCCTGGAGTTTGATCAAGCACTGGGTTTTACCGTTCCCTGGACGTCCGGTAATCCAGAAAGTGGCTCGTTCACGCACAGGCGTAGCTCGGAGAGCACTGACCCTGGCGAGCGCCGGTCGGATCGCGTCGCACGCCGCAGGCGTGAGAAGTTTCATGCCGGCATCTGCCGAAATGGGCATGCCGGTTCTGAGAGCAGTGATCAACTCGCGTGTGGTCATGGCAATATCCGCTGGAGGCGCTCCCCATTCATTTCGGAGATGCTTCTTTGTGTTCGCGTTGACCGTCCAGCAGTTCCGAGAAGTTGTGCAAGAGCAGCCTCTTCATGGCCTCCTGCGAATCGCGGTATTCCCGCTGAAAAGACATCCAAGAACGGAGCCAGATGATCGTTGCGACCAATTCGCCGAGGAGGCAGAGGAAGATGCCGGCAAGGAGCCACGCCGATATGTCCATGGTCGCTCCAAGCAGGTCAGCAACTATCGCCTGCGCCCGACATCCCGGGCCTCGTCACGGCATTGACGATCGAGCGGGTCATTCTCAGTGACCGGTTCGAGAATGCTACTCAAACACATCATGCTTGGCGGCAGCATGGCCGTCAAGCATGAACCTCTCAGACCAGCGCTTCCTTCGACGAATTGGCGACCGCATCCGTGAACACCGCGTCGCCCGAAACCTGACCCAGGACGAACTCGGCAAGAAGTGCGATCTGCACCGAACGTTCATCGGCTCCGTCGAGCGCGGCGAGCGTAATATCTCGATCCTGAATCTGAAGGTCATCGCCGGCGCGCTTCGGATCTCGCTGGCGGAGTTGCTCGCTGATCCGTCCGCAAAGTGAATCGGCCGTATTCTGACCACATCACAGTTTCCAACGTCCGTGCCGCTTCACATGGTGTCACGAGGCTTCCATGTTTCGATTCACTTTGGCCCTAGTGCTGAGCTTCGTCGTTTCCCAAGCACGTGCGGATGTCGGTGACCCACAGTTGCGAACAGACCATCCGTGGTATCCGGGGGAACTCGCCTGCTCAACGTGGGAGCGATTGTTCGCCACACAGGCCAAGACCTACACTCGCGTCACTGGCCGCGATTGCATCAGTGACGAGGACAAAGCATTAGCCGCGTGGCTCTGGCGAAACACGCATTACTGGCATGGCGAGGAAGGGGCCGAGAACCTCTGGGGACAGGGGTTCGGCAAGGGACTCGACCCGCGCGGCCGCGAGTACTGGACCGGGCTGTTCGCTCACGGATACGGCCTGTGCGGCACCACCCACTGCCAGTGGGTCGCGGAGATGGAGGCCCGGTTCGGGCACGGCCGCGGCCGATCCGTCGGAGCCAACGGTCACTCGGCGTTCGAGGTGTTCCTCAAAGGGGACGCTTACGGTGCGGGCCAATGGGTGCTGCTCGATCACGATCTCTCGACCGTTGTTTTCGACCCGGCCGGCAAGCGCTTGCTCGGTATGAAGGAGATCACGCCGGAATGGAAGAAACTGACGGACCGCGGCTTCAAGCCCGAACGTCAGCACGGTTGGTTGATCTGCGGACTACACCAAGGCGACAACGCCAGCTATTCGCGAAATCAGGTCGCTGAGTATCTCGCCGGTTATGCCGGCCCACCACCCATGCTTCACCTCCGCCGCGGTGAAACGCTTCGTCGCTATCTGAATCCCGGACTCGACGACGGCAAGACGTTCGTGTTCTGGGGACGGAACTACAACACGGGCGGCATTCCCGGCCCCGAAAGGTCGCACACTTGGGTGAACCAGCCGGATGCGATGTTCGGCTCGAAGTCCGGCGCGGGCTACAAGCCGGGCCAGGCTCGCTTCGCGAACGCAGTGTTCACATACACCCCGGACTTCGCCGGCGACTACAAGGAAGGCGTGGTCTCTGAGGACGATTCACACGTCATCTTCGAGTTCCAGTCGCCGTACATCATTGGTGCGACGCCGCCGAACGCGAAGGAATGGGGCATCTACGATTCCGGCTGCCGCAACGGGCTTGTGGTTCGCGGGAAGGCGGGCTGCAAACTGTCGCTCTCCGTCGATCACGGACAGACCTGGATCGACGGCGGCAAGCTCGCCGAGGTTGCGGACCTGACCGATTCCGCGAAGGGACATCGGCAGTACTGGCTGAAGCTTCACGCCGGAGCCAAGCAACTCCGCGGCAGCGGGCTCACGATCACCACAGCCTGCCAAGCGAATGCAGCCGTGATGCCACGATTGAAAGACGGGGGTTCGAAGGTATCGTTCGCGGCCAGCGGCCGGGCACTGGTCTCCGCCGGCCCTAATCTCCCGCAGGCCAGCTCCAACGTCGTTGCGGGAAAGTTCGACAGCGCGGCCGTGACACTGGAACTTCGGACGCCGCGGGGTGAACCCATGATTGAGGTGTTCGCGGCCGCACACGTGCGATCGAGTTCTCCGCCGGACCCCAAAGTGAAGTACCAGATGGAATACTCCACGGATGGCGGGAAAACTTGGCAGTCGATGCTCAAGGACTGGAGCGTGAACCGGCAGGGCGACGAGCCGGGCGATTTCTGGTCGCAGAGCTTCTGTTGGTCGAATGCGGCGATTCGAAACGAAGGTAACGCATCGACGATTCGGGTGCGATTCCGGAACGACGGCGGCAAACTCTATGCCCGGGCGGAGATTCATGCCGCGTACCGCACTCCGAAGGCCGATGGGACGGCCGTGACCTTCGCCTGGGACGATGATGCAGGCGACCACACCGCGAGCCACACCTTCACCGGCAAGGTGGACGAGCGCCCGTGGACGATCCCGACCGGGAAGAACGTCCGCACTAAGTGGGTCGAAGTGAAGACGGCGAGGTAGGAATGCCGCGAGCCGAACGGCATCGACAGCCAGCCCGAATCAGCGCCCGCGGACGCGAATACCGCTACGGCTTCGGGTCATAGATCACCATCAAGGCCGGTCGCTGCTTGGGGCTCTTGGCTCTCTGCGTGTACATCCGCATGTAGTCGTTGGAATCGCCATGCAGGAAGAATCCGTGGTTGGCGTGCTTATCATCCATCCAGAACTTCACGGCCTCGCCAAAGTCCCAGACACTGACCGCAGCGCCCCCGGCCGGACCATGCGTGAGGAACACCGGCCAGAAGTCGGGGTCCGCGCCATAATACAGTCCGCTCACGCCCTTCCAGTGCTTGCCGTTGGCGTAGAAGTAGCAATTGGCCGAGGCCGCATCCCACTCGCGGTTGCAGGGCTCCGCGACCCACAGGTTCGGCTTCTCCGGCACTTTCAAGTCCGTGGCGAAGGCGCGTGTCACGACAAGTTTTGCTGCCAGGATCCGGGCGTGCTTCGGAATGCTCGCCAAGTCTGCACGCATCAGAACGCTGCGATGGCGCATGAACACTTCCACGGTGTCTGAGAGCGCCGGCGTCTTCTCGCGACCGGGATTGGGGCCATCGGGGCCGTGGCAGTTCACGTACACGGCCTTCCAACCCTCATACGCCTTGTCCGGGTCGGCCGGGTTCCAACCCGTCTCACCCTCACGTAGGACGGCCATCACGGCCGCGGGGTGGTCTCGCTTCAACTTGTCGAACTCGGCTTTGAAGTCAGCCTCCACCTGCTCGATGGTCTTCGGTTCCGGTTTCACCCACTTGTCTTTCATCTGCTTGGACAGATCAGCCAGGCTCTCGACTTCCATGTCCGTGCCGAGCACTTTGAACTTCGTGACCGCCCCGGTGCGCGCGTAGTCGTTCGCAACGGCAGCCGAATAGCCATCGTGGTTGTACGGGGAGTACCAGCCCAGAACCTTGGGTGGTGGCCAGTCGGGACTGAGTCGCACATTGCCCACGAGCAAGGTCTGGCCCTTCTCGGGCCGGTACATGCCGATGACGAACGAGGTGACGTCCCCCCTCGCCGCGTCCAGGCTCCCGATGCCATGGCGGAGCATCAGGGTCACGTCGTTGCGGCCGGCCGGGAGGGTCATGGTCTTCTCCCAGCGCGGCTGCGGAGCTTTGCCGTCCGGCTTGCCCTGATAGATGCGAAAGTACGCAACGCTTGGGCGATCCACCGTCACGTCCGCCTTGAGAGTCTGATAGGACTTCCAATTGCCTGCGACTGGAATCTTGGTCGTGGCGACCGTGGGCCACTCTCCGCCGGCAAAGGTGATCTTCAGGCATTTGCCGACCGGCGTATCGCCCGCCTTCGACTTCGGTTGTGCCACAATCTCGATCGTGGGCGGCGGCTGTTCCTTGTCGATCTCGGGCAACTTCACTGGCATCCAGTCCGTGGCCGAAGCTTCGCCCTCGAAGCGGAAGAGTGCTTGGTCCTTATCATCCGCCGCCTTGGAGTGAGGCAGGAACATCGGGAGCAGACAGAACAGACCGAGGATCGAACCGATCCAGCCGACGCGTTTTACGGAGACCCGAACCGCGTTCCCGGACACTGAGAGAGACGCGGTCGGACCTTCGGGGTTTGATACAGCAAGATCAGGAACCCCGATGGTGAGCCTTCGCATGACGCACTCCGCGAAACGGTGGTGATCAATGAGAAGGATAGCGTGACATGGATCCAGCCAAGGTGCAATCGCCCCGCTCCATTGTGGACGGCATTGGCGGCACGCCTATGGTGTCGTTCGGTCGGATCGGTTCCGCAGTCGCGGTTCCTCTGCTCGGCAAATGCGAGTTCCTCAATCCCGGCGGCAGCGTCAAGGACCGGATCGCGAAGGCCATCATCGACGACGCCGAGACACGCGGCCGACTTCGTCCCGGAATGACGCTTGTCGAGGCGACGGCGGGGAATACCGGCGTCGGGTTGGCGTTGATTGCGGCCCGGCGTGGCTACCGTCTCGTCTGCGTGATGCCGGAGAAGATGTCGATCGACAAGCGAACCGGCCTTCAAGCGCTCGGTGCCGAAGTGATCGTGACGCCGAACGCTCCGCCGCACGATCCCAGGAACTTTCGTCGCATGGCCGAACGACTCGCGGCCGAGAACGGCTGGTTCCACACGGCCCAGTTCGAGAATCCGGCCAATCCACTGATTCACGAACACACGACCGGCCCGGAGATTCTGGACCAGTGTGGCGGAGAAATCGGGGCGTTCGTCTGCGGCGTGGGGACTGGCGGCACCATCACCGGAGTGGGCCGCTATTTGAAAGCCCGCGTCCCGGGTGTGCGAATCGTTCTCGCCGATCCGGTCGGTTCGCGCCTGGCCCATCTCGTGGATCGAAGACACCCCGACCTGGATAGCTCGTACCAGGTCGAAGGAATCGGAGGAAGCGAACCGCCCGGCGTCCTGGATCTTTCGGTTATCGACCAGGCCGAACGCGTGACCGATGAGGAATCATTCGAGATGACGCGACGGCTCATTCGAGAGGAAGGCCTGCTCGTCGGAGGGTCGTCGGGGACCGTGGTGGCCGCGGCATTGCGCGTCGCCATTCGTGGGTGCAATGGTCCTGTCGTCGCGATTCTGGCCGACTCGTGGGATCGGTACCTGTCGCGGCCATGGATCCATGAGAAGATGTGTTCATCGGATTAAGACGCACGCCCATCGGAGTCACCGCCATGATCATCGCGCGGATTCTGGCCGGTCACGTATTTGCCATCACGGCGTTGAGTCTGGCCCTGCCGCCTTCGCACGCCCAAGAGAAGGCGAATGACAAGAAGCCGCGCGTCGAGAAGAAGACATACGACTTCAAAGACGCCGGCAAGGACATGGAGTACGCCCTGTTCATGCCCTCCGGTTACGACAAGGCCAGGAAGTCCCCGCTCGTGATCGCACTTCACGGACTGGGCGGCAACCCGCAGCAGTTCATGCGGACGCGCGGATTGACGGAGCAGGCCGAGAAGCGCGGCTTCATCGTCGCGGCACCGATGGGCTTCAACGAGAAGGGCTGGTATGGCGTGCGCGGGCTCAAGGGTCCGCGGATGGAGCCGGAGAACCTCGGCGAACTCAGCGAAAAGGACGTCATGAACGTGCTCGCGCTCGTGAAGAAGGAGTACAGTGTCGACCCGGACCGCGTCTACCTGATGGGCCATTCGATGGGCGGCGGCGGGACATGGCACCTCGGGATCAAGCATGCGGAGGAATGGGCCGCGCTCGCCCCCATCGCGCCGGCGATCTTCGGTCGCGACCCGAAGGATCTGGAGAAGATCAAAAGCACGCCCGTGATGCTGGTTCAGGGCGACAAGGACAATCTGGTGCCGGTCGCCGGAGCACGCCGCTGGGCTGAGCAGATGAAGAAACTGGGGATGACCCACGAGTACATCGAGGTGGCGGACGGCACCCACGGCAGTGTCGTGGCCGAGAACATGCCGAAGATCTTCGAGTTCTTCGACAAGCACAAACGCGCGGCGAAACTCGCGATGCCGGACTACCGTCCGGTGGCAGGTTGGCCGCAACTGCCGCCGAATCTCGAACTCGGCGCGGTGTCGGCCGTCGCCACCGATGCGAAGGATCGCGTCTTCGTGGCTCATCGCGCGGCGAAGCCAATCCTCGTCTTCGACCGGGACGGCACGTTCCTGCGCGCTTGGGGTGACGATCACATCAAGACACCGCACGGGCTGCGCATCGACCCCGACGGCAACGTCTGGGTCACCGATATCGGCCATCACCTCGTCATGAAGTTCGACCCCGAGGGCAAACTGCTCCTCTCCTTGGTCGGAAAGGCGAGGCGGGAATCAAGCCCGATCAGTTCGACCGGCCCACTGATGTCGCGATCGCCTCGAACGGGGACTTCTTCATCACGGACGGGTATGGCAACTCCCGCGTGATGAAGTTCTCCCGCGATGGCAAGCTGCTCAAGCAGTGGGGGTCGAAAGGTACAGGCGATGGCGAGTTCAACGTGCCGCACGCGATCGTATTCGATGTGAAGAACGGACTTCTCTACGTCGGCGACCGCGAGAACGATCGCGTGCAGGTGTTCGACACGGACGGCAAGTTCCTCAAAGAGTGGAGAGAAACAGAAGCGCCCTACGGGCTCTTCCTCGCCGGCGATCGGTTGTTTGTCGCGGACGGTCGAGCGGGATGGGTGAAGGTGCTCGGACCCGACGGCAAGTCGGTCGGCCGATTGGGCGAGAAGGGCACCTCGCCCGGTCAGTTCCAGATGCCGCACATGCTTTGCGTGGACTCGCGAGGTGACGTGTACGTTGCCGAGGTGACCAACAAACGGATTCAGAAGTTCACTTCGCGCAGGGACTGACCATGTCGCGTCCTTTCAGATCACGTGTCGAGATGCCGTCCACCTCGAATCCCCTTGGAGGGCCGGTCGCGGATGATGTGTTGAAGTCGATTGATGGAGAACGACGTGATCACGTTTTGCACTTTGTGCTTCACCACCGCGCTCATGGCAACTCGACTCCAAACGTATTGTTGAAGCGGCTCGTGAAGTTCGCCTGAGCCACCGTTGCGGCCAGTATTACAAGGTGTTCCGGTGATAGCGCTCGCCTCAGCCGGGCCATCACGTCCGCGGCGACCGTCGAGACCCGGCTCCATTGGTCAGTGAATCGTAGGACATCTCGTTCGATGTCCGTGAAGGCACTGCTCGATTCGAAAACTGCGAGATCGTTGATCTGCTCCTCGGTGACTCCCGCCTTGCGCCCGAGAGCAATGTGGTAGTGCCGACAGACAGCGCAATTCGTGATCTGTGTCACCTTCAGATATGCAAGTTCCCGTAGTTTCGGGTCGAGGTCGGCTCTGATCGCCTGAGCCATTGAAATCGCGGCGCTCAGGATTCGCGGGGCGTGTGCGAACGTGCGATACATGTTTGGAACGCGGCCCAGCCTCGCCTCAAGGTGTTCGAGGGCTGCACGCGCGTCCGCTTCGGCTTCGTCATTTCGAAGCGGGGGTAGGTGGGGCATCACATGGTTCCTGAAGGAGCCTTCCTCATCACAAGACCCCAATGCCATGAACAGCAACACAAGGACTCGTCGCGGACATGTTGAAACCCCGCAGCTTCGGCCCAACTCCGACATTGGTCCGGTTTGGGTCGTATGTCGGACGACGGACCGCGCGGCGTCGGAATATCGGTTCGCCAGTGGATGATACCGGCCAATCCGCCGGGCCTCAGGATTCGATGCGCTTCACGCAGGACACCGACCGGATCCTCGATGTGGAGAATATTGAAGAGCATGGCATAGCCCACACTCGCATCAGGACGACCACTCCCGTTTTGAACGAAGTCCCGCTCTTCGGCCACAATGTTCGTGCGGCCGGCCTCGGCCGCCTTACGGGCCAAGCTTGCAACGAGACCAGGTTCGATATCGAGCGCATAGATTCGCCCCGAGATCAGTTCTGCCGCCGCGAATGTAAACGTGCCGTATCCACATCCGAACTCAACGGCATCACCAATCGCGTGAGTACAGTCGAGCTTCTCCAGGATACATTGGGGTTTGAAGAAGGAGTCCCAATACGATTCATCCGGCATTCCGCTTTCGCGACCCTTCATGTGCTGACTCATCTTCCTGATTGCAGCGGTGTGGGTTACTTCTTTCCGTTCCTGGGGTCATCGGCCGGATTCAGATAGTTGATGGTCCACGGTCCCTCGCCGTGAAACTGAACGATCGTCTCTCCTTTTACCCAGACAAAGTGCTTCATGCCGGTCGGCCACGTCCCGTAGCTCCCCGCGGGCATTGCCTCGGTCTTTGTCGCATCAAACTTGTCGCCCATGCCGAGGTTGAACGTGCCGGCGACAACCGTGACACGCTCGGGCTTGGGGTGGGTATGCGGCGGGATGCGATAACCGTCAGGCACTTTGACTCGGAACACGAATGGCCCCGGCTTCGCGGGATCACCTTCAAGCACGGCGATTTTGGCTCCGGATGGAAGCGAAGGCGGACCGTCTTTCCACTTCAAGCCGTCCGGCCGGTGAAGCGAAGCCATCTCCTCCTTATCGTCGTGTGCGGACGATGGGGTCACGAGCGGAGAGAGGAGCAGAACCGTGAGTGGCAGGGTTGCCCGCGTGATGACGGGGTGCACCTTTGGTCCTCCGTGGAGGGGCACCCGTACCCTAGCCGGCCGGATTGAAAGATGTGATGGGCTTGTGCTGATGCCCACCCGCGGGCTCATAAGCCACGCTTATGACGCGAGTGCCGGAATCGGATTCGCTTCGAGATAGCCGAGAAACATTCGAGCCGGGAGCGGAAGCACCCGCCGCTGGTCCTGCACCACGAACATCTCGCGATCGCAAGGAATGTCTTTCAGGGAAAGCGTGGCCAATCGGCCGGCCTCACGCTCTTTGTGAGCGGCGTAGGCCGACAGAATGGCGATGCCGACGCCCTGACGGACGGCCTCCCTGATCGCTTCATTGCTGCCGAGTTCAAGCACGACCTGAAAGTGATGCAGCGATGATCCGGCTCGCTCCAACGCCTTCTCAAAGCAATGCCGGAGGCCGGAGCCACTCTCACGCAGAACAAGCGGGAACTTCGCGAGTTGATCAACCGTTACGGCTCGCTTCGAGACCAACGGGTGTCGGTGCGGAACCACCAGAACCATCCGGTCACTGGCGAGAAGGCGGTACTCCAAGTGGGGCTGCGGCACTTTCCGTCCGACGAGTCCAATGCTCACTTCACCCCGTTCCACCTGCCCGATCACGGCCAGACTGTCGCTGACGGCGGCGCGGACGCGCAGGTGCGGGTACTTACGACCGAATCCGGAAAGAAGGGATGGAAGCAAGTGCTCGCCGGGCACGGAACTGGCGGCGATCTCCAGTTCCCCGGCCATGGGTGATTCCGCCCCGCTGATGACGGTGCGGGCTTCACGATGCAGGTCGTCGATTTTCCGTGCGTAGTCGTAGAGCCGTTTCCCGGCCTCAGTCAATGCAACACGTCCCCCGCGCCTGTTGAACAAGCTTCTTCGGAGCGTCCTTTCGAGAAGCTGAATGCGCTGGCTGACAGCCGCTTGGGTCAAACCCAAGGCTCGTGCCGCTCCCGTGAAGCTGGACAGTTCAGCGGCGACCGCGAACGTACCGAGGTGCGGCAGTTGATCGGTGTGCGGATCCACCTCGCCACTTTCCTTTCAGCGACTCGGGCGATGCAAGGGCGCTTGTCCGACAACTCGCCTCACTTCTCCTTGCCATTCTTCTTCGGAAGGGGCATGAAGCAATTCTCCTTCTCCAGCGGCAATTGGAACGCATCGGCGACGCGCGTCATGTAGTTGCACCAAGACACGTACCAAATGAGGTCGACGGCGCGTTCGCGTCCGAAGACTTCGATCAGGCTGGCCCGGTCCTTGTCGGTGAACGCGGCGGGTTCCTTGCTCAGCTTGTAGGCAAGGGCGTACGCCGTCTGCTGGGCTTTGGGGAAGTCGGACCAATCCCCCGCCGCCAGCTTTGCCGTCAGCTTCTTCACTTCATCCGGTTTGAGGCCCGCGACCGCGAGCAGCATCTCGGCATGACCCATTCAGTAAAAGCAGTCATTGGTACGGGTAACGACCCAGAAGACCGAGTTCGTGAAGACGCGGTCGACCTTCGCCTCCTCGTAGAACGCGTACAGCGCGGCGAACCAGTATCGCGGCATCTCCGGCTGGTAGCCGCTGCTGACTGCCGTCCAGACGACCCGCTCCGCCTGCTCCCGCTCCCGCGTCGGCAGTTCCTTGATCCGCGACGGGGACGGCAACGGCATACGCAGCTTGCGTTCCTTCTGCTTGTCCAAGGAAACATTCAGTGCGTCGGCATCGGCCTTGCCCCAATCGACTCGCACGGACAGGCCACCAGCCTTCACCGATTTCAAATCGTCCCACGAAGGCCGGACCGGCGTCGGAACCTTCGCCAGTTTCTCGGGAGCGAACTTCGCATCCACGGGGGGTACGGAGTCGCCGGTCGCTCCGAGCCCGAGCACGAGCCGGTTTTGGAAGTTGGCGTACGCAACAGTGTGGACGATCGCGGTCACCTTTTCAGGGCCATACAGTTTGAGAAGTTCCGCGAACTCCTCGTCGGTGATCGCGTGTCCCTGAAGAGTCAACTTGCGGGCGAACGCTACCGCCACCCGGAACTCGGGGGCGAGAGCGTCCGATTCGCCAAGCTTCGACAGGACTCGCGCAGGCACCCCGGCCCGTCGAAGGTCGGCTTCCGCTGTCGCTTTGCCGAACGGAGAACGCAGCGCGTCGGCCGCGGTCCATCGCAAGAGCGACGACAGTTCCGCGCCGAGTGGGTTCGTCTGACGGTGGAAGTAATCGAGTTCAAGCATCTTGGCCGTGGTCCGCGGCAACGGATTCACGAGCACCTTCGCCCACGGCGGCAGAGGCGGGTTTTCGCGAGGCAACAACGCCCAGGCTTCGTGGTTGCCGGTGGCGGGGAACGGCTCCGGCTGAACCTTCTCCGGAGGAGCCGCCGTCACGCGCATGCCAAGCAGCAGCGTGAGAATCACCGCAATCCGCATGACGGTTCCTCAGTCAGAATGGGCCGGGCTCTTTAGATGAAGAGCAGGCCGGGTAGCGTTACGGTCTCTTGCGTTCGGTCAACTTCTGCGCCATCTTCTCGATTTCGTCCTTGTCCAGCACTCCGTCCTTGTTCAGGTCGAACTCCGCGAAGCGCGTTTGCTGGAAGGCCGCAAGCTCATCCTTGGTCAACTTCCCGTCCTTGTTCTTGTCGCCTTCCATCAGTTGCTTGAACGCCTCCTCCGGCGTCCGGGGCCGGGAACCACCGCCGCTCACCGCCCGACCACCGTCCCGATCACGCTGACGTTTGAGTTCATACACTTGGCGCACTTCGTGACAATCATCGCGCGTGCACGCGGCATACGTCACCGTCAGTTTCACCGTCTTGCCCTCGGGCCACGCCTCGACAGCGAGGATGAACTCCCGCGGGTCGATGTCGCTCTCGACCTTTGACTTGGTCGCTTCACCCTCCTTTGTCGAGAGTTTCACGCCCTCCGGCACATCGAGTTCAAAGCGCAGCGCTTTCTTCGAGTTATTCCAGTGCGTGCCGAGGAACGGGTCGAGGTGGAATCCCAGGTAGAGCTTTCCCTTGCCTTCGTCGATCACGGCGGTTTCCGCCTCCGCCCGCAGTTTGGCGTAGAACACCGCGCCCTTTCCGATCTGCGGTTCGGCGACGATCGCCGACATGCCGGAGCGGGACACTTTAGGAATCAAGCCTTTCGCGGCCGCATCGGCCGGCACCTTCTCGACCTTCAGCACGATGTCTTCCGGCTTGGTGATCTTGTCCACTTTGCCGACGAGGACTTCGAGATCCTTGCGAACCTGCTCGGGGTCGCTCCACGTCCGCTTGCGGACGATTTTGCCTTCGGGATCGACGATGAACTCGGAGTTGTTCCGATCGCCGAGCGCGTGCTTGAGGCGGTTGTCGATGGCGTCCACGAGGAACGGGATCGTATTGCCCAGACGCTTCGTGGCTTCGCGCGCGTGCACGAGCCGTTCGTCCTGCGTGACGGGTTGCAGAATGCCGTTTCGCTCGGGGTGAGCGAGTGCCTTGTAGATGAAGAAGAATTGCACTTTCTTGGGAGCATAATCGCGATAGACAGCCTCCAGACCGGAGACCTTCGCGATGAAGGGCGGTCAGGTCAGACAGCCGAACGATAGCACGGTGTAGTGACCGCGAAGGCTCGACGTTTTGAACTCCTTGCCGTCCGCGGAATAGACCGTGAGATCCGGCAAGATGTCGCCGATCGCGGGCGACTTCTTGAGGAACTCCGGGTCTTCCTTGCTCGGCTGAGCGGTCGCAGGGCCGAGCGCGAGTCCGGACACCAACACCGCAAGCAGGCGTGCGTGACGCATGAAGCCTCCCTATTGGTTTGGCCGGGTGAAATGAAGCGTCGGAGTAACGCTTCCAACTCACAGTAGTCCGAACTCAAGCCTTTCGTCAATCATTTCTCGGGCCTCGGACTCATTCGCGTCTTGTGTTGTTCGGGCCTGATCAGAGCGTTAAACTACTGCAAGAGAGTGCGTTGAAGGGGTTCCTTGTGGGCGTTGCAGCGCGGCTAATCCTGGTCGTCGGTTTGCTGACCGCGCAAACTCCGGTCTGCAAGATCGCGACCGCGCAGTCGCTCTCAAGTTCCCAATCCGTTCCTCGTACCATCAGCACCCCGGTCCCGAAGTGCAAGAAATCCTGTTGCCAACGTCTGGCCACTCGACTGGGCCAGGATGGACGGAAACGCGATCACCAAGTTCCCGGCAAGCCTACCTGTCCAACAGGATGCCCATGCCCGCTCTGCTCGGCAACGCCCGTGGTGATGAGCGAGCCCTCAGACGGCCTCGGCCACGACATGGGGTCGTACGAGGGGCTGCTGATTCCCCCCGCCTCCTTCCTCTGTGACGTGTACCGTTCGCCAATCGACCGCCCCCCTCGCGTCTGATCCACCGATCTTCAAGCCCGACGACTCAAGACGTGCAGCGTCCTTGTGCAGCACGTATTCCCATTACGCCTTCCGTGAGGCGAGAGTGTCCGCATGGCGAACCCGCACGTCGACCTTCAGTCGCTGGCCGTCGCCCGGTCAGCACCCTCCGGTCCCGATCTCCGGCTTCCCCGTCGTTGGGTCAGCCGAGTGGTGCTGCCGTTCGCGCTCGTCGCCGGTTTCCTGGGCGTCGTCCTCTGGGCCTCCTGGGATGCCGTCGCCCCGCCTGCGGAAGTGAAGGTAGTGCCCGTCCGCGTTCAGACCGGCACGATCGAGCCCGTGGGGCGGGAACTGTTCCGTGCCAACGGGTGGGTCGAGCCTTTGCCGCGACCCACGGATGTAACCGTTCAGACGGAGGGCATGTACCGCGTGAAGGAAGTGTGCGTCTATCCCGGCGACCGGGTGACGGCGGGCAAGGAGCTTGTCGTGCTGGACACGGCCCGCGCCAAACTCGACCTGGAGACGGCCGACCGACAACACGCGAAGTGGCAGGCGGCGGCGAAAGCGGCGCGCGCGGATGAAACAAAGGCCGGGGTTGCCGTGACCAACGCCGAGGCCGCGGTGGCGCTGGCCAAGGCCGAGGGCTCGGGTGATGTGAATACCGCAACCGCTGATGCGGCCAAGGCCGGGGCCAGCGTGCGGGCGGCGGAACTGACCGTGGAGGTCGAAGACGAGTTGTGGCGGTCGAAGGCGGTCACCTCCGACGTGAAACTCAAGCTGGCCCGGCAGACGCTCGACGTGGCGAAGGCCGAACGCGATGCCGCCTCGGCCAAGCTCGCCGCCGCCAAGGTCCGAGCGGAGGTCCGCGTCAAACAGGCGGAGTTGGCCGTCGCGACCGCCAAGGCCGACCGCGCGAGCCTCTCGGCACGGGCGGAGCAGGCCGACAAAGACGTGACGGTGGCGGAGGCCGAGGTCCGCAAGGTGAACCTTGAACTTGAACGCGCGCAGGTGGTCGCCCCCTTTGACGCGCTCATCATGGGCCTGCACGTCCGTCCCGGTCGCGTCGTCGGGGGAAAGGACTCGCTGCCCGAGAGCAAGGGTGCGGTCGTCACGCTTTACGATCCGAAGAAGCTCCAGATCCGAGTCGAAGTTCCGGTGGCGAAGTTCGCGCTCGTGCGTCGCGGCAGCCCGGCGGAGATCGAGCTTGAGGACGTGCTGCCGGGGCGGAAACTGCCCGGCGTTGTCAGCTACGATTCGCATCTGGCGAACGTCAGCCGCAACAGCGTTCCGGTCACGGTCGAACTGACCGGCCAACCGCCGGATGAGTTGCGACCGGACATGATTGCCGCGGTGCGGTTCCTCGCGCCGCCGTCGTCTGGGCCGTCGAAGACTGAGTCGGTGCGCCGGATCACGGTACCGCGGAAGCTGCTCATCACCGACGGCGACGTGCGGGTGTGGGTCGTCGATCCCGTTGCAGGTCGCGCGGATCTGCGGATAGTGGAACTGGCTCCTGGCGAGAAAGACCGTCAGTCGGAAACGGCGGAGGTGATTGGCGGGCTGAACCCGACTGACAAGCTGATCTCCACCGGTCGGGAGCAACTCAAGGCGGGGTCGCGTGTGAAAGTCATCGGGGAGGACCGTTGATGGCGCTCGTGGAGATCAAGAACCTCTCGAAGGTTTACCGCAAGGGCACGCAGGAGGTGCCCGTGCTGCGCGACCTCGACCTCACCGTCGAGGCGGGCGAGTTCGTGGCACTCATGGGACCATCCGGGTCCGGGAAGACAACACTGCTGAACCTCATCGCCGGCATCGACCGGCCCACCGATGGCATCATTCGCGTGGCCGGCGTGGATCTGTCGCAACTCTCCCGAACAAAACTGGCCGCGTGGCGTGCCCAGCATGTCGGATACATCTTCCAGCTTTACAACCTGATCCCGGTCCTGACGGCGTTCGAGAACGTGGAACTTCCCCTGCTCCTCCTGCCGCTCTCGCGCTCGGAGCGACGCAAGCGAGTGGAGGTCGTACTCGGAGCCGTGGGGCTTCTGGATCGGTACGACCATTACCCCCGACAACTGTCCGGCGGACAGGAGCAGCGGGTGGCTATTGCACGGGCCATTGTCGCCGATCCGACGATCATCGTGGCGGACGAGCCGACTGGCGATCTCGACGCGGAGACAGCCGACGCAACGCTGGCGCTCCTGCGACGCCTCAACGAAGAGATGGGCAAGACGCTCGTGATGGTGACCCACGATCCGCACGCGGCCGCGGCGGCGAAGCGACTGGTGCGGCTGGAGAAGGGCGCGCTCGTCGCGAGCGAGTTACGGGCTGTCGGCGAAGAACGAGAATCCGTCGCCCGGGCAGGAGCCTGACCATGTTGAAGTTCCTTCCCTACGTCCGCAAGAACATCCTCGGCCACCGCGTCCGCAGCGCGATGACGGTCGCCGGGACCGCCGTACTCCTGTTCCTGTTCCTGTTCGTGACCTCGGTTCAGAACGGTCTCGACCGCATCCTCGACGCCCGCGATGACAAACTGATCGTGTTTCAGGCGTACCGCTTCTGCCCGAGTTCGAGCCAGCTACCCGTCTTCTACGCGGACACGATCCAGGCCGTACCCGGAGTGAAGGCCGTGCTGCCGGTGAAGGTGGTGGTGAACAACTGCCGGGCGAGCCTGGACACGGTCGTGTTCCACGGGGTGGATCCGAAACTCCTCCCCGCCGTGCGGCCCAATGTCCGCTTCCTGTCGGGAGACTGGAGCGCGTTCCAGTCACGTACGGACGCGGCGCTCGTCGGTCGGCGGATTGCCGAGCGGCGCGGACTCCAGCCGGGTCAATCGTTCACCATCGCCGGCATCACGGTGCAGGTCGCCGGCGTCTTCGCCTCGGATGCGATCGGCGAAGAGAACGTAATCTACACGCACCTCACTCTGATCGGGAATCCCGGCTCCCACCACGACTTTCACGCTACGCTCTTCGAGGTGCAACTGGACGATCCTCAGCACGCGACCGACGTGGCTGCGGCGATCGACGCGAAGATTCGGGAGAAGTACGAGGTGCCGACCGAGACGAAGCCGCAGAAGGCGCACTACGCCGGCGCGCTGGCGGACCTGCTCGACCTCATCGGCATGACGCGATGGCTCGGGTTCGTGTGCGTCGGGGTTGTCGTCGTGCTGGTCGCGAACTCAGTCGTGATGTCCGCTCAGGATCGCGTGAAGGAACATGCAGTTCTTCAGACACTCGGTTTCTCGGGTCCGCGGGTGTTTTCCCTGATGCTGGCCGAAAGCTGCCTCATCAGTCTGGCGGGGGGACTGCTCGGCACCGCGGCGTGCGTGGGTTTCCTGGAGTGGCGACCGATGAGTCTTTCGACCGAGGGTGTGAGCATTGACTTCGTGGCCTCGGGCACTCTCGTCGTGGCAGGGCTCGTGCTGTCGCTGGTGGTTGGATTCGTGGCAGGCGCCGTGCCGGCTTGGCAGGCGGGCCGGGCGGAAATCGTTTCCTCCTTGCGGTGACGTGATGCGATTGCTTCCGTGGGATTACGGCGTGCGAAATCTCGGCCGACGGCCGGTTCGGACGGCACTGACCGCGCTCGGCCTTGGGCTGGTTGTGTTTCTGCTCCTTGTTGTCGTCGGCTTCGTTCGCGGCATGGAACTCTCGCTCCAACAAAGTGGAGATCCAGAGGTGGTCCTACTGCACAACGCGAACTCGGCGGAGAACCTGGAGAACTCGTCGATCTCCGATGAGGTCACGGCCTTGGCCCGGACGGAGTTCGCGACCCACCTCGTGCGTTATGGCGAGACGGCAGCCGTTTCACCCGAGTTGACGATCGCCGGCCGAATCAGCGTCGGCGACCGCACCGAGGGCACGACGGCGGTCTTCCGCGGAGTCGATCTCGATCGGGTCTTCCTGGTCCGTCGTCAAGTTTCGCTGGTGGACGGCAACTTGCCTGGCCCCGGCGAGGTGCTGATCGGCCGGTTGGTCCCGGCGAAGCTCGGAGTCACCGCTTCAGAAGTTGCTGTGGGGCAGTCGATTACCATCGAGGGGAAGCCGTGGCGCGTGAGCGGCCGGTTCGCTGCGCCGGGCACGCTTCTGGAAGCCGAAATGTGGTGCCGGGTGGACGACTTGAAAACGACCATGAAGCGGCCGAACGATGTGAGTGTGGTGGCGATGCGGTTCGATCCGGCTGGCGACAAGGCGAAGCAAATGGGGTACGTGGACTACTTCTGCCGCAACCGTCGGCCCGACCTCGAACTGATGGGAAGCCGGGAATCGGACTATTACGCTTCGCTTCAGAAACACTATGCTCCCATGCGGGCGCTGGCGTGGTTGCTCGTCGGACTCGTCTCCATCGCCGGTGCGTGCGGTGCGGCGAATACTATGTACGCGGCCGTAGCCGGGCGTGTGAGGGAGTTCGCCGCCCTCCAGGCCGTTGGATTTCCCCGACGCGCCATCGCGCTAAGCCTGTTCCAGGAGTCGGTGGTTCTGGCAGCCGGGGCGACACTCGCGGCTGCGGCCCTTGCCCTTCTACTCGCTCAGGGAGTGGCGATTCGCTTTACGATGGGAGCGTTCTCGCTCCAGATCGACCGCACCGCACTCCTTGTCGGATGTGCGGCGGGTGTGGGGTTGGGCGTGTTCGGCGCGATACCGCCGGCCGTGCGGGCGTTCCGCATGCCGATCCCGGACGCGCTTAAGGCAACATAATACAGTCGTCCGGCCATGCCGGGCGTTTCGAGGTGTTTCATGACGATACGACTCTTGCTGATTACGGCGGTCGGCTTCGTAGCCTTGGCTGGCTGCTCTCAGAACCAACCTTCCGATGGCGACAACAAGGACCGACCTTCGCCAGTCGCGCAGTCCGACAACACAAGCAAGCTCGAACCGCTTGTGCTGGCCCAGAAGCCCGCGAATGCGATTACGGTGCGGGAAGCTTTGAGGCGCAAAGACGGTGAGAAAGTCATCGTGACCGGTCAGGTGCCGACAGAGAAGGTGAAGCCGTACAACGCGGCTTTTGCCGCATTCGTCATGCTGTCCCCCGAGGACATGGCGAAAGAAGAGGTCAAGGAGGAGTTCGATTGCGACGAAGCGGCGACCTGCCCGCGATGCAAGAAGATCCTGGACGAACTCGCGGTGCGTGTGGAACTCGTTGACGCTGCGGGCGCTCCGGTCGAGGCCACGATGGAAGGCTTCCGCGGGCTGAAGCCGGGAAGCATCATCACGGTGGAAGGCGAAGTGAAGCGCGAGGGCAAGGACAAGAAGCTCGTCCGCATCGCGGCGAAGAAGTTCTACCCCGGTTGATGCAAACCCCGATTCCGCTCACGCGACTCGGGTGAGGTGGCCGATACTACTGACACGCGGCGACCGGCAGGGAGGCCTATGCGCGCGTCGGTACGGTTCATCCGCTGCTTTGCCTATTCCGTCCCGGCTTCGATCGCCATGGGCTGTGCTTCCTCGCAGCCCGAAATCCCGACCTACCCCTACACTCCCCGAGTTCAACCTGTCTCCGTGACTCCACGGGAGCCGATCGGACCAACCTCACGAACGGTGCCCAAGAAGTCGTCCGAACCGATCCGATTCGCGGCGGCGACCGAACCAGTCCCGGTTGCACCGAACGGACTCGACGACCTGCTGGCGTTAGCGCGGGGTCAGAACCCGGACCTGGCTGCGGCCGCAGCCCGTGTACAAGAGGCGCGGGGTCGGCTCTTGCAGGCTGGGCTCTACCCCAATCCCACGATCGGCTACTCGGGCAACCAAATCAATGACGGACCGGGCACCCCGGGCCAGCAGGGCGGGTACGTCTCCCAGGAGTTTGTGACGGGCGGAAAGCTGCGGATCGCGCGTGATGCGGCCCAGTACGGCGTGACGGCAGCGGACTGGAATGCTGCGTCGAAGTGGTTCGACACCTCGGCGCGTGTGCGGTCCGCCTACTACGAGTACGTCACGGCTCTCGCCGTTCTGCGAGAGACGGAGCGAATGGCCGAACTGTTCTCCGAGGGTCTGACTCGAACCGAGAAACTCGCCGCCGGCGGGCGGGTCGAGGCATACGATGTGACCCGGCTCAAAGTGGAGGTGACGCAGACCGCGAACCGAATCGGGTCGGCACGGCAGCGCGCGGCCGCAGCCGAACGGCTTTTGGCCGTGGCGGTCGGAGCGGATCGACTTGCCGCAGCCCCGACCATTGCTGAACTGCCATCGGACTTGGCCCTCCCGATCTTTGAGGTGGCCGTGGCATCGGCCAGCCGGTCGTCGTTCGTGGCCGCACCTGCGGCGGAGGTCGAGCAGGCGCGTGCCGAACTCCGTCAAGCCGAACTGAAGCCGCTCCCGAACATCCATACGATGACGACCGTCGCGCACGACTACGTGACGAATGCACCGATGGCGAGCGTGCAGATTGGAGTGCCACTTCCTGTCTTTGACCGCAACCAGGGGAACATTGCTGCGGCGCGGCACCGGATTCGAGTGACGGAGGCCGGCGTTGAACAGGCGCGGCTGCGGGCAGTCGAGCGGTTGGCCGGGAGCTACCAGCGATATGAGAATGCGCGGCGGCAACTCGAACTTTACCGGACGAAGATTCTGCCGGATGCCGCCGCCGCGCTGGAGCAAATCGACCAGGTGTACTCGGCCCGCGGAGAACGATTCTTCGACACACTCGACGCGCGGCGGGTTCTGTCCCAAGCACGCATCGACTACGCACAGTTCGTGGGCGACCTCTGGGCTGCGGTCGCTGAGATCGAGGCCGTTGCTCAGTTCCCGCATTAGGCTCTGTTTTAGAACAGTAATCGGAGTGTCCGCTTGATCATGGCGAGTTTCACCATGGCGAGGAAGTTGATCGCCAACTTCTCGAATCGGGTTCCGATTCGCCGGCACTCCTTCAACCAGCCGATGGTCTGCTCCACGATGCTGCGACGCTTGTAGGTCGCCTTGTCGAACTCCACCTCGGGATCGTGTCGGGCCGCCTCGTCGTCCCGGTGCGGGATCACGGCTTCGATGCCGCGGTTCCCCAGAAACGTCCGGATCGACCGACTGCTGTACGCCTTGTCCCCCGCCAACCGCTTGGGGCGGCTCTTCGGCCGTCCCTGCTTCTGGTGAACCTTCACCTTCGTCAGCACCGGTTCCAAACGCGTCGAATCGTGAACTTGGCCCGCCGTCACTTCGACTTCGAGCGGCGTGCCGTTGCCATCGACGACGATGTGGAACTTGCTTCCGTACCCGCCGCGGGAACGGCCCAAGGCGTGGTCCGCGGGTTCGTCGGAGTGCGTCTTGAGACTTTTTTTGACGCGCCCGCCGCCGACCGCGAACCACGCACCGACGTGCCGTCGATGCACCACAAGTCCCAGTCGATCTGGCCCGCCTGGTCCAGTCGCACGTGCAGCACGTCCAAGATCGCGTCGTAGACCCCGGCCTTCCGCCAAGTGCGAAACGTGCCGTACACCGTACCCCACGGACCGAATCGCTCCGGCAGATCCCGCCACTGCGCGCCCGTGCAGAGAATCCACAACAACCCGTTGAGCATTTCGCGGCGGTCGCGGGCCGGACGACCCGTCTTGGCCGTCGACTTCGGGATCACCGGATCGAGGAGTGCCCATTCTTCGTCGCTGACCTCGTGTCGCTTAACCATTGCACAGGCCTCCGTGGCCGTGCCTCATACCAACTGCAATCAGGTTTTCAAACAGAGCCTAATCCGGTGAAACGCAACTCCCACCATTCAATGCAATGCTTTGAGAGAATGCCACGCGATCCCGCGGTTCTTTGCCTTCTGCATGGGAAGACACAGGATCAGGCGGCGGGCGAGTTGGGCGGAAGCGTTCGCACCATTCGTCGTCGTCTCGATCAGGCAAAGACTCTGCTCAGGATGCGGCTGGAACGCAGGGGTGTGGTTCCCGTGATTGCCGCAGGTCTGGTGGCGGGAGCGGGCACGCCCGTACTGGCAGTGCCACCCGGGTTGGTTCAGCAGACGGTACGAAGTGCCGTCGAGTTTCTCTCTGGCGGCGGCACGACGCCGGCGATCCTTCTGGCGAAAGGGATTTCCATGGGAACGGCGAAGTGGAAGGCCGGCAGCGTGATCGCGGCCGCGGCGGCGATGGTATTGGGGCTGGGCTTCGGCCTCGCAGGCGACCAGCCAACAAAGCCCGCCGATCAACCGCTCGTCCCGCTCGTGGCAACGCTCCCATTGCCGGATGCAGATCGCACGCCTGCGGCGACCGTGCCCGCAGGAACGAAACCGACCGGCTCGGCGGCAGTCCGGATGCCGAACTTCATCGTCTTCGCGCCGACGGAACTCCAGGCCCGACTGATCGCGACCGAAGCCGAGCATCAACGGCGCGAGGTCGCGAAGCGCTGGCTTGGCAAGGATCTGCCGGCAAGACTCGCCGGCTTTGGCGCTCCGGTGAACGCATTTCAGGATTGTCGCGGCTCGGCCCGCCATCTCCGACCTCGCTGGAGCGGTCGTCATCCCGACAGTGTAATCCCCGCCCGCAGGACTTCGGCCTCAGTGAAGCAGGAAATGCGTTCCGCTTCTGCCCTCGCTCGGCGGACTCAATGGATTTGATCAGTCATCCTCGTCATCCCCGAGAAAGACCTTTGCGAGCCGCGGCAAGCGGCGGCGGACTTGGGCGTCGTCGTCGAAATCCCACTGCTTCCCCTTCGGCGAGCCTGGATCCGGATACTTCCGCTTCACCGCCCGGTTGAAGGCCGCATATCCGCCTTCGTTCTGCTCGGTGCCCGTCTTGAGGAACCAAGCGTCCGCGCCGGGATAGACCTCGGCCTCGACTTCCCCCTCCTCATCGACCACTCCGGCCAGTGAGTCGGGGTCGACCAATGGTTCCTTCGACAGATCGAGGGCTTCCAGCATCTTGTTCGAGGTCAGGATTTCGAGCGACTGGCGCTGGAGCGAGTCCAGACCGTCGAACGTTCCCTTTGTGCCGAGATCGCTTCGGATCCGATCGAAAGACTTCAAGAGTCTCAGCCGGTCCGAGAGGTGAACCGAATTGCTCGCATTCGGCGTCACGTTCTGGCGGATCGGACCCGACGGGCGAAAAGCGCCATGGGCGACGCCGAGGAACCCGGGGTGGCCGGGCGACCCGTATGGCGGGTGAAGCGTCCCGCACGGTACCAAGTCCAGACGCAACCGCGGCAACGGCCGGCCAACGTCAAGGATCGCATCGTCAAGGAACGCCGCTTCGAGACGCTGCGTCTGCAATCGGAGGACGTGGCCGAGTTCGACTACCGGCCCCTGGCGTGCCGCAAGAGTTATCGCATGGTGGTGGTCCGCAAGAACATCACGCGCGAGAAGGGCGAACAGGCGCTCTTCGATGAGGTTCGCTACTTCTTCTACATCACCAACGAACGCGAGGGCTCGGCGGACGACATCGTCTTTTCGGCCAACGACCGCTGCAACCAGGAGAACCTGATCGCGCAGTTGAAAGGCGGGGTGCGGGCGTTGCAGGCGCCGGTCGACACGCTGACGAGCAACGGGGCCTACATGGTGATGACGGCCCTGGCCTGGAACCTGAAGGCGTGGTGGGCGTTGATGCTGCCCGAGTCGCCGGGACGATGGCAGGAACGCCATCAGACGCAAAAGCAGTGGGTTCTGAGGATGGAGTTCCGAACGTTCCTGAATACGTTCGTGTTGCTGCCCTGCCAGATCGTCCAAACCGGTCGCCGACTCGTCTATCGACTGCTGGGTTGGAACCCGCATCTGCCGATCTTGTTCCGGCTGGTCAACACGCTGCGCTGTTGACGAGTTCGCGAATGAAGTCGGGATCCGGATGTCCCGATCCGCCGCGGCGTCGTGAGCAAGGTTGCAGAAAGGAAGCTGACTCGAACACGAGAAACGACGTGCAGAGCCCGCCTGAGTCAGGCGCGGCGCTGGGGCTCTGCGGAATCAAGCCGATATAGAATGATCGCCACCTTACACGGCGGCTCTCGCTTGTTTAAGGACTAATAGCCTTGGCCGAGCGGCTAAGTCAGTACCAACTCGGACTCGGTCAACTACGGGTTGACCAACACCGTCCGATCGGCCTACTTGCTAAGCGGGAAGCTGCCGATCACCGGCCAGCTTCTCGAAGCGTTCCTTGCGCAAATAAAGGGCCATCATCTCGCCCTTCTCCTTGCCGTCGTCCCGACCGACCCCGAGCACGTCGTACCCCGGCAGTTTCTCGCCGAGGAAGTCTCGCTGGAATCCGAGTGTCTCCTGCGTGCCGAGCAAGTCCGGCCCGAAGGCCTTGATTGTGTCTGCGAGGAAGTCCTTGCGTTTGTCCCAGTGGTTCTCGCCATCCTTGGCGGTCCCGTACCGGACGTTGAAACTCATCACCTTGATGTCGCGCGGGGCGGGCGTGTCGGCCGCGAATGAACCGGCTGCCGAGAAGATCCCGATCGCGGCCAGCAAGGCACTGCGGAGAGCGTTCATCTCAATCCTCGTCGGTGATATTGGTGGGACGAAGGGCATCTGTTGCATCCAGTTTATGTAGCGGTCGCGCACGGGCCGTTTCATCATCTTCGATGACGAAGTGCCTGTTCGCGTCCGGAGGCTTCAATCTCAAAACCGGTTTTGAGATTACCTGATGCCAGAAAGTGTTCGACTGCGGTCCGGCCGTGGATAAGACCGGTCCAGTCTCGCACGAAGAGGTCTTCCACGATCCTTCATCGTCCCTTGCGGCAGGCGTCGAGCATTCTCGCCAGCGATTCGGGATCCGCCAAACGGTGATCGTTTCCGACTTCAACGAGCGCACATGCCTGGAGCCCGCTGTTCCGAACCAGTTCCTCCGAATCCGCAAACGGAATCACCTCGTCGGCGCGACTGTGCAAGATCACGGTGTCGGCCTTCACGGTCCCGGCAGTGCCCCAGTTCTTCCATGCCGGGCAGAGCAGCACGAGCCAGGCGTCGCCGCACAGGATGTTCATCGCAACGGCACCGCCTCGGGACGAACCGATAACGACCCGAGGCTGATGCTTGTCGAACTCCACCTGGGCCGTGGCGATGGCTTCGTCGAAGTCGTCGTCATCAAGGGCCGGGTTGAGGACTTCGAGGCCGTGTTCGATCAGGTACGTCGGTTTGATGCCGCCAGGAACAGAGTGCCAGCCGTGGAGCAACAGGACTTTCATGAGATTGGTACTCTGATCGAGAGTGAGTCGTCGACTGCCGAAGGCTCCGCAGCCTGCCAACCGATTCCCCGATGCGGCCGACCGTACCCGTGCGTAGCCATGATCCGATGATTCTCCGGCCGCTGCCCCCGTTCCAGTTCGTCAGGGGATAAGATGCCCATCCGGGTGGTGTCATTCTGCAAACCGGGAGGTCGAACCGATGACGCGTTGCATTTCGATTCCTGCCTTGGCGGGCCTACTGCTCGCGTTCGGATTCACATTGGCGGACGACAAGAAGACGGATGGGATTCCCGGCGTCGGACCGACCGGCCCCGTCCAGAAGATGGACGGCAAGTACGCCTTCACCGAAGGGCCGGCCGTGGACGCCGACGGGAACGTGTACTTCTCCGACATCCCGGCCGAGAAGATTCACAAGATCGACACCGCCGGCAAGGTCACCGTCTTTCGCGAGAAGTCGAACCACTCGAACGGGCTCATGGTGAACGCCAAGGGCGAAGTGGTGGCGTGCGAGATGGACGGGGCGATTGTCGCGTTCTCTGCCGACGGCAAGGACCGACGCGTGATCGCGGACAAGTACGACGGGAAGCGATTCAACGCGCCGAACGATCTCGTGCTCGACAAGGCCGGCGGCGTGTACTTCACCGACCCCGCGTTCCGGGCACCCACGCCGCTCCCGCAAGGCAAGACGGCCGTCTATTACGTCGACGCCGCGGGCAAGGTCACTCGCCTGATCGACGACCTGCCGAATCCGAACGGCGTCCGGCTGTCGCCGGACGAAAAGACGCTCTACGTCTTCCCCAGCGGGCAGAAGAAGCAGATGGCCTATGTGGTGGAGTCGACGGGCAAACTCGGGGCTGGGAAAGTCTTCTGCGAACTGGAACAACTGAAGGCGGACGGAAACGGTGGCGGCGACGGCGCGACGATCGACGTGAAGGGGAACGTCTACATCACGTCGGCGCTCGGACTTCAGGTCTTCGACCCGACCGGCAAGAAGCTCGGAACGATCAAGTTCCCGGAGCAACCCTCGAACGCTACGTTCGGCGGGAAGGATATGAAGACGCTCTACGTCACGGCCCGGACTTCGGTCTATTCGTATCCGATGGACGTCGCGGGGCATCGGTACCCGGGGAAGTAGACGGTCTTCAAATCGGGTTTCTGCTCGGAACCTCTCCCTCCCCTGCGATCCCGATGCCGACGAAGGCTCAGAAGTTGCGAACAAAGCCGTCGAATGATCCGTGGTTCGTGTACATCCTGCGGTGTCGCGACGGCTCGCTCTACACCGGCATCACAGTGGACGTGAGCCGTCGGTGCAAGCAGCACAACGCCGGAACTGCCTCCAAGTACACCCGCAGCCGGCTCCCGGCCCGACTGGTCTACCAAGAGGCACACGAGGGCCAGAGTTCGGCCCTGAAGCGTGAAGCCGCGATCAAGCGACCATTTTCCAACTGCTTGGCGTCGGTTCGGACGCCGAGTTCCACGACCCGGAAGGCCGCCCGTACCGCATCTACCGCGGCTCTCCGATCGCCGGTTTGTTGTGAACGGAAATCGCCTTCGATGTTCGGGGCGTCCGGGTGGCGGTCACGATCCGGCGAAGAGCGGGAGCGGGGCGCCGTCGTCGAGGAGCATCAGGGGGCGGTCGTCCTTGCTGCGGAAGGCGGGGCCGTTCTCGAGGCCGAAGGCGCGGTAGATGGTGGCGGCGAGGCTTTCGGGGTACGCGGGTTTGTCCGCGGGGTAGGCGGCGACCGTGTCCGAGGCGCCGTACACCTGCCCGCCGCGGATGCCGCCGCCGGCGAAGACCGCGGACTGGCAGTGGATCCAGTGGTCGCGGCCGGGCGGCCCCTTGCCGCCGGTGCGCGGATCGCCGATCCGCGGGGTGCGGCCCATCTCGGCGCAGACCACCACGAGCGTTTCTTCCAGCAACCCGCGGTCGTCGAGGTCTTCGAGCAGTGCGGAGTAGCAGGCGTCGAACTTCGGCAGCAGGTGGTTCTTCAACTGGCCGAAGTTGTCGCCGTGCGTGTCCCAGATGAACGCGGGGCCGACTTGCTTGGCGATCCAGTGAACGCACACGAACGGCACGCCGGCTTCGACCAGGCGCCGGGCCATGAGCGCGCTCTGGCAGTTGATGTCGTCGCCGTAGCGGTCGCGGACTCGCTCGGGTTCGTGGGACAAATCGAAGGCCCGCTTCGCCCGGGCGGAGGTGAGCAGCGATACGGCGCGGCGGCGGTGTGCGTCCAAGGTGTCGTTGCGATCGGCGACCCGCTGCACCGCATCGAGCAGTTTGCCGCGTTCGCCGATGCGGGCCAGGTCCAGGTCGCTCGGCAGTAGGAAGTCCGGCACGGCGAGGTCGCGCGGCTTCTCGATCGCCCCGCGGACCATCACCGGCTCGAACTTCGGCCCGAGGATGCCGGCGAACTGCCCGGGGTTCACGTAGCCGGTGATCTCGCCGGAGCGGGCGGGAAGCTGCACCACGCCGGGGAGAGCGGGATCGCCGGGGCGCAGGGCCGCGACTGCGGAGCCGACGAACGGCCAATCGTCCGCATGGGGCTTGCGGTTGATGCTCTCGACGAAGAAGCTGCGGTCCGGCTGGTGGCCGGTGAGCATGTAATAGGTGTCGGCGTGGTGGTCGCCGTTGCCGACGACGCGGCCGGACATGGTGACCGACCGCACGATGGCGAGGTGCTTGGCGAGCTTCGCCGTGCGGGGCAGGTGTTCGCTGATGCGGATGCCGGGCACGGCGGTCGCGATCGGCTTGGACTCGCCGCGAAACTCCTCGGCCGCGTCCGGCTTCAGATCCCAGGTGTCGATCTGGCTCGGCCCGCCGAAGAGCCACAGCATGATGCAGGCCTTGGCCCGCTTGGGCGACTCGGACTTGGCGGCGAGAACGTGCGGCAGGTTCACGCCGAGCCCGGCGAAGCCGAGCCCGCACAGCATCGAACGCCGATCCGGGATGAAGTCGCGTCGCATGATTGAGCCGATCTTTCCCAGATGACGGCGTCCGGGGAGATCGGTGCCGGTTTCGGATCAGTTTCCGTCCGCACCCGGTCCCGGTCAAGCACATTCTTCCCGTCCGTGACGCGATTCGGGCTCCGTTCGGCGACCCGAAACGGCTCGGACCGCCTCCACACCCCGCCCCGCGCCCACTCCGGCTCCCCGAAACGACCGTCGAGACGTACCGCCCCAATAGGCGACATCGCCCGACCCACCTTCCCGCCCGTCACCCCGCGTCACCGCGTGTCATCCCGTGTCGCACGCCACTCGCAGCCGTCCGATCCGGGTCAGGATCGCCGCGAACATCGTCCGCGGCACGGCCACCTCGGCCAACTGGAAGACGACGTACCGGGCGTGGGTCACCACCTTGGCCCCGATCTTGACGAGCTTCTCCCGGAGCGTCGTGAGCGTCCAACTCCGGACCGGCTTCGGCAGCACCAGCCGCCGCAGGAAGTTGGCCAGGTTGTAGGCCAGGGCGAACACCTGCAACCGGGCGGCGTTGTCCTTGAACCGCCGGCACGACAACTTCGTCCACGTCACGGCGTTCTTCCCTTCCTTGATCCACTGCTCCGCCGTACCCCTCTGGTTGTAGAACCGGACCACCCGCTTCGCCCGCCACCTCAGGTTGGTGACGATGAACCCCACCCGGGGGAACAACTCGCCGGCGTGCCAGGCGATCTTGACGACCACCCGACGGGCCTGATCCCACGACCCGGCCCGATACCGCACGTTGTGGTAGAAGACCTTCGGCTGGTGCGACGGCCGCCCCACCGGACGGGTCATCCACCGGGCGATCGTCCGCTCCAGGACCGCGTTGGACTTCAGCCGGATGGCGTACCGGAACCCTTCCCGCTCCAGCAACGCGAACAACTTCGGGAGGGCGAACGCCGAGTCCCCGCGGAAGAACTTGGGGATGTCCCGGTCCCGGTAGCGGTCAATCACCGGCATCAAGACCCGCCGCCAGAACTTGGCGCTGGCGTGATTGCCCCGCCGGAGCATCGCCCGCTCCAGGTCGCCGAACTGGTTGAAGAGGAACAGGGGGTGGTAGCAGGAGCATTCGAAGTGGCCGTTGTACGCCGACCCCTGTTGCCGGCCGTAGGTCGGACTGACCGAGCTGTCCATGTCGAGGATGAGCGTGGTGAGCGTGCGGTGCCGGTGGGCCTGGTCGATCCACCGCCCCAACACGTCCGAGAGGTGCTTGAGGTTCTCCCGGGTGCTGAGGGTCTCGGTCTCGAAGCGGGCCATCTCGCTGGTGGATGCGGCCGTGGCATCCTTGGCTCGGCCACCGACCACGGCTCGCATGGCGGGATCGACGCAGAGACGTTCGGCGTCGTTCACGTCCTCGTACCCGGCAAGTCGGCTGTAGAGGGACTGGCGGAAGAGAGCTTCGAGATCGTGTTGCGTGTTCCGGCCGGTGCGGGCGTCGTGCAGGCCGGTCGCTGCTGAGCCAGTCAGGTTGAGGGCGTCGTCGAGTTCGCGGTAGGCCAGCAGTCCGGCGTCGCTGGTGACGGTCGAGCCGTGGAACTCCAGCTTGAGGTTGAGGTCGAAATCGACGCGCAAAGGGGCGTTTTGGCTGTCACCCATGGGGTGCCTCGGTCAATTCGGCAGGGAAGGCTCGGAAACACTTGGATTCCCAGCGTTCCGGCGCAAATCCCTTGCCCAAACACCGAAGTCATCTGGGAAATCCGGGTCAAGGCCATGACCCGGCGTGAAAAGCTGGCATTGGTCCGGAAACAACGGCAGCCGCTGAAACGAGTGGACACGATGATCTTCCGGATTTCTCAGAAGCTTCAGGCGAAGATTCAGGCCGGACCGCTGGAATCGCTGCCACTGAACGAGAACTCGCTGGCAGATTGGTCGGCGCAGGGTTTCGTCGTCACTCGCAAGCAGTATATCCTGCTCAGCAACACGAAGACGCTTCTCTCGACGGTCATGCGTGCCGATGGAATCAAGGGCGAGAGCACCTTCGTCGAGCGTGCGATGAGCAGTATTCGCACTTTGTTGGCAGCGGAAGGCCAGAAGAACGCTTTCAAGGGAATGCACTCTCCGGCGAACGCCTCGGTCCAGTTCGCCAAGTCGCTCGATCGCCGTGTCACGGGTTCGATGAACGAGCTTGTTCATCATGCGACAGCGTGGTTGGAGGAGGACAAACCGTCGCTGGGCGAGGTCGTCGATACGTTGAACAACGTGCTGCTTTCGATGTTGGCCCGCAGCAAAGCCATTGGATATGGGACGCCCCGCGAGGCGTTCCACGACTTGATCGCATCTGGGGTGTAAGTCGATCAACGGTAGACTGGCTTTCTATCCTCGGAGGTCGTCCAGGAACTCCGATCCCGGTCCTGCACTGGTCACAAGCAAGTGGTCCCGTGCCCGTGTACAAGCCACGTAGAGCAACTGCCTCTCGGTGTCGTAGACCTCTTTCAGATCCGAATCGTCACCGACGCTTTCGATTCGCGCCTGCAAGGGGATGATCTCGTCGTCGCATGCCATTACCGCCACGGCGCGGAACTCCAACCCCTTGGCCAAGTGCATCGTGCCGACAGACAGTGTGCCGACCGCGGTCTCGACGTGGTCGTCGAGCGTCTTGAACGACAAACCGAGTTTCTTCCCAACCGCGATCGCGCGCTCGAGTTCGCTTTCGGACCTCACGAAGAGACCGATTTCGTGCGGAGCGACCCCTTGGGCAAGCAACTCGGTCGCCCAAGCCGTGACGGTGTCGATCTCCTCGGATTGTCCATTCAGGACTCGGACGGTCGGCGGTGGGCCGTTGAAGACGGAAATGGTCTTGCTGCGGTCTTCGACGATGCCGTCCACATCCGCGACTTCCGGGCCAAGCAGTCGATCGGAGTGCATCCGGATTTGATGCGATGTTCGATAGTTGACCCGCAGCGTTCTCGACCGGCCGCGGATGTCGACACCGAATGACTTCCACGAGAACGGAAGCTGAAAGATTCGTTGACCAAGATCGCCCGCAAAGAACAGTGCATTCGGCCGGTTGCACCCAAGTGCGGCAAAGAAGCGAGCGTGGGCAATGGCGAGATCTTGGGCCTCGTCCACGACAGCGAAATCGAATGGTGAGCGATTCCTCTTCGCAAGTTTGTCGGCAAGGGCCGTGAAGATCGCTGATTGCGTCAAAACGCCGCGATTCTTCAAGTCCTCCTGTGCACGATCGAAGATGTCCCAGAGAACCTTTCGCTGTGCCTCCGAGAGGCGGGTTTTCCGGCCGAGACGCGGGACGTCCCGATAATCCTCCCAAGTCGCAAGTTGCCGGGCATCGACGATCTGCTCCCACTCGGCTCGAAGGAAAGACTCACTGAACTTGTGCCCGCCGACGGCATTCGACGCAGCATGGAGCACACTGGCGATTAACTCGCGGTCCGCGATCTTGACGGGTCCGAACTCGGCCTGATACAGCCGCTGTCCCAACGCTTCCAGCGAGTACACGTCGATTCGCTCGGCGAGTCTCGGCTCGTTACCGATCAGCCGCCGCAGCTTCGTCTGCAACGAGTGGGCCAGCGTCTGCGAAAACGTCGTGAGAAGCACCCGCGCATCGGGATTCGCTCTCGCGAGGAAGACAGCACGGTGAAGCGCGACGATCGTCTTCCCCGTGCCGGCGGAGCCTGCGATGCGAGCCGGCCCCGAGTAGTCCTTCTCGACCCATTGCCGCTGATCGGGGTGAAGGAAGACCGTCCACTTCTCCCACGGGAAGTCGAGGGCGCGTTGCAACTCCTCGACATTCGTCATCACGCGGAAGCGCCGGAGAGCATCCGGATGCTCGAACGGGTCCGCTGCCGGCTGCGGCTTCACCGGTTTGCCGCCGGTCGCCAGTTCGAGAAGCGCCTCGGCGGCTTCGGCCGGGAGATGATCCGCCAGCACGAGCAGCGAGTCTTCCGTCGCCGCCAGCGCATCGGCCAGCCACTCCGCCGGCACCCCGTACCCGAGCAGATCGTCACCGGAGAGATGGGCGAAGAGTTTCGGCTTCTCACGGACTGTTGTCGGCTTCGCTTCCTGCTCGACGTACTTCGGAACGATGATCTCCTGAACCGTCTCGCGAATCTCGACCAACTGAGCCGCACCGGTCGCAGGGTGCGTTTGCAGCCGCCGTCGCTCAGCCCAGTCGTACGCCTTGTCGTGATGATTGACGTAGCAGAGGAGCAAGCTGCTCGCGGTCTTGTGAACGATGAGCCGAAGATCGCTGTTCACTCGGACCGACCAGAAGTTCTTGTCCTTGGCTTTATCGAGCCGGTGGAACTTCATGCCGGGATTGGCAGGATCCATTTGAAGATCGAACGCCGTGGTCTTCACGGCCTTTTGTTCCTCACCGGTTAGGCGTGCGAGGCTGTCCGTAAACGAGACGGCGATGCGAAAGTCCATGTTCCTTAAACCTGGTTGAAGACCTCAGTCGACTGTTGCGGCAACTTCCGCATCAGTCGCAAGCGGACAATCCGCCCAGCCGACATGTAGCTTGACCGCGTCAACCGAAGTCGAAACCAAGAGCCCTCGAGAATCGCGAATGTCCAGTGACCGACACATCAGGGCATAGTCCTCAAAGCTTGACTCGGGCGCATTGAACGCCTGCACAATAAATGCGGCCTGAGAGAGCCCCAATCGTTTCGCTTCGATAACAGCCGAGGCGCACCGGTGGAGCAACTGGTACCGAAGCTTCTCGGGTTCATTTAATGCAGGCAGATGCTCCCGGATGTATGCCCATCGCGTAGCACGATTGCTTCGGGATCGTTCCGATCTTCCCGACTCTAGCCATGCGCCCAAATAATGTTCTCCGAAGCACTCGCTTGCTTTCGCCTCAACTGTAAGCGACAGCATCCCGCAAGAAGTGCTGAGGAGCCCCCAGACATCTGACTGTGAAGCTGCACGGCCACCTGGTAGCGGTACTGTGTGTTCGGCGGCTGCAAGAAGCAAACGAACTGGCCCGATGCCGCTTTGTTCCAGAAGCAATCGGATGGGCGTTGGTATGCCCCCAGTGCTTCGACACGCATGTTCCCACGAAACAGCGGTTTCAAACGCGGAATAGCCGCGCCGCCATTGCCTCGCTGGATTCGTTAAGCGTTCGCGCCAACTGGCGATACCACGGGTGGATGTGAATAAACGGCTCATACTTTGAACACCTTCATCACCTCGTCGCCGAGGTGGTTGATCACCTTTACCGCAATCTTGCCCTTCTTCGGCTTCTCAAACGGTCGCGACGTGTCGCTGTTCAGTGATCCCCAAGCCTCGGCGTCGATCTCGGCCTTCAGCGTCGTCTTGAGCGAACTGTACGGGTCGTTCGCGCCCAGAAAGTACGCATGACGGACGAAGAAGCTTTCCTCGTTGTAATCCGTGTCGATGAACCAGCAGGCGATGCCGTCCGCCCCGTCGCTGCGGACCTCGCCCGTGTTCGGGTGGAACACATCCACGCCGTTCACCTTCACCCGGATCGTGCCATCCTTCTCGTTCAGAATCGTAATGTCCGGCTCGCCGAAGATCACGAACAAGTTGCCCTTGCCCGTGTTCTTCAGTTCCTCGGACATGTGCAGGTCGGCATTCATCCGGGCCTTGAGCACCGGCAGTTTCCCCAGCTTGCCGAACTCCGTCGTGTGGGCCTCGTAGTTGAACGCACAGGCGATGAGCACGTCGAACCCGGCGTCGCCGGCCTCGCGGGCCGCAGTCACGAGATCCTGACGCTGAACCGTGCCGAACTCCGGCCCGATGAAGATCGCTGCCCGCTTCTCCTTCTCGCCCTCGGCGTATCGCCCCTCGGCACAAATGTACTGCCCCGGCCAGGGCACCAGTGTCGTGAACGCGATCTTGTCCTCCTTGTGGGCCTGCTGCACCCCGGCAGACTTCAGGTTCTCCAGCACCATCTGCTCGAAGCTCTGCGTCTCGGCGCTCACCCGCTGCTGCGGGTCGATCAGTTCGTCGTTCTCATCCACGCCCAGTGTTCGGTGCGGCGACAGGCTCTCGACCGTGAATGGGCCTGCGACGCGAACCGTCTTCTTGTCTTCGTACGGCTTGTCGTACAGCTTCTCGAACTCGGCCTTGGACGCGATCGAGCGGTCAATCTCCTTCTGTCGGTCGATGCGGGCCTGCCACCACTCGGTGTGGGTCGTCTTTGCTGCGGCCGGCCACGATTCCTCGGCCTCCCGCGGAATCTCCCACTCCTGCCACGTCTTCTTGATCGCCTTGTTAAGCGATTCGCGGAGCGGCTCCAGCTTCGCTCGCCACTTCTCCCAGATCACGTCGATCTCGGCGTTGTTGGCGATGGACTTCAACGTGATGTGCGGCACGCGCTCGTACACGAACCCGTGGCGGATGTTGCCATGGACCGGTTGCGACGACGGCATCGAGCCGCTCGCCTCGGCTTCTTTGATTTGCCCTTCACGGGAGTCGGCGAGCAGGTAGAAGGGATACCGGGCACCCATGATGCGGGCGCGGGCGAGTGCCAGCGCGACGCGGGACGTGTCGATGGTGATCCACCGCCGACCCCACTGCTCCGCGACGTACGCGGTAGTGCCGGACCCGCACGTGGGATCAAGCACGAGGTCGCCAGGATCGGAGGCCATGAGCAGGCAACGCTCGACTATCCGAGTGCTTGTCTGAACGACGTAGACTTTGTCCGTTGCTCCAGCGAGGTCTGCCCAAATGTTCGACAGTACCGCGACAGAGAAGTCCCTAAAGCGGCGAGCATAGCGAATCGTCGAACTCTGGGGGATGAGCCGGTCGGCCCTCAGAAGTCGATTCATGCCCTGCTCGTTAGTCTTCCAGCGACTTTGCATCGTAGGGCGGTAGGTTTGGCTGCCAATCGAAACTGGAAACCAACTTGCAGCGCCTTCCCCTTTCTCTCGCCCTGCCGACGCTGACTGCATTGGATCAGGCGCAACAAGTTCATCCATTGAAGGGGGACGCCCCAAGTCAGCAACCGGTATGCGAACTCCAACTTCGGATTGCGCAATGGTGAATCGACCGCTTTCCTCTGGTGTGATGTTGCGGCTTGCATAGAGAGATCGGTACTTAACTCGATCAAAATCTTTGGCGTACCAAAGTACGAAGTCTGAAATGCCGCCCAGATACTGGGAAAACGTCGAACCTGCCTTTTGGACCGTGACAAGCGAAACAAGATTGGCGTCTCCGAATACTTCATCCAGCACCGCACGCACTCGATGCACATTCTCGTCGCCGATCTGCACGAAGATGCTGCCGCTGTCCGTCAACAGATCGCGGGCGACGGTCAAGCGGTCCCGCAGGTAGGTGAGGTAGCTGTGGATGCCGTCGCGCCAAGTGTCGCGGAAGGCCTTCACCTGCTCCGGCTCGCGCGTGATGTGGTCTGCCTTGCCATCCTTCACGTCGCGGCTCGTGGTGCTCCACTGGAAGTTCGAGTTGAACTTGATGCCGTACG
>Ga0169931_10001658_pt1 | contig 36662 bp, 31 predicted proteins | sample Kivu_15m_20L_FD_129675 | JGI IMG/M metagenome (GOLD analysis project Ga0169931, IMG submission 129675) | Freshwater microbial communities from Lake Kivu, Western Province, Rwanda to study Microbial Dark Matter (Phase II) - Kivu_15m_20L... | ecosystem: Environmental > Aquatic > Freshwater > Lake...
AAAGGCACGTACAGGGGCCCACCGAATAACACCAACTGGTGACCTGTGGTGATGGTCAGCGCATCGGGTCTGGCAAGGAGGTCGATGTTGGCGTGCACCGCGGCAGTAGCCGGCAACCCTGTATATTGATCGCGAAGCACATCCACGAGCACCCGCCTCGAGGAGGGGTCGAAGGCCCGATGCGAGGCGGCATGCAGTCCCTCCTGGTGGGGGGCATGGACATAGTGTTCGCGCAGGGCCGGCTCACCGCTCAGATAGGCTTGCACGAGCGGGGCCACCGTGCGGCTATCGCTGTATGGTATCCGAAGCACCTCCATGCGCGTGTAAAGGTAGGCCTGTGACTTCGCGCATCGCAGCCATTGATGCACGTCATTCCGCTGCCCCGAATGGGCTTCGTAGCTTGGCAGCATGAAGCGAATGTTCGTTCTGGCCGCCCTGGTCTTCGGTGTGGCACAGTTCATCCGACCGGACACCAACGTTCCCGAGCGTGACCCGGCTGTGGACCTCATCGCCCTGACGCGACCCGGCAACGAGGTGGCCGGCCTGCTGCACACCGCCTGTTACGACTGTCACAGCGACCAGACCGTCTATCCCTGGTATGACCGCATCACACCGGTGAACTGGTGGGTGCAGCACCATGTGGATGAGGCCCGCGCGGAGGGTAACTTCTCAGAATGGGGTGAGCTACCGGAGAAGAAGCGGAAGCATTTCGCCGAAGAGGCGGTCGAGCTCATCACGGATGGCGAAATGCCCCTGCCTTCCTATGCCTTCATGCACCCGGATGCCGAACTAACGGAAGGACAGCGCCAGGTGCTGTCAGGATTCTTCGAGGCGCTCAAGTAGCGGGCACCACCTTCCCCACCAGTTCGTGTTCCCGGGCTGCGGTGATCCGCACCTCGGCGAAATCTCCGATGCGCAGGTAAGTGCCATCCAAAGGCACCAACACTTCGTTATCCACCTCGGGCGAGTCGAATTCCGTGCGTGCTATGTAATGGCCCGCCTCAGCCTTGTCCACCAGCACGCGGAAGACCTTTCCCACCTTGGCCTGGTTCAGCTCCTGGCTGATACCGCCCTGCAGCTCCATGATCTCCTGGGCACGTTGCTCCTTCACCTCGGAGGGCACGTCGTCCTCGAAGGTGTGGGCGTGGGTATCCTCCTCGTGGCTGTAGGTGAAGGCGCCGAGTCGATCGAACCGCATCCGCTCGATCCAACGCAGATTGTCCTCGTGATCAACAGGTGTCTCGCCAGGGAATCCACTGATGAGCGTGGTACGGATGGCGATGCCGGGCACCTTGTCGCGGATGGTGTTCACCAAGGCTTCGGTCTTCTCCTGCGTGATCCCGCGCCTCATGCGGGTGAGCATCCGTGTACTGCCATGCTGCAGCGGCATGTCCAGGTAGTTGCACACGTTGCTGCGCTCGCGCATCACATCCAGCACCTCCATGGGGAAGCCGCTGGGAAAGGCGTAGTGCAGGCGGATCCAGTCGATGCCCTCCACATCGCTCAGGCGCGAGACCAGTTCGTCCAGGTTGCGCTTCTTGTAGATATCGAGCCCGTAGTAGGTGAGGTCTTGGGCGATGAGGATCAACTCCTTCACCCCTTGCCTCGCGAGGTTCTGCGCGTTGGTCACAAGCTGCTCCATGGGTGTGCTCACATGCTTGCCGCGCATGAGCGGGATGGCGCAGAAGGAGCACTTGCGGTCGCAGCCCTCGCTGATCTTGAAGTATGCGAAGTGAGCGGGCGTGGTAAGGAGGCGTTCCCCGACCAATTCGCGCTTGTAGTCCGCCTTCAGGGTCTTGAGCAGGCGGGGCAGGTCGCGCGTACCGAACCAGGCATCCACTTGGGGGATGCCATCCTTCAGTTCGGGTGCGTAGCGTTGGCTGAGGCAACCGGTCACATACACCTTGTCCACCAAACCTTGATCCTTGGCGCGGGCCCAGGATAGAATGGTATCGATGCTCTCCTGCTTGGCGTTCTCGATGAATCCGCAGGTATTGATCACCACGACGTTGTGCCCGTTGTGCTCGGCCTCGTGCTCCACGGCGATGCCATTGGCCTTCAACTGGGCCATCATCACCTCGCTGTCGAAGGTGTTCTTCGAGCAGCCCAGGGTGACCACGTTCACCTTGGTCTTCTTGGTGGTACGGGCTTTCATGCGTCCTACTTGAAGAGCGCCTCGGTGAACGCCTTTCTGTCGAACACCTGCAGGTGATCGATGCCTTCGCCCACCCCCAGGTATTTGATGGGGATGTTGAACTGGTCGCTGATGCCGATGGCCACCCCCCCTTTGGCCGTTCCATCGATCTTGGTGAGCGCCAGCGCGGTTACATCGGTGGCCTTGGTGAACTGCCGCGCCTGCTCAATGGCATTCTGGCCCGTGCTGGCATCAAGCACAAGCAGCACCTCATGGGGGGCGTCGGGCACCACCTTGCGCATCACGTTACGCACCTTGGTCAGTTCGTTCATCAGCCCCACCTTGTTGTGCAGGCGTCCGGCTGTATCGATGATGACCACGTCGGCGCCGCGGGCCTTGGCGCTCTCCACCGCATCGTAGGCCACGGCGGCGGGATCGGCGTTCATGCCCTGCTGCACCAGCGGCACGCCTACGCGCTCGCTCCAGATGCGAAGCTGGTCCACCGCAGCGGCCCGGAAGGTATCCGCAGCTCCCAGCACCACACTTCGGCCCTCCTTCTTGAAGGCGTTGGCGAGCTTGCCGATGGTGGTGGTCTTGCCCACACCGTTCACCCCCACCACCATGATCACGTAGGGCTTGATGGCCGGGTCCACGGGGGCGGGGTCCTTCATCAAGGCTGCCACCTCCTCGCGCAGCAGGCCGTTCAGTTCGGAAGTGCCCACATACTTGTCGCGCTTCACACGCTCCTGCACGCGCTCAATGATGCGCAGGGTGGTCTCCACGCCCACATCACTGCTTACAAGCACCTCCTCCAACTGATCGAGCACCTCATCATCGCTGGTGCTTTTACCGGCGATGGCGCGTGTGAGCCTTCCGAAAAGCCCTTCACGCGAGCGCTCGAGTCCGGCTTCGAGGGCCTGCTGCTCGGCCGCCTCCTGGGCCGCCTCCTTTTTCCTTCCGAAAAGTCCGAAGAATGCCATGGGCCGTATGCGTAGAAAGGCCTTTCCCGGCAGGAAAGACCTTTCTGGAGCGGGTTGAGGGAGGGTTACTTACCGCCGAGGAGCTTGTCCGCCTCGTCGCTGGCCATCACCTGCTCCACGAAGGAGTAGCCTTTACCGCCTTCCTTCTTCATCATGCGGATCACCTTGGTGTAGGTCTTGCCGCCTTCTTTCTTCAGGGTAGCAACGGTCTTCTTTGCCATGTTCCATGCGCCGTAGCGCTCATTTTCAGGTTAGCAGGATCGCGCAGGGCGCGGCTTACTTGATCTCTTTGTGCACCGTCATCCGGCGCAGGATGGGATTGTATTTCTTCAATTCCATCCGCTCGGTGGTGTTCTTGCGGTTCTTGGTGGTGATATAGCGGCTGGTGCCGGGGAGGCCCGAGGTCTTGTGCTCGGTGCATTCCATGATCACTTGGATGCGGTTGCCTTTCGCTTTCTTGGCCATTGGAGCAGCGTGTTACGGGTTGGTTCAGGCCGTGAGGTATCCCTTGGCCTTGGCGCGCTTGAGGGCTTCTTCCAGCCCGATCTTGCTGATGGTGCGCAAACCATTGGCGCTCACACGCAGGCTCACCCACTTGTTCTCACCGGCGAGGAAGAACTTGCGGTCCTGTAGGTTGGGCGCGAAGGTGCGCTTCGTCTTGATGTTCGAGTGCGACACCTTGTGGCCGGTGATGACCTTCTTACCGGTGATCTGGCAGACCTTGGACATGGCGTAACTGATTCAGGGGTGCAAATGTAGGGGAATTTTCGGAACGGATGCACGTCCTGTAAATTGAGGGGCCACCGCCTTCATGATCGAAGCAACCGCAACCTCAGCAAGTTCAATGCGGCAAGGGCACTGCGACGGATGACCAGGTCACGGCTGCCCGGGAAGAAGCCATCATGGGAGCGCACCCCGTCCGGACCCGCCACCGCCATCCACACGGTCCCCACCGGCTTCTCGGCGGTACCGCCATCCGGACCCGCCACTCCGCTCAGGGCCACGCTCCAATCGGTCCGCAATGCCTCCCGGACACCCATGGCCATGCGTTCCACCACCGGCTTGCTCACAGCACCGTTCAGCTCGAGCATATCGCTGGGAATGCCCAGCTCCTCCATCTTCACCGCGTTGGCATAGCTCACCACCCCGCCGGTGTAATAGGCCGAACTGCCCGGCACCCCGGCTATCAGGTGGCTGACGTAACCGCCCGTGCAGCTTTCTGCGAGCGAGAGGCTCTGACCACGCTCCTTCAGCAGCCGGCCCACCACCTGCTCCAGCCGCTCCTCCCCTTCCCCGAAGATGAGCTCGGGTATCAGCCGGTAAAGTTGCCCTGCCTTCAGTGCCACACGCTCGGCCGCCGCCGTGGGGTCGTTGTTCGCGTAGGTGCTCAGCCGCAGCTTCACCAGGCCCGGGCTCGGCAGGTAGGCCAGCTTGATATCGTCGGCGGCGAGGCTGTCCTCCCACGCAGCGATCCGCTGGGCCAGGTGGCTCTCCCCCAGCCCTGTGGTGAGGATGGTGCGGTGAACGATGGTGGGCGGATGGAAGGTCTCGCGCAGTTCGGGCAGCACGTGCTTCTCCATCATCGCCTTCATCTCGTAAGGTACGCCCGGCATGCTCACGAACACCCTCCCATCGCGCTCGAACCACATGCCGCTGGCCGTGCCCCGGTCGTTGGGCACCACCTTGCACGCCTCCGGCAGGTCCGCCTGGGCCAGGTTCACCTCCAAAGGTTCGCGACCGATGCTGCGGAAGAAGGCCGCAATGGCCGCTTCGATGTGCGGATGCCGCACCAGCTTGGTATCGAAGTAGCTGCACAGCGTGTGCTTGGTGATGTCGTCCTTGGTGGGTCCCAGCCCACCGGTTATCAGCACCACATGGGCCTTGCTCGCATCCAGTGCCTCCAGGATGGCCGTGCGATCATCGCTGATGGTGAGCACCTGCCGTGCACGGATGCCCACCAGGGCCAGCTGCTCCCCCATCCACCCCGCGTTGGTGTTGATGGTCTGCCCGATCAGCAGCTCGTCGCCGATGGAGATGATATCAGCCGTGATGTCCTTGGTCATGGGTACAAAGGTCGGGAGATGGGGCGTTGGGGGGCTGATGTTGAGTATGACGCGTTGAGGACCCTGCCCCGCTGGCGCACATGTTCCAAGGCACCTCGTCCATCGGCGATCCGCAGATGAGAGGCGTTGGAAAAGTCGAACATTCCACCCTGCTCCCGATGAACGGCCAACTGTCCATCGCGCTCACTTCCCCTCCCCGTAACCGAACAGCTCGGCCTTGCCCACCTTGCGCACGGGGCCCAGGCGCTCCAGGGCCTTCATGTCCATGGCGCTCTCCTTGCCGATGACGATGAACGTGTAGGGACGGCCCTTCACCTCGCGATCGAAGAAGGCCTTCATGGCGGCCATGTCGATGCCGGGGATGCGCTCGTAATTGGTTCGACGCACATCGAAGTCGAGGCCCCGGCGGCGGGCGGCGTCCCAGTTCCAGTAGATGTTCTCCTTGGTGATGCGGGTGCTCGCGATGACCTTGAGCGCGCTGGTCTTGGCGCCTTCGAACTGTTCAGCGGCTTCGGGCATGTCGTTCATCAACTTCAGCATGGCATCGACCGCGTCGTTCAGCTTGTCGGCCTGCGTGCCGATGAACGCCCGCACGTAATGGGCCTCATCGCGATTGGCGGGCACGGTGTAGGCGGCACTGGCACCATAGGCAAGGGCCTTGGCCTCGCGGATCTCCTGGAACACGATGCTGCTGAGGCCGCTGCCGAAGTATTCGTTGAAGAGGCTGGAGTAAGGCATCTTCTCGACATCAAAGAGCCCGGCCTTGCTTACCATCATCAGTTCGGTCTGCACCATGTCATGGTCCACGAAGAGCACGCTGTTGGCTGTGACCTCCGCTTCGGGATACACACGCGGTGAGGGCACGGGGGCACGCTTGGCGGGCACCTTATGAGCGGTGTTCAACAACCCCGCCACCTCCTTCGCCGGCCGGTCACCGTAGTAGAACACGGTATGCTCGTAGCTCATCAGGCTGCGCATCCGTCCAAGCAGCTCCGTGCTGGTGAGGGCGCTGAGCTGTGCATCGCTGAGCACATCATTGAACGGTGAGAGCACGCCATAACGTGCCATGCTGAAGAGCCCCCCCTGGAGGATGGCACCCTTGTCCTGCATGGCATCCTGCCGCGACTTGCGCATGTCGGCCACGAGGTTTGCGAGCGCGGCATCGTTGGGCTGTGCATCGGCCAGCAACGACTCCATCAACGCAATGCCATCGGGCAGGCTCTTCCCAAGGCCGCTGAGGGTGATGTAGCAGCGGTCCTCGGTGGTGGTGGCCGAGAGCTCAAGACCCAGGCGGAAGAGCTTTTTCTTGAATTCCGCGGGTGGCAGGCTGGTGGTTCCCAGGTACTGCAGCAGGTCGGTGGCCACGGGGAGGGCACGGTCCTGGCGGCTACCCATTTCCACGATGTAACGCAGGCTGAAGAGCTCATTAGTGGGGTTCTTCACCACGGCCAGTGGCACGCCGCTCTTCAGGTTGCTGCGCTGGATGGCGGAGTTGTAGTCGATGAATTCGGGCGCCATGGCGGTGGTTGGCAGGCGTTCCCATTCACTGCGGAACGCGCTCCTTCCACCACGCTTGATATCGATGGGCGTGATGGCTGGCTTCTCCACCTTGTGCACGCCGGTCTTCGCGCCCTGACGCTTGTAGATGGTGACATGCCCGTTGGTGAGCCTGTTGGATGCGAAGTCCATGACCTGCTGCCTGGTGATCCGGGCCATTCGATCGTAGAGGGCCACTTCAGCGTTCCAGTCCTTGCGCAGGATGAAGGCATCGGTCATGGCGGCAGCGCTGCGGCTGTTGTTCTCGCCCCAGCTGCGCATGCGGCGCATCCGAAGGTCGTTCACCACCGCCTCAATGAGCCAATCATCGAAGGCTCCCTTCCGAAGATCGTCCACCTGTTGCAGCAGCAGGTCGCGCACCTCCTCGAGGCGCTGGCCTTCCTTGGGTTCGCCACTGATCTCCAGCTGGCTGTGATCGGCCATCACATTAGCGTAGGCGCTTGCATTGAGCACACGCTGTGTCTGCACGAGACCCAGGTCGATAAGACCGGCCCGGCCGTTGAGCAGCATGCCGCTCACCAACTCCACGTACAGGGCATCCTCGCTGCCCACGCCATCGAGGCGCCAGGCGATATCCACCCATTCGGCCTCGGGACCGGCCACCTCGTCCATGATGGGTTCGGTGATGGGTGTGGCGGTGGGCACGGCAAAGGGCGGAACGGCACCCGGCTTCCACGCTCCGAAGTAGCGGTCGGCCATGGCGATGGTGCGGTCGAACTCGATATCACCGGCGATGATCACGGCCATGTTGTTGGGCACATAGTAGGTATCGAAGAAGGCATGGATCTTCTCCATGCTGGGGTTCTTCAGGTGCTCCCCGGTCCCAATGGTGGTCTGTGTACCATAGGGGTGGTGTGGAAAGAGCAGCTCGTTCATGCGCTTGTAGGCACGGCGGCCGTCGTTGTCCTGCGTGCGATTGAACTCCTCGTACACGGTCTCGAGCTCCGTATGGAACAGGCGCAGCACGCACTCCTGCATGCGCTCGCTCTCCACGGCCATCCAGCGTTCCAGCTCATCGCTGGGGATATCGTTGATGTAGACGGTGCGTTCGTTGCTGGTGTAGGCGTTGGTGCCGCGTGCCCCCAGGCTCTTGATCATCTTGTCGTATTCGTTGGGGATGGTGTGCGCGGCAGCGAGCGTCGAAAGGCTGTCGATGCGCCGATAGAGACGGTCGCGCATGGCGGGGTCGGTGGTGGTGCGGCGCTCCTCATAGGTGTCACTGATCTGTTGCAGCAGGGCACGCTCTGCCTCCCAGTTGGAGGTACCGATGCGGCTGGTGCCCTTGAACAGCATGTGCTCGAGGTAGTGGGCGAGGCCGGTGGCGTCGGCGGGGTCGTTCTTGCTGCCTGCGCGCACAGCGATATTGGTCTGGATGCGTGGCGCGTCGGGATTACGGCTCATCCACACCTGGAGGCCGTTCTCAAGGGTGTAGATGCGGGCCTGCAGGGGATCGCCGGGCACGGTGATGAACGGGTAGGTCTTCTGCGCGGACAGCGCAAGCGGCGCGAGGAGGGACAGGGTGATGGTCTGCAGGATGGGACGCATGGGATCCATGTTGGGGGTGTGAAGGTGGGGAAAACAAGGCAACGGACGGACCATAAGAGCACCGGTAATGCCGCTGCGGGATCACTGCCCCCTACCCATGCATGGTGGCGGACCTGCCATAGCGTGCCACCACATCCGCCTCGAAAGCGAGGAACTCCTTCCAGCGCACATCCACATCCACCCTTCCGCCGTATTGGCGGGCAAAGCCGATGAACGTGGTGTAGTGCCCCGCCTCACTGATCATCAGTTCACGGTAGAAGGCTTGGAGATCAGGGTCACCGACCTCCTCGGTCAGCACCTTGAAACGTTCGCAGCTACGCGCCTCTATCATGGCGCTGAAAAGCAGGCGGTCCACCAGGCGCTCCTCACGCCCGCCGTCCTTGCGCACGAACTGCATCAGCTCGTTCACGTAGTTGTCCTTGCGCTCCGGACCGAGGGTCCATCCCCGGGCATGGATGCGTTCCACCACCTGGCGGAAATGGTCCAGTTCCTCTTGGGCGATGCGCGTGAGTTCCGCTACAAGGTCGCTCAGCTCGGGGTGCCGGACGATCATACTGATGGCATTGGACGCGGCTTTCTGTTCGCACCAGGCATGGTCGGTGAGCAGTTCGGGCAGATCTTGGCGTACCAGTTCGGCCCAACGGGGATCGGTGGGGAGTTGCAGACCGAGCATGGATGCAAAGGTGGGGAGCCGTTCCTTACGTCATACCGATGAAGCCACCGCCCTGTCTGAACGCCAACCCAAGGGGGGGCCACAGCCCGGGGAACGGGCCGTCTTGAAAGAGCACCAGAATAGATTTTATCTATATTTCACATCCATCCAATAGTACTTTCACATGACACTCCAACAGCTGCATTATCTCGTGGCCCTCGATGGGTTGCGCCATTTCGGGAAGGCAGCGGAGGCCTGCGGGGTGTCGCAACCCACCCTCACCGTTCAGCTCCGCAAGTTGGAGGAGGAACTGGAGGTGGAGCTGTTCGACCGGCGCGAACAGCCGGTGGTGCCGACCGCAGCGGGCAAACCCGTCATTGAACAGGCGCGCGCGGTGCTGCGTGAGGCTGGCCAGTTGCAGGCGATGGTGGATGACCTTCACACCGGCCTTGGTGGGTCGCTGCGCATCGGCATCATCCCGACGCTCGCCCCCTACCTGATACCACTGTTCCTGCCGGGGTTCGCGGAGCGTCATCCGGCGATCCAACTGACCATCGATGAGCGCAGGACGAGCAGGATCCTGAAGGGGTTGAAGCGCGGCGACCTGGACGTGGGTATCCTGGTGACACCGGTGGACCCCGGCCAGTTCGAGGAGGTTTCGCTCTTCCAGGAACGATTCCTGGCCTACCTGCACCCCGGACACCCCCTGTGGGAGCGCAAATTGCTTAGCAGGGCGGACCTGCGCGACCGTCCGCTATGGGTGTTGAGCGAGGGCCACTGTTTCAGGGAACAGACGTTGAGCTTCTGCGACCGGCCCAGCGCCGGTGGGCACCCCAACGTGCTGTACGAGAGCGGCAGCATCGAAACGCTCAAGCACCTTGTGCGCAAGGGCAGCGGCATGACCCTTGTGCCGGAGCTCAGCGTAGCCCCCGATGATCCGCATGTCCGGCGGTTCAAGGCACCGGAACCCGTTCGCCAGGTAAGCCTGGTGGTACGCAGACCCTACGCCCGCAGACGCCTGTTGGAGGTGTTGGCGAAAAGCATTCGTGGCGCTGTCAGGTACACGGGTCCAAGGCGTGCGGAGGTGATCCCGCTGGAATGATCAGTCCTCCTCCTCACCGCCGTCACCAGGAGCCATGTTCTCGATCTCGCGCGAACCATCGCCCGGGTCGGTCACGTACTCCGCAGGCTCCACCACAGGGGGCAGCCCCGTTGCGAACGGAACAGCCACTGCTTGGGGGCCCACATCAACGGCATCCAACACCAGTTCCATCCTGCCGGTAGGATGCCCGGTCCGAACGATGCGGCTGGGCAACAGAAGACCATGGTATTCCGAGTGATCGGAATAGCGCGTTACGATGCGCACGTTACGACCGTCCATGTACTTCTCCTCCACTCGCTGCACGAGGAGACCGCTCTCCGTATCGAACAGGTCGGCGATGGTGGTGCCGTGCTGTGTCATGAACACCACCTTGAAAGCTTCCCGATCACCCACCGGGGTGCGTCCGGCAAGGACCATGCGGTCCAACCGCCCCTCCAGGTCCGCTTCGGGTACCGGATGGGCGAAGAACACCAGCTCCTGCAGGTCCACATCGGCAAGCTCCTCCTGGCCTTGCTCCCCGCGACGTGCGGCACGCTCGCCGTCATGGATCACCTCCTCCACCGGAATATCGTTCACGATGCTCTCCGACCGGTACTTCCTGCCCGGCGCGAACCACTCGGTGTAGCGCAACGGCCTGCCTTTCAGGGTTCCGCTGGCGGTCCGTCGCAGGTGTGCCGCCTTGGCGATGGCCTCACGCCCCCCCACCGCCTTGATGTATGCAGCGATGACATCCTCCGCTGTGCGGTCGTTTACAGGCGTGATGGGTTCCTCCCACAGGGCGCCATCCTCGTCAAGCCGCAGAACAGGCCTTGAACGATCCATACTGATGGCACCAAGACCCTCTTCGAACTGTTCAAGGTCGCCCACCACGAGCACCACCGCCTGATCGGGATGCAGGAATGCAGAGGCTGCGGCTTGCACGTCCTCCACCGTAACGGCGTCCAGTCGCTTCAGGTAGGTGGCGTAGTGGTTCTCCGGCAGGCCGTTCAGATAGGTATTGAGGGCGAAACGGCCCACCGTGCGCGGGTCCTCCAGGCTGCGCCCGAAGCTGCCGGCCATGAACCGTTTGGCCAGCTCCAGCTCCTCCGCGGTGACCGGTTCGTTCACCATGCGGTCCAGCTCCCGGATGATCTCGTACACCGCACTGTCCGTTACTGCCGTGCGCACGCTCACGCTGGCATGGAAATGCCCGTTGAACCGGTCCGCATCCAGTGAGGAATACGCACCATAGGTCCACCCCTTGTCCTCCCGCAGGTTCTGCATCAGGCGGGCGTTGAAGACACCACCGCCCAGGATGGTGTTCATCACCTGGGCCGACAGGGCGCGGAGATCACGTGGCTGCAGGTTGAGCGGGAAGCCTACCCGGATGACGGATTGCGCCGCACCCGGTCTGTCCACCACATTCACACGGCGTGTTCCCGAGGGTACAGCCACCTTGGGCATCATGCGCACCCGGCCCAGCCCCTCCATATCCTCACTGCCATCCTCGTTCTTGATGGTGGCCGGTCGCGTGGGCTTCCACCCGGCGAAATACTGGTTGGCAAGGCCCTTGGCCTCCTTCGCCGTGAGATCACCGACGAACACCAGGTAGGCCTGCTCCGGGCGGAAGAAGAGCTGGTAGTAACCCTTGATGTGCTTCACCGACACGTTGTCGAGCGTGCGCTCCGTGGTCACCTCCCCATAAGGATGTGTGCGGCTGTAGATCACCGCACGGCTCACGACCTCGGCAATGGCATCCGGATCCTCACGCCGCTGCTGCAGGCCGGAGCGGGTGCGGGTCATCACCTTCGCGAACTCACGCTCGGGGAAGGCCGGCGCGGTGACGATGTCCTTCACCAGTGGCAACAGGGTGCCGAGGTTCTTCTTCAGGCAGCTGGCGTAGATGCCGTCGTTGGAGGTGGCCAGCGAGGCACCCAGTTGATCCACCTGCTCATCGATCTGTGCCTTGCTCAGCCGCTCCGTGCCAGCAGCAAGCAATTCGCCCACCAGGTCCACCATACCGGCCTTTTCTCCCTGCACGATCGGCGGTATATCGAAGCGCACCTGAACGCTTACCATGGGCAGCTTGTGGTTCTCCACCACGATCACGCGCATGCCGTTCTTGAGGGTGAACGTTTCATGCTCCCCGAGGTGCACCGTGGGTGCGGGGCCGGGAGCGGGCGGTCTGCTGCGGTTCAGCTGTGCGTTCATGGACAGGGATAGGAACAGGCCCAGGCCAACAAGCGTGACCCTGGAGGTGCGGGGTTGCCCGGCGCTGATCATGGCTGCGGTTTCTGGGATAGCGGCAGGTAGTGGAGGACCACACGACGTTCGGGTGTGAAGTAGGTGGCAGCCGCCTGCTGCAGGTCCTGGGGGGTGAGCGCGAGATAGCGGTCCAGTTCGCTGTTGATCTGAGCCGCACTGCCCAACATGGTATGCGCTGTGGCAAGGTTGTTGGCCACACCCGCCACACGGCTGTTGTCCGCCACGTATTCGGTCTCCAACTGGGCCTTGAGCTTTTCGAATTCAAGCGGTGGTACGCCTTCGCGCATGATGCGACCGACCTCGGCATCCATGGAGCGCTCCAACTCCTCAGGCACCACGCCTGCGTTGGCGATGGCGAAATGGATAGCCAGCCCGGGATGCTCGAAGGGCAGGCTGAAGGCACCCACGTAGACCGCCTTCTGTTGTTCCTCCTTCAAGGCCACATTGAGGCGGGACGAGTTGCCATTGGACAGCAGGCGGTTGAGGAGATCGACCGCGTAGAAGTCCCGTGTACCGAAGGCGGGAGTGCGGTAGGCGGTGACCACGGCGGGCAGCTGTATGCGGTCGTAGATGACGTCGCGCACCTCACCTGGCAGCGGTGGCTCCTCGATCACCGGCTGTTGCACATCGGCACCGCGGGGAATGTCTGCGAAGTAGCGGCCCACAAGTTCCCTTGTCCGGGCCTGGTCGATATCACCGGCCACCACCAGCACAGCGTTGTTGGGCACGTAGAACTTCTTGTAGAACGCCTTGTAATCCGCCTCGGAAGCGGCGTTGAGGTCCTCCATGAACCCGATGGTGGGCCATTGGTACGGATGCACGCTGTAGGCCCGCTTCAACACCTCGATAAGGATGCTGCCATACGGCTGGTTCTCGTAGCGCTGCCGACGTTCCTCCTTCACCACCTCGCGCTGCGTATCCACCCCCTTCTGGTCCACCTTGGCATGCAGCATTCGCTCGCTCTCCAGCCAAAGGCCCAATTCCATCTGCTCGCTCGGCAGCACTTCATAATAGTAGGTGCGATCGCCCGTGGTGTTGGCGTTCAGCACACCGCCAGCCCGCTCCACATGCCGGCTGAACTCCCCCCTGTCGATGTTGGCCGACCCCTCGAACAGCAGGTGCTCGAAGAAGTGGGCGAAACCACGACGGTCCTTGTCCTCGTTCTTGCTGCCCACATGGTACATCACCCCGATCGCCACAATGGGTGTGCTGTGGTCCTCGTGCAGGATCACGTGCAGCCCGTTCGGCAGGTCGAATTCAGAGAAGGCGATGGCGCGCGTCTGCGCGGCCGATGGTGTGGCGAGCATCATTGCCAGGGATAGTGTCTGTAGCTTCCTCATGCCGTGCATGCTATGGAGGGGCCTCCCGTTGAACAGGGTCCGCTAAAGTAGCGCGTGAGGGCCGCACCGCACAAGCCGATGGCCGGTGGTATAGAACTACCTTGGGGCCATGATGGATGACAACCTCCGCATCGCACACGCCTGGGTGGCCGCGTTCAATGCCCATGACCTGGACGGCCTTTTGGCCCTCTACGCAGCTGATGCCTGTCACTTCAGCCCGAAATTACAGGCGCGGCATCCGGAAACACGGGGGATGATCCAGGGACATGATGCCCTTCGCGCGTGGTGGGAGGATGCCTTCAGGCGGCTTCCCAGCCTGCAGTACCGCGCGATCGGTCACACGGCCGATGGGCAGCGGGTCTTCATTGAGTACATGAGGCAGGTGGAGGGTGAACCGGACCTGCGCGTGGGCGAGCTCCTTGCAGTGCGGGAAGGGCTGATCCATGAAAGCCGCGTGTACCATGGGTGACCCCCCCTACCTTGCGCACATGCACCGGCACACCTTCACCCTGCGCGGCGAATTCGTGGAACTGAACCAGCTGCTGAAACTCGTGGGCATCTGCCTCAGCGGTGGCGAGGGCAAGCAACGGGTGGCTGAGGGGGGGGTGTCCGTGGATGGGGTGCAGGAACTGCGAAGGACGTGCAAGGTGCGGGCAGGCCAGGTGGTGCGCTGGGAGGATCACGAGATCATCGTACAGGCACACGTGACCGAACACCCATGACCGGGGCCGTGAAGCATGCATGACGAACATGTCGCGGTTCGCTGAATGTTAACTTTGTGTAAAGTGCCGAAAGGACGCTGCACATCTTTGCACCATGCAAGAGGCCCCTCCCCTGTTATTGATCCACGGTTTCCCCTTGGACGCCGGCATGTGGGCACCTCAGGTGGCGGGGCTTTCGGGCCTCACGGAGGTGATCGCCGAAGACCTGCGTGGGTTCGGAACGGACACGCGTGAACTTCCGGCGATCATGCCCATGCGCTCACACGCTGCCGACATCAAGGAGCTCATGGACGCGCGGGGCATCGGGAAGGTGGTGATGTGCGGCTTGAGCATGGGTGGATACATCGCCATGGCCTTCGCAGAACGCTGGCCTGATCGCCTTGCCGGCATCATCCTGTGCAATACCCGCAGCAACGCCGACGATGAGGACGGCGTTGCCGCCCGCCACGAGATGGCACACAACGCACGTGAGAAAGGGATGGACGTGATCGCCCGCGGCATGGTGCCCAACCTGCTGGGCCCGGCCACCCACAGCGAGCATCCGGAGGTGGCCGGGCTGGTCACCCGCATTATCGCCCGACAGCGACCTGAGACCGTGGCGGCGACCGCGCTGGGAATGGCTCAGCGGCCTGACCGGCTGGCCGTTCTGCAGCGTCTGAAGGTGCCCGCGCTCATCATCACCGGCGAGCACGACACACTGATGCCGCTGCCCACCAGTCAGGCGATGGCCGATGCGATGCCCGGCGCGCGGCTGGTGGTGCTGCCAGGAGCCGGGCACCTGTCCAACCTCGAAGTGCCCGAGCTCTTCAACCGCACGGTGCAACTGTTCATGGAGGAACATTTCAAGGGTTCCTGAGCAGGACCTGTCCGCGCTTCACTACGTGGCAACTTTTTCATTGCTGCGCCACGGCAGCGCCATTCTCTTCGCTCGATCAAACCCATTCAACGTTCCCTCGTCCAAGAGATGAACCACCCTCAACAACAATGACCAAGCACATCCTCCTGATCACCTTTTGCATCGCCACAGGGTCCTCCGGCATGTACGCTCAATCACACGCCAGGGAACGCGACCCGGGCAGGCAGGAGCAGCGCCTGCAGGAGCGGGCGGAGGAACGCACCGCACAGTTGGTGCGCGAGCTGGGCCTGAACGAGGAACAGGCGTTGAAGGTGGGGGTGATCAACAGCGAATTCGCGAAGGGAATGGCCGATGTGCGGAGCGCCGGCATGGAGGACGCCTCACGCAAAGAGCGGTCAAAGGCCCTGCATCAGCAGCGTTCAGCCGATCTGAAGGCCGTGCTGACGGAGGACCAATACGCCCGCCTGAAGGAACTGAACGACGCACGGCGCAACGAGAAGCAGGAGGATCAAGGGGGCCAGCGGGGAACACGGGACCAGCAGCGCAGCGGAGAGCTGATGCAGCAATTGGGACTCAGCGATGAACAAGCCGGCAAGGTGCGTACGATCAACGAGGCCTTCACGAAAGGGATGGGCGAGCTGCGTGCCTCCGGCCTGGACGATGAGGCCCGCAAGGTGAAGGCCAAGGCGTTGCGCACCCAACGTGATGGGGAGCTGCGGAACGTGCTTACGGAGGACCAGTACCGCAAGCTGGAGCAGCTGCGCAAGGAACGCCGCGAGGCCAAAGCCGCCCCCCGCGCCAAGGAAGTGAAATAGGCATCACGGGCAGGCCTTATTCGCGCCCGTGGCGAAGCAGGGTGACATTGGTCCGGTGCGTTCATGCTGGTGGCCGCTACATTTGGCAGCCCACCCGGCACTCGCACGCATGAGCAACGTCTATTACCCGGAATACCTCCAGCTGGACAAGATCCTGAACGCACAAGCGCCCGAGAGCGACAAACAGGGCGTGAAGGCCCATGACGAGCTGCTTTTCATCGTGATCCACCAAGCCTATGAGCTGTGGTTCAAGCAAGTGCTGCACGAGGTGGGGAGTGTGATCGACATCTTCTCCGACCGCCATGTGGACGATAACAACGGGGAGCTCAATGTGGCCGTGCACCGCCTCGAGCGCGTGAAGACCATCCTCGGCGTGCTGGTGCACCAGATGGACATCATGGAAACGATGACCCCCCTGGACTTCCTCGACTTCCGCGACCTGCTGCGGCCTGCGAGCGGGTTCCAGAGCATGCAGTTCAAGGTGCTCGAGGCGCGGCTGGGTCTGCGCATGGAAAAGCGCTTCGGCCGGCAGTACTACACCAGCCAGCTGAAGCCAGGGGACAAGGCGGAGATCGAGGCGCTTGAGTCGCAGCCCACCCTGCTGGAACTGGTGAACGCATGGCTGGAGCGCATGCCGTTCCTGGAACGGTCCTATTGGCCGGAGGACGGCGGTGCGTTCTTCGACCAACTGGAGCGGTCCTACACGGCCGGCCTTGTGCAAGGTGAAGAAGGCAATGCCGCCTTGTGGCGGAGGATCTTCGTGGAGGGCGATCCCGAGCGCCGGTTGAGCCCCAAAGCCGCCCGCAGCGCGCTCTTCATCATGTTGTACCGCGACGAACCGATATTCCAGCAGGCCTTCCGCTTCCTGCAGGTGCTGCTCGACATCGACGAGGGGCTCGCCGCCTGGCGCAACCGCCACATCAACATGGTGCACCGCATGATCGGCCTCCGCGTGGGTACGGGCGGCAGCACGGGCAAGGCCTATCTGAAAGGCGCGATGGACAGCCACTACATCTTCAGCGAGATCGCGGACCTGAGCAGCTTCCTGTTCGAGCGGCGCAGGCTGCCACCCCTCCCCGCCAGCCTCAAACAGGCCATCGGCTTCGCTGGCGGCAATTGACACGGGCCAACTCCCCGTTCGTGCATCCCCCGGCCACCTATGCGGGGATCTTCAACACATAGGTCAAAGGGTGATGGAGCGTCCCCGGCGGGCGATCTCCACACGCCTGAAACCCGCATCGGACAACCGCTCACGCATCCCTTCCAGCGCATCGTCCACGCCATGCACAAGGAGCACACGGTCCACCCGTGCCGCCTGCTGGCAGGACAGGTAGCGCACCAGCTCGTTGCGATCGGCATGGGCGCTGTAGAACTCCATGCGCAGGATGCGCGCGCGCACCGGGATCACATCGCCGAAGAGCGACACCTCGGTGGCCCCCTCCAACAGCCGTGCACCCAATGTGCCGGGTGCGCAGAAGCCCACCGCCAGCACACCATTGCGCCCGTCCGGCAGGCAGTTCCGCAAGTGGTGCCGCACGCGTCCTGCTTCCATCATGCCGCTGGCTGCCACGATGATACAGGGGCCGTGCTGGCCGTTGAGCTGCCTGCTGCGGTCCGGTGAACGCACGAACTCGACCCCAGGGAAGGAGAACAGGTCCGGGTCGCGTTCCAGCTCGGCGCGCACCGCAGGACGCAGCAGGTTGCTGTACTGCCGCGCAATGTCGGTGGCACTGATGGCGAGCGGACTGTCCACGAAGACCGGTATGCGCGGCAGGCGGCCCTCGTTGCTGAGGCTGTTCAGCGTGTAGAGGATCTCCTGGGTCTTGCCGATGCTGAAGGCCGGGATGATCAGCTTGCCCCTGTCCTGCACACACACCTGCATCACATGGCGCAGGAGTTCATCCTCCGCCTCGGCCACGGGGGCATGATCCCGGTCGCCATAGGTGCACTCGCAGAGGATCACATCGGACTGCGGGAACGGCTCCGGCTCTGGCAGCAGTCGTTCCACATAGCGGCCCACATCACCGGTGAAGGACAGTTTCAACCGCCGCTGTCCATCATCGATGCGCAGATGGATGGCCGCGCTGCCAAGGATGTGGCCGGTATCCGTGAAATGGAGCTCCACGCCCGGCGCGATCGTGCGAAGCTCGCCATAGGCCAGCGTGCTGAAGCGCTCCAGCGTGGGCGCCACATCGTCCTTGTCGTAGAGCGGCTCATCGAACTCGGGCTCACGGCCGCGCTTGCGGGCACGCTTCAGGTCGTACTGGTGATCGTACTCCTGGATGTGCGCGCTGTCCGCCAGCATGATCACGCATAGATCGCGGGTGGCGGGCGTACTCCAGATGGGGCCCTGGTAGCCTTCAGTCACCAGGCGGGGCAGCAAGCCGCTGTGGTCGATGTGCGCATGGCTCAGCACCACCACATCCACCTCCGCCGGATCGAACCCGAAGGTGCGGTTGGGGTCGTGTCGCTCGTCGCGCACCGCCTCCCCTTGGAACATGCCACAATCCAGCAGGATCCTGCTGCTGCTGCCATCGGAGCGCTCCACCGTGAGCAGGTGCTTCGAACCGGTGACCGTTCCTGCGGCACCATGACTGGTAAGGGTGACGGGCATGCCGCAAAGGTGAACAACATGGCGCAACGGAGGCAGGTCATCACGTTCACGGAACAGGCCCGCTCCTTACTTTGTGTCACCAACGGCCCGCCACATGACCCTGCGCTACCTCATCGCCACCGTTCACCTGCTGCTGCTGGCCATCGGTTTTGCGGCGGTGCATGCGCGCTGGCGGGCACTGCGGGACCTGCGAGGCAACGAAGGGTTGCGTGCCGTGTTCATGGCGGACAACTGGTACGGCGTTGCTGCGATGGGCTGGGTGGCCACCGGGCTTTGGCGTGCGTTCGGCGGCTTGGAGAAGGGCACCGACCACTACCTGGAGAGCCATTGGTTCATGGGCAAGATGGGGCTCTTCGGACTGGTGTTCCTGCTGGAACTCCTACCCATGATCACGCTGGTACGCTGGCGCCTGACCTTGAAAAGGGGCGCCGATCCGGATGTATCCAGCGCCCCGCTGCTGGCGCGCCTCACCCTGCTGCAGCTGCCACTGCTGGTGGTGATGGTGGCCATGGCCACCGCCCTGGCCCGGGGCCTGTAGGATGCACCGATGCACTACGCGGATAACGCCATCCCGCTAACTTTCGCCCTGCTGAGCCGCCCAGCGGCAGCCACCCAAAACGTATCCGTCACCGCATGACCATTCCCGCCCCAGCCCTGCGTCACCTGCTCCTGCTGGCCACCTGCTGCCTCGCCATGCTGGCCAGTGCACAACCCTATTTACTGCGCGGCACGGTCTCTGACAGCAACACGGGCGAGACCATCATCGGTGCCAACGTGCTCATCAAGGGCACCACCACGGGAACCGTCACCGACCTGGACGGCCGTTTCGAGCTTAGGATGAGCGAGCTACCACCTTACACGCTGGTGGTGAGCTTCATCGGCTATGCGCCACAGGAGGTGGTGGTGAAGAGCCTCGACCAGCAGTTGAAGTTCAAGTTGAGCACCGATCAGGTGTTGCTGAAGGAGGCGGAGGTCATCGGCAGCCGCATCACCGAAAAACAGAAGCAGGCGCCGTTGACGGTGGAGACCATGGATGTGATCGCCATCCGCGAGGCACCGAGCGGCGACTTCTATGAAAGCCTGGGCAACCTGAAGGGCGTGGATATGACAGCGGCGAGCATGGGCTTCAAGGTCATTAACACGCGGGGCTTCAACAGCACCAGTCCGGTGCGCAGCCTGCAGCTGATCGATGGGGTGGACAACCAGAGCCCCGGACTGAACTTCTCCCTCGGTAATTTCCTGGGGGCGAGCGACCTCGACGTGATGAAGGTGGACATCGTGGCCGGGGCCAGCACCGCCTTCTTCGGTCCCGGCGCCTTCAACGGTGTCATCAACATGACCACGAAAAGCCCCTGGCAGTTCCCGGGGTTGAGCGTGAGCGCCAAGGCCGGTGAGCGGGAGATGGTGGAAGGGGCCGTGCGGTGGGCACAGGTGTACAAGAACAAGTCCGGCAAGGACAAGTTCGCATATAAGCTGAACCTCTTCGCCATGCAGGCCGAGGACTGGTATGCCGAGAACTATGAGGCCACCAGCAACTCCCCGAGCGCCATCGGCAACCCCGGCGGCTATGATGGGGTGAACACCTACGGTGACGAGAACACCACCGTGAACAACGATTACTCGCGTGACATCTTCTCCCGAAGGGAGTACCACGGCTTGGGGATCTTCCTGCGGCCTGGCTACCGGGAGGTGGACCTGGTGGATTACGGGACCAACAACCTCAAGGCCGGGGTGTCGCTGCACTACAAGCTCACGGACAGCATCGAGGTGATAGCAGGCAGCAACTACAGCCGCGGAAGCACCGTGTATCAGGGGGACAACCGCTATCGCCTGGAGAACATCCAGTTCTTTCAGCAACGGCTGGAGATCAAGCAGGAGGGCAAGTGGTTCTTGCGGGGGTATCTCACCGCTGAGGATGCCGGTAACACCTATGACATTTTCACCACGGGCATCCGATTGCAAGAGGCAAGCGGCACCACCCAGGAGTGGAACGAGGAATACTTCAGGATCTGGGCGGGCTATATCGGATCTTTTGGAACTGGCAACCAGGGTTTGCTCAATGATCTAGCGCCCGATTACTATGGAACGTTCGCTGAGGCAGGTGCCCAAGGCATTACGACCCAGGAAGCATACGATGAGTACATCACACGATTTGTAGCCGACAACCAGGAGCTCTTCACCACGCTTCACCAACTGGTACGCGACTCCGTGAACAGCCTCGATAATGCGTTGCTCGACCCTGCCTATTTGGTCGGCACAGCGCGCTTCGATGCCAAGCGCGAGGAGATCATCGGGAAACGGTTCACCGAAGGGGGATCGCTCTTCTTCGACCGGTCGCAGCTCGCGCATACCATGGGGGAATACCGCTTCAAACCAGCGTTCGGCGAGATCGTGGTGGGCGGCAACTTCCGCCAGTACCTGCCCAACACGGCCGGCACCATCTTCCGCGACACGGCCGATGTGGAGATCCGCAACCGCGAGTTCGGCGTGTTCACGGGCCTCGAGAAGAAGTTCGTGGAAAATAAGTTGAAGGCGACGGCCACGGTGCGGCTGGACAAGAACCAGAACTTCGATGCGGTGGTCTCTCCCGCCCTCTCGTTCGTATACAGCCCTACGGACCTGCGCACCTTCCGCATCTCCTTCAGCAGTGCGGTGCGCAACCCCACGCTGGCCGACCAGTATTTCTATTACAACGTGGGAAGGGCCATCCTGTTGGGCAATGTGGACGGCCAGTTCGAGGAGGGCCGCGACAGCCTGGTCACCATCGAGAGCTTCAACAACTACCGGTCGTCAGCGAGCCTTCTCCAGGGCCTGGACCAGCTGGACTACTTCAACGTGGACCGCATCAGGCCCGAGCAGGCGCGCACCATCGAAGCCGGCTACCGTGGCACCCACTGGGAAAAATTCTACTTTGATGTAAGTGCCTACCACAGCTGGTACACGGACTTCATTGGCTTCCTCGTTGGCCTTTCTGCGGACTTCGACCCGTTCACCGGCTTTCCGGTGGGCGGGGTGCAGGCCTTCCGCCTGGCTGCCAATGCCTCATCCACCGTGCGCACGCAAGGCGCCAACCTGGGGGTGAACTACTACCGCAAGAAGATGACCTATGCCGCCAACTTCAGCTACAACCAGCTGGTGAGCGGCGAGGACGACCCGATCATCCCGGCCTTCAATACGCCCCGGAACAAGTTCAACGTGAGCTTTACGGGACACGACATGCGCATCCCCTTCACCGACAAGCAGAACCTCGGCTTCGGCATCAACTACAAGTTCATCGAGGGCTTCGAATTCACCGGCAGCCCGCAATTCACCGGCCGGATCCCCAGCTACGACATGGTGGACGCCCAGGTGAACGTGAAGTTCCCCCAGCAGAACCTGACCGTGAAGGTGGGTGGCAGCAACCTCTTCGGGCTGGTGCCCCTGTTCGATGAGCGGGTGCCCGACGCAGAGCGGATGGAGCGCATGTGGAACAACGAGGTGTACATGGTCTTCGGCGGTCCGCGCGTGGGGCGTCTGGCGTATGTGCAACTCATCTACGAGCTCGACCGGCGGAAGTGATCCGGCGCGACTTGCACAGAGTCAGTTCGTGAACCGGAGAAGTGCCGTATATTCGGCACAACTTTCAGCAAACCCGACCCCATGAAACGAACCTTACACCTGGCCCTGGCCTGTGCGGGGGTGTGCATCGGCATCACCGCCAACGCCCAACGCTACGTCACGGAGGTGTTCAACAACGACCAGATCGTTGTGACACCCGATGTGATCTATGGCACCAACATCGACTTCCTGACCTCGAACCTCGGCACCCCGAACCTGGTGGCCGAGATCACGGCATTGCAGACCGCGGTGTCCACGGGCCAATCCATCCCCGCTGCATATTTCAATCCGGGCGACCCATCCACCGGCCTGAAGGTGACCAACCTGCGCATGGACGTGTACCAGCCAGACCAGAGCGTGGACGAGGTGGAAGCCCGTCCGGTGGTGCTGTACCTGCACACCGGCAACGCATTGCCTCCCCCTGTGAACGGCAGCCCCAACGGCACCCGCAAGGACAGCACCGCCGTGGAGTTCTGCAAGCAGTTCGCGCGCCGCGGCTACGTGGCCATCAGCATGAGCTACCGCCTCGGCTGGAACCCGCTCGCTGCCACGGAGCAGCAGCGTCGCGGCCAGTTGCTCAACGCCATCTATCGGGCCATCCACGACGTGCGCCACAACCTGCGCAGCCTCAAGCAGGGCGCACTGGCCGGCACCAACCCCTACGGCATCTGCCCGGACCGCATCATCGTGGTGGGTGAAGGCACCGGCGGTTACATCTCCCTCGCCAACGCAACGCTGGACCGGCCCTCCGAGCTCTACATCGAGAAGTTCCTTCCCAACCCGTTCGATCCCACCACCAGTTACGTGGACAGCACGCAGGTGGGCAACATCCACGGCCTGGGGGGCAACCTCAACCTCTACCGCCCCAACGGTTTCGACTATGAGACCCAGTTCTGCGTGAACCTGGGCGGCGCGCTGGCCGACACCAGCTGGCTGGCACCCGGCGACCCCGCCATGGTGGCCTTCCACACCGCCTTCGACCCCTTCGCCCCCTTCACCGAGGGCATCGTGATCGTGCCCACCACCGGTGGCCCCGTGGTGCCCGTGCAGGGTTCCAACCTCTTCATGCAACTGGTGAACAGCTACGGCAACAACGATGGCTTCGCTTCGATCCCGGGTGGCGACCCCTACACGGACCGTGCCCGTGCCCTCTACGGCACCAGCGTGAGCCACGGCACCACCACGGTGAACATCAACTCCGGTGTGGAGGGGCTGTTCCCGGTCATCCGCCCCTTCTGGCCCGCACCTGCGAGCGAAGAGGCCAGCCCCTGGCAGTGGTGGGACCCCAACAGCCCCATCGCCCAGACCGTGGTGAGCCAAGGCCCTCCGCCCATCACCGCGCACATCGCATCGCTGGCAAGCAACCCGGACATGAGCCCCGTCAAGGCGCGTGCCTACATCGATACCATCATGGGCTACCTGAACCCGCGCATCAACCTTGCGCTGGACCTGGGCAGCACATGCATCATCACCGGTGTGCCGGAGAGCACTTCCCTGGAAGCCGCCGTGGAGGTGTTCCCGAACCCCGCCCAGCGTGACTTCACCATCGCCAGCAGCGCTGCCGCCATCCGCCGCTATGCCATCTACGATGTGGACAGCCGCCTGGTGCGCACCAACACCGTCAATAGCGACCGTGTGACCATCGCCCGTGAGCAGCTGAAGGCCGGTGTATACTTCGTGGAACTCACCTTCGATGACGGCGTGGTGACGCGCAAGCTCATCCTCGAATAGTTGAGAACTTGATCATCCGGGAAAGGGCCGCCGTCTGGCGGCCCTTTTTCTTTGCACCACAGCCCTGCCATGAGCGTACAGAAGATCACTGAAAGCCCCTCGCACCACGACCACCTGGAGCGGATGTCGACCGCCGAACTGTTGCGCAACATCAATGCGGAGGACCGCCTGGTACCGGCAGCGGTGGGCGACGTGCTGCCCGCGATCGAAGCCCTGGTGGAGGCCACCGTGGAGCGCATGCAGCGTGGCGGCCGTCTCTTCTACCTCGGTGCCGGCACCAGCGGGCGGCTGGGGATCGTGGATGCCAGCGAATGTCCGCCCACCTTCGGCGTGCCGCACGGCATGGTCATCGGCCTCATCGCCGGCGGTGACACCGCCATCCGGAAGGCCGTGGAATTCGCTGAGGACGACCGTACACAGGGCTGGAAGGACCTGGAGGAGCACGCTGTGGGTCCGGACGATGTGGTGGTGGGCATCGCAGCCAGCGGCGGAACGCCCTATGTGGTGGCGGCGTTGGAACGCTGCAATGCGGAGGGTATCCTCACGGGCGGTATCACCTGCAATCCCGGCAGCGCGCTGGCCACCACGGCCACCCACCCCATCGTGGTGGTGGTGGGGCCCGAGTTCGTTACAGGCAGCACGCGCATGAAGAGCGGCACGGCCCAGAAGCTGGTGCTGAACATGATCAGCACCGCCGCGATGATCCGCCTGGGGCGGGTGAAGGGCAACCGCATGGTGGACATGCAGCTGAGCAACGACAAACTGGTGGACCGCGGCACGCGCATGGTGATGGATGGACTGGGCATCGGGTACGAAGAGGCCAATGAGCTGCTGAAGAAGCACGGCAGCGTTCGGAAAGCGATCAATGGGAAAGGCTGAAAGAGGAAGTTTGAAAGCTGAAATGGAAAACCGCTAGCTCACGTCTTTCATATTTCAGCTTTCCCATTTCATATTTCTCCTCATGCACGACATCGAGCCCTTTTGGAACTGGCGCCACAAGTACACGTCCGAAGAGGATGAGCGCTCCCCGTTCCATGGTGCCGAGCACAGCGAGTTCGAGTTCACCAACGCGGTGTACGACCACGTGATCCATCCGCAGTGGGACAGCCTGGGCAGCAGTACGCTCTACCTCAAGCAGCTCTACTCCGACTACGACGACGGCTATGTGATAGTGGAGCTCATCGGCGAGTGGAACGACCTGCTGCACAACGACATCATGCTGCTCAAGCGCAACATCGTGGAGCCCTTGATGGCCGAGGGCTTGAGCAAGTTCATCCTCATCGGCGAGAACGTGCTCAACTTCCACCACAGCGACGATGAGTACTATGCGGAGTGGTTCGAGGAGGTGAGCGATGCGGACGGCTGGATCGCGCTGCTCAACTTCCGGCCCCATGTGCTGGAGGACCTCCAACATGCCAACATCGACCAGTACTTCCTGCTGGGCGGCAAGCTCAACGCCGTGAAGTGGCGCACCCAGGAGCCCGAAACGCTCTTCGAACTGGTGGAAGGCTACGTGATGCGGCGGCTGGGGGCGTGATCAGGGGGTGCGAAGCATCCCCCACACCACCCGGTCGATGGGCAGGCTGAGGGCCTCCGCCGGCGTGCCGGCGATGGGCAGCCACCGGAACACCTCCGGGTCCCCGTCGCCCACCAGCCCACTGAAGGGCGCGTGCACCACGGGGATCAGCGCAGGATCGGGGACACGGAACGTGTAGTACACGCTCACCACCTGCAGGGGGCGCTCATGGAAGGTGCTCTGCTGGAAGAAGTCGGTGGTGTAGAAGTGCTCGGGTTCCAACGCCTGCACGCCGATCTCCTCGCGGACCTCACGGATGAGGCAGTCCTTGAGCCCCTCCCCGAACTCGAGGCCACCACCGGGGAACTTGGTGATGCGCCGCCCCCTGATGAGTTCATCGGAGACAAGCACGGATCCCTGGTGCTGCAGCAGGCCGTAAACGCGGATGGTGAATGACATGGGTCGGTCGTTCGGCGGGTGGGCACACCAATTCAACTCCGGGTGGCCCGCATCATCTCCCGCTTGCCCGGCGGCCCCGGCAGGCGTTCCACGGCGAAACCCGCCGCCAGCAGGCCCCGCCGCACCTCGCCCTTGGCGCAGTATGTTACAAGCACCCCACCGGGCCTGAGCGCCGCGTACATGCGCTGCATCACGGCATCGGTCCACAGCTCGGGTTGGGTGGTGGGTGCGAAGGCGTCGAAGTAGACCAGGTCATAGGCGCCCTGCTCATGGAGGTCCTGTACGGGCGTATGCAGCCTGCGGAAACGCAATCCGCCCAGCTCCGGCTGCCACGCTCCGTCACTTGCGCACATGCGCTCCACGAAGGGCGCGTGGAGACCGGGCCAGGCGAGCTCCTCTGCATGTGCGAGGGCGTGCAGGGTATCCGCGTTCACGGGGTGTGGTTCCAGCGCCGTGTAGTTCACGCGGCACTTGCCCTCGTAGCAGCGTATCCAGGTGAGCAGCAGGTTGAGGCCGGTGCCGAGGCCCACCTCCAGCAGGTCCACCGTGGGCTGCTCCTGGCGGGCCAGACCAGCCTGTATGAACACGTGCATGCTCTCCTGCACGGCGCCGTGCATGCTGTGGTAGGTGGCACCCAGCTGTGGATGGAACAGCGTGAAGGACCCGTCGGCCGTACGCTGCGGCACTGCAATGGCGGTGCTCATGGGCACGAAAGTAAGGGGTGGTCCGCTGGCCTATTCCCCCCCGAAGAGCACCTCGTGGATGTCGTCCTCGCCCTGCCCATCGGCGCGCAAGGAGCTGAAATAGCCCCGGCTGCCATCGTCGGTGAGCACGAAGAACAGGTCGTCCTCCGGCGAGTTGATGGGCCAGCCGAGGTTCTCCGGCCTGGTCCATTGCCCATCCACCAGGCGCGTGCGGAAGACATCGTAGCCCCCCATGCTGTTGTGGCCCTTGCTGCTGAAGTAGAGGGTGCTGCCATCGCGGGCGATGAACACCCCGTCCTCGTCGAGGCGGGAGTTCACGGTGGGGCCGAGGTTCTCAGGCGTTCCCCAACTGAGGGTGGCGGGGTTCCACGGGGCACGGAAGATGTCCTGGCCGCCCACGTTGTCGTCGGGCCTGTCGCTGGCGAAGTAGAGCCATTGTCCATCGGCGGTGCGCCAGGCTGCACTTTCATTGCCACCACTGTTGATGGGTGGCCCGAAGGCGGTGGGCGCGTCCCATGCCGAGCCGGTCCAACGGCTTTCATACAGGTCGCCGGCACCTGTCTTGTCGCGGTAGATGATGATGGACGAGCCATCGGTGGCGAGGCCCACACCGGCATCGTTCTCGGGGCTGTTGAGGGGTGCCGGAAGTTCCTGTGGGGCACCCCATCCTGAATCGTCACGGCGCACCACGAACACCTGCTCGAAATGCTCTCCGGTGACCTTGTTGATCCTGTTGTTCATCGGTGATGACCTGCGCGAGGTGAAGTACAGGGTGCGACCATCACCGGTGATGAGCGGTCCGTGATCGGTGGCGCTGGAGTTGATGCCGGCACCGAGGTTGCGCACCGTAACAGGCGTCGGGGCAGCGGCCAGGCTGCGTCCGTTGCGGCATTGCCGCAGGTGGTCATCGGCATCGTTGTAGCGCGGGTCGGTATCGCGGGCGTCGTGCACCTTCTTATGGGCCTCGAAAGCGGCGATGGCGGGGTCCCATTCGGCGTTGAGGTGATGTGCATAGCCGACGAGGTAATTGATGCGGGGCAGGCCGGGGTCCAGTTCGCGGGCACGCAGCAGGTAGGGCAGTGCTTTGTTCCGGAAAGGACCATTAAGCTGGCACATCCCCATGCGGAGGTTCACCTCGGCATCGTCCGGTGCCAGGGCGAGTGCTTGCTCGTAGAGCGTCTCGGCCTGCACGTGTTGCGCACCGCCGAGCTGCGCGAGCTTGTCCGCCTGTTTCAGGAGGTCCTCCACCTGCCTGGGGCGCTCCTGCGCGGTGGCCAGTGAGCAGAACAGCAGAAGCGCGATGGCGAGCGGATGAGGGCGCTGCAACATGATCGATCTTTTACGGGGTTCGCTGTTGAAAGGTAAATATCTGCAAGGCTACGCCTGCCTTTGCATGCCAATAGCTTTGCGGTACGGGCCGCCAACGAAGATAGCCGCGTCCGACGAACCCGATCACCATGGCCAAGAAGACCGCCGCGAAGAGCATCCTCACGAACAGTTCGCTCACCTTCCTGGAGCGTTACCTGAACAACCCCTCACCTACCGGCTTCGAGAGCGCGGGGCAGCGCATCTGGCTGGACTATGTGAAGCCGTATGTGGACGACCACATCGTGGACCCCTACGGCACCGTGGTGGGGGTGATCAACCCCGGCGCCAAGTACAAGGTGGTGATCGAGGCGCATGCGGACGAGATCAGCTGGTTCGTGCACTACATCACCAAGGAGGGCTTCATCTATGTGCGGCGCAACGGCGGCAGCGACCATATCATCGCCCCCAGCATGCGGGTGAACATACACACCGACAAGGGCCATGTGAAGGCCGTTTTCGGCTGGCCGGCCATCCACGTGCGCAATGGCAAGACGGAGATCACCCCCAGCCTGGACAACATCTTCCTGGACTGCGGCTGCAACAGCAAGGAGGAGGTGGAGGCGCTCGGTGTGCATGTGGGCTGCGTGATCACGTACGAGGATGAGTTCATGGTGATGAACCAGCGCAACTTCGTGGGCCGGGCGCTGGACAACCGCATGGGCGGCTTCATGATCGCGGAGGTGGCGCGCCTGTTGAGGGAACAGAAGGTGAAGCTCCCCTTCGGCCTCTACGTGACCAACAGCGTGCAGGAGGAGGTGGGCCTGCGGGGTGCGGAGATGATCGTGGAACGCATCAAGCCCGACCTGGCCATCGTGACCGACGTTACGCACGACACCCAGACCCCGCTGATGAACAAGATCCAGAGCGGTGACATCGCCTGTGGGAAGGGCCCCGTGCTGAGCTATGCCCCGGCGGTGCATAACAACGTGCTGAAGCATATCGTGCGTACGGCCGAGACGCAGAGGATCCCCTTCCAGCGCGCCGCCCAGAGCCGTGCGACCGGCACGGACACCGATGCGTTCGCCTATGGCAGCGCAGGGGTTCCCAGCGCGCTGATCAGCCTGCCGCTCCGCTACATGCATACCACCGTGGAGACCGTGCACCGGGAGGATGTGGAGAACGTGATCAAGCTGATATTGGCCAGCGTGAAGGGGTTGAAGGCCGGCGCGGACATGCGCTATTTCAAGTGACCGGATGCCGGAAGGCCACGACCAACGGACCCATGATGCCTTCCGGTGCCTGCCGTTGGCGGGTGCGGCGCTGGGCGTGATGGTTGCAGCCATCGGCGTGGCCGCGTGGGCCTTGCCGGTCGACCCGGTGACGCCTGTGGAGCAGGTGTTGGCGCGTGCACATGCGGGCTACCTCCTGCGCGATGCCGGCCAGGTCGTTGGTGACGCGTGGTCCCGCCCTGCCCGCATCGCCCTTGCGTTCGTTGTGGGCCTGCTCCCTGCTGCTGCCATGGGTGCCGCGCTGGCGCGCCTGCCGTTCACCCGCTCCACCGCCAGGCCGATGGCCTGCTGGACGCTGGTCACGCTGCTGGCCTGGGGGCTGTTCGCCGTGCTCTTCCTCCCCCCCCGCACCCTGTCCGTGACCCCCACCGGATTGCGCCTCAGCGAGCGCGCAGCCCTATGTGGACAACTGAGCCTGCCACTGCCAGCCCGCGCGCGCAGCCTTGGGCGGGGTGAGGTCGCAGGCATCGCGGCCCACCTGGCACCCACCGGAGACACCTTGCGCGTGACGCTCGTGGATGGTGGTACCATGGACCTGCTGCTGCCCCACCGCGATGGGGCGGAGAGCGCGTTCATGGCGAGCGCGCTGCACGACCACCTGGCCCACCCCTGATGCACGCCACGCTCATCCCCCTGGAGGCCACGTACCCGCTCCGCCTTGAGGTGTTGCGGCCCGGCGGCACGCTGGCGGACTGCCACTTCCAAAGCGACGCGGTCCCAGGCGCGTTCCATGTGGGCACCTTCCTTGACGGGCGGTGCGTTGCCGTGGGGTCCTTCAGTCCTGAAGGTCACGCGCTGCTTGCAGCTACCACACCCTATCGCCTCCGGGGCATGGCATCGGCTGCGGATGTTCGCGGAAGGGGCGCCGGGCGCCTGTTGCTGGACGTTGCGCACGCGGAGCTGGACCGCCGAGGGGCCGACCTGTTGTGGTGCAACGCTCGCGAGGCCGCCATCCCCTTTTATGCGCGCATGGGGTTCACCGGTGATGGACCCTTCTTCGACATCGCCGGCATCGGGGCGCACCAGGTGATGCATCGGCCGATCGAGCGGGTCGGGTAGCTTCGCACCATGCCCCGGCTGCATCGTTGGACGTTGGTTGGACTGCTGGCCCTGGCGTTGGTCGTGCGGCTGCCGTGGGTGGGAGCCACCGAACTGGCGCATGATGAGCCGTTCACGGTGGTGATGGCCCATCGCACGCTGCCAGACCTGTTCGCGCAGTTGCGGCATGAGAACAACCCACCGCTCCATTTCCTCCTCACCCACTGCTGGGTGCGCATGGCGCCGCTGGAAACGACCTGGCTGCGGCTGCCGTCCGTGGTGTTCAGCGCTCTGCTGATCTGGCCCTTGTTCCTGTTGGGGCGCTCCCTGGGCGGTTACCGTGCCGCGGTGCTCGGTTCGCTGCTGGTGATCCTCAGCGGCCACCACCAGGCGTTCGCCCACGAGGTGCGGGGCTACGCCCTCTTCGCCCTGCTGACCGCCACCGCCATGTGGCAGCTGCGGCGTGCGGCCGTGGGCGCTCCGCGCGCCGGCTGGTACCTGGTGGCGCTCTACATCCTCCTGGTGTACACCCACTTCCTTGGTTGGATGGTACCGGGCATCCACCTGGCACTGGTGCTGATGCCCGGCTCCTGGCGACCGGCAGCGCGGGCCGTGCGCACCGCGCTTGTCGACACGCTGCTCGCCTACCTGCCGTATGCGGTGATCTTCTACGAGCGGCTACGCTACACCACCACGGCAGGCACGTGGCTTACGGCACCGGAGCCGGAGGAGCTCTACAACACCCTTTGGCGCTGGAGCAATGCCCCGGTGCTCACCGTTCTGTTCATGGCCGTGCTTGTAGCGGGCACCTGGCGCGCACGGGCTGCCGGGATGCGCGTGGCGATCGCATGGATGGTGGCACCGCTGCTGGGTCTCTTCCTGATCTCGTACCACACACCGATGTTCCTGGACCGTTACCTGCTGTTCGCCGCGCCCGGTTTCGCGCTGTGGGTGGCACTCGCCTTGGAGGCGCTGCTGGCGGAGCGCCCTTGGGCGTGGGCGGCAGCGGCCGTGCCCGTAGTGGGGATGGCGGCCACCTTCGAACCGTTCAACACGGACTATCCGCATCCCAGCAGGGTGGTGGCGCAGGCAGAGGCCTGGCGGGGCGATGGTATCGTGCTGCTGCAGCCTGGCTGGTACAAGGACGCCTATGCATGGCACCTCGATAGCACCCTTGTGCAGCGACCGGCTGAATTGGACAGCCTGCTGGCGTTGCGGGGCATCCACCCCACCACGGGCTTGCACGACCTGTACAGCGGCTGGCCCAGCGCCGACAGGCTGGTGCGCGTGGACGCATGGGCCGACCTGGTGGATCCCGGTGCCACAGTACCCTGGGCGCTGGCGCGCCGCTACCAACTGCAGGAGCGGGTGGAGGCAGACCGCAAGGTGTTCGTGGAGCGCTACGCGGCCCCCTGAGCTGTTCATCCCGCCCCTCAACCGCTCGTGGAGATAGCGCTCCCGATCGAGCTCGGCACCAGATCTTTACCCCACAAACACACCATAGCATGTCCATGCGACCCTTGATCGGCACCGCCTTGATGGCGGGGATCACCCTGTTCAGCGCCTGCGGAGGCGCTGCGGAGAACGTGCCAGCGGCGGAGGTACCAGCGCCCACCATACCGATGCGCGATTTCTTCAAGAACCCGGAGAAGGCCGGCTTCCGCATCAGCCCGGACGGTCGGTATTTCAGTTACCGGGCACCGTGGAAGAGCCGCATGAACATCTTCGTGCAGAAGATCGGTGACACCACGGCCACCCAGATCACCCAGGATACCGTGCGTGACATCGGCGGTTACTTCTGGAAGGGTGACCGCATCGTTTACAGCCGTGACATCAATGGTGATGAGAACTTCATCGTGTTCAGCGTAGGCATCGATGGTGCCGATGCCAAGCCACTTACGCCCACCAAGGGTGTGCGCGCCGGTACGTTGGACGACCTGCACAACATCCCCGGCATGGAGAAGCACATCATGGTGCAGATGAACCAGCGCGATCCCGGCATCTTCGATCCCTACCTGATCAATGTGGAAACGGGCGAGGCCAAGGCGCTGTACGACAACAAGGAGAGCTACGAGAGCTGGATGACAGACCACAACGGTGTCATCCGTATCGCCACCCGCACCGAGGGTGTCACCAGTGTCTACTACCACCGTGCCAGCGACAAGGAGCCCTTCAAGGAGTTCATGCGCACAGACTTCAAGGACAGCTTCTCTCCCCTGTTCTTCACATTCGACAACAAGAACCTGTACGCCAGCAGCAACCTCAACGGCCGGGACAAAAGCGCCATCGTGGAGTACGACATGGCCACCGGCAAGGAGGTCAAGGAGCTGTTCGCCAACGTGGACAACGATGTGGACGGGCTGGACTACAGTCGCAAGCGGAAGGTGCTGACCACGGTCACCTGGACCGGTGCCAAGAGCGAGCGCCACTTCCTGGATGAGGAGACCAGGGCCATGTATGCCAAGATGGAGGCCAAGTTCCCGGGCTACGAGACCTGGGTCTACGGTTCGGACGACTCCGAGACCAAGAACATCGTGTGGGTGGGCAGCGACCGCATGCCCGGCAAGTACTACTTCTACGACGCCACGGCCGACAAGGTGGAAGAGCTCGCCACGCTTTACCCGTGGCTGAACGAGAACGACCTCGCCGCGATGAAGCCCATCAGCTACAAAAGCCGTGATGGCCTCACGATCCACGGCTACCTCACCCTGCCGAAGGGGCGCGGTGAAAAGGGTCTTCCCGTGGTGATGATGGTGCATGGCGGCCCGTGGGCCCGGGACCAATGGGGCTACGACCCCGAAGCGCAGTTCCTCGCCAACCGCGGCTACGCCGTGCTGCAGGTGAACTTCAGGGGTAGCACCGGCTACGGCCGCGAATTCTGGATGAAGAGCTTCAAGCAGTGGGGCAAGACCATGCAGGACGATGTTACGGACGGTGTGGAATGGCTGAAGGCTGAGGGCATCGCCGATCCCAAGCGGGTGGCCATCTATGGCGGCAGCTACGGCGGGTACGCCACCCTGGCGGGCCTGGCCTTCACACCCGACCTTTACGCTTGCGGCATCGACTACGTGGGCGTGAGCAACCTGTTCACCTTCCAGCGCACCATTCCGCCCTACTGGGGACCCTGGCGTGAGGTATTGTACGAACAGGTAGGCCACCCCGAAAAGGACAGCCTGCTGCTGGCTTCCGCATCGCCTGCTCTGAACGCGGACAAGATCAAGGCACCGCTCTTCGTCGCACAAGGGGCCAACGACCCGCGCGTGGTGAAGGCCGAAAGCGACCAGATGGTGGAGGCGCTCAAAAAGCTGGGCGTCACGGTGGACTACATGGTGAAGGACGACGAAGGGCATGGGTTCCGCAACGAGGAGAACCGCTTCGAGTTCTACGAAGCCATGGAGCAGTTCCTGGGCCAGCACATCGGTGCGAACGCCAAGGCCAAGAGCTGAGCAGGAACGGCTTGCAGCATCCGGGAACGGCGGCCTGCGGGTCGCCGTTCCTGTTTTTGCGAACCTGCCAGGCACCGGAACATGTTCCGGCCACGTCTTGTTGATGTACCGTTCACATCAGCCTTCCGGGAATGACGCACGGAGGTGAATGGTGAAGCACCGGTTGAAGAAGGACGATCACCTACCTTGCGGAACCTGTAAGCCGATGACCCAACGCAGACCGATCCTTGCAATAGGAACCACTTTCCTTTTGAGTTTGAGCAGCTTGTCATCCAGCGCCCAGGTCGTCATCAACGAGGTATGCGCCTCCAACCTGAGCAGCTATGCGGACAATTTCGGCGGCTTCGAGGATTGGGTGGAGTTGTACAACCCGGGTGGAGCGGCCGTGGACCTGGGGGGATGGTGGATGACCAACCGGGCAGGCAACCCGCTGAAATGGCAGATCCCTGCCGGCGTGACCGTTCCGGCGGGTGGCTACCGTGTTATCATCTGCAGCAAGCGCAACGAGGTGGCCGGAGCGTGGGTGCACGCCAGTTTCAAACTGAACCAGACCGAGGAGGACCATGTGATCCTGAGCAATTCCGCGGGCGATGCCGTTGACGACTTCGAGCTCACCATTGGCCAGCGCACCAGGGTGGGACACTCCCGCGGCCGCACCACCGATGGTGCGGCCACCTGGAGCCTTTTCACAGCGCCTACACCCGGTGCCGCCAATGCTGGTGCTGCAGCCAACTACCTGGCAGCGCCCAGCCTGTCCCCGGACGGCGGGTTCTTTCCAGGGGCGACGGCCGTGACCATGACCGGTCCTGCGGGAGCCACCATCCGCTACACCCTGGACGGTTCCGAACCCACGGCCACCTCCACTGCCTACGCCGGACCGGTGAACGTGAACGGCACCACGGTGATCCGTGCGGCCTGTTTCGCGGCAGGAGCGAATCCGAGCTTCACCACCACCAATTCCTATTTTGTTGGAGTCTCGCATACGGTGCCTGTGATCAGCATCAGCGGCGACCAGTTGGACGACCTCCTGGGGGGGGATGGAGGCATCCAACCCTTCGGCAGCCTTGAGTATTTCAGCCCTGCCGGAGCGCTGTGGGCCGAAGCCGTGGGAGAGTTCAACGAACACGGCCAGGACAGCTGGGCCTATGCCCAGCGAGGGTTCGATTACATCGCCCGCGACCAGACCGGCTACAACGATGCCATCCGCCACCCGGTGTTCCGCACGAAGGACCGGCAGAAGTACCAGCGACTGATCATCAAGGCGGCGGCCGGTGACAATTTCAACTTCGGTCCCGGGCAGCCGGCACACATCCGCGATGCCTATGTGCAAGCACTGAGCCAGACGGGTGACCTGCGGCTGGACGAGCGGAGCTATGAACCCGCCGTGCTTTACGTGAACGGGCAGTACTGGGGGGTGTATGACGTGCGGGAGAAGGTGGACGACCACGACTACACGAGGTACTATTACGACCAGGACGAATTCGACGTGCAGATGCTCAAGACCTGGGGTGGCACGTGGACCGAGTATGGTGGTGGCCAGGCGCAGGCCGATTGGGATGCGCTACGCAGCTTCATCCAGAGCAATGACATGGGCGACCCTGCCGCCTTTGCCACGGTGGATGCCCAATTCAACTGGAAAAGCCTTGTGGATTACTTCTGCCTGAACAGCTACACGGTGTGCGCGGATTGGCTGAACTGGAACACGGCGTGGTGGCGCGGCCTTGATCCCACTGGAGAACACAAGAAGTGGGGCTACATCCTGTGGGACATGGATGCCACTTTCGGTCACTACACCAACTTCACCGGCATCCCGAACCAGAGCCCCACAGCGGACCCCTGCGATGCCGAGCAGCTCCCCGACCCAGGCGGCCAGGGCCATACGGTGATCCTGGAGAAGCTCATCACCGAGAACCAGATGGTGCATGACTACTATGTGAACCGCTACGTGGACCTGGGGAATACGCTGTTCAACTGCGACCACATGTTACCGTTCCTGGACAGTCTGGTGGCCCTGATCGCGCCTGAAATGCCCGGGCAGGTGGCCCGTTGGGGGGGCTCCATGGCGCAGTGGCAGGCCAATGTGCAGGTGCTGCGCGATTTCATCGAGGAGCGCTGCGTGCAGGTGCAGGAAGGCATGGTGGACTGCTATGAACTGGAGGGGCCCAATCGGGTGGTCTTCAATGTCGATCCGCCTTTGAGCGGTCGCATCCGCATCAACTCCATCACGCCCACGGACTACCCGTTCGCGGGTGACTACTACGGTGGGATCAACACCACCCTGGCCCCGCTCCCGGAGGAAGGATGGCTTTTCAGCCATTGGGAAGTGTTCAGCACCAACAATGTTCTCCCCTCACTCGAGGATTCGCTGGTGACCGTGGACCTGCTTACTGCGGACAGCGTGGTCGCCCATTTCGTACCGCCCACCCGGTACGAGATCCTCCTTGACGTGGAGCCGCGCAACAGCGCCAGCATCACCGTGGGGGGGAACACCTACACCTCCTTCCCCACCCTCATCACCGTGCCGGAAGGTGTGGACCTTGAAGTATCCGTGGGGCCCAACATGTACTACGACTTCCTCCATTGGTACGTGAAGAACACGACCTATCTGCCGGATGACAGCACCACCACGGAATTCACGGCCCAATGGTGGGTAACAGACACCATCATCGCCTACCTGAAGCCACAGGACTACGTCTTCTATGGACCTAATGCGTTCAGTCCCAACGGGGATGGATACAACGATGTATTCACACCAACGGTGAACGTTGTCGACTTGGAGACTTATGACTTCACCATATTCGATCGCTGGGGCGGGGCCATCTGGCGCCAGGAGGGTCCGTTCAAGGCGGGTTGGGATGGCACCAGTGGTGGCACACCTGTTCCGAACGGGGTGTATGGATACCGTGTCTACATGGTCGACGCCATTACCAAAGAGCCAAAAGAACACTTC
>Ga0169931_10001659_pt1 | contig 36629 bp, 25 predicted proteins | sample Kivu_15m_20L_FD_129675 | JGI IMG/M metagenome (GOLD analysis project Ga0169931, IMG submission 129675) | Freshwater microbial communities from Lake Kivu, Western Province, Rwanda to study Microbial Dark Matter (Phase II) - Kivu_15m_20L... | ecosystem: Environmental > Aquatic > Freshwater > Lake...
CCGCAGCGGTTCGAGTTCGTTCGCCATGTGCGCGTGCGCGAGTGTACGCGCCGCTGTGGCTACACTCGCGGGCCCACCATGCAGCCCCCCATTCGATCGCTGGTCCTGCTCTCGTTCGCCACGTTCGCCTGCGCCGCCCAGACGCAACCGCCGCCCGGGAAATCCACGCAAGACGCGGCGAACAGCCCACGTTCGCGCGCACAGGCGACCGTGCGGCTGGGCGACGCACCCGCCCACGCCTACAGCGAGCCGTTCTTCCCCGGCGCCGAGTACGACGCGGCCATCGCGACGCCCGCGGTGTTGCTCGGGCACGCGGTCGGCGCGCGCCCCGCAACCCACGCGCAGGTCGTCGAGTGCTGGCGCGCGTGGGCTGCGCAGAGCCCGCGCGTGAAGCTCGAGGTGTACGGCCACACGCACGAGGGCCGCGAATTGCTCACGGGCGTCGTCACCGCGCCGGAGAACCACGCGCAGCTCGACGCGATCCTCGCGCGGGTCGCTCGCCTGGCGGACCCGCGCGGACTCGACGCGGCGGACGAACAGCGCATCCTCGACACGAATCCGGCGGTCGCCTGGTTGGGATTTTCGATCCACGGCGACGAGATGAGCGGCGTCGACGGCGGGCTCGCGCTCGCGCACCACCTGATCGCCGGCCGCGGCGCCGACGTGGCGGAGCTGCTGCGCAACGTCGTGGTGGTCTTCGACCCGATGCAGAACCCCGACGGCCGCGAGCGTTTCCTCGCCATGCTCGAGCAGACCGCCGGCGCGACCAGCGTGCTCGACGGCGAAGCGCTCTCGCACGGCCGCTGGCCGCGCGGACGGGGCAATCACTACCTGTTCGACATGAACCGCGACTGGATCGCCGGCATCGCGCCGGAAACACGCGGTCGCTGGAAGGTCGTGCAGCGCTTCCATCCGCAGCTGTTCGTCGACGCGCACGAGATGGGGCGCGACGACAGTTACCTGTTCTATCCGCAGGCCGACCCGATCAATCCGCACCTGCCGCGCAAGCTCGTCGCGTGGCAGACGCGCTACGCCGCGGACATCGCGGCCAACTTCGATCGCTACGGCTGGAGCTACTACACGCGCGAGTGGGCCGACGGCTGGGGTCCGTTCTACTCCGACTCCTGGGGCAGCCTGAACGGCGCCACGGGCATCCTGTACGAGCAAGCGCGCTTCAACGGTCAGAGTGTCGCACTCGCGTCGGGAGAGATCGCGACCTACGGCGCCGCGGCGCACCGCCAGGCGATCGCGAGTTGGTCGAACGTGCGCACGCTGGCCGCGAATCGGCGCGAGGCGCTGGCCGAGTTCCTCGCGCAGCGGCGTTTTGATTGCGAGGGCGGGGCGCGCGCCGCGCAGCGGCACTTCGTGTTCCGCGCCGGCCCGCACGACTCGCGCGCCCGCTGGCTGCTGACGGCGCTGCGCGAACAGGGCGTCGAGGTGCGCGCCACGCGGCGCGCGCAACTGGGCGGCGTGCTGGCGCGCGACGGCGCGCGAACGGCGCAACTTGAGGTCGAAGGCGACGTGTACGCGATCGATACCGCGCAGCCGCAGGGAGCGCTCGCGCGGGCGTTCCTCGAGTTCGACACGCGCTATCCCCTGCCCGACCTCGAACGCGAGCGGCGCGCGCTCGAAACCAAGGGCGACTCGAAGATCTATGACACCACGGCGTGGAACTTCGCGCACGCGCTCGATCTCGAGGCTTGGTGGAGCGAGACGGCGCAGTTCGAGGCGCTGGGCGAGCTGCCGGCCGCGCCTGCGGCCGGAGTGGTCGCGGCGGCGCTCGAGGCGCCGGTGTACGGCTGGATCGTCGACGGCGCCGACGACAGCGCCGTGCGTTTCGCCGCGGCGGCGCTGCTCGACGGTCTGGTGCTGTCCATCGCCGACGAGGGCTTCGAAAGCGCCGGCCGCGCCTTCGCGCGCGGCAGCCTGCTCGTGCGCCGGCACGAGAACACGGGCGACGTGGCCGCGCGCGTGCGCAGCGCAGCCGAGCGCGCCGGCGCCCCCGCGTTCGCCACGACGACGGCGCGTGCGCCGGGCGCGGGCCACGACCTGGGCGGCCAGCACTTCCAACTGCTCGAGAAGCCGCGCGTGGCGCTCGTCAGCAACGCGCCGGTCTCCATCGAATCGTTCGGCAGCACCTGGCACGCGCTCGACCGCGACCTTGGATTGCCGGTCTCGCTGCTCGACGCGCAAGAGCTCGGCGACTACGACCTGCGGCGCTACAACGTGCTCGTGCTGCCGAGCGCGGGCGGCATCGGCGGACTGCTCGGCGAAGCGCGCGATGCGCTCCAGGCCTGGGTGCGCGCCGGCGGCACGTTGATCGCGATCGGCAACTCAGCTGCGGCGCTGTGCGACGCAGACCTGGGGCTCAGCGAGGTGCGCCGGCGCATCGATGTGCTCGACGAGCTCGAGACGTTGCGCTTCGCGCTCGAACGCGAGCGTTCCTCGCGCCGCATCGTGATCGACGAGAAGGCGCTGTGGGGCGACGACGCCTCAGCGGATGCGGCCGGCGAGAGCGCTGCCGGCGCGGAACAGACGAGCGCGCCGAAGGCCTCGAGCGACGCGGCCGGCGAGGACGCCAAGCCCGAGCGCGGCGGCGACCCGGACGCGCAACGCGAGGAGCGTTGGCGCCAACGCTTCGCGCCGCAGGGCGTGTTCCTCGCCGCCGAGGTCCGCACGGACAGCTGGCTGACGGTCGGCGCGGGCGAGCAACTGCCCGTGTTCTTCGAAGGCGCGAACTCGTTGTGGGCCGGCGAGGGTGTCCTCAGCGCCGTGCGCCTCGCTCCGGCCGCGCAGTTGCGCCTCTCGGGCCTGCTGTGGCCCGAGGCGCGCGAACGACTGGCGGACAGCTGCTACCTCACGCGCGAGGCCTTCGGCGACGGACAGGTCATTTTGTTCGCGTCCTCGCCGGGTTTCCGCGGGTACCAGCGCGCAACGGCGCGGCTGCTCGCCAACGCCGTGGTGTTCGGGCCCGGCGCCGGCGCGCGTCCGCCGCGCGTGCGGTAAGTTACAAGTGGGTTGCTTCGAAAGTCCGCTGCAGATGTCAGGTGGTTCGGCGCTCCCCGCAAGGCGCGAGGATTCCAGGTGACCTGAATAGGTCGCCGAACCGGAGCAACGCCGCCAGGGGCGGCGAGGCCGGCGAGATATGCGACGCAATTCGGAAACAGGACACTCGAGAGGCTTCGTATGACTCTCCACGCACGTCTAGCCGGGGCTCGGCAACTCGCCGGTGCGCTCGGCCTCGCCCTCGCGCTCGGCGCCTGCGGGGACGTCGACGCGAGCGGCCCCAAGCTCGACTCGCAAGCGGCGTTCTCGCCCGTCGATTCCTGGCTCGACGCCGGACTTGCGCCGAGCGCGGAGACCGCAGGGCTCTCCGTCGCGCTGCACCGCAACGGCGCGCGCGCGGCCGAAGGGCGTTGGATCGAAGGTCGCAAGGAAGGTCCGTGGCGCGTGTGGCGCGACGACGGCTCGCTGCGTTGGCAGGGCGAGTACCTGGGCGACGAGTTGCACGGACTGGAGCGCGGTTGGCACGCCAACGGACAACTCGAGTTCGAGGGCGAGCGGCGGCACGGCCGGCGTCACGGGCGGCTGCGCACCTGGCACGAGAACGGTCGGCTGGCGTCCGAAGCCGAGTACGCCCACGGCAAGCTGCACGGCGTGTGTCGGCGCTTCAACGTCGACGGCGAGCCGGACACCAAGGCCAGCGGGCGCTACGAGCACGGCGTGAAGCGCGCCGAGTTGTAGTTCGCGAGCGTTACTTGCCCGGCGGGGCCGGCGCGGGCTTGGCGCGCGCGGCGAGCGCGCGACGGAATTCGTCGAGACGCTGCGCGATCTCGCTCTCCCACGAACTGCCCCTGGCGAGCGCCGCGGCGCGCTCCTGGAGCGCGACAGCCTGTTCGAGTTCGCCGCGGCGGAAGTGCACCAAGGCGAGCGTGTCGAGCACGGCCGGATTCTTCGCCTCGCTCAACTCGCTGGCGCGGCGCGCGACGCGCAGCGCGAACTCGAGATCCGAGGGCAGCTTGCGCGGGGCCTTGGGATCGACCACCGACCACGCGACGAGGTTGAGCGCGATGGCGTTGTCGCCGATCAGCTGCTCGCAGATCGTGCGCGCGTACGGGTAGCCCTCCTCGTCGCGGCCGAGGTTGAAGAGCACCCACACGCGGTAGGCGGCGACTTCGGCCTCCGACGCAGGATCGAAGGCCTGCAGCGCATCGATCTCCGCCAGCGCTTCATTCCATTGCGGGCCCTTCGCGCCGAAGAGCAACTCCTGGACGCGGCCCAGCCGGCGCCGCACCTCGACGCGATGGCGGTGCGCCTCGCGCGCTTTTTCGAGGTCCCACGCGCCGGCGATGATCTGCTCGAGCGGCGCCGCGAGTTCCTGGGGACTGCCGATCCACGCCACGCGCCCCGCGCTGTCGACGATGAACGTCGTGGGCAGCAACTTCTCGCCCGCGGCGCGCAACCACAAGCGCGCCATGGCTCCCTGGTCGGGCCGCGCGCCCGGAAGCACCGCGTCGAGCACGAGCGGGTACGCGACCTGCTCGCCGAGTTGCGCCACGTGCGCCGCGACCTCCGTGGGCTTTTCCTCCCAGACCGACACGCCGATCACGCGCACGCCGCGCGGAGCGAGGCGCTTGTGCAATTCGCTGAGTTCGGGCATCGAGCGACGGCACGGACCGCACCAAGTGGCCCAAAAATCGACCACGTACGTCTGGCCCGGCTCGAACTCGGCGAGCGGCGGCCCCTTCAGCCAGGCGCCGACCTGCAACTTCGGCGCGGGATCCCCGACGCTGAGCAACTGCGCCAGCGCCGTCGCGCTCGAGAGCACGAAGGCGCACAGGGCCAGAAATGCCGGGCGAAGGTTCATGGGGGGCGAAGTGCGCTTGCGGCTCTGCGGACCGACGTCGAGCTTGCCGCAGCGAGCCTACGCCGCTCGGCGCGAGTCGGCGGCGGGCAGCACGAAGATTGGCGCCGGACGAAGGTTCGAATTCTGTGTGCGGTCCTACGCGCCGCCCGCCGCGGCGTGAGCGCTCAGCACGCCCGCAACCGCGCCGGTGAGGCGCTTGCCCGTCGGGATGTGCAGGAACTCGTTGGGTCCGTGCGCGTTGGAACCCGGACCGAGCAGACCGGTGATGAGGAATTGCGCCGCGGGGAACTTCTCGCCGAGCATCCCCATGAACGGAATCGATCCGCCTTCGCCGTTGTAGACCGCCGGCTTGCCGAAGAAATCGCGCGAGGCCGCGCCGACGGCGTGCTCGAGCCACGTTGCCATGGCCGGCGCGTTCCAACCGCTGCCCGACTTCTCGTAGTCGAAGCGCACACGCGCGCCGTACGGCGGGTCGGCTTCGAGCAGCTGTTTGAGCCGCTTGGCCGCGGAAGGCGCGTCCATGGTCGGCGGAACGCGCAGCGACAGGCGCGCGACGGTGCGCGGGCGCAGCACGTTGCCGGCGCTCGCGGTCGGCGGAATGCCGTCCATGCCGACGATCGAAAGCGCCGGCCGCCAGGTGCGGTTGAGCACCAACTCGACGAGGTCGGTGTGCATGGGCCGCATCCCGGGGACGAACGGGAACTTGCTGTGAATCTCGTCGCCGAGCACCTGCGCGACCACCTTGGCCTGCGCCAGGCGATCGGCGGGGATCTGCACGTGGAAGTCGCTCACCACAGCGCCCGTCGCCGGATCGTCGACGCGCGAAAGCAGCTGCCGCAGGATGCGGAAGCTCGAAGCGACGATTCCGCTCGCGTCGCCAGAGTGCACGCCCTCGGTGAGCACTTCGACGCTGAGGTCGCCGCCCACCAGACCGCGCAGCGACGTGGTCCCCCACAGCTGCTCGTAGTTGCCGCAGCCCGAATCGAGGCACACGACGAGGCTCGGCGTGCCGATGCGCGGAGCGAGGTGGTCGACGTAGGCGGGCAGATCGAAGCTGCCGCTCTCTTCGCAGCCTTCGATCAGGACCACGCAGCGCGCGCGGCGCGCGCCCTGGCGCTCGAGCGCCTCGATCGCGGCCAGCGATCCGAACGCGGCGTAACCGTCGTCGGCGCCGCCGCGACCGTAGAGCTTGTCGTCGCGCAGCACGGGGATCCACGGCCCAAGGCCGTCGCTCCAGCCGGTCATCTCGGGCTGCTTGTCGAGGTGGCCGTAGAGCAGCACCGTGTCGTTGCAATCGCGGCCCGGGATCTCCATGAAGATCACCGGCGTGCGCTCCTCGCCCTTGTCGTTCTTGAGGCGCACGACCTCGAGCTTGAGGCCCTGGATCGGGCGCGCGCGGCACCAGGCGGCGATCAACTCGACCGCGCGGTCCATGTGGCCGTTGCGCTTCCAGTCGCGGTCGAAGGCCGGCGACTTGTTGGGGATCTTCACGTACTCGACGAGCGTGGGAACGATCGAACGATCCCAGGTCTCTTCGATGAAGCGGCGCGCGCTGGAGACGTCGAGCGAAGGTGCGGGTTGGGTGCTGGGTGCGGGGCTCATGCTCGCGAGGATACGGCGCCGCGCGCGGAGCGAAACTCCTTCCGTCGACGCTCAAGCGCGCCCGAAGCGGCGACGCGCGCGGCGCCCGCGGCTGCGAGCACGCCTCCGTGGCGCGCAGCTCAACTCCAGAAACGACCACCCCCAGACCGAAACAGCCCGTGGAAGAAGTCCAGCCGGCTTGGGGAAGTCGGCGCATCACAAGGGAGTCGAGTCATGAGGGGAAAAGGGTCTAGCCCTGCGCGCGCATCGCGTTGGGCCATCAGTCTTGCCGCCGTAGCGTTGCTCGGCGCAAGCGCGTGCCAGCCGGCCGGCGGGCCGACGAATCCGGTTGGGCCGGACGCCGCGGACGGCGAGGGCGGCGGATTGTTCGCCACCGAGCCCGCCGCCGAGGGGCAGCCCACGCCGGGCGGCGCGATCGTCGCGCGGATCGAGATGCCGGCGCCTCCGGCGGCGCTCAACAAGTTCGTGGTCAAGGCCACGCTGCCGGCGCCCAAGGGCAAGTTCCCGCGCGCCGACGGCAAGTATCCGTACTCGGTGCGCAACGCCAACGGCATGTGCGCGCCCACGCAAATCGAAATCGTCTCGCGCTACCCCGCCGCTGCGGACGGCGCGGATGTGATCGAAGTGCTCGCACGCGTCAACCGGCCGGCCGGCGTCGCGCAGGGCCAGATGATCACCTTCGACGTCGTGGAGAACGTCCACGCGAAGGCGGGCATGCCGATCCGCCAGGGAGTCATGCAGCTCTTGAACACGCCGGGCGCGGTGCGCATGCGGGCCGAGGACTGCTTCGGCCACCCGTACACGCTCGACCTGCTCGCCGGCATGCGCAACCAGAGCGGCAACGTCGACGTTCTCAAACAAGGGCAATCCGCGGTGCAGTTGCGCAACTACGGCGTGCTGATGCCGGCCACCTCGAACCTGGGCGCGCCCAACGGAGCGCTGCCGCACTTCTTCGGCGTGCACACGTACCTGACGACGTGGGCGAACGAGGACTTCGTCACGCTCGATCTGCGCGTCAACAACGGCAGCAGCGGCTCCGACAAGGCCGCGACGGCGACGCTCGACGACCCGCTCGGCGACGTGTACTTCAAGCGGCTCGCGCTCGAGGTCCCGCAGGGCTGGCAGGTGCTGTTCGACGTCAACGATCCGGCGCTCGGAACGCCGGTGTCCGCGGCGGGACGCGTGACGTACGACATCGTCAAACCCAACGCCAACGGCACGCTGCACTTGATGCCGTCGCAGGCGATCACGCACCGGCGCATCGCGATCGGCAAGTCCAGCGCGCTCGCCAAGGCGCGCGCGCTGCTCGACCAGACGCACGTGGCGTTCTGCGTCGACGGCTTCTCGCCGAACACGAACGCGGAGCTGTACTCGTGGTGGAATCCGAACACCACGCGCTACTACCCGCAGAAGTTCAAGCTGCCCAAGCTCGCCGACGCGGGCGTCAACGGAGCTAGCGGAGAGCTGTGGGGCCGCTACAACACCGCGCTGTCGGTCCTGCAGTCGGGCGCCGCGGGGCAGCACCCCTTCGACGCGCCGCGCATGGGCTGGGCGCACCCCTGGGGCGTGGGCTACGGCGGCATGACCGGTGGTTCCGAGATCTGGTTCTACGACGGCTTCAAGGTCGCCGAAGAAGCCTCGCAGGTCGGCTACCGCGCGCTCGAGCTGAAGCACCGCATGTACTCCGATCGCATGCCGCAAGTGCTGTACGACAAGGACGGCGACCACACGACCGTCGAACGTTGGGTCACGCAGGGCCCGACCATCAGCTACGTGCACATGACCTACCAGCAAGGGCTGCTGGGCAACTCGAACGATCCGTTCGGGATCAAGAACACGCCCAACTACCAGCGCGCGTGGGTCGTGGCGAACAGCCTGACGCCCAGCTATGAAGCGCAGCTGCGCTCGTACAAGCCGATCGATTTCCAGCACTACACGCGCTACCTGCAGTCGCCGATGGCGCTGTCCTGGCTGGGCAACGACTCGCTGGCCAAGGACGATCTGCGCATGGCCGCGGAGATCTTCCGGCTCTCCTACCACGAGCACTTCTCGTCGCCGTCGGGCTACATCATGGGTTCGGGGATGCTCTCGGACATCCAGGCTGCGAGTGGCAACCCAGGGTACGGGATCAACTTCGGTCGCGGAGAGTCGTGGGGCATCGTGAGCGCGATCGCGGCCTACGGACTCTCCGACCAGAACTGGCGTTCGCGCTGGCTGCCGTGGTTCCAAAAGGCCGGTGATCTGCTTGCGAATGGCCAGTCGAGCTGCAACGGCATCATCCAGCGCATCGTCAACAACAAGATCCTCAGCGGGCAATACCAGGCCCGCCAGTCGATCGAACAGGCCATCACCGAGAACATGCTCTGGTCGCTCAAGGAGAGCGTGTTCCGCGACGTCGACCCGGCGCGTTTTGCCGCAACGGAGCAGACGCTGCTCGATTCGTGCAATGCGATGATCGGGCCGCTGGCCTGGAATCCCGCGCTCAACGGACCTTACTCGCACCTCGCGGTGGCGCCGCTGAACGCGACCAACCAGCCGTTCTGCACCAGCGTGCCGTCGCCGAGCGCCGCGTTCGGGGTCGACCGTTCGCAGACGCCGAGCAGCTTCGCCTACGGGTACGCGCTCAGCGGCAATCCGGCCTTTCTCTCGAAGGCGGCCGTGATGCTCGGGAACGCGAGCCTGCCCACCGCAGTGTCCAACATCAACCTGAACTCGACGGAGATCTCGGCGGCGTTGATCGCGCTCGTCGACTGAGCTCAGCGGGCTGCGAACGCTGAGCAGCACAGCAGCGCGCTCTCGGCCTCAGGGCCGGGGGCGCGCTGTGCGTTGAGCGTGGTCGAGCGCACGCGGCACGCTGCAACGCGTCGAGGAACGCGCGTCAGATCCGAGCGCGGCGCAGGTCCTCGTGCACCAGACGCGCGAGCACCAACGCGCCCTGCGCGCTCAAGCGCCCGTCCGCGCCGAACGCGCCACTCGACGCGCTCAGTTGCGGGCTCGCATCCAGCAGCCGCACGCCCGTCGCCTGAGCGACGCGACGAGCCTCCTCGTGCAGAGCGCGCTGCAACTCCGCTGTCGCCTGGCCGGCGGGCACAACGCCGCGCTGCTCGGCGGATGCACGCACCTGCTCGCTGTCGGGCCACTCGCGCGGCGCCAGAACAACGAGGACTCGGGCGTACTTGCGTCGCCCGGCTTCGATCAGCTGCGCCAGTCGCACGCCGAAATCGAAGGCGGCCTTGCGCGACACGTCGCTGAGCTCTTGGCGCGGGCGTTCGAGCGCAGCGCCCGGCGCGCCAGACTCGAGTTGGCGCAGGAGCGCCAACGGAGCGCGCCGCTGCTCGTCGGACGCCGCGAGCGCACGGGCGGCGTCGGTCGCGCCGACGCACACCACGAGCCAGGTCGGCTGAAGGGCGAGCAACGGACCACGCGTCTGTTCGAGCACGCGCTCCAGGTCCGCGTGCTGCTCGGAGGCGTTGAGCACCTCGACGCGGGTGGCCATGCCGTCGCGCGCGAACAGACTCTCCAACAGCCTCGGCCAAGTGTGCTCCTCGGCCAGGGTCGGGCCGTAGGCGACCTCATCCCCCACGACCAGCACGCGCACGCCCCGCTCGTCGCGTGTAGGCGCGAACTCCGGCCCGCGGTACCCCAGGATCCCGTGCGGCCCGGCGACCGGCTCGGTGCGGGCCTCCAGGCTGCGCGCGAACAGCTCCGCCGCGACGAGCCCGAGCAGCACCAGCGCAGCGCCGATCAGCACCCTCCGACGCCCGCGGGCGCCTCCTTTGGACTTGCTGGTTTCCACTCTTGCATCGTGCCAAACCGCGCCGGCTCCGCGCCCGAGAGCCTGCGCGAGCGAAAATTTCCGTCATCGCAGCAGCGGGCTGGTATCTGCGCCTTCCAAGCTCGCTATGCTCTGACTTTCGCGGTGTTGAGCGGAGTTCGTCGTGGGTAGCGACGCAGTCCGTCCCGCACCCGGCCCCGGTTGGTTCGCGCGCCCGCGCGGCTCGGGGTCTGCGAGGGGCACGGAGGGGGTAGTCCGCGGCGAGCCTGACGGCGCGGCTAGTCTTCGAGTGGCGGACCGTCGTCTTCGGACGGCGGGGGGCTTCGTGCAAGTCGTGATCAGCTCCAGCGGGCGCGCAATCCGTCCGGCGGCGCCTCGTGCGCTGCCCCCGAAGAGGCTCGTCCATGTACAGGCAGGTCTTGCGGCGCTGCGGCGCCCTGGTGTCTTCGTCGTCGCGCCGGCAGGCCGCGGCGGCATCGAACGCTGTCGTCGACAGCACGCGGGCGTTGCGACGCTGGCTGAGCGAAGTGTTGCTGAGTTCGATGTCGAACGCGACATCTCGGTGCAGACTCGCCGTCGCCGCTCTCGCGCTCCCCGCGCTCTGCGTCAGCGCGTCCGCGCAGACCGTCGGACAGACCGTCGCCGTGCTCGAACTCGCGGCGCCCGCCGCGCAACAATTCACGCTGCGCGGAACCGTCCCCGTGCCCAAGGGCGTGTTCCCGCGCAGCGACGGAAAGACTCCGTTCCGCGTGCGCAACTTCGATGGCACGTTCGCGCTCGCGCAGACCGAAATCGTCAGCCGCTATCCGAAGACGGCCGACGGCGCCGACGTAGTCGAGATCATCGCGCGCGTTCAACGCTCCCCCACGGTGACGCCGGGGACCTACATCCGTTTCGACGTGGTGTTCAGCCCGCACGTGGATACCGGTCCGGTGTTCTCGCCGTTCGTCAACTCGCTGCGCGCCAGTCCCGGCTTGGTGCTGCTCGAAGCGCGCGATGTGTTCGGCAATCTGTACCGCGCGGACCTGCGCCAAGGTGCGCTTGGGGTCAAGACGCTGAAGAACGGCTCGAACCTGGTGCAGCACCGCACCTACGACGTGCTGCGCCCGGTGAACCCCACGAGCGGCGCGCAAGCGACGCTTCCGCACTTGATGGGCGTGCACGCCTACTTCACCTGGACTCCCGCTGAGGACTCCGTTCAGTTGGATCTGCGCATCCACAATGCGTGCAGCGGCACGGACGACACGCCCGGCGCGGTGCTCGACGACGTGCAGCGCGAGATGTACTTCGACAAACTCGAACTCAGCGTGCCGGCCGGCTGGAATCTGCTCAACGACTTCCCTGATCCGTCGGTGAGCGCCGCGCAGACGCTGCCCAGCGGTCGGCGCATGATCCAGCTCGTCAAGCCCGTCGGACCGGGCAAGATGAACTTCATCGGTCGGCAAGCGCAGTTCGAACGCCGCGTGGCGCTGTGCCGCGTTGGCCAGGAAGCGCGCGCGCGCGAGTTGATCGAAGAGCGCTACCTCGGCTTCTGCCGCATCGGCACGAACAGCAGCGGCGCGCCGCTGTGGTCGTGGTGGAACCCGAACACTTCGCGCTATTTCCCGCAGCGCCACCGCTTGCCCGACCTGAGCTACATGGGCGATGCGTCGGGCTACAACACAACGCGCGGCAAGCTCAAAGCCGACTTCGAGCGACTCATCGACTTCTTCTCGGTGGGTACGTCGATGAACGTCTATCCGCTGCACTCCCCGCGTCTGGGCTGGGCGCACCCCTGGGGCGTGGGCTACGGCGGCATGACGGGCGGCACCGAGATCACGCTGTACGACGGAGTCGTGACCGCCTACGCCGCGTCGAACGACGGCTACCGCTACACGCTGCTGCGCCACCGCCAGTACACCGACCGCATGCCGGACGCGCTGTTCGAGATGAACGGCGACCCGACCACGTTGTCCAAGTGGCTGGTGCAAGGCGCGAACAACTACGTGTTCATGCCGGGCAACTTCTACCAGACCCAACTCAGCGGTCCGGACATGATCGGCTTCAACCAAGCCTCGACGCACCAGATCGACTACGCGCGCAACCACGGCTTCGCGCCGGCGTACGAAGCGCAGTTGGCGGGCTTCAAGGCCGTCGACATGCAGCACCTGGTGCGCTACACGAACTCGCCCAAGGTGCTCGTATGGCTGGGCAACGACTCGGTGGCGAAGGACGACCTGCTGATGCAGGCGGAACTGGCGCGCATGTCGTACATGCAGCACCACACCGGCGGCAACGGATACGTGCTCGGATCGACGATGCTCGCCGACCTCAACGCGGTGAGCGCCAACGGCGCCAAGGGTTTCTCCTTCGGCCGCGCCGAGGGCTGGATGATCGACGCGATGTGCGCGGCGTACTCGGTCGGCACGCCCGCTTGGCGCGCGCAGGCGCTGAGCTGGTTCCAGCCGATCCCGCAGATGGTCCACAACGGCCGCGTGGGCTGCACAGGGATCATCCAGGCGATCGTGAACAACAAGATCCTGAGCGGTCAGTTCCGCGCTCGCCAGTCGACCGAACAAGCGATCGTCGAGAATGCGCTGTGGAGCCTGCGCGAGTCGGTGTTCCGCGACGTCAACCCGAACGCGATGCAGCTGCTGCAGAACACGCTGATCGACGCCGCCTACGCCATGATCGGCTTCCCCGGATGGAACGGCGAAGCCAAGGCGCCGCACTCGTACATCGCGTGCGGGCCGCTCAACACGGCGTTGCCGTTGTACTGCGACCTGCTGCCGGCCGGCGGGATCGGCGGCGGAGTCGACAAGCACCAGAGCTGGTCGACGCTCGCCTACGGCTACCAGCTCACGGGCGACGTGCTGTTCCTGCTGCGCGCGATGCAAATGAGCGGGCCGAACTTCCTCGACTTCACCTCGGCGGTCCAAGGGCCGTTCGGCAACCTCGAGAACCGCGCGGCGCTCACCGCGCTGCAGGGCATCCAATACCCCTGAACGAGCCAAAACTTCCGTCCACGAAGTGACGAGGGCGAGCCGCGCCGAACGCGTGGCTCGCCCTCGATGTTTGCTTGCGGTCCGGCGCGCCGCCCAACGCGGCAGCCGAAGCGGATCTCAGCCGAACACGATGCCCTGCGCGAGCGGCAGCGCGTTCGAGTAGTTGACCGTGTTCGTCTGCCGGCGCATGTACGCTTTCCACGCGTCGCTGCCGGCTTCGCGGCCGCCGCCGGTCTCCTTCTCGCCGCCGAAGGCGCCGCCGATCTCCGCGCCGCTCGTGCCGATGTTGACGTTGGCAATGCCGCAGTCCGACCCGGCCGCGCTGAGGAAACGCTCCGCGCTGCGCACGTTGAGCGTGAACAGCGCCGACGACAAGCCTTGAGGAACAGCGTTCTGCAGTTCGATCGCGTGCTCGAGGTCGCGCACGCGGATCACGTACAGGATCGGCGCGAAGGTCTCGTGCTGCACCACCGGCCAGTGGTTCTCGGCGCGCACGATCGCGGGCCGCACGAAGTTCCCGCCCGCCAAACGTCCGGGGAGCTGCAGCACTTCGCCGCCGCACAACACGGTTCCACCGGCGGCGCGCGCCTGCGAAAGCGCGCTCTGCATCGCTTCGACCGCGGCGCGCGTGATCAGCGGGCCGCACAGGGTCGTGGGATCGATCGGATCGCCGATGCGCACGCCGCTGTAGGCCTTGAGGAGCCGCCGCTCGACTTCGTCGGCGACCTTCTCGTGCACCAGCACGCGGCGCGTCGTCGTGCAGCGCTGTCCGGCGGTGCCCACCGAACCGAACACGATCGCCGGCAGCGCGAGGTCGAGGTCGGCGTCGTCCATCACCACCAGCGCGTTGTTGCCGCCCAATTCGAGGATCGTGCGGCCGAAGCGCCCGGCCACGCGGCTCGCCACGGAGCGCCCGACCGCGCTCGAGCCCGTGAACGACACCAGCGGCAGGCGCGCGTCGTCGAGCATCGGCGTCGCGGCGTGTTCGATGGGGCCGATCACGAGGGAAGCGAGCGCGCCGAAGCCCTCGGCCTCCAGCACGGGTCGAATTACGTTGGTGAGCGCGATCGCGCACAACGGCACGTGCGCGGAGGGCTTCCACACGCAGGCGTCGCCGCAGATGTAGGCGAGCATCGAGTTCCAGGCCCACACCGCCATCGGGAAGTTGAAGGCGGTGATCACCCCCACCACGCCGAGCGGATGCCACTGCTCGCGCATCGAGTGGCCGGGCCGCTCGGAGTGCATCGACAGGCCGTAGAGCATGCGCGACTGACCGACCGCGAACTCGGCCATGTCGATCGCCTCCTGAACCTCGCCCCAGCCCTCCTGGAGGATCTTGCCCATCTCGAGCGAGATCAGGCGGCCGAGCGGGTCCTTCTTGGCGCGGATCGCTTCGCCGATGCGGCGCACGATGTCGCCGCGTTTGGGCGCGGGCACGAGCCGCCAGCGCAGGAACGCCTCGTGCGCCGCCGCGACGCACGCTTCGTACTCCTTGGGGCCCGCCTGCGTGACGCGCGCGATCACTTCGCCGGTCGCGGGATTGAGGCTCTCCAGCGCGGCGCCGCTGCACACGAGCCAACGCCCGTTGTACGCGCCGGAATTCGTGCCTTCGATGCCCAGTTCTTTGAGGAAGCTCGTGTTCGTGCTCATGGGATGTGTTCGGGGGCGCAAAGGATAGCCGCGCGGCTCAGCGCTTGCCCGGAGCGCGCTTGTTCTTTGGGTTGGCGCGCAGCCGCGCGAGGGCGGCCTCGAGCACCGGATCGCGCTCGAGCGTGAACGCGTCGGACGCGTTGGTGATCTCGACCTCCACGGGCACTCCGCGGTCTTCGTAGGGCTCCCCCTGCGCATCGCAGTCGTTCCACTGCGGGACCTTCACCGAGATCCCGCCGCCCACGTCGACCATCTTGGGCGCGGCGGACGAGCCCGCGGTGCGATCGCCGAGCGTCGTGACCTGCGGACACTCCACGAGCATCAGCGCGAGCTCGTCGCCCGAGCTCATGCAGCGCTGGCCGAACAGCGCCATCACCGGCGCCTGGTAGCGCCACGGTCCACGCTGCGCCACGCTGCGCGGCTGCTTCGCGCCCAGCTGCGTGCGCTTGGGACCCGAACGGTACTGCGACTGCGCGTAGACCTTTTCCGCGTCGATGAAACGGCCCGCGACCGAAGCCGCGACGTTCGTCGAACCGCCGCCGTTGAAGCGGATGTCGAGGATCAGGCCCCAGGTGTCGCCAAGCTCCTCGAGCGCTGCGTCGACGCGCTTGGTGACCTCATCACTGCCGACGCCGTTCACTTGCAGGAAGCCGATGCCATCTTCCGTGCGCGCCCACCGCACGTCGGAGCCGCCGCCGCGCAGCTCGCCGATCAGCTTGCCGGCCGCGTCCGGCACGCCGTTCTGCGGCCGGTAGCGCCAGTAGAACGGCAGGCGCTCCTCGCCGCACTCGACGTGCACGTGCAGGTCGCGCAACGGTTCGAGAGCGAGCGCGATCGCCGTCGCCGCCTCCCAAGTCGTCTTCGCGCCGCGCGCCAGGGGCGCGTAGCTCTTGCGCACCGCGTCCCAATCGACCTCGGGGCGCAGCTGGAACTTCGCGTACTGGCGATCGAAGGCTTCCCAGGCGGTTTCGAAGGCGCGCTCGGCGTCCTTGGTCGAGAGCTCGACCGGCGCCGGCAGCTCCGAGCGGGTGAAGCGCGAGTCGACTTCGAGCACGCCCTTCGCTCCGTCGAGTTGGAACACGCGCCGCGCGCCGTCCACGAAGGTGCAATCGAGCACCAGCGAGCCCTTGGGCAGCGCGGTCGGGAACTGGTCCCAGCGGTAGCCGCTCTCGGTGAGCTGGCGCGCGACCACGCGCCGCGCAGCGAGCAACGCGCGCGCGTCGAGGGCCTTGCCGACGGTCTTGGGCGGGAACAACTCGTCGAGCTGCTCAGGATGAAAGCGCAGGAGCACGTGCGCGAGCGCGGCGCCATCGGGTGCGAGCGAGCCCGATAGTGCAGCGGGCGTCGCGGGCTCGACGAAGGCCCAGATCGCGGCGCCGCCGCTCGCGCCGACGACCAGGGCGGCCGGGCCGCACTTCAGCTCGAGCTGCGAGCCGCGCTCGTACTCGAAGGCGCTCAACTTCCACACGTCCTGGGTGGTGCTGGTCCACTCCAGCGGCCGCGGCTTCTCGTCGAGCGCGCCCTTGTAGCGCTTGGACAGCGCCTGGCCGGACACGGGCACCACCAAAACACCCAACGCAGCAACCCACAGCGCGACTTTCATCTCCCGACCTCCACGCTCGCTCCGAGCGACGCTATCCTTTTCGCCCCCTATGGCTGACAAGATCATCTTCTCCCTGATCGACCTGAAGAAGTACTTCGGCCAGGTCGAGGTGCTCAAGGGCATCACCCTCTCGTTCCTCGAAGGCGCCAAAATCGGCTTGATCGGGCCCAACGGCGCGGGCAAGAGCACGCTCCTGCGCATCATCGCCGGCGAGGACAAGCAGTTCGACGGCCAGGCCATCAAGGTCGGCGACCTGTCGATCGGCTACCTGAGCCAGGAGCCGCCGCTCAACGAGGAGCTCGATGTGCTCGGCAACCTCAAGGAGGCGGTCAAGCCGCTTCTCGAGCTGGAGCGGCGCTACAACGAGTTGCTCGAGCAGGGCGACATGGGCGACGAGTACGAGCGCGTCGAGCGCGAGATCGAACACCACAAGGTGTGGGAACTCGACGGCCGCCTCGAGCAGGCTGCCGTGGCGCTGAAGCTGCCGCCGATGAACGCCGACGTGCGCAAGCTCTCGGGCGGCGAGCGCCGCCGCGTGGCGCTGTGCAAGCTTTTGCTCAACCACCCCGACATGCTGCTGCTCGACGAGCCCACCAACCACCTCGACGCCGACACCGTCGAGTGGCTCGAACAGCACCTCAAGGAGTACCAGGGCACGGTGATCCTGATCACCCACGACCGCTACTTCCTCGACAACGTCGTCGGATGGATGCTCGAAATCGAGCGCGGCCGCGCTGCGCCGTACAAGGGCAACTACTCGGACTACCTCGAAGCCAAGCGCAAGCTGATGGAAGAGCGAGCGGGCAAGAACGCCTCGCTGGAGAAGCTCTACCAACGCGAGAAGGAGTGGATTGGTTCGTCGCCCTCCGCGCGGCGCAAGCGCGCCAAGTGGCGCGAAGAGCGTTTCAAGCAGCTGCAGGAGGAGCGCGCCGACGCTGCGATCGACATCGTCGAGTTGCGCATCCCGCCCGGCCCGCGCCTGGGCGACAAGGTGATCCACTTCCGCGGCGTGTCGAAGGCCTACGGCGACCGCGTGCTCTTGAACAAGCTGTCGTTCGAGATGCCGCCCGGCTCGATTCTGGGCGTGATCGGCGCGAACGGCATGGGCAAGTCGACCACGCTCAAGATGATCCTCGGCTTCGAGAAGCCCGACAGCGGCACGGTCGAGATGGGCTCGACGGTGATGCTGCGCTACCTCGACCAGTCGCGCGCGATCCTCGACAACGACAAGTCGGTCTACGACAACATCACCGAGGGCAACCCGCAGATCCCCTACGGCGGCAAGGTGCTCGACGGACGCGCGTACGTGGCGCGCTTCAACTTCAAGGGCGAAGACCAGCAGAAGCTCCTCGGCGAATGCTCGGGCGGGATGCGCAACCGCGTCCTGCTCGCGAAGATGCTGCGCGAGCCGGCCAACGTGATCCTGATGGACGAGCCGACCAACGACCTCGACCTCGACACGCTGCGCGTGCTCGAAGAGGCGATCAGCGAGTACCCCGGCTCGGCGATCGTGGTCAGCCACGACCGCTACTTCCTGAACCGCGTCGCGACGCACATCCTCGCCTTCGAAGGCGAGGTCGAAGAGGGCAAGGGCCCCGAGGTCAACTTCTTCGCCGGCGACTACGAGGCCTACCACGAGTGGCGCGAAGCCGACCGCAAGAAGCGCGGCATCGGGCCGAAGTCGCGGGCGGGCAAGTACGCGCAGCTCCTGCGCGATTGAGAGCCGCGCCGTGGCGCGAGTGCACTTCGATCTGGGAACTGCGGCGCGCGCCGGCGATCCGTGGCTCCGCGCCACGGAGGAGCTGGCCGCCGCGGTTCGCACCTTGGCGCACGTCACGCCGCGCGACGAAGCGCAGGCGGAGTTCCGCGAGCGCATGCTCGCGCTGATCGAGCGCCATCCGCACGACGCGCACCGGCGCACGACGCTCGAAGGCCACCTCACCGCCAGCGCGTTGATCGTCGACAGCACGTTCCGCTGCGCGCTGCTCACCCACCACCGCAAGCTGGGCAAGTGGCTGCAGATGGGCGGACACTGCGACGGCGACGCGAACCTCGCAGGCGTGGCGCTGCGCGAGTGCATCGAAGAGAGCGGCATCGCGGACCTCGCCGTGCTGCCGACGCCGCTCGATCTCGACATCCACCCGATCCCGGCGCGGCCTGGCGAGCCCGAGCACCTGCACTACGACACGCGCTTCCTCGTCGTGGCGCCGGCCGGCGCGCAGTTCGTGGTGAGCGACGAGTCGCACGCCCTGGCCTGGGTGCGGCCGGACGAACTCGAACGCTACGCGGTCGACGACTCGGTGCGACGGCTGTTCGAGCTGGTGCTCGGCAGCTGATGCGCGCTGCGGAAGCCGGCGTTCCTCGCTCGCTTCCCAGTTCGAGTCGCGTGCCGACGCGGCCGCGCACGCCCATCCGTGCGCGCGCCAGCACCACGAATCCCCCTCCGTCCCACACCCCCACGCACACGAGAACTCCCGATGGGCAAATGGAATTAAGCCGTCGTCCGCTCCGCCGAGATCTTGACGCGCAACAACGCCGACGTGATGAAGCAGATGCCGAACCTGCAGGCGTTCTGCCAGACGATGGACGCGCTCGAGAAGCTCGACGGCGAAGTGCTCCAGATCCACGAGCTGATCAAGAAGCACAAGCTCGAACTCGAACGCCTGACCAAGCTCAAGGCCGAGAAGATCGAGATCTTCAAGCGCCAGAGCCAAGACGCCGCGCGCCACGTGCCGACCTACGACCGCGCGCTCGAGCAGTACGAACGCGCCGACAAGGTGCTGAAGTCCTCGGAGCTCAAGCAGGCGATCGGCAACCTGCGCATCGGCCTCCAACGCACCGACGGCTTGCTCAAGGCCGAGGCCAAGCAGCACTTCGGCGCCGCCTGACGTCCGCGCCGCGAGCGCCGCTAGACTCGGCGTCGACATGGACGCGAGCGCGACGCCGAGTTTCGAAGGCCTGGGAACGTTCTATCTGGGCGCGAGCTACGACCTCGAGCGCCGCGAGCGGCGCTCGGAGGTCGTGCTGTACGACTCCAAGGACCTGGTCACCCACGCTGTCGTGGTCGGCATGACCGGCAGCGGCAAGACGGGCCTGGGCGTCGTGCTGCTCGAAGAGGCCGCGCTCGACGGGATCCCCGCGATCGTGATCGATCCCAAGGGCGACCTCGCGAATCTGCTGCTCGCGTTCCCCCAGCTGCGGCCGGCCGACTTCGAGCCCTGGATCGATCCCGACCAGGCGCGCGTCAAGGGCTCGAGCGTAGCCGAGCTCGCGGCGCAGACCGCAGAGCAGTGGAAGAACGGCCTCGCCCGTTGGGGCCAGGACGGCGCGCGCATCCAGCGCCTGCGCGACGCGGTCGAGTTCGCGGTGTACACGCCAGGCTCGAGCGCCGGGCGCTCCGTGTCGATCGTGCGCAGCTTCGCGGCGCCCGATGCCGAGACGCTCGAGGACCCCGAGCTGCTCGCCGAGCGGGTGCACACGACCGTGTCGAGCCTGCTCGGCCTCGCCGGCGTCGAAGCGGACCCGGTGCAGGCGCGCGAGCACATCTTGCTCTCGACGCTCGTGCAACGCGCCTGGGCCGCGGGCCGCGACCTCGACCTCGGCGCGCTCATAGCGCAAGTTCAAAAGCCCGACATCGAGCGCATCGGCGTGCTCGACCTCGAATCGTTCTACCCCGCGAAGGAGCGCTTCGCGCTGGCGCTGGCGCTCAACAACCTGCTCGCCAGCCCGGGGTTCGCGAGCTGGATGCAGGGCGAGCCGCTCGAGCTCGACTCGCTGCTGTACACGCCGCAGGGCAAGCCGCGCATGGCGATCTTCTCGATCGCGCACCTGGGCGACGCGCAGCGCATGTTCTTCGTCTCGCTCTTGCTCAACCAAACACTCGGCTGGGTGCGACGCCAGCGCGGCACGTCGAGCCTGCGCGCCCTGGTCTACATGGACGAGATCGCGGGCTACTTCCCGCCGGTCGCCAACCCGCCCTCCAAGGCGCCGCTGCTCACGCTGATGAAGCAGGCGCGCGCCTTCGGCGTCGGCGTCGTGCTCGCGACGCAGAATCCCGTCGACCTCGACTACAAGGGCCTCTCGAACGCGGGCACCTGGTTCATCGGCCGACTGCAGACCGAGCGTGACAAGGCGCGTTTGCTCGACGGGCTCGAGGGCGCAGCGAGCGGCGCGGGCTTCGAGCGCGCCACCATGGAGCGCGCCCTGTCCGCGCTCGGCGCGCGCGTGTTCCTGATGAACAACGTGCACGACGCGCAGCCGACGGTGTTCGAAACACGCTGGGCACTGTCGTACCTGCGCGGCCCGATGACACGCGCCGAACTCAAGCGCCTCGCGAGCCCCGCGAGCGCTCCCAACGCGCCGCTCGCGACGGCGGCTGCCTCCGCAGCGCCGCACCAACCCCAGGCGCACGCGCCCGTCGCTGCTGCGCCTTCCACCGCAAGTCCAGCCGCACTCGCGGACACGCGGCCGGTTCTGCCCGCGGAAATCCCGCAGTTCTTCCTGCCCGCGCGCGGCGGCGACGGCCCGCTCGAGTACCGTGCGCTGCTCGTGGGATTTGCTCGCGTGAGATTCGCCGACGCGAAACTCGGAGTCGATCTGGAGCGCGGCTTCGCACGTGGCTGCGCCGCTCGCCCCGGACCGGTGGCCTTCGACTGGGACGGGGCCGAGGCGCTCGAGTTGGGCGAAGACGACCTCGAGCACGAGCCGCGCGAGGGCGCGCGCTTCGGCGCGTTGCCGCCCGAATGCGCCAAGCCGCGCGCCTACGACGCGTGGCGCAAGTCGCTCGGCGAACACCTGGCGCGCAACGTGCGCCTGAGCCTGTGGACGAGCGAACTCTCCGGACTGGTCTCCGCGCCCGACGAGAGCGAACGCGAGTTCCGCTTGCGCGTGGCGCAGGCGCTGCGCGAACAACGCGACGAAGCGCTCGCGAAGTTGCGCGCCAAGTACGCGCCGAAGTTGCTCGCTCTCGAGGAGCGCCGCCGCAAGCGCGAGCAGGCGCTCGAAGTGCAACGCGAGCAGGCGAGCAGCGCGAAGCTCTCGACGGCGTTGTCGTTCGGAAGCGCGCTGCTCGGCGCGTTCCTCGGCGGACGCAAGAGCCTCTCGGGCCACGCGGGACGCGCCGCGAGCGCCGCACGCGGCGTGAGCCGTTCGTCGAAGGAGTCCAGCGACGTCGAGCGCGCCGAGCAGGACCTGAGCGCCGTCGACGAACAGCTGCGCACGCTGCAAGAAGAACTCGACGCGGCGGCGGCGGAGCTCGCGGCGAGCTTCGACCCGGCCCGCGACACGCTCAGCGCGCGCGAGTTGGCCCCGAAGAAGAGCGCCGTCGCGGTGCGCGCCGTCGTGCTGGCCTGGGCGCCGTACCGAGACGGACGCGCGGTCTGGCGCGACGCGGCGGCTACTCCCTGACCATCAGGCCCCAGCTGCGCACGAAACCCCAGCGCTCGCCCATCGAGATCAGGGCGTCGTCGTTGTGGCCGACGCGAGCGGCGAGTCGCTCCACACCACGCGCGACCAGCGCGCGGGTGGCCTCCTCGATGAGCTCGTGCGCCACGCCGCGGTGGCGCAACGCCGGGTCCACGTGCAGCACCAGCACGGTCGGCAGCGACTCTCCGCGCAGCGGATCGACCAGCGGTCCGACCAGGCACACGCCCCAGGGCGCGGCCCGCGATCCGTCGAGCGCGGCCACGAGCACCGTCTCGCGCTCGTCGAAGTGCTGGCGCAGAAAGCGCTCGCATGCGCCAGCCGGCCACGGCTCGTCCGAAAACTGCGCCCAGAACTGCGCCGCGTGGCGGTCGAGTTCCGTTGCCATGGCCAAAGCTTCTTCGATGCGTTCCACGCGCCGCAGGTTGAGTTTCATTGTGCGCAGAGGCTACCTCGCCGCGGCCCGCCGCCGTGGACGCACCCTGCGGCGGCGGATAAACTCTTTCGCCTTTCTATTTCCGCCCCGCGCTGGCCGCTTCCGCCGCCCGCGCCGACCTCTCGCCGACTCCGCGATCCCGTGCAAGTCACCGTCGAACGCACCCAACCCTGCCAAGCGCGCGTCTCGTTCACCGTTCCGGCGAACGAGTTCGAAAGCGAGTTCAACAAGGCCGTCGCCGACTTCGGCCAGCGGGTGCGCATGAAGGGCTTCCGGCCGGGCAAGGTCCCGCCGGACGTCGTGCGCAAGATGCAAGGGCCGCAGCTGCGCCACGAGGTGGCGGTGCGCTTCGTGCAGAAGGCCTACGAACAGGCGGTCACCGAGAACAAGCTGCGCCCGTTCCAGCACCCGCAGCTGGATATCGGCGAGGTGCTCTTCGGCGCCGACTTCACGCGCCAGTTCGACCTGAACCTGCGCCCCGACTTCGAGCTCGGCCAGTACAAGGGCCTCGAGATCGAATCGGCCCTGCCGCCGATCCTCGACGAAGAGGTCGAGCAGGCGATCGAGCAGGCGCGCAAGAACCAGGCGCACCCCGAGCCCGCGGGCGACGCCGGTCTGCCCGAGGACGGCATGGCGCTGGCCAAGGTCGAGCTGCTCCACCAGGGCGCGGTGGTTTGGACGCGCGACGGTCTGCGCCTCTCGCCGCAGGCCACGATCCCCGGCGTCGAAGCCGAGGCGCTCAAGGGCGCCATGGTCGGCAAGCGCGACGGCGAAGTCGGCAGCTGCCCGATCCACTTCCCCGCCGATTTCGAGCAGGAAGCTGCGCGCGACCAGGACGGCGAATGCCGGATCACGATCAACCAGGCCTACAAGGTCATCCTGCCCACGCGCGAGGAGCTGATGAAGATGATCGGCGCGGCGGACGAAGCCGAGCTGCTCAAGCGCGCGCACGAAGGCCTCGAGAAGGCCAACGTCGAGCTCGAGAACCAGCGCATCGAGAAGGAGCTGATCGAACGGGTGATCGGGGCGCACACGATGGAATTGCCGGCCGGCATGGTCGAAGATCAGACCCAGACCCGCCTCAGCCAGATCCGCAACGACTTGCAGCAGCGCGGCGTCAGCGGCGCGGCCCTCGAGGAGCAGGTCGCAGCCCAGAGCGCCGCCGCCGCCGAGACCGCGGTGATGGGCGCCAAGGCGTACTTCCTGATCGAGCGCATCGCCGAGGCCGAGAAGATCCAGGTCGCGGAGGCCGAGATGGTGAACGAGCTGCGCGGCATCGCGCAGCGCAACCGCTCGAGCTTCGAGGAGGTCCGTGACTTCTACCAGCAGCAGAACCTGCTGCCGCAGCTGGCCATGGAGATCCTCGAGCGCAAGATCCGGGCGTTCCTGCGCACGTCCGCCAAGCTGATGGCCCCCAAGGTCTGAGAACGGCCGCCCTGCGGCGCGCAGCCCGCGTATCGCGCTGCGATTTCGATGCACGACGGCCCGTGGCGAGCACCTCGCCGCGGGCCGTCCCGTTTCCGCCGGGCTTGATCGCGCGCGTCTCAAGCCTTATCAGCGTCGCTCCGATTTCGTCCGTCCCGACCTACAGAGTCACCCAAGCGACGCGAAGATGAGCGCACAAGCCAACTACTACGTCCCCTACGTCATCGAGAAGACCGGCCGCGGCGAGCGCACCTACGACATCTACTCGCGGCTCCTGGAGGACCGCATCATCTTCATCGGGACCGCCATCGACGACACGGTGGCGAACTCGGTGATGGCGCAGCTCTTGTTCCTCGACAAGACGAACAAGTCGCAGGACATCAGCATCTACATCAACAGCCCCGGCGGCTCCGTGACCGCGGGCCTGGCGATCTACGACACGATGCAGTTCGTGACGCCCGACGTGGCGACCTATTGCCTGGGCCAAGCCGCGTCGATGGGCGCCGTGCTGCTCTCGGGCGGCGCGAAGGGCAAGCGCTTCGCGCTGCCGAACTCGCGCGTGATGATCCACCAACCCTGGGGCGGCGCGCAGGGCACGGCCATGGACATGGAGATCCAGGTCAACGAGATCCTCAAGATGAAGAAGATCCTCGAGGAGATCCTGGGCAAGCACAGCGGTCGCACGGCCAAGGAAATCAGCAAGGCCTGCGAGCGCGATAAGTTCTTCGCCGCCGACGAGGCCAAGGATTTCGGCCTGATCGACCACGTGGTCGCGCCCGCCGGGAAGAACTTGCCGCCGGCCTCGAGCTGAGCGACGTTCGTTCCTCGACTTGACTCGCTGCGGGCGGAGCGTCGCTCCGCCCGCGTTCATTCCAGGACCGAGCGCCAGCGGCGCACGGATGGATTTTCTCTGGGGTCCGCTCGTCCATGAACGCCGCGTGAGCTTTCGCAGCGCGCCCCGCGGCGCCGATCTGCGCAAGCGTTACGATGCTTGGTAGATGAGTCCTTCTTCCAATCGCGGCCGCCACGTCGAACGCTGCACCTTCTGCGAAAAGCGCCGTCACCACGTCGCTTCGCTGATCGCCGGTCCTCCGGGCGTGTACATCTGCAACGAGTGCATCGAGATCTGCAACTCGATCCTGCAGGAAGAACAACGCCGCCGCCCGGACGCGAGCGGCGCTGTGCCGGCGAGCGCTGCGGCGCCCGCTGGACGTGCGCGCGCCGTCGGCGTCCCTCCGCGCAGTGAAAAGCGCCTGCCGACGCCGATCGAACTCGCGCGCAAGCTCGACGAGTACGTCGTCGGCCAGCAGCGCGCCAAGAAGACGCTCTCGGTCGCGGTCTACAACCACTACCGCCGCCTGCGCCATCAAGCGCAGAACCCGTCCGCGCTCGGCGAGGTCGAGATCGAGAAGTCCAACGTCCTGCTCGTGGGCCCGACGGGCTCGGGCAAGACGCTGCTGGCGCGCACGCTCGCCAAGATGCTCGACGTGCCGTTCGCGATCGCGGACGCCACCACCTTGACCGAGGCCGGCTACGTCGGCGAAGACGTCGAGAACATCATCCTCAAGCTGCTGCAGAACTCGGACTTCGACGTCGAGCGCGCGCAGCAGGGCATCGTGTACATCGACGAGATCGACAAGATCGCGCGCACCACGGGCAACGTCTCGATCACGCGCGACGTGTCGGGCGAAGGCGTGCAGCAGGCGCTGCTCAAGATCCTCGAGGGCACCGTCGCCAACGTCCCCCCGCAGGGCGGACGCAAGCACCCCGAACAGGCCTACATCCAAGTCGACACGACCAACATCCTGTTCATCTGCGGCGGCACCTTCAGCGGCATCGAGCAGGTGATCGGCAAGCGCGTCGGCAAGAGCCGCATCGGCTTCGCCAGCCCGGCCGACGGCAAGCAGGCGAGCAACGTGCCTGAGTTCACCAGCCAGTCCAAGCGCGACGAGTTCATCAAGCTGATCGAGCCGCGCGACCTAGTCGAGTTCGGCATGATCCCCGAGTTCGTCGGCCGTCTGCCGATCATCTCGACCCTCGACACGCTGGCGCGCGCCGACCTGGTGCGCATCCTCACCGAACCGCGCAACGCGCTCACGCGCCAGTACCAGCGCTTGTTCACGCTGGGCAACGCCGAGCTCGAGTTCACGCCCGCCGCGCTGGAGGCCATCGCCGAAGCCGCGCTCAAGCGCGCAACCGGCGTGCGCGCACTGCGCGGCATCTGCGAGGACCTGCTGCTCGATCTGTTGTTCGAGCTCCCCTCGCGCACCGACACGCGGCGCTTCGTCGTGACCGACAAGCACGTGCGCGGCGAAACGCCGCTCGCGCTGGGACTGTCGCAGGACAGCCTCACCGAGGCGCCCGACGTGAGCGGCGAGGACGACGAGCCGCTGGCCGAACGCGAAAGCGCCTGAGTCTGGCGCGCGGGATCTGAAGCCCGCGCGCAGTCAGGCTGCGCCCCGAGTGCGCGGCGCTCAGCGCCCCTGGTTGCCCGGCGCGGAACTGTTGGCGGCCGCGAGCAGCGCCGTCGCGCGCCGCGCCGCAGCTTCCGCCCGGTCGATGCGGCTCTGCGCACGCCACACCGCTTCGGCGTTGCGCAACGCGCCCGCCGCTTCGCCATTGCGGCCATGCTGCACGAGCGCATCGGCCTGCAGCTCGAACAGCTCGGCGTCCGTGCCGCGCTTGAGCATCGCGGCGCGCAGGGCGAGTCCGCCGGCTTCGATCGGGTCGCGCAGCTTCGTGTCGCTGGTCTGCAGCAGCGCGCGCGCCAAGGTGGCCAGCGCGAGCGGATCATTCGGCGCGCTGCGCACGGCCGCGCGGCATGCGGCGAGGGCCTCGGCGTCGCGTTTGCGCCCCAGGAGCAACGGACTGACCCGCGCGACGAGCGCGCCGGGCTGAGGTGCGCCATTCTCGAGCGCTTGTTGCCACAGCTCGAGCGCCTTGTCGTTCTCGCCGCGACGTGAGTACGCCTCGCCCAAGTTCTGCAACGTCATGCCGTACTTCGGTAGGATCGCTCGCGAGCGCTCCAACTCCGCCACGGCGTCGTCCAGCTTGCCGTTGCCCATCAGCCACGTTCCGAGGTTTGCACGCCAATAGCCGTTCTCGGGATGCAGCCGCACGGCCTCGGCGTAGTGCGCCCCCGCCTCCGGCTCGCGGCCGGCGGTGACGAGGTCGTTGCCGTAGCTCGCCTGCGCGCGCGCGTTGGTCGGCAGCTTGTCGAGCACGTCGCGCCACATTCCGATCTCGCTCGCGTAGTCGCGGTTGCGCGCGCGCGTGGTGAGCACTGCCGCCGCGCCCACAGCGAGCGTGAGCACAACGCCGGCAGCCAGGCGCGCCTTGGGCGCGGCGACGAAGCGTTCGAGTAGTCCTCCGACGGCGAGCACGACGCCGACCACCACCGCGGCGCAGGGCAGGTAGGCGCGGTGCTCGACGACCAGTTCGGTCACGATCGGCAGCACGCTCGAACTCGGCGCGAGAATCACGAACCACACGGCGCCCAGGAACGCGGCCCCGCTGCGGCGCGCGAGGCCCCAAATCGTCCAGGCGAGCGCCGCCAGGACGAGCACGCCGGGCGCAATCCAGCGCGCTGGATCGACGATCGGCTGGACGCCGTAGTCGAAGATCAGCGGGTCCGGCCAGAGCGACAGGCGCGCGTAGTGCGCCACGGCCCAGGCCTGCGTGGTCAGGTACTCCCACACGCCGACCTCGGAATAGCCGAACCCGACGGACTCGCTGCGGCCCTGCGCGAGCAGCACCCAGACGGCGAGCAGCGGCCAGGTCGCAAACAGTCCCAGGTGCAGAGCGCGGTGCGCTCGCCACGCGGCCCTCGCGTTCCCCGACACGTACAGCACGTCGTAGAGCAGCACGAGCAACGGCGCGCCGACGATGACTTCCTTGCAGCCCGTGCCTAGCGCACAACTCGCAACCGCAAGCGCTGGCCACATACGGAACCACGGCGCCGTGAAGGTTCGCAGCGAGAAGCACAGCGTGGCCAGGAAGAACAGCCCCATCAGCGACTCGACGCGTTGGCCCAGGTACATGACCGAACCACTCGTCAGCGGATGCGCGACCCAGATCAGGCCCGAGGCGAGCGCCACGGCATGCGCGCGCGCGGCCCAGCGTTCGGCGAACGGCGGCAGGCTCAAGGCGCGGCGCACCGTGGCGAACAGGAACCACGCGGCGACGACGTGGATCGCGAGATTGACGACGTGCCAGCCCCAGGTTTCCAGGCCGCACCACGCGTAGTTGTAGGCGTACGACAGGGCGACCACGGGACGCCCGGAGACGCCGGACTGGCCCTGTTCGCTCACCACCTTCCACAGCGAGTCGAGGCTGCGGATGGCCGGATTGCCGTCGATGTCGGTGTGGTCGTCGAACAGGAACACGCCGTCGAATCCGTTGCCGTACGCGAGCGCACCTACGCCGGCGATCAACGCCAGGGAAGCCAAGCTCGCGCCACAGCCGTGTGAGGCGCTTGCACTGCGCAGCGATGTGTTTCCGTCCATGCGGCGGCGGATCGTACACCGCTGCGGCACAGCGCGATTCGCGGGGAAGCTCGCGCGGAGCTATCCTGCTGGGCCGGCCGGGCAGAGCCGGACTTCCATGGCCGACGCCCGTCTCCGCATCCACTACCACCGCGACTTCGACGGCATGGTCGCAGCCGCAGTGCTCGCGCGCATCCTGCGCGAGCGCAAGGGCGAGGACCCGAGCTGGGCGAGCATCAACTACGACCAGCGCAGCGACTGGGAGAGCTTCGGCGTCGGGACGCGCTTTGCGATCGTGGACTTCCACTTCCACCCGCGCGCCGAGTACTGGTTCGACCACCACCCGACGACCTTCCTCACGCCGGCGCTGCGCGAGCGCTACCAGCCCAGCGAGCGCTGGCGCTGGGACGAAGCCAGCCCGAGCTGTCCGCCGCTGATCCTCGAGCACGCGCGCGAGCACTGGGGCTACACGCCCGAACCGCGTTTCCTCGAGATGGCCAACTGGTCGAACGTGATCGACGCCGCGCGCTTCCGCGACGTCGAGCAGGCCGTGTTCGGCGACGAGCCCGCGCTGCGCATCTCGCGCGCGCTCGCGGCGGCGCCGTCGCCCGATTGGCCCGACGAACTCGTCGGCGCGATGACCACAGAATCCCTCGAGGCCGTCGCGCGCCGCTCCGACGTCGACCGCGCCTTCCAGCGCGCCGCGCGCAACCGCGACAAGGCGCTCGAGCAGTTCCCGCCGACGGTGGAATCGCGACGCGAGCACGTGCTCGTCTACGACGCGTCTTCGAACTCCATCCGCCGCGAACGCTTCGCCGCGTTCTACCACTACCCCGAGATCCACTACGCCGTGGGCGTGATCCCCACGCGCGCAGGCTTCCACATCTCGGCCGGCGAGAACCCCTGGAATCCGCCGCACAAGCGCATCCACATCGGCGAGCTGATGGAGACCTACGGCGGCGGCGGCCACCGCGCCGTGGGCGGCGCCAATCCGCCCGATCTGCAGGCGGCGCGCAAGCTGGCGCGCGAGATCGGCGACAAGCTGCGCGCGGCGCTCAACGCGACGCCCTGAGCACCACGCGAAGCCCTGCGACGGCGTTGCTTCGCGCCCACCGCCCATGGACCAAGCCCAAAGCAACGAAGCGCCGACGCTGCTCTCCCTCGATGCAGCCGCGCTGCGCGAGCGCTTCGTGGCGCTCGGCGCCAAGCCGTTCCACGCCAAGATCGCGCGCGAAGCCGTGCTCCAACGCGGCGCGCTCGACTACGCGCAGATGACGAGCTTGCCGGCCGCGCTGCGCGACACGCTCGCGCGCGAGCTGCCGATCCTCTCCGGCCGCGAAACGGACCGGCGGCAGTCGCGCGACGCCACGACCAAGCTGCTGCTCGCCTTCCCGCGCGGCGCGGGTCGCGACGCGACGGTCGAGGTCGTGCACATCCCGCCCAAGGATCCTGCGAGCCGCAAGGGCGCGACGCTGTGCGTGTCGACGCAGGTCGGCTGCCCGGTCGCGTGTCCGTTCTGCGCGTCGGGCCGCAACGGCTTGGTGCGCAACCTCGAAGCGCACGAAATCCTCGAGCAATTCGTGCGCGGCCGTGCGCTCGGCGAACTGGGCCGCAGCGTCGTGATGGGAATCGGCGAGCCGCTGCTCAACTACGCCCACCTGTCCAAAGCGCTCGACGTCGTGCACGACGAGATGGGCATCGGCGGGCGCAAGATCACCGTGTCGACGGTCGGCTTCCCCGAGCGCCTGCGGCGCATCGCGCCGACCAAACCGCGCTTCCAGCTCGCGATCTCGCTCCACACGCCTTTCCAGGAGCAGCGCGATGTCCTCGTGCCCGCGATGAAGGGCGTGAGCATCGAAGACGTGCTCGAAGCCGGCGACGACTGGTTCGAACAGACCGGTCGCGAGGTCACCTACGAGTACGTGCTCCTCGCCGACGAGAACGACAGCGTCGAACACGCCGAGCGCCTCGCGCTGCGCGTCGCGGGCCGCCGTTGCTCGGTGAACTTGATCCCCTTCAATCCGGTCGACGAGTCCGGTTACCGCCGGCCGACGCAGTTCTCCGTCGATCGTTTCCACGCGGTCCTAGCTGAGCGCGGCGTCGTGGCGACCGTGCGCTGGTCGCGCGGCATGGAAGGCGACGCGGCCTGCGGGCAACTGCGCGTTCGCTCGCTGCCGCAGCGCGCGAACTAGGGCGCGCGAACCAGCGCGCTCAGTTCAGCGCTGCAGTTCGGCGCTGTCGATGTCCGCTTTGGCTCTGTCGTCTCCGCCCGCTTCGCCGTCGCCGCCGTAACTGACGATGCGCGGCGCTGCGCCTGCGGTCGGTGCGAAGTACACGTAGGCGTTCCCCCACGGATCGAGCGGCAACGCGCCTTCGATGTACGGCTTGCCCGCGGGGCCGAACTCGAGCAATTGTTCGAGCGACTCCGGCGGCGCGCCCTTGTCGGCGCTGTACTGCTCCACGGCCGCGAGCAACTTGCGAATGTCCAGCACAGCCCGCTCGTGTTGGGCCTCCTGCAACTCCTCCACCAGCGTCGGCACGAAAATCGTGGCCAGAACAGGTGTCAACACGACGAGCAGACCCAAGAGCGCCGAGCAGCCGATCAGACCGCAAGTGACTTGCTTGCGGCGCTTGGCGGTGCGCGGCGAAGCGCCAGCGAGGCCGCGGTTGTCCGCAGGTTGCGAGCCCGTCTGCTTTTCCATCGGGCGCGGAGTTTCGCCCCGCGCAGCAAACCAGCGCAAGCTCGATCGTACTGGTCAGGGCCGCGCCCGTGGAGCGCGGCCCCCGATCCTGACCGCGACGCTCAGCGCACGCGCGAGTGCAGCGAGGCTTCGATCATGCCCAGCGCCTGATCGATCTCCGCGGCCGACACGTTGAGCGGCATGCGGAAGCGGATCGCGCGCGAGCCCGACTTGAGCGCCAGCAAGCGCTGGTCGCGCAGGCGGCCGAGCAACGCGTCGCGCGTCGCCGGATCGGAGAGCGTGAAGGCGCACAACGAACCGACGCCGCGCACGTTGCTGAACGGCGCGCCCGAACGCGCGAGCTGGCGCAGGCCGGCGACGAACTGACGCCCGCGCGCGGCGATGTTCTCGTGCATGCGCTCGCCCAGGATGATGTCGATGATCTGCCGCGCGCGCACCATGTCCGTCAGGTTGCCGCCCCAGGTCGAGTTGATGCGGCTGGGACGGTGGAAGCAGTTGTGCGCGACGTAATCGACACGCTTGTTCGAGTAGATGCCCGCCTGCTGCGACTTCTTGGCGAACACGACGATGTCCGGCGCGACGCCGATCTGCTGCCACAGCCAGGGCGTGCCCGAGCCGAAGAAACCCGTCTGCACTTCGTCGAAGATCAGCAGCGCGTCCTGCTCGTCCGCGTAACGCCGCAGCTTGGCGAGGAACTCCGGACGGAAGTGGTGGTCGCCGCCTTCCGACTGCATCGGCTCGATGATGATCGCCGCGACCTTGCCCTTGTGCTCGCGGAAGGCCGCTTCGATCTCCGCGCACGAACGCGCTTCGCTCGCGGCGATGTCGTTGGCGATCCCGCCGTCGAGGTCGAACTCGATGCCGGGGTTGTGCACGCGCGGCCAGCGGAACTTGGGGAACAGACCGGTCTTGGTCGGGTCGGTGTTGGTGAGCGAGAGCGTGTAGCCCGAGCGGCCGTGGAAGGCGTCCTTGAAGTGCAGGACAACCAAGTCGTCGCAGTTCTCGGCGAGGTCGGTGCGTCCGAGCTTCTGGGCCTTCCAGTCGAAGGCGACCTTGAGCGCGTTCTCGATCGCCAGAGCGCCGCCGGAGATCCAGAAGTGGTACGGGAACCCGGCCGGCGTCACGCGCGTGGCGAAGGCTTCGACGAAGCGCGCCATCGACACGGTGTACAGGTCGGAGTTCGCCGGGTTGTTGCGCGCCGCCGCGAGCAACTCCGCGCTGAACTCGGCCTCCGCCAGCCGCGGGTGCGAGTAGCCGATCGGCCACGACGCAAAGCAGGTGAAGAAGTCGAGCAGGTCGACGCCCGTGCGCGCATCGTGCAGCCAGGAACCGCGGCTCTTCTCGAGGTCGAAGACGAACGGATAGCCGTCCGCCAGCTGGTGACGCTTGAGGGTCTCGTGGACGTTTTGCGGGTGGATCATGACGGGCGCGAGGGGCTGGGCCAGCGCAGGGCGGCGCGGGCGAGATGGGTCGCGCGCACCCACGGGGGGCGGCGCGGAAGGAACGGTGCGAGCGCCGGAGGGCGGCGTTCAGCGCCACCGAGGACCGAGGTCGACCCGTGTGCGCAGCTCGCGGCCTTCTTCGTCGGACGCAACCCGCACCAAGCTCAAGACGGGCGCTGGGCGGGACGCGCGAGCGAGTGCACCGGCGGGATCGACGTTGACGAGCACGATCCCACCGACGCCCTGCGCTCGGCCGCGCTCGCGCGCGGTCGGCGGCGCTCCGAACACCGGAGTCGCGCCTTCGTCCACCCCCAGCGACCACAGCGAGAGCACGTGGTGTTCCAGGTCGTCGTCCAGCGCCCGACACGGAGCTTGCGCTTCCGCGTCGGCCGGCAGTCGGCTGCGGAGCTCTTCGCACAGGCGCGAGTAGATCCGCTGATGGCACAACACCCGAGCCACTTGACCCGGGTGCTGTCCCGAAAGTGTAGCCGCGCGGGAGAAGGCCTGCTCCGCGACGCGCTCGGCTGCCTCGCTCGGGTTGTCGCGTTCACAAACGATCAAGCTGCGGTTGGCGCACAACCACAACTCCCACGTCGGCGTCGCGCGTGGGCCCAGGCGTTCGAGCAGCGCCTCGAGCTCGATCTGGGTCCCCTTCCAACGCACGCCGGCGAGCCCAGGCGTCGCGAGCAACGCCTCGCGCGCTTCCCGCGTCTCGCCGTGCAGCACGTTGAGCACGCCGTCGCCAAGTGTGCTGCTTTCAAGCGCAGCCGCGAGCGCGTGAGCCGCTTGCGGCGCTCGGGCGTCGGCCACCAGCACGCCGCACTCGCCGGCGAGCAGGCGCGGAGCGAGTCGCGCCAACAAGCCCGCCGGTCCATCGCTCCAGTGCGCGCCGAAAGCGAACACACCGACGCTCGCCGGCCCCTCGCGGTGCATCTCGAGCGCTTCGAACAGGCGCAACTCGTGCTCGGCGAGGTGTGCGCCGTACTCCGTGGAGTTCAGGCCCAATTCGCGGCCGAGTTCGTGGGCGTCGAGCGTGCGCACGAGCGCCTGCGCCAGCTCCTCGAGCCTGCGCCAACGCACCTCGCGCGTCGCGCTGGCCCAGCGCTGCGCGGCGCTGGCGGCCGCCTCGATCGCGACGCGCACGTCGTCGGCGCTCGATTCCGGCCAGCGGTGGTCCAGCCCTTCGGCGGCGGCGCGCGTCTCCGAGCGCTCGAAGCAGCGCTCGCCCTCGGCCGCCAGCCAGCGCCCGCCGATCCAGTTGTGGTGCTCGAACAGGGCCACTGCGCAGAGTGTGGAGCGCGAGGTTGCCCGGCGCCAGCGCGCGGCGCACGATTGTCCCCTGTGAACCACGACGACCGGCCCCGCGCCAAGCGCCTCCCCCACGCGAAGTCCGCGCGTGTGGTCACGCGCGGCGACTTCCAGCGCGCCTACGGCGAGGGCGTGCGCGTGCGCGGTTCGCTGCTCACGTTGGTCGTGGTCGGCAACGGCCTCGAGCACACGCGCCTTGGTTTGTCGATCGGCAAGACGATCTGGAAAGGCGCGGTGCAGCGCAACCGCGTGCGCCGGATGTTCCGCGAGGCGTTTCGGCTCGAACAGCACGCGCTTCCGCGCGGCTTCGACGTGATTGCGATCGCGGCGCGCCCCAAGCTCGAGCCCGAGCTCACCGCGACGCGCGCGGAATGGGTGCAGCTGATGCGCAAGGCGGCGGCGCGCTGGCGCGACACGACGCCCGAGCAGCGTGCGGCGCAGCGCGCGGAGAGCGCGGCCCGCCGCGAGCGCGAACGCGCCGAGCGCAAGGCCGGCGCGAAGTCGAACTCCGCGACGTCCCAACGCTCCAAGACCGACCAGCGCAAGCCGAACGGCCCGAGGCCAACGTGAGCATCCTCGGTCGAGCTTTCGCCTGGCCCGTGCGGCTGTACCGGCGTCATCTCTCGCCGCTCAAGCCGCCGATGTGCCGTTTCGCGCCGACCTGCAGCCAGTACGCGATCGAAGCGCTCGAAACGCACGGGCTGTTCAAGGGGTCCGCGCTGGCGCTGTGGCGCATCGCGCGCTGCCAGCCGTTCTGCAAGGGCGGCCACGACCCGGTTCCTCCGCGCCGCGAGCGCCGCCGCGTTTGAACCGCACGCGGCGGTCTGCGATCTTGCTCGGCCCATGAGCATGTCGAGCCGTTGCGTCGTCGCCCTCTGCACCACCCTCTTCGCCGCCTGCGCGGCGCCTTCGTCCGCGCCCGCGAAGCTCACGCCTCCGCTGCCGGGCCTGGTCAACGTCGACGAGTTGATCCAGCCCGGTGAGGAGCACTTCGCGCACCTGTGGCGCATCGCTTCGGGCGGCGAGAACGCCGAGGCGTACTGGAGCTTCGCCGGCGATCGCCTCGTGTTCCAACGCAAGCACGGCGACGCCAAGTGCGACCGGATCTTCGTGACCGACGGCGCCGGCGGCGTGCGCCAGGTTTCGAACGGCAAAGGCACGACGACCTGCAGCTACTTCCTGCCCGGCGACGAGCGCGTGATCTTCGCCTCGACGCAGGCGCACCACACCGACTGCCCGCCGCCGCCCGACCGCGCCGATGGCTACGTGTGGGCGCTGTACCCCGAATTCGATCTGTGGATCCACGATCTGAAGACGGGCGCCGAGACGCGCATCACCGACGCCTGGGGCTACGACGCCGAAGCCACGCTCTCGCCCGACGGGCAGCGCATCGTGTTCACCTCGGACCGCACCGGCGATCTGGAGCTGTTCACGTGCGCGCTCGACGGCAGCGACGTGCGCCAAGTGACGAACGAACTGGGCTATGACGGCGGAGCGTTCTTCAGCCACAGCGGCCAGCAGCTCGTGTTCCGCTCGACGAGCTTCGTCGAGCCCGGCGCGGACGGGAACATGATCGGCACACGCGAGCAGTACGTCGAACTGCTGCGCAAGCACAAGATCCGGCCGCACAAGCTCGACATCTACACCTGCGACGTCGACGGCTCGAACCGCCGGCGCGTGACGGAACTCGATGGCGCGTCGTGGGCGCCGTACTTCTTCCCCGGCGACAAGCGCATCATCTTCTGCACCAACCACCACGACACGCGCACGCCCAAGGTCGAGTTCGACCTGTTCGCGATCGACGCCGACGGCCGCAACCTCGAGCGCATCACGAAGTACTCGGGCTTCGACAGCTTCCCGATGTTCAGCCGCGACGGCCGCTGGCTCGTGTTCGCTTCGAACCGCGGCGGGAGCGAACCGGGCGAGACGAGCCTGTACCTCGCGCAGTGGCGCTGAGAACTCTCCGTGCGTGAGGAGCGTGGTCGCAGGCGGCGCGCGTTCACCACGCCGCGCAGCTCGGTGACGGCGGCGCAGCAACGTTCGAAGCGGTCGCCCGCCCGCGCGGAGCGCACTCCCCACGCATGAACTGGACAGGCGTCGCGATCTTCGTCGTCACGTACGCGCTGATCGCGGGTCGGCGCCTGCGTTGGCTGCCGCTCGACCGACCGGCGGGCGCGTTGTTCGGCGCCGTAGCCATGGTCGCGGCCGGAGTGCTCGGCCCGCGCGAGGCGCTCGAGGCGATCAACGACGAGACGTTGCTGCTCCTCTTCGGCTTGATGGGCGTCGGCGCGTTCCTCGCCGTCGACGGCCTGCTCGACCGCTCGGCAGATTGGCTGCCGGCTCGCTGCCGCACGCCCGGTCGGCTGCTGGGCGCGCTGGTGTGGAGCGCTGGATTCCTCTCGGCGCTCATCACCAACGACGCCGTGTGCGTGCTCGGCGCTCCGCTCGTCGTCGCCTGGGTGCGACGCCTCGACGTGCCGCCGCTGCCGTTCCTGCTCGCGCTCTGCACCGCCGCGAACACCGGCTCCGTCGCGACGCTCGTCGGCAATCCGCAGAACATGCTCTGCGCGCAGCTCGGCGGGCTCGAATACCGCACGTACCTCCTCCACCTCGCGCCCGTGGCCCTCGCCGGACTCGCGCTCAACCACGCGCTGCTCGCACTGTGGTTTCGCCGCGAACTCGCCGGCGAACTGCGCGCCGTCAGCGCGACGCGGCTGTTCGATGGACGGTCCGCGTTGACGCTCGCGGTCCTCGGAGCGACGGTCGCTGCGTACCTCTGTGGAACGGACCTCGCGTGGACCGCGGCCGCGGGCTTCACCGCGCTCTTGCTCGTGCAGCGCGCCGACTCGACGCGCTTGTGGGAGCGCATCGACTGGAGCGTGCTGCTGTTCTTCGCGGGGCTGTTCGTCGCGGTGGCCGGCCTCGAGCGC
>Ga0169931_10001660_pt1 | contig 36609 bp, 33 predicted proteins | sample Kivu_15m_20L_FD_129675 | JGI IMG/M metagenome (GOLD analysis project Ga0169931, IMG submission 129675) | Freshwater microbial communities from Lake Kivu, Western Province, Rwanda to study Microbial Dark Matter (Phase II) - Kivu_15m_20L... | ecosystem: Environmental > Aquatic > Freshwater > Lake...
ATTCCTTGAATACCTTGTGCCCCAGTTGCACCTTGAAGGCCGGTTGCTCCCGTAGCACCAACTGCTCCGTTACAAACGTATTTCGTTAAAGAGGAATTGATTTCGCTTAGGTCTAATGTGCCGTTGTTGTTGGCATCCAAACCGTATTCAATTTTTACGCCACCTGTTGTACAGTTTGCTCCTGCGGCTTCGGTTGACGTAAGGGCTAAGGTATTTTTACCATCAACGCCATTGGTTCCGTTGGTTCCTGTTGGTCCTTGAACATTTCCAACATTGTTCCACGAAATAGATGATTGACTCCAAACATAAAGCTCTCCATTTATCAAGTACGCATCTCCAGGGTTTCCAGTTGTCGGTAATTGACTTGTCGAAGAAAATGTGTTTAATATATTCAATCCTGCACCTGTGGCACCTACTGGTCCTTGAGGGCCTGTAATCGACGTTAAAAAATCTTGCTCTGTTCCTGTGTTACCTTGTGCTAACCATACTTGGTATGTGCTTAATCCATCTTGTCCGTTTTGACCATTAACTCCATTCGTTCCATTTTGTCCCGTAATTGCATTTAAAAAATCTTGTTGCGATCCTGTATTTCCTTGTGATAACCATATTTCATAAGCGCTTAAACCATTTTGGCCGTTTACGCCATTCGTACCGTTTTGTCCTGAGGGACCTTGTGGACCAGTAGCACCTTGTGCGCCCGTTATGGCTGTTAAGAAATCATTTTCTGTTCCTGTGTTTCCTTGTGCTAACCAAATTTCATAAGCACTCAAACCATTTTGGCCGTTAGTTCCGTTGACACCATTCTGACCTGCAGGACCTTGAACATTTCCAGCGTTTGTCCATGAATTTGTATTTGCGCTCCAAACATAAAGATCACCATTTATCAAATATGCATCACCAGCGTTGCCAGTTGAAGGTAATTCTGAAGTTGATGTAAATGTGTTCAATATGTTCAATCCTGAACCTGTCTCTCCTTGAATACCTTGTGGACCTTGAGCTCCTGTCGGACCAGTCAATGCAGTTAAAAAATCACTTTCTGTTCCTGTGTTTCCTTGCGAAAGCCAAATTTCATATGCACTCAAACCATTTTGACCGTTTGTTCCATTTGTACCATTTACTCCATTCGTTCCATTTTGTCCCGCTGGGCCTTGAGCACCTTGAATTCCTTGTGGGCCTTGCAAACCTGTTAATATTGGTGTTGTATAAGTTGAACCATCAGTATAGGTAAAAGTCAATGTTCCATTTCCATTGTCTGAAACAGACGCAATTCCATTTCCTGCTGATGTTGCATAAGTAGATTTGTCACTATAAAGTGCATACGGTACACTCAACAATTGTTGGTTGGACATAGTGACGTAATTTGTTCCACCGTTTTTGTCAATTTCGACTTTCAAAAAGTGCTTCCCTGCGCCCCAGTTAATGTTGGAGAAAATTGAACTTCCTTGTGGTGTTCCATCACCAATAACTAAAGAAAACATTCCAAAAGCATCTGTGGTCGCTGTGTGTTCTTCTTTATACACTTCGTTTCCGTTTGCCGAATTTTGAATCAATGTGAAACGAACTCGAATGTTTTTGTTTCTCAAAACTTGTCCTGGCACATTCAATCCAGGCTGGTTATTGCCATTGTCGCTGTAAACAACTGCTTGATAATTGATGCCTTGTGGCGGTGCTTGTGCAATTCCTAAATGGGTTAAAAATGCCACAAATAATAGGAGGATAATCTTGTTCATTGTATGTGATTTTGAGAAAATTATAGTTTAAATGACAGCCCAATTAAGGCCGTGTTTCCAATGTTTCTTGTTTTTTCACCGGAATCTTTTTCTATTTGATTTAATCCAATTCCAAAGCGGTATTCAAATTGTAAATACAGTGTTTCTGTTACTTTGAATTGAGCATTTGCAAATAAATTTGTGCCCACATTTAAGCGTTTCAACACATTGTTTTCTGTTATGCTAAAGCGTTCGTTTCCAATGGCTTGTTCGCCTTTTGTCAGAAAGTCTAAGCCAAACGAAGCACCTGTTGAAACCGTAACCGTTTTGAGGGAAAGGGCTTTGTAAGCATAGCCACACCCTAAACCTAAATAATTCAATTTCCATCCCAACGCTAGATTGTCCACATTACTTTTTGCTCCTGCTTGGTAATAATTTACTTCTGGTCGCAAGAAATGTTTGGGTGCTAAGGCAAGGTTCACATTCAAGGAATAACTATTGCCGTTTATCCATTGCGTAGGCTTTGTTTCGCTACCAAAAGCGTATAGAAACTTGGTGGTGTTTTTCCCAACTAAAAAATTGATTTCATCAACCTTCACTTTCTTTTGAGAGAAGGTAAAAAGTGGCAAACTTGCAAATAGCAAGCAATAAATTGTTCGCATAGTTTATTGGATTACATTGACTTTGAATGAGGAAACTTTGGTATCACTAGCAATTTTCAAATGATACATTCCTGGTGATGGATTTTGAATTGAAATAGGCGTTAGCACATTTGCATCAGTTTTGCCTTGAAAAATCAATTTCCCTTGTTGGTCGAAAAGTTGAAACTGCATTTTTATTTCACTATTTTCTTCCACAATAAATGAAAATTCACCTTGGTTCGGATTTGGGTAAAGCTTGACGTTTAAGTCGTTTTGTTCTTCAATGAAATAAATCGGTTGCTGAAATCCTTGGCGAAGCCCCGTTCCGTCGACATTCACATGGTTGACCAACGCAGGTTGACCAACAGATTGCTGAAGCGTGATGCCTTCAGTCGTTGTAGAATTTCCATAGGAGCCAATGGTAGAGCGAGATAGCTGTTGAGCAGAAATGCAATTACTCCAGAAAATGAGAAGCAATAAACAAAATACGTAATATGTTCTTTTCAAGTGAAAAATTTGTAATCGCAAAAATATTCTCAAACAACAACGATTATGTGTTATTTTATTCCTAATTTAGGCGCATTAAATCTATTTTAGGCATGACAAATATCGAATTAGGAGAAAACGTCCGTAAAATCAGAGAACTGAAAGGTTTTTCGCAACAAAATCTCGCTGATGAAATTAAAGTAGATCAGAAAACAATCAGCCGGATAGAAAAAGGAGAATTGTCGCCTAAATTCGAAACATTGGTGGCTATTTCAAAAGCGCTTTCGATAAATATAAGTCAACTGTTATCATTTAACGAAAATCTAATTTTCAATAATTATAGTCAGTACCAACAAGGCGGACAATTTGTTGCTTACAACAACACCGAAATCGAAAAAGTAGAAGAACTCTACAAGCAATTATTGAAAGAAAAAGATGAGGTAATTGCTTTGTTGAAAGCCAAATCTGAAAAGTCGAAATGATATTCGGGGAACTGTTCCTTCATTTTTGATGTTGATTGAATCCTAATCGATTTAAATCAACTTCAAAATTTTTACATTCAATTAGTAATACCGACGATGACATAGAATTTCGCATTAGAAAAAAGCTGAATGTCACTCCGCCGCAGGACAGGTCATTATACTATGAGTAATTTTTTCTATCACAATATCCATGGCATTTGGTATAACTTAGGATATTAAAGTTTGTGAAGATATAACAGCGCAAAACTGAAAAACACAAGATTAAGGTATATTTGCCTTTTGCAATTCTAATACATGGACATAGTTGAAATTGGCATTAAAGCCGCACAACTTTTTTTGGCACTTGCCATTTTGGTTACACTTCACGAATTTGGACACTTCATTCCCGCCATTTTATTTAAAACGCGTGTTGAAAAATTCTACCTTTTCTTCAATCCCTATTTTTCGCTTTTCCGATACAAAAAAGTGAACGGTAAACGTCAGTACTCTTGGTTTTCCAAGGAATCTCCAAAAGAATGGGAGGAAGATCAATCTACAACAGAGTGGGGAATAGGTTGGATTCCGTTGGGCGGTTATGTGAAAATTGCCGGAATGATTGATGAATCACTTGACACTGAGCAAATGAAACAACCTACTCAATCTTGGGAATTCCGTTCCAAAAAAGCTTGGCAACGCTTAATAATCATGATTGGTGGTGTGACAGTGAACCTCATCTTGGGAATGCTGATTTATATCGGAGTGGTGTTTTTCTACGGACAAACAATAGTTGATTCAAGTGAACTTAAGCAAGGTTTGTCGGTTCATCCGTATCTCAATTCATACAACTTAAATTCAGGTGATTTGGTTTTGGAGGCAGAAGGAAAACCAATTAAAAATTTAGATGATTTAGATAAAGGTGTTTTTCTCCGCGGTGTAAGAAATTTAAAAGTTCAAAAAGAAGATGGCTCAATTATAACCATCAAATTACCCGACGATATCGACCAAAAATTGTTTCAGGCGGGGGCAATGCCTGCGTTTAATCTCCGTTCAAAAGCCAATAAGGTGGAGTCGGTTATGCCTAAAACTCCTGCCGATTCCGCGGGATTGAAAAAAGGCGATGTTATTCTTTCGGTGAATCAACAAGAAATTAACTTTTTTGACAACTTACAATCTGAATTATACAAAAACCGCTCTAAACAAGTTGAAGTTACCGTCTTAAGAGGCATAGATACTTTAAGGTTAAATTCACGTGTGAGTGCGGAAGGAACTCTAGGTTTTCAAACAAACGCAAAATTGATTTTAGACTCTTCGGCAATAAAAACTGAAACTTATTCCTTTGTTGAAAGCATAAGTGTTGGAACTACTTTCGGAATCAATACTTTAACCGATTATGTTGCGCAATTTAAATTTGTGTTTACCAAAAAAGGCGCATCATCCTTGGGTGGTTTTGCTTCTATCGGAAACATGTTCCCTGCGGTTTGGGATTGGCAAGCATTTTGGCTTAGAACAGCCTTTTTGAGTATTGTTTTGGCCTTTATGAACATTCTTCCTATTCCGGCTTTGGACGGTGGACACGTGGTTTTCCTAATTTATGAAATGATTACAGGAAAAGAAGCACCACAGAAAGTGCTTGAATACGCTCAATATGTAGGCATCTTTTTACTTCTAGGTTTGATGATTTACGTTAACGGAAACGACATCTACAGGTTCCTACTGAAATGATAAAATTCGTCCTTTCCTTGTTGCTGCTTTTTACATTTTCCTTGTCCGCACAAGATATTAGTGGGACATGGTTTGGACAATTGAATGTTGGTGGTCAAACGTTAAGAATTGTTTGGCACATCAAGAAGGAAAAAAAGATTTGGAAGGCAACAATGGATAGTCCTGACCAAAACGCAAAAGGAATACAAGCAACACGTGTTTCTTGGAAAAAACCAACTATTTTTCTCGCAATTAGTCATTTAGGCATAAGTTATAGCGGGAAATTGGTGGGAGAAAAAATAGAAGGAACTTTTAAACAAGGTGTTTTCGAATCCAAGATGACACTCACTAAGAATGAGCAAGAAATTCTAAAACCAAAACGTCCTCAGGAACCAAAACCACCTTTTCCTTACAATGAAGAAGAAGTTTCATTTACCAATAAAAAAGCAAGCGTTACACTTTCGGGAACACTAACCTTACCCAAAGGTGACGGCCCTTTTCCAGTTGTTGTGATGGTTAGCGGAAGTGGTCCTCAAAATAGAGATGAGGAAATTATGGGTCACAAACCATTTCTCGTTATCGCTGACTATTTAACGCGAAAAGGAGTAGCTGTTTTACGTTATGACGACCGAGGATTTGGAAAATCAACAGGTGTTCATTTCACTGCTACCACATACGACTTTGCTGACGATGCAAATGCAGCATTGGATTTTATTAAAACCCACCCAAAAATTAACACTTCAAAAATTCATCTTTTGGGTCACAGTGAAGGAGGACTTGTGGCTGAAATTGTGGCGTCAAAAAATAAATCTCTAAAATCGATAATCCTTTTGGCAGCTCCTGGAGAAAGGACGGATAGACTTTTGGTGCTTCAACAACAACTTCTTGCGAGAGCGAACGGCGTTTCGGAAAAGGAAATAGAAAAGTCGATGTATTTCCATGAAGATTTGTTTAGACTAATCCGACACAGTGACACAATCAGTGATGCTGAAAAAACAGTTAGACCTTTTCTTTCTGACTATTCACAAAAGTTAAGTGGAAAAGAGCTCGCTGCTTATGGAGGGAAAAATGCGTTTATCGATAAAACGCAATCAACGTATTTAAGTCTTTGGATGTATTCTTTTTTAAAATTCGAACCCTTCAATTACCTTAAAAATATAAGCTGTAATGTATTGGCAATGAATGGTTCTTTGGATTTACAAGTTGATGCTAAACAAAATTTATCAGCAATTGCGGCGAAACTGAGCAACGATGTTCCGCGAAAGGAGATGTACGAGATGACGGGATTGAATCATCTTTTTCAACCTGCAAAAACAGGAAATATTACTGAATACAGTGAAATAGAACAAACATTTTCAGAAGAAGCATTACAAATTATTTCTACTTGGATTCTGTCCTTTTAACCTTCAATAATAAATCGAATTAAGGTTTCAAATAAGATTAATTTGTATTTATGTAATACTCTGCTAACTTTACCCTCAAATTAAACTATCAATATGAAAAAACTTTTACTCTCTGCTTTGCTTTTTGGAGGTCTTTTATCTCAAGCAAACGCACAATTGGAAGATGGAAGTATTGCTCCAAATTTCACAGTAACAGCATATCAACCGTGGTTGAGTACAGCTGGTGCAAACGGCAATGGAACTTACACTTTGTATGACTATTTAGATCAGGGTTATACGGTAATTTTAGATGTTTCTGCTACTTGGTGTGGCCCATGTTGGAATTACCACCTTACTGGACACTTAGATAACGCCTATATCAATCACGGTCCAACAGGCTATCCAGGTGTTTCTGAAAATACGACCAATAAATTAATGGTTATTTGGGTTGAAGGTGATGGTCAAACGGCGGACGCTACAATGCTTGACGGTCAAGGATCAATTGGAAATTGGATTGAACCTAACACAACTTTAGGTCAGATTAAATTCCCAATGGCGAATCCAGCGTCTAATATTGCAACACAAATCAACAATGGATACGAGATTGCTTATTTCCCAACTGTTTACAGAATTTGTCCGAACAGAACCGTTACTGAAATTGGATCGGCAACTGCAACAGCTATTGTTAATGGTTTAGGACAATGTCCTTCTCCAGCAAGTGAGCCAATTGATGTGGCTGCATTGAAATACGGAGGTGAGACTGTTCATTGTGAAGGTTCTTACACTCCAAAAGTTCAAATCCAAAACAATGGAACTACACCTTTAACTTCTGCTACCATTTCAATTTCACAAGGCGGAAGTGTTGTATCTACAGGAACATATACAGGAAATTTAGCGACTTATGGTGTTGCAACGGTTGATTGTTCACCAATCGCAAATTTCCAAGGTGGCGCGCTTTCAATTACGGTGTCAACAGTTGACGATGCTAATGCTGCAAACAACACATTATCTGCTAATGTCGGTTTAGCAACAAATGCTATTTCACAGTTTGTTTCTGTTCACATTGTCACTGATAGATATGGAACTGAAACAACATGGAAATTGAAAAACAGCAATGGAACAGTAGTTCAGCAAGGTGGCCCTTATCAGGATATGTCTGCTAATGGAACAACAGCTCAACCAGTAGTTTATGCGGAATTGAATCCAACAGAGTGTTATACTTTAGAAGTTATAGATTCTTATGGTGATGGAATGTGTTGCACGTATGGAAATGGTAGCTATGCGGTTAAAGACGCAAATGGAACAACCTTAGTTACTGGAGGTGAATTCGCAAGTCTTGCTAAAGGAGCATTTAAAACAGGTGTACTAAATGTGTCAGAAAGTTCATTTACTGCTTTCAATGTTTTCCCAAACCCTGCAACAGAATCTGTAAATGTTGTTTTTGATGCTATTAGCTCTGATTTCCAAATTCAATTGGTTGACATTACTGGTCGTTTGATGAATACGCAAGTTCTTTCAGGAGTATCTGGAACACAAACTGTTACTTTCCCTGTAAGCAACCTAGCTAAAGGAAGCTACATCGTTAAAATAATTGGTGAAGGTTATACAGCAACTAGAAATGTAGTTGTGAAATAATTACAAGACAAAAATTATTAGAAGACCACTGCTCGAAAGGCAGTGGTTTTTTTGTTCCTATAAGTTTTCTATTTGAAACCTGAATACGAGGAGTAATTACCTCCAAATTTATAACGAAAATGACATTCAGTAATTTTCTAATCCGCCGTGGCATAGACATTTCATGTCATCATTTATGTTATTCAATTTGCTCAATGATATTTTAGCTCCTATGCCTTAAAACTCATCTATAAACCTTTTCTTTCTTTCAATTCAAAGTCCATTATGGATTCTAAGTTTATATTTCAAATCGGGTCGTATACTCGAAGATTCACCTTCGTTGCTGCTGACTGACTCGGTATCGGACTAAATTGAACTACCAAATTTTAGCCACCTTTTTGGCTGAGTTTCTCATTTTATCGCCCTCTTTCACATCAAAAGCTTCAAAAAATTCCGGGCAGTTCTGGAGTGGACCATTTACGCGGTACATACCCGGAGAATGTGGGTCGCTGGCAATACGATTTTTCATTTCTTCTTCCGTGTATTTGATTTTCCAAAGTTGTGCGTAAGAAATAAAAAATCGTTGGTAAGGTGTAAAACCATTTCTTGTTTCGTTTTTCTTGTATTCTTCCGTTCGTTTGTAGGCGTAGTATGCCATTGTTAAACCACCTAAATCAGCAATATTTTCACCCATCGTTAGATTCGGGTTTACACAATGTCCTTCAATCGGACAATAAGCCGAAAATGTTTCACCAAGAATTTTGGTTTTTTCCTCAAATAATTTTCTGTCTTCTTCTGTCCACCAATTCTTAAAAGTTCCGTCAGCTGCAAATTTTGAACCCATGTCGTCAAATCCGTGGGTGAATTCATGACCAATTACCATCCCGATTCTTCCATAATTTACTGCATCTTCTGCTTTCTCGTCAAAGAATGGAGGTTGCATTATTCCTGCTGGAAAGGCAATTTCATTTAATAGAGGATGATAATACGCATTCACCATGTGAGCAGGCATTCCCCACTTCGCTTTGTCAACGGGTTTGTTCAAATCTTCACGATTCTTTTTTACCGACAAACGATTCGAAGCTTTCACGTTTTCCAAATAATTATCGGCACTAAAGTTTAAAGTACTGAAATCTTCCCATTTATCCGGGAAACCTAATTTGCGACCGATTGCATTTAACTTGTTCAAAGCCTCTTTTTTGGTTTCTGACGACATCCAATCTAAACCGTTGATGCGTTCTTGAAAAACCGCCAACAAGTTGTCAACCATCACATTAACGCGGTCTCTTGCTTCTTTGGAAAAGTGTTTTTCAACGAAAGCTTTACCTAGCAATTCAGAAAATTCCATTCGCGTGATTTCGTCAATTGCACTTTCATTCAACGGTTTACGTTCTTTTTTACCACTTAACTTTTTCCCAAAAAACTCAAAATGATGATTGACCATTTTCTCGTCTAGGTGCTGCGAATAATGGTTTACCAAATGCCAAGTCAAATAAGATTTCCATGTATCAAGCGATTCCGAATTAATCAAATTAGAAACTTGAATTAGAAATGAAGGATTGCTTACAACCAAAGAATCAACTTTGGAGAACTGAATATTATTCAAATAGCTTGGAAAATCGAAGTTTCCAAAAAGGGTAACAATTTCCTCAAATGATTTTTTGTTGTACGTTTTTTCAGGAACACGCATTTGCGCTGGCGACAACATGGAATCCGCTAAAGCCTTTTCAATTCTCAAAACATCTCCTGCTAATTGAGCAGATTTATCAGTACTTTGACCAAGTAACTCGAAGGTTTTTGCAACGTGTTTTTCATAAGACTTCAGTAACTCTGCTTTGTTTTCGTTTTGATAATATTCTTTGTTTGGAAGTCCGATTCCACCTTGGTTCAAGTAGGCAATGTTTCTGTTGACATTTTTCAAATCCTGTCTGACTCCAAAACCAAAAATCGCACGTATGCCATCGGTGTGCATACTCGACACCATTTTGACAAGGTCTTGTTTTGAATTTATATTTCTAATTTGTTGAAGCTCTTTTTCAATGCCAGTATTTCCAGCTTTGTTACGTAAATCCATGCTGAGATAGGAAGCATAGTAAGCACCAAGTATTTGATTTTGTGAACCTTTTTCACCTTGATTTTTACTTGCAAAAGTCAGAATATCGGTGAGTTTTCTTTTGTTTTCTTGTTCCAATTCATTAAAACTTCCCCATCGCGATTCAGAAGCTGGAATGGTATTTTTTGCCAACCAAGTTCCGTTTGAGAACTGAAAAAAATCTTCTTTTGGCGACACGCTTTTGTCCATGTAATCCAAATTGATGGTGTTCAAACTTGGTGATTTGGAACCGCATGCCGACAACACTAGGGCAAACATCAAACCGCTGTAAATTTTAACTTTCTTCATTCTGTTGGAAATTTTATTTGCCTCAAATTTAAGCTTTCCTTAATTAGCATAGTTCGTCTAATTAATTCAGTTCAACTCCAACTCAACACCCCAATGTTTAGAATATTTTCTCCTTCAATAAATTTTTATCCTTCCTGATTGTACTTTTCGCCCATGGAAATTCTTGATATTATTCTGATTTTACCCTTGCTTTATGGTGCTTGGCAGGGCTTTAAGAAAGGGTTTATTATGGAGTTGTTTACTGTTCTTGCTCTAGTGGTTGGACTTTATGCGGCATTCAACTTTTCAGATAAATTTTCCAAGTACATGGATGTCGGTGAAATTGACCATTCCTACTTGCCCGCAGCTAGTTTTTTGGTTTTGTTCCTATTAGTTGGGGCGATGGTGTTTTTTGGTGGAAAAGCACTCGAACAAGTCATTAAAATCGCTCAACTTTCACCACTCAACAAAGCCTCCGGTGCAGCGGTAGGCCTAATTAAAACACTTTATATTTCTGCTTGTATTTTAGTTTTTTTGGTTTCACTAGACAAGGAGGAAAAAGTATTCACACCAAAATCGAAAGAAAACTCGATTCTTTACAATGTGCATTTACAAGTTTTGAATATCACGCTTCCAGGAGTGAAACAATCGAGTATGATTAGCGTTATGGACATTCAAGAAACAGCAAACAAAACCCGAATGACCTACGAGCAAACAAAACGAGCTAAGGAAGTTGCGGACAGTTTGGGATTAGATGCTGAGGATGTAATGGTAATCAAAGATGTTCACGACAAATATGGGAAAAAGTAAATTTTGGTTTGTTTTATTGTTATTTACAGCACAAATCACACAAGCACAATTGTTTAAAAAGGAAGAGGAAAAGACGATTGTAAAAACTGGACCTTACATAGGTGTTCAAAGTGGTCGCTTTTACGCAGGTGAAGTTGGTGTAGAACGACAATGGAAACAAGGGAAGCTAAAATCACCAAATACTCACGCATTACATTTCGGTGTAAATTATTCCTACGATTTCAGAGATTGGAATCCCATTTTGGGGTACGATATTGGATATTGGTACAAAGGCAGTAATGTTGGATTAACTTGGGGAGGAGCATTAGCTATGCGCACAAATTTTGAACAATATCGTTACGGAATAGTACCTACCGTAGGTTATAAAGTTTGGCAAATTCACCTTCAAACAGGAGTTCATCTTCTGTATCCTTTTTCGAGAAATTCGGCAAATTATTTCACCACAAATACCTTATTTTTAAGTGCTCGCTTCGTTATTGTCAATGACCGAGAGGTGAAAAGAAAACCTAAGAAAAAGTAAGGATATTGAATGGTTTTTCTATGAACCTGAGAGTTCGATTTTGATACAGCGGTTGAAAACTATCTCTGAATTTGTATAAACCCTGATTTAACACCATCTTTTTGTTGTCCGCCTGAGAAAAATTCCAGTTTGTAGAAATAAACTCCGTCTGCCAAATCAGCACCGTTTTGCGTTTTTCCAGCGAAAGGAACACCTCCAGGTCCATGACTGTAAACCAATTGTCCCCAACGATTAAAGTAGCTCAACGTGTAAGTATCACAAGTCTTGAAAAAAGCATCAACGTCTAATTCATCGTTTACATTGTCATTATTCGGTGTGATAACATTCGGAAAAAGAAAATCATCAAAAGAATAAATGTTTTGAATTATTACATCTATTGCACTAGAAGGGGAAATACATCCAGCATCTGAAACTTGATAAGCGGAATAAACCCCCATATTTGGAACAAACATTTGAAAGTTATTACTTGCAGTACTTGAATTGAAATTTTGTGGTCCTGTCCAAGTAATTGTTGCATTCGGAATTATTTCTGCATTTAACACAGCTTCATCGCCGGGACAATTTATCAAATTTACATTTAAAACTGGGGCTGGTGGAATTGGTGAAACCACGGCAACAAACGTTTGATTTGCTGAACAACCTGAAGCACTTGTAGCGGTTAAAATGATGTTGTAAGTTCCTTCTATCGGAAAAGTTCCTTGGAAATTAGAGGCACTAGAAACAGATGTCCCGTTTACTGTCCAATCATAGTTGAGGTTAACAACGGGCGAAACAGTCGTGGAATTCGAAAGATTAATTGTTTCTCCTGCACAAATTGCTGTATTTCCAGCAACTGAAATTTGAGGTATTCCGAAAATGAGTAAATCTTGTGTGCTTTGACTGCTACAAACTACTCCGCCATTATTCTCAGTAATTGTGAGGTTAATACTGTAAGTTCCACCACTTGGAAAAGTATGCGTGAAATTCGGACCACTTCCTTCCGCTGTTCCATTAATTGACCAAGCAAACTGACTACCTGCACCACTTACCGTACTTTGATTCGTGAAAATTATTGGTGTATTCGCACAAGCACTTGTTGCCGAAAATTGTGCTGTTGGAGAAGGGAAAACGGTAAACGTTTGATTTAAAGTGTCATTACAACCGAAAGAAGTTGAAGCAACTAATTGAACCGCATAATTCCCAGGTCCAGTGTAATTAAAAGGAACACTATTGCCAACCAAAGGAGCACCACCATTTACAGTCCAAGTATTCGTTAATGTTTGATTGGCAAAACCAGTGCTTTGTGCCACCAAATTCATAGAGTTTCCATTACAAATATTGGGGATGTTGGCTAAAGCGGTCGGAAAATAAAAGTGGTTAACGTTTTGAGTACTTGAACTTGTACAACCTTGCGCTGATGTTATTGTTAGCGTCACTTCAAAGGTTCCTTGTGGGTTGAAAATATGAGAGAAGTTGTTTGAACTTTGGGTTGTACCGTCATTTGCTGTCCATGAAATGACATCGGTTTGAGCATTAGCAAAAGAGGAGGTATTGGTCAAAACCGTGGGCGAACCTTCATTTTTACAAGAAGCATCTACTGTAAAAGATGCCACTGGACTTGGGTTTACGACAACATTTTGGGTGACCGTTCCCGTACAACCTGAATTGGTTGTTACTGTGAGTGTTACAGAATAAGTGCCTGGAGTTGCATAAGTGTAAGTTGGATTTTGCTGTGTATTTAAGGCTGAACCATCACCAAAATTCCAAGAATTAGAAGTGATAGTTCCAACGGTCGTGGTTGAATTATTGGTAAAAACTGAATTTGCTTGTCCAAAACATGAGGCCGGAGCTTGAAATGCCGCTGTTACAATTGGTTGATCATAAATTAAAACCAACAAACCGTTACCAGCAGATTGTGAGGAAGTTCCTCCACGCCCAACGCCCGCAACAAAATGAATATCTCCAGAATTTGCCGGATTAACTCCGTTGCCATTGGTCAATATGTTTCCTGTTCCAGAGGCGAAATTGCCACCACCTCCACCTCCACAACCTCCACAATCGCAACCAGTAGGAGCACTTCCACCAGTTCCACCATTTCTTCCTCCGCCACCTCCGCCACCGCCTGCTCCATCCGCATTTCCGCGATCGCCTCCTTGAGTTCCGTTTCCGTTTGCACTTGTGTTTGTGAATCCTTGATTACATCCCGACACAGTAAATCCATTTTGTCCACCGCCGCCTCCAGCTGCACCCGCACTTTGGTTTCCACCGCCACTACCGCCACCACCGCCGCCAGCAATTGCTAATGCATTGGTGCCGAGAAAAATTCCCGTTCCTCCACCTCCACCGCCTCCACCACCAGAACAACCTTGTGATCCAGCATTTCCACCTCTTCCACCGTTAAGTTGACCATTACCCCATCCACCAACACCACCAGGTGCTGAACCTGCACAGTTTGTTCCAATTGCACCAGCGCCACCAACAACTATACTGAAAACTTGACCCGGTGTAACGGCTATCGTTGTTTGTGTAAATGCCCCTCCACCTCCGCTTGCACCGTTATAAGTGTCATTTCCGCCTTTGTGACCACCAGCACCCCAAGCTTTAACTGTAATACTTGTAACACAAGTTGGAACGGTAAACGTTTGAACAGCTCCAGTATAATTGAAAGTTTGAACAGTCTGAGTGAATACTGCATTTGTCAAAAACAAAATTATTAAAGAAGCGAAGCACGCTGAGTACCAATTTTTCAAAACCATTTTCAGAGAATTTGAGTGAAAAATAATTAAAAATCAAACACTTGAAAGAAAAGATTAATATTGCCTACAAAATGAGTAGAATTTCGATGCTTCATCCAAGGTTTCAACCTACTTTATGCCGAAAATTTTGAGGAATGTAGCGCCAATAATTTTTAAATCGATAAGGAGATTTTGTCTCTTTATATATTCAAGATTTAACTTGAGTTTTTGAGGCATCACTTCATTAATGTAAGTCTCTTTAGGGTTAGTTGATTGTTCCAAAATTTCATTTTCTGTGAAATATTTTAAGGATGCAAAATCAGTAATTCCCGGACTTACAAAAAGAACCTTGCGTTGTTCAGCTGTGTATAATTCGACGAAATCAGGAGTTTCTGGTCTTGGACCAACCACACTCATTTCACCCAAAAGAACATTAACAAACTGCGGAAATTCATCTAATTTGAATCGTCGGAGATAGTAACCAACTTTTGTGATTCTAGGATCTCGCATTCCGACAGTTAAAGTCCCAAGCGCTTGAGCGTTGAGTTGCATAGTCCTAAATTTCCAAAGTTGAAACGGTTTTCCATTTCTTCCAACCCTTGTTTGAAAAAAGAAAACGGAGCCCTTTGAGTCCAACTTTATAAAAACGGCAATTAATAATCCAAATGGAAAGAAAAGAAATAAAATCGTCGCTGAAAAAAGAAGGTCAAAAGTGCGTTTCAAGGTGTATCTTCGTTGAACAAAATTAAATTCATTTCGATGTTACCTGCATCTTTTTCTGTTGACCTTTTGAATTCCTCGGATTTTCTTGTTGCCACGTATAAGCAATTTTTGAAGGATTTGAACAGAAGTGGTATTGAGACAACCATCGAAATTAATTTTCCAATCACTAAAACCGAACTTTCTATTTTCATTCATCAAATTGTTTCAAATCTTACTGTTCAGGATTTGAGCGTATTACTTTACAATATTGATTTGTCGGAAACAAAATTCCAGTCAAGCCCAATGGATGACGAGAGGATGAATTTAAGTGAACAGATTTTAATTCGAGAAGCGCAAAAGGTGTTTTTTAGAATGAAATACAACTAAAGTTTATTCATCCGCCTCAACCCCAAACCAAATTACAGCGTAGTTTCCTTGAATGCCGACACCTACCGCTCCCCACTTCATTTCTTTCCAAATGTCTTTGTTGATGATTACGTTGTGGTGACCAGTACTTTTCTTCCACGCCTCTAAAGCTACTTTTGCTGTAAAATCGCCACTCGAAAAGAAAGCTATTTCGTAGCCCGTACCGTTGTAACCAGCAATTTCTTTCGGTTTTTCCCACATACAAGGTCCATCGTCGCCATCACCGTAACAACACGCTTTCCACAATTTACTTTTTCCCCACGAGTGCATGTTGCAATCACTTTCTTCATCGGGTGGATTCTTCATTAAATCTGCACAATGAAACTGCGCCACCTTTGTTAATTTGGGTGATAAAGGGATGACTGGCAAGCCTTTGGATTTCCTGTAAGCCATGACCACATCATACAATTCTTGTTCGCGTTCAGTGGGATTTTGGGCAAAAATAAAATTGCTCGACAGAAAAAAAATCGTAGCAAAAAGGAGTTTGAAAGGAAATGAATGCATATCTTTATTTTGTACTAATTTCGCAACTCCAAATCAATTTTGATGCCGATTTTGTGAAATTTTAAATAAAAATTTATTCAAATAATTGATTATTAAACTTTTAGGAAAATTTAGGTTATGAATTTTATCACTTCCAGCACGACATTGCTTCGTCATTTACAAAGTATCTCCGGTGTTTTGACCACAAACAGCAGTATGCCAATTTTGGACAATTTCCTTTTCGACTTATCTGAAAATGAGTTGACCATTTCTGCGTGTGATTTAGAAACGACGATGATTACAACTTTAATTGTTGAATCATCAGAACATGGAAGAGTTTGTATTCCTGCGAAAATGTTGTTGGAAATCCTTAAAAACTTACCCGACCAACCTTGTACATTTACTGTTACTGAAAACAATATGGTAGCAATTAACTACGATAACGGAAAATCCTCAATGCCAGTTTTCAATGCAGGTGAGTTTCCAAAATTACCCCGCCTAGATAATAAAAATTCCACAAAATTGAGTGGAGACGTTATCGCAAAAGCCATCCAAAAAACACTTTTTGCAACAGGTAACGATGATTTAAGACCAACTATGAGTGGTGTTTATTGTCAATTCACTCCTGGTGATGCCACTTTTGTTGCCACAGATGCACATAAATTGGTTCGTTACCGACGAACAGATGCAACATCCACTGGAAGTTCGGCTTTCATTCTTCCGAAAAAACCTTTGAATATGTTGAAAAACAATTTGAGAGGTGATGAAGAAGTATCTATAGAGTTCAATGAAAGTAATGCAATTTTCACCTTCAACGACATGATGATTGTTTGTCGTTTGGTCGACGGAAAATACCCAAATTATGAAGCTGTAATTCCAAGAGAAAATCCGAATATTTTGACTGTAAACAGAATTCAATTCCTATCAGCGGTAAAACGTGTTTCGGTTTTCTCGAATAAAACAACTCACCAAATTCGTCTGACACTTGCGGGAGCAGAATTGACTTTGACAGCCGAAGATTTAGAGTTCCAGAATGAGGCACGTGAGCGATTAACGTGTACTTACGACGGAGACGATATGGAAATTGGGTTCAATTCACGATTCCTTTTAGAAATGCTTAACAATCTCGACTCTGATGATGTACAATTAGCTATGAGTATTCCTAGTCGCGCAGGTTTATTGACTCCAGCAACCTACAACATTGAAAATGAAGAAATTTTGATGGTTGTAATGCCAGTTGCTGTCAATAGATAAGAGAATGAAAACCGGAAAGAAGAACATTCGCGATTTTTCGCACCAAGAAATGGTTGACTTCTTTCAAGAGTTGGGAGAACCTAAATTCAGAGCAAATCAAGTTTATGAATGGTTGTGGAAAAAGAATGTCCATACTTTTCATGAAATGAGGAATATTCCTGTTTCACTTCAAAATAAACTGGAAGAAACTTGCTTTATAGATGGGATAAAGGTTTCAGACCAACAAATTTCAAACGATAAAACGATAAAATGCGCCTTTTCTGTTGAGGACGCAAAAGTGGTGGAAGGAGTTTTGATTCCCACAACTTCCAGAATGACCGCTTGTATTTCTTCGCAAGTTGGTTGCAGTTTAGCTTGTACATTTTGTGCAACAGGAAGGTTGAAGTTGATGCGTAACCTCAGTGCTGGTGAAATTGTTGACCAAGTCGTTTATTTAAAAGACGAAGCAGAAAATCGCTACAATACGCCACTTACCAACATCGTTTATATGGGTATGGGAGAACCTTTGTTAAATTACAAAAACGTTCTTCGCTCCACAGAATTGATTTGTTCGGATAAGGGCTTGGGTATGTCGCCCAGAAGAATTACTGTTTCCACTGCTGGAATTGCTAAAATGATTAAAAAATTAGGTGACGACCAAGTTAAATTCAATTTAGCACTTTCACTTCACGCTGCCAACGATGCAAAACGCAACACCATAATGGAAATCAATGAAAGCAACAATTTGGCAACATTGAAAGAAGCTTTGGAATATTTCCATGAAAAAACAGGAAGTCGGGTAACGTTTGAATACATCATTTTCAAAGATTTCAATGATACATTGGATGATGCACGTGAACTCGCCGCATTTGCGAAATGTGTTCCTTGTAAAATAAATATCATTGAATACAACGCAATTGATGGTGGAGAATTTCAACAAGCTGACCCTAAAAAAGTAGGTGAATTTGCAGCGTTTTTAGAATCAAAAAATTTGATTGTCAACGTGAGAAGAAGTCGCGGAAAAGACATCGACGCAGCTTGCGGACAATTGGCGAATAAGAATAAAGCCGTTTTAGAGCGAGTTTTGAAGTGAGATACCTAGGTAATTTGAGGTCCTGAATTTTAAACAAGGCTTCTAATCTCTTCTTCGCTTATTACGGACTACCGAACGCTTAATTTTGCTAATCATTAAAACTGTTGGTTGATTCAAAACTTGTTTAGTAGCGTTTTAATCGATTCAATGCGGATGATAGATTCAGTGTAAATACTAATCGCCAATACATTTTGATAACGAACTTCTTATCTTGAATTGACTATCTTTGCCGCCATAATTAAAGGTTGAAGTAGTTTTTAGTCTTACTTTAACCGATAACTTCTGTTGAGAATGAATTTATTAACTGTGGGCAGCGTTGCTTTCGATGCCATTGAAACCCCTTTTGGAAAAACTGACAAAATTGTAGGGGGAGCTGGAACTTTTATCGCTCTTTCTTCTTCTTTCTTCGTTGAAAGTCAAGGAATTGTATCTGTTGTTGGAGAAGATTTCCCAACTGAAACATTGGACTACATGAACCAAAAGGGAATTGATACAACTGGAATTCAAATTAAAGAAGGTGAGAAAACGTTTTTTTGGTCGGGCAAGTACCACAACGACATGAATTCACGTGACACCTTAGTAACAGAATTAAACGTACTTGGTACATTCGACCCAATTGTTCCGCCGTCTTTCCAAGGTGTTGATTATTTAATGCTTGGAAACCTTAGTCCTGATGTTCAAAGAACGGTTATCGAACGCTTGGAAACAAGACCAAAGTTAATCGCAATGGACACCATGAATTTTTGGATGGATATTGCTATGGATGAATTGAGAAAAACGATGCAACTTGTTGACGTTCTTATCATCAATGACGAGGAAGCGCGCCAATTATCAAAAGAGTATTCCTTGGTAAAAGCAGCAAAAGTTATTCGTGAAATGGGTCCTAAAATTTTGATTATCAAGAAAGGAGAACACGGCGCTTTACTCTTCCACGGTGACAATATTTTCTTTGCTCCGGCTTTACCTTTAGAAGAAGTGTTTGATCCAACTGGTGCTGGTGATACTTTCGCTGGTGGTTTTATGGGTTACATCGCGGCAACGGACGATTATTCCTTCGAAAACATGAAAAGAGCAATCATCGCGGGTTCTGCTTTAGCTTCTTTTTGCGTTGAAAAATTTGGAACACAACGACTTGCAGAAATCAACAAACAAGACTTAAACTTACGCATTAACGAATTCGTTAAGCTCACTAATTTTGAAATGAATTTGGCCTAAATCATGGAAAAGAATCAATTTTATTTACAACTTGAACAATACGCTGCACAAGAAGACCTGATTGGTTTGGGGCGCGAACTAGGTGAACTTAGAACTGCTTTTGAAGACTTTGTTCTGGAAGAAGAACGCAAAGACCAAGTGCAAAAATTAGAAGCCAATGAGAAAGGTGAAGAGTTTGAACCAAGGGATTTTAAACCTGAAAAAGAAGAGTTTTACAACCTATTGAAAACGGTTCAAGAAACTCGTAAAAAACAAATTGAACTTAAAAACACCCTTGAAAACGAAAATCTTCGCTTGAAAAGAGAAGTGATTCAACAATTAAAAGAGGTGGTTGAACAAGAGGAAAATATCGGTGCTGCCTTCATCAAACAAAAAGAGTTGTTGGAAACATGGAAAAAAATCGGTGATATTCCACGCGATAAAAGAGATGAAGTACAAAAAGAATTTTCGCGTTTGATGGAATTGTTTTTCTACAACATCAACATTTACAGAGAAATAAAAGAACACGATTACAAGCGCAATCACCAACTGAAAGAAGAGGTTATTTTCAAGTTGAAGACTTTGCGTGCGAGTAATAAAAACATCAGAGATTTAGAATCTCACCTACGCACTTTGCAGGATGAATGGGAAACTATCGGACCTGTTAAAAATGAGGAATGGGAAACACTAAAAGTTGCATATTGGGAAGTTGTAAGGTCGGTTTACGAAAAAATCAACGCATTCTACGACGAACAACGTGCTCAACTAATGGAAAATATCCAAAAGAAAAAAGTGTTGATTGAAAAAGCCAACGAACTTTTGGAGGGTCTTGAACAATTGAATAAACCTAAAGATTGGGAAGACAAATCCACTGCTTTTTTGACACTTCAAGAAGAATGGAAAACGATTGGTTTTGGTCCCAAAAAAGAAAACGACGCCGTTTGGACTGCATTCCGTGGTGCTTGTGATAAATTCTTTGAGGCGAAAAAGGAATTCAATCGTGGATTGGATGCTCAGTTTAAAGATAACGCCAACAAGAAAAAGGAACTTATTGAAAAGGCTAAATCCCTTCAAGAATCAACGGATTGGAAACAAACTGCCGACAAGTTAATTCAACTTCAAAAACAATGGAAATCCATCGGAAACGCAGGACAGAAATTTGAAAATAAACTTTGGGCAGAATTTCGAGGGGCTTGTGATGCTTTTTTTACCGCGAGAGACAACCACTTCAACGCTCAAGATGCTGAACTTTCGACCAATTTGGATGCAAAAAATCAATTGATTGCAACGATTGAAAACGCAACTTTACCGGAAAACAAATCGGAAGCTTTACAACAATTAAAAGCATGGAACGACGAGTTTTCTGCAATTGGTCACGTTCCAATGAAGCAAAAAAATGAAATTTACGATCGTTTCAAAAAAGCAATCGACAAGCAATATTCCAACTTAAAATTGGAAGCAGCAGAGAAAGAAGCGGTTCTTTTCCAAGCAAGATTAGAAACACTTCAATCGAGCCCTGACAAATCAAAATTGTTGCAATCCGAACGCAATGAAATCAGAAAACAAATTGATTTGTTAAGCAAAGAAATTAACCAGCTGGAAAACAATTTAGGTTTCTTTTCAAGATCAAAAGGTGCGGACCAACTTAGAAAAGAGGTGGAACAAAAAGTTGAACGAACAAAATCAAAAATTGCGAGTTTAAAACAAAAACTCAAAATGATTCCGAATGAATAGTTTCATCAACTTATTACTGTTGTTGTTTACACTTCCAACAATGTTGATGGCCATTTTTGTTGGTTTTGATTTGCCAGTTGAATTTCTTGGTGTTTCTGGAAATGCCTTACCTTACAAAATCCAAATTTTTCTTGGTTTAGGAATGTTGTTATTGGCTATTGGTTTGTGGCGCGTAACCAGACGTTGGATGGGAATTCGAATGACGAAACAAGTTCAGAAATTTAAGTGGAATGTTGCTATAAGTTCTTCCAGAAAATCGCGTGTAATTACTTATACCTTATTGGAAAGTTTACTCTTCTTTTCCTTGGGTTTCGGTTACATGGCTTTGACTGAAGATGCTTGGTTTCCAACATTGGCAATGTTTGTCCTTGGTGTTGAAAGTTTAATTTTTCTTGTTGTAAACTCCAAAAACAATTTCAGAATAGGACTGACATCAAAAGCCATTCTCGCTTCGGACAGAGAAGTAATATTGATTTACCTTAAAGGATTAAGACAAGTGAGCATCAGTCAGCAAACCGTTTACTTTGATTACATCGAGAATTTGCAGTTGACTTTTCCAACGGATTGTATTCCTGAAGACCAGCGCAACGAATTTTTTGAAACTTTACGCGGTCAACTTGACAAAAATCGTGTACTTTTTCGTTTAGAATCCTAGTTTGAAAGTATTATTTATTCGCTTTTCCTCCATTGGTGATATTGTGTTAACCTTTCCTGTGGTGAGGTGTACGAAAGACCAATTGGAAAATGTTGAAATTCACTACCTCACCAAAAGTCATTTTGCGGATTTATTGAATGCTTGTCCTGAAATTGATAAGGTTCATACTTTGGAAAATTCCTTGTGGGAAACATCCAAAAAACTGAAAGCAGAAAAATTTGATTTTATCATCGACCTTCATCACAACCTACGCACCTCTATTTTACTCTTGTTTCTTCAAAAACCGAATTTTCGCTTCCATAAATTGAACGTTCAAAAATGGTTGTTGACACAATTCAAAATAAATCGATTGCCAAAAAATCTTCATGTTGTGGAACGGTATTTTGGTGCAGTAAAAAAACTAGGCGTTCAAAACGACAACTGCAATAATGCCTTTTTTATTCCTGAACATGCAGCAACAAAAGCCCATTCTTTTCTGCCGAATCATCCATTTATCGCATTTGCAATCGGAGCACAATTTACCACAAAAAGATTGCCAACCGAACAACTCATTAACTTGATTCAAAAATTGAATTTGCCAATCGTTTTATTGGGCGGAAAAGAAGATTCTAATCGTGGAAAAGAAATCACAGGTGCACTAAATTCTCAAAATATAATTGATTTATGCGGAAAAACAACTCTTTTTGAGTCTGCGTACCTTGTGAGTAAAGCCAAAGCACTACTTACACACGATACAGGAATGATGCACATTGCGGCTTGTTTTGATGTTCCAATTTTAACGATTTGGGGAAATACAATAAAGGATTTTGGCATGTCCGCCTACCGACCGGAAAGCAACGATTCGCTATTTCATTTCGAAGTAGAAAATTTGAGTTGTCGTCCTTGCTCAAAAATTGGTTCATCGCAGTGTCCGAAAAAACATTTCGCTTGCATGAAAAAACAAGACCTCACTAAAATTGCGGAAACCACCCAAAAACTAATTGAAGTTAAAAATTGAATTATGATTTTATATAACGTTACAGTCAGTATCGACCCGTCGGTTGCGGAAGATTGGTTGAATTGGATGCGAAAAGTTCACATTCCAGACGTGATGGCAACAGGTTGTTTTTTGGAAAGTCGTTTGTCGCGGGTTCACGGTGAAGAAGAAGGTGGATTGACGTATTCGGTGCTTTATCTTTGTCCGAGTGAGTCCGTTTTGGCAACTTACCAAAAAGAATTTGCGCCGCGTTTGCAACAAGAACACAGCTCGCGTTACCAAGGAAAATTTGCCGCTTTTAGAACCAATCTAACGCTCATCGAAGAATTCAAAGCCTAATGTCAGTAAAACCCAAAAAACACCTCGGACAACATTTCTTAAAAGACCAAGGAACGTGCGAAAAGATTGCCAAGCAATTCACACATCATCAAGATTGTCATCGCGTTCTGGAAATTGGTCCGGGAATGGGTGCTTTGACAACCTATCTATTGAAAGACGAAAGAATTGATTTACAGGTTATTGACGTAGATGAAGAATCGATTTATTATTTAAGAGAAAACTTTCCGAATCTTGAAAATCGTATTCATTTTGGGGATTTCCTTCGCATTCCTGCCGAAAAAATCATGGGAACGGAACCTTTCGCTGTGGTGGGGAATTTTCCTTACAACATTTCCTCACAAATCTTATTTCGCTGCTTGGAATACCGAAACCAAATCCCTGAAATTATGGGCATGTTTCAAAAAGAAGTGGCAGTGAGAGTGGCAGAAAAACCCGGTTCGAAGGAGTATGGAATTTTAAGTGTTTTACTGCAAACCTATTATGACATTCATTATTGCTTCACAGTTGACGAACACGTTTTTATTCCGCCACCAAAAGTAAAATCCGGGGTAATCCGTTGCACGCGAAATTCACGTGAAAACCTACCTTGCGACGAAAAGTTGTACGCTCACGTCATCAAAACGGCCTTCAACCAACGCCGCAAAACACTCCGCAACTCCATCAAAGCCTTATTAAAAGGAAACGAACTCCCTGAAAAATTCTCCAACGAACGCCCCGAAAGATTAAGTGTGGAAGATTTTATTGAGTTGACGGTGTTTGTGGAGGGCTTGGAGAAGGTGTAAAATCTTGTGCTAAGTTGCTATTTTTTTGTAGTTTGTGGTTTCAAATTGTTTCAAGTAGGATTATACAAGTTATACCACGAATTGATAAACGCTCTGTTTTTCTAAAAAATTAATGCCGAGGATGACATAATCCATATTTTCCTTTTGTTTCCATATTTTTTGTTTTGAAGTATTTTAGCCATTTTTGATTAGTCCATTGAAGTTTTTTATTTAAAAAAATGCTTTGAGGTAATTAACAATGAAAATTTCATCCATTTTGTGCTCGGAAGGTGATTTTCAACACATTATTATGCCTAATATACCAACCCATTCAAATAGTTAATAGTTTTTTGCGAGTTCCTCATTGGGTGAAAAATTTTAGGAATTTTCGAGCCGACAAAAAATATTGTAACTATTATTACAGTATTTTTAATTACAGTAATTTGTTTATTTTTGCACTAAATAGTTTCAATGAAATTCTACAATAGAGAGGAAGAAAAAGAAAATTTAACACGTATCAAGGAAAAAAGTATTCGTAATGCGCAGTTAACTTTTATGATTGGGAGAAGGCGAATCGGTAAAACCCGTCTAATTCATGATGCTTTTCTCAATGAAAAATACCTTTATTTTTTCGTTGCGAAAAAATCGGAAAAATTACTCTGTGAGGAATTTAGTTTGCTAATAGCGGAATACACACAAAAACCTCTTTTTGGAAGTTTCGACCGTTTTTCACAATTATTTGGCTATTTATTGGAACTTTCAACAGAACAACCCATAACAATTGTAATTGACGAATTTCAAGAATTCTTTAGTGTCAATCCCTCCGTTTTTAGCGATATGCAACGCCTATGGGATGGATATAGAGAAAGGAGTAAAATGAATCTAATTTGTTGCGGATCAATTTACTCCATGATGCAAAAAATTTTCACCGACAAAAAAGAACCTCTATTTGGAAGAGCTAACAACCGATTATTTATTAAGCCTTTTTCAACGGACACACTTAAACAAATAATGTGCGAAAATTCAGCTGATTACACCAATAAAGATTTGTTGGCATTTTTCGCAATTACTGGCGGAGTGCCCAAATATGTTGAACATTTCGTAGAAAATGAGGCTTTCACCTTCAGTCGATTACTCGATGTGTGTATGACCGAAAATTCAATGTTTTTAGAAGAAGGAAGGAATGTCTTAATTGATGAATTCGGGCGAGATTATGTCACTTACTTTTCAATACTCTCATTAATTGCGTCATCAAAAACTTCTCGTCCAGAAATAGAATCAATAATTGGAAGCTCGGTTGGTGTTTATTTGGAAAAATTGGAACAAGAATTTGGGCTAATAAAAAAACTTCGCCCCGTTTTTGATAAACCAGGAAGTAGAACCGTTAAGTATGAAATTGAGGACAATTTTTTAAACTTTTGGTTTCGCTTTATTTTCAAAAACAAAAGTGCGGTTGAAATAGGAAACTTTGAATTTATCAAACAAATTATTGAGCGTGATTTTGATGTTTTTAGTGGAAAAATGTTGGAGAGATATTTTAAAAATCAACTTGCAAAAAGCGGGAAATACTCCGAAATTGGTTGTTACTGGGAACGGGGAAATCTGAATGAAATAGATATCATTGCTATAAATTCACTTAACAAAAAAATAGATTGTTTTGAGGTGAAACTCAACCCTTCGAAAATCAATTTAGCAGATTTGGAAAAAAAAACCAACAAATTACAAACGCAACATCCTGACTACCAATTTTCCTTTTTGGGTTTGTCGCTGGTTGATTTATAAGAAAATAGAGAGCGTTCAGCAAACACAAATTATGTTTTAAACACCCAAATGAACATTTCTTATATCCTCCACATCTTTATAATTCCGTACAATGTGTTTCTCTTTCGCCTCTATACTATCAAACAACGCTTGTTGTTTTTTTGATAACGATTCATCGTGGAATTTACACTCAATCAATAATTTAGATTCAGAAAAAAAATCAAGTTCTATTGTGTTTTCGTAAATGTATTTCAAGTTTAATTCCTTCAATCTCAGAAAAACATAATTTTCAAACACCGCTCCCCAATCACGTTCACCTGTATAGAAATTTCGAATGCCTGTATCGCAACAATATATTTTTTTAGGAGAAACGAGTTGCTCATTTAGTTTTCCAGCACGCGAAACAGGATAAACGATAAAAGTGTCACAAAATAAATCAAAGTAACGTTTTGACGATTCGGTTGAAATACCTAAAATTTTGGCAATTTTATTGATACTTAATGTTTTACCACTCCTTTCCATTAATAACAGAAAATAATCTTTCAATACACCGATTTGGCGAATTCCATGAACAGCGGCAATGTCCTTGTAAATGATATTATCCATTAATTCTCGTATGTAAGCATCGTCATTTGTGAGTACATACTCGGGAATCCCTCCTTTTGTCAGGTATTCTCTAAAATATCTCTCATGTAAATGTGCATCTGATTTCGCGACTTTTATATTCTTAAAATTAAGGTATTCAATATAATTCAAAGGTAAAACTTCCAAAGTGATAGATCTTCCACTAAGCAAGCCGCTCTGGGATTTTAATAGGGATGCGCTGGAAGAGGAAGCCATTATTTTAACATTCTCAGCATCATATAGATTCTTCAGCTGTTGTTCATAATCATTACAAAAAGTAATTTCATCTAAAAACAAGTAAATCTGTTCCTTTACACTTAATCCATTCATGCTGCGGAAAAATTCTACAATATCAAGTATGCTTTTTCCTGCCAATAAATAATCATCCAAACTAACATACAGAATGTTTGTAGCCGGAACATTTTCTTGCTGAATCAAGTATTTGATACAAAGTTTCATCAGACTTGTTTTTCCAATTCGTCTAAGTCCAGTTAAAAACACGACTTGTTTATTGCCAAGATTTGGCAGTATTCTCGTGTTGAAATCCGTTCTTTCTTTTAAAACGCTTAATTTTTCAAAATCACCTTCCCACCAAGGGTTGTATCGGTAGAGTTCTTTTTCCATGATTTTTTAGTGTTATTAATCAGCACAAAAATAACTAAAGCGTTTGTTGATAACAAACAATAATTCCAATAAACGTTTGTCAAAAACAAACAATATTTAGTTAAAATCAATTGTTGTGTCAAATGATTTCATTTTGGTTAGTTCCGCAAGACTTGAAAGTACCACAGTATTTCAAATCCTGCGGTACTTTACTAACCGAAAAAATATTTCCTTGTACGCTAATTAAATGAACGAAATTCAAACCATTGAAATGGTTATTGAAATATTTGGGGATTCATCATAGGGGAGGTTTTCCACCTCAACATTCGTTAAGGTCGATAAATAAAACCTCCCCTATGATGAATGAATACGTACAATTAATGGTTTCAACCATTTATCCCTTTAATTCGTCACAACGAATTCCCATATAAAACCTACCTCGCCGAAATTTGGAACATAAAAAACAACGGAGGAGTAATCGTTTAATTGAATTACTTGCTAATAATTCATTCCGAAAGCCCACAAAGGAATAACATTGAGATAACCAAATTCTATGTCATCTTTTACAATAAATGAATTGCCATTTTGCTCAATTTGATGTTGTTTTTTATTTTTTCCGCCGACTTCAAATATTAAATCTCCAATTTGAAAATCCGCTGATTTTGATGAAACAATTTTGTTTTGCAAGCGCATTTGGTTCAGAAAAAATGTTTCTCGAATGTTCCCAATATTTGATTTATCACCTACTAAACTATAGATGATATTTGTATTATCCAAGTACACTTTTTCAACTTTCCCCAAACCTCGAATCCCTCGCGTGGAAGAAATTAATTGATAAATCAAACCTGTTTTTTGCATGTGTAAAAAGTAATCCTCCAGAGAGTTTCTACTCACCCCAATTAGTTCAGCAATCTTTGAATGATTGGGTTTAAAAGGAACACTTTCAGCAATGATAGTTAGTAAACGTTTTAATTTTCTACTCGTTCCAACATTCAAATTGGCATATTGCGGAATATCCGTTTCGAGTGTTTGAATAACGATTTGTCCTAAACGTAAGTCCAGTTGATTTTCAATTCCAAATGGATAATACCCGCGTTTCAAATAATCATTAAACAAGGGTAAAGGATGAAGAATTCCATCGAGTTTCACTTCATTATTTACGATTTGTTCCAGTGTAAAGGCTTTATAATCGTAGTTATGAAATAATTTCAAATACTCCCGAAAGGATAAGCCTTGTAAGTGATAGGTTATAGCACGCCTACTTAAGTCAGACGAGCCTTTTAGAATGTCCAAAACGGAAGAACCAGTGAATATTACCTTAAGTGTTGGTAAGGAATCGTAAATATTTTTCAATTCTTTCGACCAATCTCCATATTTGTGAATTTCATCGATAAACAAATACTCACCGGCATTTTTATAGAATGAATTAGCTACATCAAAAAGACGATTCTCACCAAAATATAAATCATCGGCAGAGACATACAACGTCTTTTGCTCATCTAAATTCTCTTTTATGTGTTGCAAAATTAACGTGGTTTTACCAACACCTCTTGGTCCCACAATGCCAATCATTCGGTTATTCCAATCAATCATGTTAAATAAATAACGTTTAAATGAGGTGTCTGTAAGCTGAATTAAGGTTTGAAATTTCTGGTAAAGTGCATCCATAGTCGGTAATTGATAAAACAAAGATACGAAACGCACAATAAATTCAACAGATTATGAGTAATTTGTTGAATTAGTTGTGCAAATATAGTTGTAGTAATAAAAAAGCTGAATGTCATGTTACGAAAATCTTTGTGGAATTTGGTATTTCTCCTTAGGGTCGGATTTCCACCTCCACATTCGTTAAGGTCGATAAATAAAACCTCCCCTATGATAAATGAATACATACAATTAATGGTTTCAACCAATTATCCCCCTAAAATTCTCATCCATCCAAACCCATCTCATCAAAATCACAAACAAAAAAATCCCCCAACAACCGAAGCTGAGGGGGGATTCAACCTAACCTACTATTAAAGTTATATGGAAATAAAAGAGTCTTACTGAAAATCAGCAGTAAGTCTGTTTATTGTTTGCAAAGAAAAGTCAGGTTTGTGCAACTAAATTGCAGTCTGTATTTTCCCACAAAAAATTAACGGTTCCTTCATTTTCAAAGACATAACTATTTCGTTGATGGTCAAAGCGGATAGGGCAGTGGAACACGTTTTTAAGCAAATCGAGGTAGTTAAAGAGTGTTCTTTCTGAGATGTGTAAGGTAGTGGCGAGTTGCTTTGCAGAACCTGTATTTGCCATGTGCAGGAGTTGTACGAGTTGGCAGAGTGTCCGTAGTTGTTTGTTCTTGAACTGGTTACAAGGAGTTTGTTTTTGTGATTTTGTGGAAAATTCCCAGCAAATCCTTCCTGAGTAGGGAAAAATAAAACTTTGTTTGTAGTTGTCAAAAGCCAAAGGAACACCGAGTTCTTCTTTCACCAACTTGAAATAGTTGTAAATCATGCGCCGTGAAACGCCCAATTTTTGAGCAAGTTCAGCAGGTTTTCCGGTTTGCTTTCCCTCGATGAGGTGGAGTAGTCGCTTAATTTTTTGTAAGTGCATATACCCCAAAATCGAGTGAGGGGCAGATTTGTCCCGAGGGGGAGTGAATTTTTTTTAAATGACCTGTCCTAAAATTTGCTTACCAATTAAAAGCCAACCTCAATGATGCAAACTTATGTTATAAATTTTACGGCAAACAAAAAGCTGGGAGAGGTCGGCCGCGAAAATTTGAAGGTAAAATAGATTTTAAAAGGCTAAACAAATCTTATTTTGAGGTGATAGAAGTAGATGACAATATTTAAATATACAGTGGGGTTGTTTTTTCTAAGTCACTCAAAACTGATATCCTGGTTGTTATTTATTTAACGAAGTATTGTATTTATATGTTTCACAATAGGACACACAACTTCAAACCCTTCAAATCAGAAGAGAAGTACATTGGCCAACGAACGGTTTTCAGTAAAACTTCTCGTTATTGTTTTTAAAACCTCTACCGTCTTAATCTGGGGTCAGCTAACCACAAAGTATTCAAGAAAATTCAAATTTTCTACAAATTCGGCAATTCTCTTGTGAAAGATGGAATTCCTGTAACATCCATTCCTGTAATAAGTAGATGAATGTCGTGGGTTCCCTCGTAGGTAACAACCGACTCCAAGTTTGCCATGTGGCGCATCATTGAATATTCGCTTGTGATTCCCATTCCACCGTGGATTTGACGAGCCTCCCGTGCAATGTTCAATGCGATTTCAACGTTGTTTCTTTTCGCCATTGAGATTTGTGCGGATGTAGCCTTGCCTTCATTTCGTAATTGTCCTAAACGGAGAGTAAGTAACTGTGCTTTTGTGATTTCGGTAATCATTTCCGCTAATTTCTTTTGAATCAACTGAAAAGCACCGATTGGAACACCAAATTGAGTTCTTTCTTTGGAATATCTTAAAGCTTGGTCGTAACAATCCATTGCCGCACCCAAAGCACCCCAAGCAATTCCATAACGCGCAGAATCTAAACAACTTAAAGGTGCACCCAAACCACTTCTTCCCGGAAGAATATTTGATTTAGGAACTTTTACATTATCAAAAATTAATTCCCCTGTTGCAGATGCACGAAGCGAAAGTTTACCGTGCATTTCAGGAGTAGAAAAACCTTCCATTCCACGTTCAACGATTAATCCGTGGATACGGCCATTTTCGTCTTTCGCCCAAACAACTGCAACTTGAGCAAAAGGAGCATTGGAAATCCACATTTTCGCACCGTTCAAAATTACATGGTCGCCAGCATCTTTAAAATTGGTAATCATTCCCCCTGGATTTGAACCGTGGTCAGGCTCTGTTAATCCGAAGCAACCCAACCATTCGCCACTTGCCAATTTCGGTAGGTACTTTTGGCGGTGTTCCTCAGAACCGTATTTCCAAATAGGATACATTACTAATGAAGACTGAACTGATGCGGTTGAACGCAAACCAGAATCACATCTTTCTAATTCTTGCATGATGAGACCGTAGGAAATTTGGTCGAGACCTGCGCCTCCGTATTCAGCCGGAATGTAAGGTCCAAAAGCACCTATTTCCCCTAAACCAGGAAGAATATGTTTTGGAAAAGTTGCATTTTCAAAATGTTCGTCAATAATTGGCGATACCTCTTTTTTCACCCAAGCTCTTGCTGTGTCACGAACCAATTTGTGCTCATCACTGAGTAAATCGTCCATTGCGTAATAGTCAGGGTGTGTGTAAAGATCTGTTTTCATGTTGATTGTTTAAATGGTTGGCAAAAGTAATGAAAGCCATTAAGCCTTCACCCTTTAAAAACCATTATTTTTGCCCACATGTTCGATGGTCAAGTGAATTTTTTAGAGGAATTGGTATTAATTGACCGTCAGACCAATTTCACAAACGCGCTATTAATTGCAGCTTTGGTAAACATTGTATTGATAGGTTTTAGTGTTTTGAGTACCCACAACTTATTGAATAGACTCACTGTAAATTTCCTGAAATTAAGTTGGAGAGATAATGAATTTAGTGAGAATTTGCGGATGAGTACTGGAACATCGTTGGCCTTAATCGCTAATTATTTGTTGAGTTTAGGACTCTGTTTTTTTCTTACAATTAACAATATTACATCACCACAAAATGCCCTTGTATTTAGTTTGATTGGAGTGGCGACACTTTTTGTTATACAGCAATTGAGTTTTCGCCTAATTGTGTTTTCAACTGGAGAAAAAGGCATAATCCCAACACTTGCGCTCATTACTCGCCATATTTGGAAATTTAGTGGAATCGTGTTCCTTTTGATAGCAATCGTGTGGATTCTCAATCAAAACCTTAGCCAAATTTGGCGTTCATTTTTTCTGATTTTTTTAGCTACAACTTTGTTATTGAGATTGTTAAAAGGCTTTCTATTCATGAATAGAGTAGGACTAAGTTGGTATTATTTTATTTTGTATCTTTGCACTCTCGAAATTTTACCCTTTGTTTTGATTATTGGTTGGCTGATTTGGGTATTTCGATTGAAATAGGATGTTGAACCATTTAAAACTTAAAAATTGGCTATTAAATCGATTTTAGTTTCTCAACCTAAGCCAGAAGGAGAAAAATCTCCATATTTTGACTTGTCAGGAAAATACAAAATAAAAATTGATTTTCGCCCATTCATTAAAGTTGAGGGAGTTGACGGAAAAGAATTCCGAGCTCAAAAGGTCACACTTTCCGAACATACCGCTGTTATTCTTACTTCTAAACTTGCAGCTGATCACTTCTTTAGAATTGCTGAAGAAACACGTTTTGAGGTTCCAGACACCATGAAATATTTTTGTATTTCAGAGGCTATTGCGCTTTATCTTCAAAAGTATGTTCCGTTCAGAAAACGCAAGATATTTTTTGGAAAACAAACGATTGACGAACTTGCCGACGTAATGAAAAAGCATAAGAACGAAAAATTCTTGTTGCCTTGCACTGATATATTACGTGACAATATTCCAATCACTTTAGAAAAACAAGGATTCAAATTCACTAAAGTTGTACTTTATAAAACTGTGGCAGCGGATTTGTCTGACTTACAGGATGTTTACTACGATATGTTGGTTTTCTTTAGTCCGGGAGGAATTGAATCGCTTTTCAAGAATTTTCCTGATTTCAAACAAAACGAAACAATTATTGCTGCATTTGGTGCCACAACAGGAAATGCGGTAGTGAAGCATAATCTCAGACTTGACGTTCACGCGCCGCATCCAAAAGCAACGTCAATGGTTGGTGCGATAGAACTTTTCATTAAGGAGCAATCCAAGAAAAAGTAATTATTTTGGATAAAGCGGAAGGTTATTTTGATTCGCACCTTCATCTCGACCTTCTTCCCAATTGGATGTCGGCTAGAAATCGTTGGCAAGGACATCAATACAAACTCGATTACTTTAAAAGTCTTGAAAAACCTTTAATTCTTAACGTTGCTATTTATCCTTTTTGGAAAAGTGGGTTCGATAAATTGGAACAGCATATTTCAAGTTTTCTGAAATTTATTGAAAATCAAAGTCAGGTAAGATTACTCAAAAGTAAAACTGACCTCAATTGTTTAGATGGAGTTAATATCGTTTTACATTTAGAATCTGGAAGGATACTTTCTAATCCTCAAAAAGAAATTGAAATTCTTCATAATCTAGGTGTTCGAGGAATTATTCCCGTTCACTTTTTGAATAATGACTTTGGTTTTTCGTGCGACGACCCTAGAAACAAAAGCTTGAAAAACAAACAATTTGGTTTGACCGAAAAGGGTAGAGAATTGGTTAAGGTTTGCAACAAATTTCAAATGTGGCTGGATATTTCTCACGCAGAAACAAAAACCGCCGAAGGAATTATTCAACATGCTGATAAAGTAATGGCTTCACATGTAGGGTTGAAAGGAATTGTCGATTCACCTAGAAATATTTCATTGCTTCTTGCACAAAAAATCGCCGCTAAAAACGGTATTATCGGCTTAATGCCTTGGACACGTTTGAATGGAAATTCAAGTGAAAATTACCTTAAAGCTTTTCAAATAGCAATTGATAAAAATTTGGAAAACAACCTAACGATTGGAACAGACTTCGGTGCGCCCTTGAAAACTCCGTATGACATAAAAAGCATTAAAAACATTGAACAATTGTTGGACTCACCAAACTTTCCGACCTCAAAAATTCTTTGGGAAAATGGTTTGAATTGGTTGAATTTTGCCCTACCTCGATAATTTTATAAATCGAACACAGGTTTATATTTCTTTGTTTTCTAACGGACTGATTTAGTTTCCTCCTCTGATGCTGGTTTATGATAAGCAGTCTCCAAATAAAGAAAGGGGGCGCCCCCGAATTACTCTCAAATTAACAATTTTTGCCGTTTTTCCATTGACCCTAGTTACATTTGTGACCATGACACCCAAAGGAAAACTCATCATCATCGGTGGAGCAGTGGACAAAGGAAGCTTTACCGAAAACAATTTTGAATCGCAAGTTGAAAAAAACCTCAACTTTTTCGAACAAGGAATTCTCAAAAGAATCATTACAGAATCTAAAAGCGGAAAGGAATCCCGAATTGAAATAATTCCTACTGCCTCCAAAATTCCAGATGTTGTTGGCGCGGAATACGCTAAAGCTTTCAACTTCTTAGGTGCGGAAAATGTCGGCGTTTTGAAAATTGAAAACCGTGAAACCGCGCTTGCTGAAAATTCATACCAACGCATTAAAGATGCTGACGTGATTTTCTTCACTGGCGGCGACCAATTGCGCTTGACCTCAATAATCGGCGGCACTCCAATGCACGATCTTATTCTTCAAAAATATCAAGAAGAAGAATTTATATACGTTGGCACATCTGCAGGTGCAGCAAGTGCAAGCAAAAGCATGATTTATCAAGGTTCAAGCCACGAAGCACTGTTAAAAGGTGAAATCAAAATCACCAGCGGCCTTGGATTAATAGACCATGTTGTTATCGACACTCATTTCGTTCAACGTGGAAGAATTGGACGTCTTTTTCAAGCTGTGGTGAGCAACCCAAAAACCTTAGGAATTGGCTTAGGAGAAGACACCGGCTTACTTGTTACCAACGGAAATGAAATGGAAGCACTTGGCTCAGGACTTGTGATTTTAGTGGATGGACGTCATATTTCCGACACGAACATCACTGATGTAAACATTGGAGAACCTATTTCTATCAAAAATTTAGTGGTTCATGTGATGAGTAAGTACGATAAATATCTTCTCAAAGAACACCAATTTACCATTCACGCACAAGCACACGCAAATTAAACTAAGTATGAAACTCCTCATTCACGGCGGATTTTTTAGTGAATCCTCTCAATCCAACGAAACGAAGATTGCCAAACAACAAGCAATGGAACGAATTGCACGTGAATCATTTGCCTTTCTGCAAACTCATTCCGCGGTAGAAACAGTAACATTCGCAGTTTCACTTTTGGAAAATGATCCGTTGTTCAATGCGGGTACTGGCTCGCAAATTCAAAGTGACGGTATAATTCGCATGAGTGCCTCTTTAATGGACGGACATACACATCGTTTTAGCGGAGTGATTAATATTGAACAGGTTCAAAATCCGATTTTCGTTGCTGAACATTTACAAAAGGTGGATGACCGTGTATTAGGTGGAGAAGGTGCAATTCGTTATGCAGAACAAGCGCAATTCCAAAAATTTTCTACTGAAACACCTGAAAGACGAGCGGAATACGAAGCAAAATTGACTGCATCGCGATTGGGAACTGTGGGATGTGTTACCTTGGACAAAGACGGAAAATTAGCGGCTGCCACCTCAACGGGCGGTAAAGGTTTTGAAATTCCTGGACGAATTTCAGACAGTGCCACTGTTGCAGGGAATTATGCCGATGGAAATGCTGCGGTGAGTTGTACTGGAGTTGGGGAGGATATTGTTAGTGCAGGTTTAGCTTGCAAAATTGTTACCCGTGTTGCGGACGGAATGTCTCTCGAAGCGGCTTTCGGTCGAACTTTCGGTGAAATGTCAGCTTATGATGGTTTTGCAGGCGCGATTGGATTGGATGCAAATGGAAATTGGTTTTGGCAAGAATCGCACCCAAAAATTGTGTTTGCCGCTTATGATGGAACTACACTAAAAACCTTTGAATAATGAAATATTTCGTTGGAATAATTGCCTTTTATTTGTTGATTTTGAACGGATGTGCGACTTCTAAAGGAGGTTTTAACCTTTTTACAATCGAGGATGACCGGAAATTTGGGGTACAAGTAGCCGCTGAATTGGAAGGACCTGAAAGCAAGTTGAAAATTTTAGATTCTTCTCGTAATGCGGAGGTTTACAAATACCTATACAAAGTGCGCGACAATATTTTAAATAGCGGACAAGTTCAACACAAAAACGAATTCGCATGGCGGTTGCGCATTGTTCACGACGATTCCACATTAAACGCATTCTGTACACCAGGTGGTTACATTTATTTCTACACGGGAATTTTGAAATTTTTGGATTCAGAAGATCAATTAGCAGGTGTTATGGGTCATGAAATTGCTCATGCCGACCGACGCCACAGTACCCGACAAATGACGCAAATGTTTGGTGTTCAAGTCTTATTGGGTGTTATCGCTGGAAATCGTGAGATGATTAAGCAAATTTCAGGTGCTTTAGTAGGATTAAAATTTTCACGTAATCACGAAATGGAGGCAGATGAAAGTTCGGTGAAATATTTGTGTCCAACGCCTTACAATGCAGCGGGCGGCGCAGGATTTTTTGAAAAGATTCAAACCTTGGGAGGGGCAAGAGTTCCTGAGTTTTTGAGTACCCATCCCGATCCGGGAAATCGCATTCAGCATTTTAACGAACACAAAATAGCGCTGGGTTGTCAAGGAAATTCTACGTTCTCAAGTGAATATGCAGCGATGAAAAGTAAGTTGCCGAAGTAGGGAGTAGGGACTTTAGGACTCCGCCGCGGAAGGATTTTAGGTCCCGATAGCTATCGGGATTATGAGGGAATGAGTTAATTTGAAGATTTGAAAATGGTTTGATTGTGGAAAGGAGGTCGTTTTTTGGGGAGGACTTTATGATTTTAGGATGTTAAGACATTAGGA
>Ga0169931_10001661_pt1 | contig 36604 bp, 32 predicted proteins | sample Kivu_15m_20L_FD_129675 | JGI IMG/M metagenome (GOLD analysis project Ga0169931, IMG submission 129675) | Freshwater microbial communities from Lake Kivu, Western Province, Rwanda to study Microbial Dark Matter (Phase II) - Kivu_15m_20L... | ecosystem: Environmental > Aquatic > Freshwater > Lake...
CGAGAACCGTCGGCGGCTATCGGTTTACGTCATCCGTAATCGTGGTCGTCATTGTCAGCGATGTTGAGAGGTAAGCTTTGAGAGCATCTGAACGATTCTCAAGAATGGTTTAAAACTCGGTCCTAGTTGGGGAGATATGTATCCTAGAAATGGGCGGGTGTAATAACCCTCCATACCAAGCGATGTGACTACTGATGTTGTAGTGTTCCTGTAAGTATCAACTGAGCCATTACTACTATGCTGAACAAATCCTCCCAGATGGTCGAAAACCAGTGTCATCTGGCCCTGACGCGTGGGAGAATCAAGCTGCCCGCTGCATTGGATCGTAATGACCTCGTATCAGGCTTATCGGACCCTGAACAGAGGACCAAGCTTGAGTCACAGTATCCGGACCTGTGCTCCGATTTACGGCGGGCGTTCAAGGAGGTGCAGATCTTTCGGCGTCAGCTTGCCTCCTTCATTAAGCAGATCACGCTTGCTCCATCTGATTTTGGGGTCGACATTACACTTCGTGATGGCCAGCGGGCAGCATTGCTCGGGGTCGCAGAGCGGATGCGCCTAGGGATGCATCGTCCCGTGGTGGAGCTGCCCACGGGAAGTGGAAAGAGCCATGTGTTGGGAGTGATAGTACGCGCCTACTTGGAGGCGGAGCGGTTCCTTAAAAACCAGCTACCCATGGGAGATTGGAGCGAAAGTGAGATCCTCGTTTTGACCTCGAGGAGGAATCTGGTAGACCAGTTGGCTCAGAAGGCGCGCCCCGAAGATTTGCAGCTCGGCGATCTTCGCAAGTGGACTGAGCAGATCGTTCCCGAAGAACGTTTTCGTATACTAGTGGCGGGAGCAACGTCTCGCGAAGCCAGTAAAGACGCACTTGTCACGGTGATGACTTACCAGGGCGTTTCAGCACAGCGCTTAGAGCGCCCCGCTGGACACCGGCCAGTTGGTCTGGTGGTGTGTGACGAATCTCACAATGCAACAGAGCGTACCAGAGGCCTCATCAACACGCATTCGCCGGGTGCGTTCGTCTTCGGCGCAAGTGCAACTGTGCTTGGCCCCCGCCGCAATCCCTTCCTCTTTTTCGAGGCTGCAGGTGAAATCTCTGATGCTCGGAGTTGGAGTGACAATGTGGCGCACCGAGATACCTTGATATCGTGTATCGAGCGTGGGGAGTTAAAACGACCACGGTATGTGGAGGCAAGGGTCAAGATAGACCTTGATGATGCTCTTGGAGAGAGGGAGGACTGGAATGAAGAAACGGTTGCTTCCTATATCTCCCGCAACGTGGATGCGCTCAAAGAGGTCATGCGTGAGGTGCTCTCTCAAGACATCTCGCTGCTAACTCTGAGCAGTTCTCCGAGCATAAGAGATCGCACACATATGGTATTCGTCAAACGAGTCGGCCTTGCGGAGGAGTTAGCGAAGTTTGCGTGTGAGGAGTTGGGGCTCCGAGCTGGTTATACGTACGGCGGAGATCCGGATTATGAGCAGAAGAAGGCGCAGCTCGAGTCGGGAGACCTAAATATGCTGATAGCGTGTAAAAAGCTCACCGAAGGGTTTGATGTTAAGAGGGTCAATGCTGTGTGGTTGCTATGGCCACACGCGGAAACTTCCGAGTGGATGCTTACTCAAGAGATCGGGCGCGGTTTGCGATTCGACCCGCAGAGTCCCGAGGGCGACTGTCTTCTGATTGATGGCGTCTACATGAGTAAGAGGCACGAGTTGGCATCGGTGCTCGGAGTGTTCGATTCACCGGTTGTATTCAACGGAGGCCTGCTTTCTCCTGGTGCGCAACGCGCCCTCGAAGAGAAGATTGTTGCTTTGCTGCAGGCCGGTGGAGATTTCAGTGAGCTGACAGAAGATGAACGGGAGCAGGCCAGGCAACTTGGCTGGAAGGTAGTCTTCGATGAAGGCGCGGACGAGGACGCCGACAATCACCGTGATGATGACACGGAGGAAGAAGATGTCGGCTGGTCGGACCAACTTCAACATTTAATCGAGTCGATTCAGGTCATTGAGCGCGACGATATTGCTGAACTCCTGAAACAACGTCGACGGTCCGTTTCCCGTGACGAGCTTGCGCAACTCCTCGCGGACGCCGGGTTTCCCGATCGCCTATCTCTCTTGACGGTGAATCCAGCTCGTTTCGTCGAGACAACGATTGGAGACCGTAAAGGATATGCGTTCTATACCTTTGCTACTGGGCGAGCAGCAGGGCCCTATATCACTAAGGAGCATATGCGCGCGCTCGCAGATCTAGTCTATCCTGCGTCCGTCGAGGATGAGCGTGATAGCTACCGCGCCATCCTTAAGGAGTACGGCATAAACAATCGCCTTGACCTGTTGATGATTGACCCTAACGAGTTCGTAGGGCGCAGTTATAGTGGTCTCGGAGGCAAGGCCTTCTATGCCCTCGTTACAGGGCAAAAACTAGGAGTAGGTGGATACCTCACGTCCTCCAGCATGCGAGAAATTGCCGATGTTCTGTACCCAGTCGCGCCAGACGAACCGCTTGAACCGTTCCGAGAGCTTCTGACAAAGTATGGATACGACAGTCGACTATCCCTCCTCAGTGCTCGGGTAAAACTCTTCTCCAATCAGCAATTTGACGGAAAGACAGGGCGGGTGCTGTATACGCTCATCACTGGTAAAACTGTTGGCACTGGCGTTGGTTTCTCAAAGGCACATCTTGCAGAGATTGCAGATCTTCTCTACCCCTCTTCTAGAGAAACCGAGATTCGCGAAATTCGCGGCCTCCTGTCAGAAGCGGGGTACTCGTCGCGACTAAAATTACTGCAAGCCCCACCGAGGGTGTTCGAGCGACAACTATTCGGAACTAGATCGGGACGAGTTGTATACTCAATTCTGACGGAGGAAATGACGGGAGTGGGTGTGACTTTTAGCTCTGACCACCTGCAACGCATGGCGGATATTGTGTATCCAGGGGGTCCAGAGTCGGAGCTTGCTGAGCAGAGGCAGATGGCGATTGACGCGGGATTCTCTACTGCTCAGGATCTACTCGCATTGAATCCGAATAAATTCTATCAGGTCACGTTTGGTACCATAAAGGGCCTCAAGTTCTTCGGTATGGTAATGAACAGGACTCTAAGGAACTGTACAAAGGCAGACCTGCAGGCGCTTGCGGAGAGACTCTTCGGCGAGCAGTAAAGAAGGCAGACTACACACCGCTCGTCGGAATTTGGTGCTGGATCGATGCTGGTACGGGTAGCTTTCGCTCTCAGCACAACGAAGAAGGACTTTGCTTAGTTGATTCGATAGAGACGTCGGTAGTCGAGGTAACCTCGGTCCATGACACAGAAAGCACCAGATTCCAATAAGAGGCGGTCCAGAACAGTCTTTGCTTCACTCATGCCTCATCATTTGACAAGACACGAAAATTCCCCAAATTCTTTCAGATCGAAAATCAGCTGGTTTTCCAGTTACGGCAACGGGCCAGGCAGTTAGAGGTGGTGTTGTTAGTCGTAGGGCACGATTTCAGAAAAGGTAAGCAAGGGATGAAAGAGGGATGGGAGGGGGGCTGGCAGTCTACGCGGTTTTGTCGTGAGCGGCCGAGTACGAGTCGCACGATGGGGGTTCATCGAGAGCTTCTCCTCCTTCGCGCTTCGCGCTACGGCGAGACAAGTACGGTATCGATGAATTTTGGAATCGGAGGCGGTGCCTGTCCGTCTACGCCAAAGCTACGTCGGACAAACTGCGAACTTCACCGCTCTCTTATAATTACGAGCCATTTTTACACTAGGCGCTAAAGGGGCTAACGGTGTTAATGGTGCCAATGGTTCTGCTGGAGCGGATGGCGCTCTTAGAGTTTGGGGTAATGGTTCCTCGGGAGCGTTGACCCCAGCGGACGGGGCGACTCTCGAACCCAAGGGGCAGTACACCGATATAAACATCCTGGCTGGTAGAACGGTCTACGTCCTGTCTGGAAGCGTCATTCGCTGCACCGGAACGCTCACGGTTTCTGGAACGCTGATCGTTGACCCAACGGGTCTCGGGGGCGCAATCGAATCAACATCGGACACACAACTCATCTCCCCCGTGTCACGGTCAACAAGTCCGGGCAGTTCGGGAATTTCGGCGCCGAATGGGGCTGTTCGTATTGGGCTTAACACTATTCTCGGCGCATGTGGCGGGAGCGGCGGTTCAGCAACCTCTTCAGGGCCTGCGAGCGGCGGTGGAGCGGGGGGGCTCATTCATCTGCTCGCTCCGGCGATCAATGTCAACGGTGCTCTCTCTGGTGCAGATGGAGATGGTGGCAGTGCCGGTACGCTGAGTGGTGCAACGCTTTACGGGTCCGGTGGAGCAGGGGGAAGCCTCGTCTCGTCCGGCGGTAATGGGGGTACTGTACTTGTCAGCGGAACAGCTCTCGCTGGGTCGAACGGAGATGCTGGAAGTGATGGGAAAAAATCCACAATGTGTAGCAGCGGATACCTTGATACTATCGGGTCCGGCACAGCCTTGGCGGAGTCCAGTGCGGTTTTTCCCGGTCGTGAAAATTGAATATCGACCCAACTTCCACTTTCTCGCTACGGGAAATTTTGTTTCGCTTCCTTAAGCATCCCCCGGCGAAATGACGCGGATGAGATGGTTTCCCGCACGTACTTTCTAAAGCTCGGTTAAGATAGCCTCAGCCACCTTGCGCCCAGCACGCAAGGCTCCATTTTGAGATCCGTATGAGAGGTAATCACCGGCAAAGAAGACTCCGTTGTGTTCGACCCAGCCCTTGCTCAAGCGAGGTCGCGCTGGAATTGCCGCGTCTACCCAGAAGGAACGAAGCCGACGCCACATGGTGACCGAATCGCCGTACCAGGCGCGCGCTTGGGCCTCTACTTGCGCCCATAGTTGCGGTTCCTGGTATGGCTTCGCGCCGAGCACTGTCACTGAGATAAGTGAGGTGCCAGCCGGCGCGTACGTCCCCTGCACATTGGTAAGCACAGCAAGATTGTTGATCGGACCATCACCCTCACCGTTTAGGACCAAGAGAGGCTCCGCATACGGAGGCTCTGCGCTGGTGAAGTACAGTACCCCGACGGCGTGCATTGGAAGCGTCTGTTCCGGTCCCCCGAGCTGGGCAGCGGCGAGGCAATCGAGCGCACACAGCACCCGTTGTGCTCGCAGTGTTTCGCCGTTTGCCAGGATTACTTCACACTCGGTAACATCCGCAACCGAAGAGCTTAGACGCACGTGAGATGAGCCGAGGTTGCCCAGCAGGAGCTCAGGAAGAGCTTGCATCCCGTCTCGTGGTAGGCAGGCCGGTCCCTCGGAGAATACTTTGAGGTAAAACCGTGTCATAGCTGAATCCATCGAGAGCTTTGGATCAAGCAAGACACCCCTCAGGAAGGGCTCTAAGAAGGCATTGCGGAAGGGAGGTGAAAAGCGATGCCGATCCAAGAGCTCCGAGGTGCTTCGTACATCCGAGCTCACCTCGGTGTCTCGATAGAATGTGGCCAAACAGGCAAGTCTTACGAGATCGCGAAGTGATGCAAACGGGTGATTGAGGAGACTCAAGAGTGCGGAGGGTTGTTCACGTGGATCCACCACGTCATAGAACCGTCCCTGCCAGCGAACGCGTGCTCCCGAGCGAAACGGTTTCAGTCCAAGCGAGTCGACCCCGTCAATCAGCGTGAGCTCTGGATATGCTCTCAAGATAACCTGGAAGCCGTGGTCAAGCTTGCAGCCATCTTCGATACTCGTTGCTATCCGACCACCTACATGTTCTCGTTGCTCAACAACGAGAACGGCGAGCCCAGCCTTGCGCAGATCGAGCGCAGCTCTTAAACCGGTTAAACCGGCCCCAACGACGATCACATCAGCATCCAGCATCTGACTCACGCTACAAAGATCGAAAACTCCATGTGTCTTGCAGAGGACAACACTAGCACAACAGGGCGCTACGAGTCGCCTTTATCGAAGGCAGGGAGCTTACGCTAAGCCGGTAATACCCCGGATACCGATATACATCGCGTACGCACAGGCCGCGCTGATCGGGATCGTCAGGATCCACGCATACAGGATCCGGACCGTTATCCCCCAACGTACAGCCGAAACGCTCTGACTCGCTCCGACACCGAGGATAGAGCCGCTAATACAGTGAGTGGTAGAGACCGGTAGTCCCAGATGCGAGGCCGAGAAAATTACAGCAGCTGCGGCTGTCTCCGCGGCAAATCCGTGAATCGGCTTGAGGTCGATAATCTTAGTCCCGAGGGTCTTGATGATGCGGACGCCACCAGCTGCGGTACCGAGCCCCATAGCGGCTGCGCTGCAGAGAATCACCCACGTCGGCACCGCTAATTTCGATCCTGTCATCTCAAGCGCGCCGTACGCTACGAGCGCCATTGTGATAACACCCATGGTCTTCTGCGCATCATTACTGCCGTGAGAGAGCGCCATGAAGCCCGCTGAAAGCATCTGTAATCTTCGGAACAATCCAGATACTGCTACTGGCGCTGCTTTCCTAAATACCCAAAACAGTATGAGCATGCACAGGAAAGCAACCAGCATACCGATGAGCGGACTCAAGACCAGACTCAAGAGGATCTTCCGCACCTCGAGATGGCTGTTCTTCTTCTGAATCTTTGAGACCGCGTCGAAGACCTCCTCTGAGGCTTTTTGTATGAGAACTGCCAACTCAACGCTGCCTAGGGGTAGGTCCTCCATAGAGTGCACACTGATCTGAAGAGCAGTTGAGTAGATCAAGTCGGTCATGCTCTCGAGTTCTGAGGCAAGATTGTAGATATCCGAGCGATCAATCGGAGTTACAAAGGTCCGATTGAGCTCCTTATAAACCTCGATTATGACCCGGTCGGCATCGTTCTCGACCCCTTTGAGTCGCTGAATCTTCTCCTCTCGTTGCACCGCATCCGTTTCGCGAACACACTCGACGAGGAGCGCACTGGCATCTTTGGCACACTGCGCGCCACGGGACAGAAGTTCAAAGAAGTGATCCTCACGGGGGAGGAGCCATTTAATCGCGCGGTCGAGCCACATAGTGATTTGCTCCACTTGCTAGAAAGCCTTAATAATCACGTAGGGAACCGAGGCAACGCTCGCGGTACGGATGCTCCTAAACGTACATGTACCCGCGGCAAAGACCTCAAGTTGCGGGTACACTTCCGGCGACGAGCACGTTCATGTAGCGAACGCACAAGGCGGGCCGCTAATGGGTATTGCCGCTTCCCTCTGGCGTTGGTCTAACCAAAAGCTAACGTTTTTGCTAGAAGGCTAACATAATCCTAACATTTGGCTCCCGCTTGAGATCTGCGGGTTTTACTCCGTACTGAACACCAAGGTTCGCCTCACTCAAGCGGTCACACTCCATAGACAATCCCCCCTGAAGATCGGCACAATACGGTCATGGACGAACGATTCAAAGGCTTTAGGCAGCTCGTGGGAGAGGACCGCTTCCTCAGAATTGCGCGCGCCCGGGTGTGCGTTGTAGGCCTGGGAGGGGTCGGCTCTTGGGTAGTTGAGGCACTTGCGCGAAGCGGCGTAGGGGGCCTCACATTAGTAGATCTCGACGAGATCTGTGTCACCAACATCAACCGGCAGGTGCATGCACTGAGCTCCACGGTCGGTGCTTCAAAGGTTGAGGTCTTGGCAGAGCGTGTCCGAGAGATTCATCCATCGTGCACTGTGTCAGTGCAGAAACGCTTTTTTACAGCTACGAGCTCAGCGATCGTTTTCTCCGCTGGCTACGACCTGGTGGTGGATACGATCGATAGAGTGGAGAATAAGGCGCTGCTTCTCGCCAACTGTGTCGAGCGGGGTCTGCCGGTGATAACCGTGGGTTCCGGGGGTGCCCGACTCAATCCAGGAGCGGTAGAGGTGAGTGATCTAGCCCGCACCATTCACGATCCACTGCTACAGTGCGTGCGTAAAACGCTCCGTCAACACCACGGATTTCCCAAAGGCGAGAGGGCACAATTTCATATCCCGTGCGTGTACGCGCCACTTCAGCGCGGTCCTGGCAACAGCCCAAAGGTAGTTCAGATGTGCGAGGTGGAAGGGGAGAAGTCCTCGAGAGGAGCAAGCTGTAATGACGGGCTAGGAAGTGCCGCATTCATGACCGGTACCCTCGGTTTTGTTGCAGCTGCTGAAGCGGTTCGGATTCTGGGCGAGGTCCGTCGCGAGACGCTCTATCGCTGGAGGGGTATGCTAGTACCTGAGACTGATCATATCAGCGATCTGGGCAGCTAGAAGTGGCGTTGATAGACGGATTCTTGAGTCTAGAGGAGTTAAGCAAGGGACGGAAAGAGGTGGTGCTGTCAGGTGAGGTGGTTTTGCCGTGTGCAGCCGGGGATTTTCTTGCTAGGAGCTGCACCTAGAGGCGCCCTGAGGGGTTCCACAGCCGCCTCTGCTAGCTTTGCGAAGGAACTCTCGCCTCCCGGACCGCGGAGCTTCTAGCTCCGCTAGCGGTTCGAATTGGCAAATGCCGATTATGTCGGTCGAGGTCTCGAGATGGTCCATGAAATCGAAGCTCATAGCATCCTGTAATCCTGACTAGCTCGAAGGAATAAATTTCAAGTACTCAAAGTTCCGCCAACAAGCTCATGCTGTCGGTGACACAGAGTATCAAGCAAGGAACGGTCGTGGGATATTATGAGTGTTGCGCGACCTTGCTGGCTCCGTAGCTCGATCTCTTTTGTGAAGACCCTCACTATTGACGGATCAAGCGCAGAGGTTGGTTCATCCAGGAGAAGGAGCTCTGGTGAGACGGAGAGAGCGCGTATGAGCGCGCAGCGCTGCTGCTGTCCGAGTGAGCATTGGTGCGGATACTTGTGTGCGGCGCTGTCGAGTTGAAGGGTCGTGAGTAAGCGGCCGGCCTCTCGCCCCCAATCGCATCGGCCATCGTGTGCAAGCGCGATATTCTCAGCGAGTGTCAGGTTCGGCCACAAATAGAGCTCCTGGAACACAACGGTGAGCCGTGGCCACTTGATGGTATGTAAGTGACGCTGGTGCTGGCGCAAAAAAGGGAGCTTCATGCGCAAAGCCTTGGGGCGGGTGACGATGTCAAAGTTATGTCCAACACCGAAGATCTCCAAATACCCTGCGTCGGGGGGCTCCAAGAATGAGAGCGCAGAGAGTAGGGTCGACTTTCCGGAACCGCTTGGGCCCCTGATTCCGATCACCTCTCCAGCGTGAATCGCAAGAGATGCGTGTAGAAGCCCTTCACCCGTGGCGTGTAGTTTGCGAAGGTTAGCAGCGCGAAGGATTATCATCTCTCAAGAAGCCCCTTGTTAGAAGCGTACCTACGGAGGTAGTGCGCAGATATGTTGAGAGGGAGGCAGATCAACAGGAAAATTACACCTGCAATTGAATAAGCCTCTATCGGGCGATAGGTACTCATAGTGACGCGCTGAGCTGTTCTAAAGAGCTCCTCCACAGAGATCATACTGGTCATGACGCTTGAGTGCAGCACTACGATCTGATAGAGGAGGAACCAGGGTATGAGTCGTGCCGCAAGGAGTGGAAGCTGAACTCTGAGGAGAAATCTTCTGTGTGGTACCCCACAGACCTGAGCGGCAGCGAGGTAGCGCCGTGGTAGGGCTCGATATTCGCGCCGCACGCACGTTGCACTGAGAAGGGCGGCAAGCATTGAAAGGAGTATGAGGGCGAGCAGAGTCGGCTCGATTCGTGTCGATGTGAACTCTTGGAGTGGATAGTGGCACCACAACAGCACCACTAAGAGCGGAACGTTGCAGAGGATGAAACCTCCTAATGCTACAAATGGAGCCACGGTCCACTTAAAGCGGATGGAGACAAGCCCGATTAGTGCCCCAGCGGGGATCCCCACAACTCCAGCTCCGAGGGAAAGCAGGATCGTCATTCGCGCCCCCTCAAGATATGCCGGAAGGTACGTAGTTGCGATTGATAGGAGTAAAAGGTCCATACAGCGCGATACCTCTCTTGTTACTTCGTCTTAATGAATCTTTGGGTCGAGTCGTACTTAGTAATGAGGGCAGAGGTCACGCCGCTGAGGTGCAGCTCTTGTACTCCGACATCGAGCAGGTGGGCAAGGCCATGCTCCCCATTGGCAACGACGTATGCGATGGGGAAGAGGATGTTCGGGAAGTCGTGGATCTTACGCAGTGCGTCAGGTCGTGACGATTCGAAGGCCTGCACCGATCCTTCGTCAGTAAGAGTGAAATCACCTTTGCCCATCTGCAGATGCAGTAAAAGACTGGGCCCATCTGCCTCCTTGGGGAGCGATATCTCTTGATGGTGTGGAAATAGAGAGGCTTTCGTCAAGGAGGAGGCCTCGCCATCTATTGTGATCATGCGTAGTGATCTGTTCCCAAGGATCTCTTGATACAAACGAATTGGTGATCTGTTGGATACAAAGAGCGTGGCGGGATTGAATGCTATCGGCGCGGAGAACTGCATCTGCTTACTGCGCTCGGTATTAACCCAGACGCCGGAGCATATTGCGTCGATCTTTCCGCTTCGCAGACCTTCAGAGATAGTACCGAAATGCACCTCCTCGACCCATGACACCTGGAGCTTGGCCCGGCGTCCGATCTCCTCAGTGATGTCGTGCATAAGTCCGCTCATGGCGCGTGTGTTCGGATCAATCTCGAGTAGGAGCGGCCAGGCGATATATCCGCAACGGAGCACACCGGATGTTGCTACTCTGTCGAGTGCGCGCTCGCGAGGTGCCATGTCGATGGTACGTTGCTCGTGTGGCTTGCTGCATGCCGAGAGAAGAGAGGCTGTAACGAGGAGCGGCACCACAGCCCGGAGATATGCCATCAACGGCTTCAGGCTGTTTGAACAACAAGGCAGTGTAGTCCTTGCTCGTGTGCCGACTCTTCTCTTTGCTGATGCTTCGTTTGCTCCTGTTGTCATCTTGCTCTTCCTCCTGTGTGGCGAGCGAGCATGCTGAAATGTAATTCCTGCTGGCTCGGATTCCAGGACGATTCATTTCTGCGCGGATATGGCGAATGGGTCAAAGCCTACTGGCAGCGATTCAAAGATACTCCTGATGCTCATCGTGAGCAGCTCAAGCTTTTTTGCAACAGGACTCCAACAGAGGCGCGGATTGCAAAGGAGGTCGGAGATATAGCGCAGGGGCGCCGCGCACTAAGGGAGCTCCCAGCAGGGATTACCTTCGCATCGACCGTCTGGGTTATAGGAGAATTCGTCATTACCTTAAAGACGGTTACTTCGCCGCATGTTGCAATGGTGATCCACGATGCAGCCTTGAGCCATAATTTGGCATCCGTATTTCTGTTTCTGTGGAAAATGACGGATCCATCGGATTGACTAGACTGCGCACGAGGCGCTTGTCTACCTTGGCTACCTTGGTGCAGGGCTACTTTACTCCTCTCTGCAACTATCCGAATTCACTATGGCAGTGCCGTGCTTGGGGTGCTTGCAAAGTAGCCCTGCACCAAGTTTAAGCCAAGTTTAAGAAAACTGATGCTAGGTTGCCTGCGCGCCACCTCTGAGAAAAATAGTCCCAGTCTAGTTGGGGCCGCGCTGGCTAGCTCTACGTTTCATCCTCAGACACTAACGACGTTGGTGCAAAAGGGTGGATCGCTGCGGGAATAGTGAGCGACAGTTCATGCAGCCGCCGACGGAGGTAATCGAAGTCTAGATCCTTCACGTCCATAAACAGCCGCTTTAGGTCATCAAGGTCCTGAAAGCGATCTGGGGCATTACGCACTGAGAGGCACTTGGCTACAATAAGATCCTCTGGAGTAATAACCGGCACCATCGCAAAGCCGAGATCGATAAGATTGCTCTGCGCTCTCTCTACTGCCTCTTGCACCCATGGAACATCTGGAAGGAGTATATCAAGGATACCGGTGACCTCTCCGTCCCTTGGCTCAGACGTTATCATGCATACCGATGAGCGTTCACGCTCGCTTCTGCCAACTGGAATGGCTCCTAGCATCGGCTTCAAGCCTAGAGCTCTGACAGCGTTCTCGGCCACATCACGCGATCGCGCCTTCGGGGAGCCAATCAGTGCGAAATCCACATCCCTAGTGAAACGCTCTTGCGAACGGTAGAGACTCGCCGCGTGTCCTCCAATCAAACAAAACGTGCACGGAAGCTCCGAGAGAGTCGCTACTGTTCGCTTAAGTACCGAAAGGGGCGTGAGCCTCATCGCCGCTTCTCCTTCCTGTAAAAGGAATACATCTCATCCATGTCTCTAAGCTTTGCTACCATCCGAGCGGAATCTCTGTTGATACGATCCGCTCGCTGTCGCACGCGCCGCAATTCATAGAGCTTATAGAACTCGCTTAGGCACGCCCGCTCGTCCTCTGCTATCCGCAGACTAAAGAGCCGCCGATTTCCCTGCCTCTCTTCAACCAACACCTTAGCTTTCTTCAGTCGACTGATAATATCAGAGACGCCTGCCGGCGAGGCTCTATACTCGCGCGCCAACTCGCGCAGATGCCTTGGGCGGGGACTCGTTAACAGCCCCCTGAGTATCTGAAACTGCAAACCTTCAGCAAGGTATGCGATGAGAGAGGAGTCCATGGCCTTAATGTACGATTTTTCGAACATTACGTCAAATCGTTTAAGGCTCTCTATCTACCTTGGTGCAGGGCTACTTCCCTCCTCTCTGTAACCATCAGAATTCACTATGGCAGTGCCGTGCTTGGGGTGCTTGCAAAGTAGCCCTGCACTAAGTTGACTGAACAATCTGTAGCAGGATAACCGATACTCGATGGGGCTCCGGGCGAAGTGTCTTTAAGAGCTCGCTAAAATCTCAATCAGCTCTCAACTGGCGGTTCTAGAAGCAGGAGAGTTGATGTCACAGCTTGAAACTCATGGCTAGTTTGAGGGCCTTACACTGAGTGGATAGCTTACTGGTCCGGGCTGATTGGAATGCATTTTACTAGCTTAAGGACTGCTCTTATAGTGTTTGCTAGGCGCTTGCTCCTACGACAGATCTTGACAAGGGTGTTTCCGCCTAGCTCCTTTACAATCGAACTATTTCAAAGTGTTCATCTCACAGCGTCGTGCTGACAGCACGGAGAGTTCTGTCAGCTCGGCGCAGCGAGGTGCTGTGATTTTTTTGGAGGTTAGTCCTGTACTAATATGGAAGGAAGTCGTTATGACTCAAACGGGTACGAGAGATCCCAAGTTAGCAGGGACATCGTTCGGAATGCTCAAGGGATCCAAATGTGGGTTTTATAACGGAGATAAACGAGTGGCAGCAGTGCCACAGGTTGAACTCAAGTTCTGGATCCCATTCTTCGTTCACCTCCTGGGGAATAAATCGCCCTTGAAAGGGGGTGAGGCTGCAGAGTTAGGCAGATGCTTTGCAGTGCCTATTCATGCAGTGAACGAGAAAAACTCTTCGGAAGTGGAAGGTCTTCGTTACAGGATCGAGGAGGTGCGTAACGGGCGACGGGCGCTTGAGGTACAGCGAAGAAAGTTGATTCTTGATGGTAAAGGAATTGCCATTGGAAACATATCTTTTGGCGAGACGTCCGGAGGTCGATGGACAATTACGAGTGATGCGGGGGGCTGCTTTCGAGTAGCCCCTGAGATAATGCTCAATCTGGCCTCCATGGTCCTTCGGGATGAGTGGGTGAAGGAAAACTTCCCCGAGTATCACGTGGACTGGTTACCCTCTTTGCGACCTGATCTATGGGAGGGAGATCAGCCTAAGAGAGATCTCCGGGAGCTTCGGGAGTTCCCAGATGACATCTGGGAGCAACCGGCACGTCCTGAAGAGATACGTGCGAGCGTCGCAGGCGGAGAGAAATCAAAGCCATCAGCGCCCGTTAGTGTCTCACTCGATCAGCAGCCAAAGCCCAGCGAGGGTGGGGACTCGGAGCTACTGAGAGCGTTGCTCAACGTAGAAAAGTACCTGCCAAACCTCGGCAAGAAGCCGGGGCTCGGTGTCTTAGCAGAGCCTCTGGGGTCGCTTGTGGCTTCGGCAGTTCAAGCGCTCAAGACGTTGGGTATCCAACCCGCGCCGGATGGTGTACCAGCGGCCATGCTCGACCAACAAGCTGAGCTTCTCTTTAAAAAGCATGAGGCGCTTCTTCGGGAGCGCCTGCAGGCGGAGGTAGCGAAAGCGGAGGAGGCGAAACGGCTCGCCGATGCGAACATCGAAAGCTTCAAGGTACTCGCAGCTACTACAGCTAAGGAGGTAACCCAAGCCGAAGCGCAGCGGAGTGTTTACGAGCAGGAGAAACGGGAATGGGATCAGCTCGTCTTGGATCAAACAAACGATCTTTCTCGACGAGAAGATGAACTCAAGGAGGCTCAGAGGAAACTTGATGAAGATCGCGTTCTTCTCGATGCAGCGCGAACAGCGTCAGCTCGAGATCTTCTCAAGGCTATGAATAGGAAGAAGAGCGAGGAGTGAGAATCGGTTCTCCAAGCCGCAACTCACAGGCGAAGGTTTTTATGTCGTAACAGCATAATCCTGCGCCGCCCTAAAAGGCGTCAGTGCAGAAGAAGCTCTTTGAAATAGCACCACGGGTAGAGGGTGAATGCCATCATGCAATGGAGGCTTACGGGCCTGCATTGCATGGTGGTTGTTCGAGAAGGTTTTGTACTTCTCACCACCGATGCACGGTTTACGGACCGAGCTCCGGTTAAGAAAGAACGTATGTTAAAGATTTATGGAGGTCGTCCCTTTGGGCTCGACCATCAGGGGTTCTTGTCCGAGAACCTAAGAGGAGATCTCCTCATCCCCATAAGGGAAGCGGTGCAGAATGCGATCGAAGCGGGAACCAAAACGAGTCCCGCAAGGATCGAAATTTGGGTCGACGGCGATGGAGATGTGTACGTTGCAGACAACGCGAGCGGCATGGATGCTAAGGATCTGATCAAGTTCAACAAGGACTTGGGTTCAGGCTCCAAGAAGAAGGGTCGCGGGAAAAACTTCGGGATCGGCCTGAAGTTAGCCGCAATGATAACGAAGACCGGCCTTGAGATCTACTCAAGACCGCAAGGTAGCCGCGATCGATTCAGCAAGATCGCGCTCGGTCGGGTGGATGACCAGGGCAGGTTCGGCGTTCTGAACCAGAACGCCAAAGGCGACCAGGTAACAGCGGTGGCCGTGCCTGCATGGGCACACTACTCAACAGTTGTTAAACTCCAGGGGCTCGGTGTGGACTGGAAAGGGATCGTTCAGTACCTCAACAAAAGGTACTTGCGCCTCCCTGCTACCATCCTTGTCGCTGAGAACGGTGTGACTGGCAAGGAGGCTTGTTGGCGCACGGTTCGTGGTGCCATCGAGAGCTTGGTTGCAAGTTCGCAGTACTCGGGTAATAAGGAGTATGATACCTGCACGCTTTGGTGGGGTGTAAGGAAAGAAGTTCCCGACAGAGTGCTCCAGGAGGAGTTCCCGCATGCCCCGTTGGCCATCGCGCATGCTGGCGAGGCACACAGGTGGTACCTCCCCATGCACAGCAACAACCTCTCCCCATGGGGGGTGTATGCTGGGACCGCTGAGTTGACCTTGATCGTCGAGGCGCGGGGCACGGATGTGGCCCACACCTTTGATCGCTCGGGTATCACTCAGTGGGATGAGGATGCTGCAAAGGCGGAGGTATCGAGTGAGCTCCCGGATAGGCTAGCAGCCTGGATGAAGACCTACGAAGCTCAATACTTCGATAGACATCTTCCCTTGGAAGAGCAGTTCGTCAGGGAATTTCTCGAGAAATTCGGAGACGAGATAGCTGGCTTCAAAGGGTCGAAGCATCCAGGAGGTAAGCCCGGCAGTCGTAAAGGTGCCGATCCTTCAGATGATCCTGAAGGAAAACCTAAGCCGCCCGAGGACAATTCCGCCGATCCAACGAAGCCACCAACTCCACCTCGCAAAAGGAGTAGGGGGCTGCCTGGATACGCGTTCGTCGAAGGACGAGCGATCGGAGGAAAGAAGCTGCAGTACGATGCAGCGCAGCACCGAATCCTTGTTAACAAGGAGTGCGAGGATATCCGACGACTGCTGGAGGCAGCCAGGAGTGACAAGGAACGCATGAAGATTCGAGCTCAGGCTGCGTTTTCCCTTATAATCGCATGGGCCAGACACTGGAACACGTATGATGAGGTGCCGGCGCAAGAGGAGCTCGATGCTGCATTCAACGGAATGTTTGCGGCCAAGCTGTTCTGAGGTTTTTTCCCCCCGAAAACCACTCTAACCCCCAAAGGAGGATGGAGACCGTTGCAGGGTACGTTACACACAACCACCCTGCATCCTTATCTCCTCATGTACTTCCAATAGTCAGTGAGGGGATAAGGATGTAGTTGACCTCCTCGCCGCTGGCGGGGAGAGCAGTCACCCTCTTTTAAATCCTAATACGAGTAGATGTGCTTCTTGCCACACCCTGGACGGAGAGCCGTGCAGGGTGGTGGTAAGAGTTCGATTTTTTAAGGAGGTTTTGTATGAGATTCGAGGAAATAAATGCTGGAGCGGTTGTTGTCAGAACGAATTTCGATTTAGACGAGGTCGTTCAATTTTTCGTGGTCAGCTCTGAAGGGATGCATAAAGTCAAATACACTCAGATTAAAGACGATGTTGAGTTTGATGATTGGGCCCTCTTGCAGCTGGCGGTCAGATTGCTGAGTCATGACAAAACTGAGGAGTGCTGTCCTCACCTCTATGTTCAGCACCTAGCCTTCCCAAAAGGGAAAAGAGCTTGGGGAAGAGCTGCTCAGGAGTTGAGGAAGAAGATCTCGGTTCAATCTGGCAGGTACGGTGTTCCTTTAAGAAGCGATCGTGATCGATTGTTTCAAAAGAAGGCTGTTGTCCTGGGAGCAATGACTCTGTGGTATGCTGAAGGTGCTGTGCGACCATGGAGGCTCAGTGGGGGTAAGTGCTCCCTGCGGACCCTCTTGGAGTTTGCAGCTGTGGTAGTAAGCGACAGGTTCACTGAGCTCTTCGATAAGAGGGTATGGGTGCCATGGTTGGTGCTTACCCCTCCTAACAGATTCAGTGGTCCGAATTGTTTGGAGCGGGAATCGGTTCCTGCGATCGCTGGATGGACACCTCCTCGTGCAACGGCCGAGCGTGCTCCATCAAGTATCGGTGAGGCTATCTTTGCTACAAACTCTGAGGAGCGCGCCATTGTCGATGATGATGATGAGCTTCTTGAGGATGAAGGGGAGGGTGTGACTTCCGCGGGAGTAGATCCGTCGGATGAATCATCAGAACCCGGCGTAGCGGGATTAAACGTCGTATCGTTACTTTACCTAGGCGACCTGGAGAGAACGGAGCTTGGTATCGGACTGGTTAAGGAGGGTGAGATTTACAAGCTTGCCGTCATAACCGAGGAGTCCTTTCATGGCGCGACTACTCATTACGAGGGTAGTACGTGTAGAAAGGTATATTTTCCGACGTTTCACGATCTCGTTGATTTCCTAGTCACTGTCGTGCTTGGGCTGGAGTTCTCAGACTACCGTATTCCGGTCTTTCCGGAGGGGTGTCAGGGGTTTCATGATTGGTTGCCATCAATCAGCAGTAAGCCCAGCAGATCTCAGAAGGCCGCGCGTGAAAGCATCGCGCAAAGCCTAATAAGGGCTAAGGTTGATGTGCCTACGCGCAAGCAGGAGCGCTCTTCAAGCTGCCTCCCACGTGTGGGAACGATCTGCTTGAGGGAGGATCCTCTCTACGGATTCTTTTTCTCCTCAAGGGGAGGTGACGAGAATCCAAGCTGGACGAAAGATGAGGTGGTCAAAATGGCGCTCCTCGTGCTCTCAGATGGCGCGTGTAATTCTCGGGAGAATCACTACTGGCCGGTATTGCGGCAAGCGGTGGAGCTCTGGAGGGCGCGGTTTCCTGAGGCGGGTCTAGAGGAGGAACTTCGGATAGTCGACCAAGAGACGAGCTCTGGTAGACCCGAAATTCAACCTGAGGTGTCGACGGTGGTTGAAGAGGGTGCGCAGCCCTTAGCTTCAAACGAGGCTGCAGATCAACAGACGGCTGAGCCCGGGTCCTTCCCGCAGGTTGTGCCCACGTTAGTTGTGCAGGTAACGGCAGCAGAGGAGTCGAGCCAAGACCCCTGGGAACTCATTCGAGACCCGCAGGGGATAATCGACGAACATCTCAAGCTCGTACGATCCGACTTTGATGCATTACGCAACAAGCTCGGATCACAGTAATCTTCGACCGAGGATTATAGTTGGGGGTGGAGGGGAGTATCCTTTGCCAACGCTAAGGTTTTTATTCCCTTACCGCCTCCAATCTATGTAGGCCAAGAAGCACAGGACAGCATCAATCACACCTCTTTGATGAGAAGTGTGATGGGTGTTGGTTTATGAGTTTTTGTTTTTTTGAAGGAGGTCCGTCTTATGGCTCCACGAAAAAAGGAGCTAGCGCGCACTCCCGTCTCACGAGAGCAGGTACGAGCCAAGAGGGAGGCGGTAATTCAAACCGTCCTGACCCTTCTGAATCTCCCCGCTGTCGATACGTGGGTTGAGCGTGACCAGCAGATGGCTGGAACTCTGTCGTTGGCTAAAGATTACGTAAAGCGAGTCAGGCTCGGGTTCCGTAATTTTAGCCAGCAGAAGCTGGGAGAACTCCAAGAAGCCCTGTCGGCTCACTCGGAGTTTCTCAGTGTGGATGACCTTGGACAGAGTGTCTGGGGTCCGGTTTCTCACAGGAAAGGAAGATAACGATGGCAAAGTCGATAGCAGAGTTGAAGAGCTCGCGGGATGCCTTTTTGACCACACTTGCGAAGATGCATGGGTGGGATGGCGTTACCTGGAAGGTTGCAAGTCGCTTGCTTGCCCCGGTGGTGGGGCGAAGTGAGCATGGGCTTCGTGATCTCTTAAACGGGCGTAACCACCTCCATCCCGATAAGGTGCAAGCCCTCAGGGTATCTCTCGGGGAGCAGGCGGAATTTCTGGATCCATCATGCCTGCTGAATCCCGAGTACCAAGGGGTGCAGCCGCAGCCAACTCAGCCAGAGGGGAGGAAGGCGGCAAAGCCGATACGGCGCAGGGGTAGTCCTTCAATGAAGTCGGCACCTCCAAAGGTCGCTACTTCAACGAAGCCATGCCCCCGTGTGGGAAACAAGCTCCTGCTGTCGATTCGAGAGGTGGACGGTGAAAGGGCGATCGTTTTGCCGGCTCACGTCAACGTCACGATCTCAACGGTCGGAGACGCTCTGGTAGTCACACTACGAGCCGGTGCAACCTAGCCTAACTCCGCGAGGAGATCAGGCAAGGTATATCGCGTTGATTCTTTTCGGGGGGGAAGATCGGCGCTGCGTGTTTAATAAAGGTTTTTCAAACCAACACCCCCCAATAAGAGCTTGCAGAAGTAGTATTACACGTAATGAAGTAAGAAGATGAAACCAGTGGATAAATTAACGCATCCCCGAGCAGATGACCGTGCTTGGAAGACTGAAATCGTGTTGCCTGCCCGTGCGTATGATGACCCTAAGTTCAGAGCGGCTCTCAACGAGGGGCTCGTCGAAAAGCGTAGGGAGCTGATTCAGCACATAAAACAGGAGAGAACTCATACCGCGGCTGCCTTGCGATCCTGCCTCGAGAGGTTCAGTAGCTCCCTTGATTCATTAGAGAGTGCTCTCAGACAGCGAGAGGAGGAGGGGGATTCTCTATGCCAGCTGCAGCGGTCGATTATGAGGGGAACCTTCCTGTACACCAGTATGCAAGGTAATCCCGCGCGTGAGAACCCAGACCGTTTGCAGAGGGTTCAGGACGATGTGGCGAAGTTTTTCGAGAATCAGCCAGCGCAAGGTGCTCAAGAGGTACACAGCGCTCTGTATAGCGAACGCAGTATTCTTCCTGACCCGTTGCTCCGCCGAAAAACTAACAAGGAGATGGCGCCCAAGATTCAAAAGGTCGTGCAGAGCATGCGAAAGGATTACACCCTCATGGTTGCGCCTCAAAAACGGGCCTTAGAGGGCTTTGTGAACGCTACTAAAGCTATCGACAGGCTTTCGAGGTACGGACTGGCAGAGGGGGCGAAAATGCTCGAAGAGCAAGCCAAGAGGTGTATTCAGGAGATTACCAAGGGCCCGCAGGGCAGAGTAACTCGCGACGACTTTATTGAGCTTCAATTGGAGAGGATAGACGATGCCGCTGAGACTGAATGGGAGAGGATAACGGTATCGCTATATAGTTTGGTGGGTAGTGCTCGGAGCTTCCAGGGGCGTTGCAGTGAGGTTCTGCACGACATAGCAGAGAGAGCAGCAGCAGGCAGGATAGGCGAGCTCCAACGAGAGAGGCTGAAGCAGGGGGCGCTAGTTCTCCGTCAAGAGATTGACCAGCGATTATCCGGTGTGGCGGAACAGGTAGGGAAGCTCGCCGATGTTAAACTTCTCCTGGTTGCTATGGATTTTCACCTCCTGCAGGGAGACCTGCAAACCTTCGAGGGACTGGCTCAGCGCTTTGTTCAAAAACCCTTGGCGGAGCGGAAGAAGGCGTTGAAGGGGCTTGAGTCGATTCTGCGCGAGTACTCGTCGTGTGCTGAGGAGAGCCAGTTAACCGCTCGTGCGGCTCGATTAAGTGGTATTGTGAATCGCGCGGGGGTGGTGGGAGCAGAGCAGGCACTCAAGGAGGACCGTGAGGTATTTGCGCAAAAAACGGTAGAGCCGGTGATCGAGGAGAGCCCGGAGGTTCTTGCTGACATCTCGGTGATAAGACGATTCGTGGAGAATGAGGATCTGCAGCGGCGGATCAGGGATGAGCTTTGCAAATCGGAGTTTGGAGTCGAGCTTTTCGTGCAGGATGTCTGCGAGCTACTCTCGCAGGTGGTTGGTGAAGTGGTTGCAGGTGAGCTCATAAGGGATAACCCTGAGCTGCTCGTAGGCGCGTATGCTGGTCGCGAGGGCTTTGAAGAGTACCTGGAGGATCTGAGGTCGGTTGTTTCCGTTATCCAAGCTACTCTCAGAGAGGGCACATACTCACCACGATTTTTTAGCTCAAGGGAGGCCATTCAGGCTTTGATAGCAAGCGAGGGAGCTGAGCTTGTTAGTGCAGCGGTGCATCCTGAGGCGCGAGTTATTGAGCATCTCGTCCTTGCAGGGGTGTCATCTCCACGAGGAGCGTACGCCATCCTCAGATTTGGGTTCTATGACCCTGGAACGGGGTACGTCATTGGTCGCTGGAATAGCGAATCTGCGCGCTTTCAAGGAGTCTATGCAGGAATTTTGGGGCCGGTGCCAGCGAAGGATGTGATCCGAGCACAGGAGACAGAGCTTGAAAAACTAGGGGCGATAGCACTTGGCCCGAATCGTGAGGCTTCCCTCAAACAGGCAGGTAGCATGTCAGGGCATCTTGCAATGGCGATGCGGGCGATCCTCGCAGAGTCAAAGCCGGCTAGGCGTTTAGCGGTTCGAGTGGGAACGTAATCGTAGCTGCTGCAACTGTGGCGGGAGGGATACGAATAAGGAAATCAATTAATTTTCAAATTATAACAGCGCTCTATGCAGTTAGAGGTGGGGTTGATAGTCGGACGGCTTGATTTAGAAGAGTTAAACAAGGACGGAAGAGGTGGGTGCTGGCAGGTTAGCTGGTTTAGTCGTGAGCGGCCGGTCCATTCCTGCTAACAGCGGCACCTAGAGGCACTCGGAGGGTGTCGACTGCGCTTACAAAGGCTGCGGTGAGATACACAGCTCCTAGTCCGTCGCCAAGGCAGCGGGTTTTAGAAGTCATCAGGAGCCGGCTCAAACGAGTCGTAGCAGGGTAGTTCATCGATAGCCTCCAGAGTGTCGATGAACTTCGGGATCGGAGGTGGCGCCTGAAAATCTGGGATCCCTTGGGACTTCATGATATCCTTGTGTGCCCGCCGTCGCTTCGCTATGGCGAGGTCTTCGACATCTGCGATTTGCATCTGGGGAATTCTAGTGGGTTAATCTCGTATATGCGCTTTATGCAGGCGGCCCAAGTACTTTTGGTGAATTCTCTTCTGTAGTCGGTCTCGATTGTCTCTGCTTGATCAAGGGGAGCGAGCGTTGCGCGTTCGCCCCGACGCCTGCAGGAGTATCGTCCATAGTATCTACTCAGAGACTCATAGGGCTTCGGCACCTGTGCAGAGAGACGAGCTAGAAACTCGAGCGCATCGAACTCGTGAGCTACCCCTCTTTAGTGGTGTAGGTCACAATATCGTCCTGTATCGAGAGCTTCTCGAGAGATAGGTGGGCGCGCTCGATGTGCCTCGCCGTAGTCTTCACGTAGGCGGATGTAGCCTGCGACGAACTGCTTGCTGTCTTTGTCATGGAAGGGGTCTCCTCATACCCAACATCTACTTTCTCGCTACAGGTAGGTTTTGTCTCGCCTCCAAGGGTATTAAAATCGAACATATACTCATACCGAACTTCGCTCGGCATGAGAACCCCACAGGCAGGCTTGCATACTTTGAGTCTTCACGGAATCGAGTGGGTAGAAATGGGTGTGATAATGACGTGCTCGTTCACGTGAAAAGACGTGATTTATGGGCGAAAACACGGGATTACGTGATCTCTATGCTCGTTATCAACCACTCGAAAACGCGATCAACCAAAAATCAAAGCGTGACTCGCACTACACGACTTATCCACAGGAGGAGCTTCGCTTGAGCTCTCCCCTGACGGGCACCGCTTGAGCTCCCCCTATGGATAAGTCTGCTCCTGTACCTACCGACGTAACAGCACCGATGGCCAAGCCTGCGCCATACCTATAGTGATGGGTGGTGCGTTAAGTTATTAAACCTGTCGGCTTAAGGTGGTTAGCTGAGCAGATCTTCGAATAGTTGTCCCATTAATTTCGACCTTTTACGAACCTCGTTCTCCTCGGCTTTTCTCCGCAGCTGCTCGTCCATCGAAGCTTTAAAATCAGCCACAGCTTTGGCCATTTCCGGTTCTACCTGGGTGAGACCGGAATATGCATATCCGTACTGGATCTCAAGTAGGTGAAGCTCAATGGAGTCCTTCTCTTGATTCCATACGGGGCAGATATCTACTGCAAAATCCTTCATGCCCCTTTTCCCCTCTAATTTATCCGCCTTCAAGCTCTTCGCAAATTTGTTGCCAAGGTCCTCAGCTACAGAGATCAACTGGCTTAAGGTTTGGTCAATCTTCCCTAGTATTCGCTCCTCATGGTAGCGAGTACCCAGCTCCTGTCTATAAAGCCTTGCGATTGCATCCCTCGTTCTTCGGCCGTAACCCCCGATCGAGATGTTACCTGCTACATCATTAAGCGAGGCCTTAGCATAGTGTCCCGCCACCTTGAGGGTCTTATCACCCTGCAGAATAAGCCGAAATTCGATCTTTTCGTCTCCACTCTCGGTCTTTAGTCTGATCGCTGGTATTGCACGCTCAACAATCGGGGCTTTCATCTGGTTCATGAGAGATGCTAACAAATCTGCTAGACTCTCCGTGCATGTGAGCTGTTGTTCAGCAGCTTGAAGATGTATGGGGTGTTTATCTCCAGGATTCGTCAGAAGATCCGCAGCGCGTGCCAGCTTACCCAGGAAGTAGCCAACCTCTGCGCTGTCAGAAAGTATCCTTGGTTTACTAAACTCATCAGGCCGGACGTTAATTATTAGCTCTCCGCCTGAGGTGCGAGTCGATTTGACGTACAACTCAGAGTTGTCAGATATAATCGCCCTTGCCACAACCTTCACCTCTTCGGAGTCGCCGGCGTGCCTCACTTGTTGCTGAAGGTGCTGTATTTTGATGTCATTGTTTTTGCTGAGTAACGCCGTGAAATCGGCAAAGTGTATGTCAAACAATTCGGGTAGATTGTCTCTGCGGTCGATTTCTGACACACGTATTGCGGCTTGCATAGCTGAGGAATCGCTGTGAAGAAAAATACACTTCTCAGTCCTGATAACGGCAAACCCCTGAGTGGAATCCTCAAATAGTATCACGCGCTTTTCTTCAGGTGTACCTTCCTTTATCCAGTCGAGCGGAAATTCAGATAGATTAAGGTGACTGAATGTTACAACAGGTTGACGGGTAGTGAGCGCTCGTACATCGAGGTACTGAGGCTGATGTAGCTGATCGACCCCTAGTTGGTTCACCGTGTTTCGCTGCGCCACTTTATCACGACCAGCCCGCTGTGATTCTCCCAACAACTCTTGGCAGGTGCTTAAAAGCATTTCTCCGCTTGATGACCGGTCAATTTCAACCCCAGTCGGGGGTTTAATTCTTACGCAAAGAACCTTTACCTCGTCCAAAAATTGTTGTTCAAGGATCAACTCCGCGGAGATCTCTTGCTCTTCAGAAGTACCATCCGTACAGTTGCTCTCTATCGTAGCCGCATACTCCTCAAAGCCTATTTTTCGTAGAAGCTGTGGGCTTATCAAAGCTGGGAGATAGTCGTGCTTTTCAAGGGGGCCAGTCACCTCAATGCTACAGCCACGCAAGGTAGCCGATGTCGTGGTGGAGTAGTGACGCTGTGTGTCAAAAAGCCCGGGTGCTGGCGTGCCGTTGTCCGTAGTCGATAGGGGCTGTGCCGATACCCCCAGAAGCTGGCGAAATCGTGCTAGGCGATCCTCGGTAATAGCCCACGTATTTTTTTCGCGGTCTCGGAAGAGTGCTAGGGCAGGGAACTCCTCCAGTAAGCGCACCGCATCGTCAACTACGGCGCGGTGCTCACACTGGGGAAGCACTAAGTCGTTACCCGTCTGCTCCTTCGTATGAGGGGCCACCCCACTACGTACATCCTGGTGCGCTTCATCAAGCCCCATACTTTGTGACTCTTATAATAAGTTTAAAAGTCGACTCCGTAAGCGTTATGACGAAAAACTGGCAAGCGGTAGCCTGTTTGTCATTCGGAATGAGTAGAGCCAGCAGACGTCGTAACCTTTTTAGTATAAAGATCATCAATAAGTTTGTATTTCTGAGTAGTTGGGTATTTGCTCGAGTCAGAAAGTCCGCTTCCCTGGGCTGAGAGCGCCCTTACAGCCCCTCCTAATCGCAGAGGTGGGCTAAGAAGAGCCCCTGTCTAAACTATGCAGCGCTTACAAACGATATACAGTGGTGTGATAAACAACACGGAGTCAACGGCAGCGGAGACGCTGGGGATATCAAGGCTCAAGCACGAGAGCGAAGCGCTTTTGAAGATGATAGGACAGCTGACGTACCGGGCGGAGCTTCGAGAAAAAATTCAGCGCCGTGGAAGTCAGTAACAAGAGCCCCCTTGCCAGGGAGCTTAGAGTAAGCCGTTCCAGTCTCTACTACCGCCCAGAGAAGCCTGATAAGGATGAAGCTCTCCGGCGAGAGATAGAGCGGGTGATGCTCAAGAACCCTGGCTATGGGTCTCCACGGATTGCTCTTGCACTCAAAATCAATGAGAAGCGTGTAGCCCGCGTGATGCGGAAGTTCGGGCTACGACCAGCAAAACGTGCAAAAACGCCCGATAAGCCCGGCGATCGGGGACGGGAGAGCCTGGAGTATCCATGCATTCTCTCACTGCTGTCTCCAATAGCTCCAGACGTCGTATGGGCGAGCGATTGTACGTTCCATCTGCTACAAAGGAGCCTTTGTATATGTATGCACAGTTATAGACGTTTTCACCGGTGAGGTGCTCGGCTTCAGCATAAGTGGTTCAGGCTAGTAGCAGGGTTCATGGTAAGATGATAGTCGGTTCACAGATCTCAAGCAGATCCGAGGCTGTAGCGAGCGAAATCGTTCCGGCTCTAAGTTCCTGAATGCCATGATTACCACGAGCACGGTTGCGGACCCGCGATATTTACCGCCCGAAATTTGAAAAGCTTTAATTGCCACCATGGCACTGAAAATTCGAAGCGAGGATCGTTTGCGACGTCACTCGTGGTCACCATCTCTGATCGGTAGCGTACAGTCATACCTGCGCCGGAGATACCACGTGCTCGAACCTTCTGCATGACACGAGCAAACTCAATCCGTGGGATAAGTTGTCCTACGTAAGGCATACGGCGGTAAATACCCTGAATCCTTTGATCCACCGAAACTACCTCGATCAGATCATCCTGATAGCTGAAGACCTTAAATAGATTTCTCGGCAGCAGGAGGTGGTTTGTGTGCTCACCTTCAGTTCGCAGATTGCTGAACATAGAAAAAGTGCCGGCGGTCCTCAGCCCAAGGTAGTTCGAGGCTCCGAACAAAACTAGTATCACAAGAGATAGTCGCCAGATAAAACCTTTAGGAGCAGCAAGAGGCGACAGCGAAAGCGCTGGGAGAACAACTCTCACGAGGAAAAGAAGAGACACAAGGGAAAACACCACGCCTTCTAAGCTGCCATAGACGGCACGCTGGGGGTCCCATCGAAAAAAGCCGAGTGCGGCTGCGAGTATCACGAGGAGGAGTCCAAGCCGGCGAAAGTTGCTGATCGCGTTTGCGGACGAGAGCTTGCTTGGCTCCACATACGCCCACGTGAAAACTAATCCGAGGGCGGAGAAATCCACGAATCCGACCGGGGCTAATGTGCAGTGCACCACTACCTGGAGGATAATACCGATAGAACGCAGCTTGGGGATTGCTAGAGCAAGTGGAACGAAAACCTCCACTGAGAAAGCAACAAGGGGCATGAGCGCTTTAATCGAAGAAAGATACGATGAAAGAAACCAAGGAAAGAGCTCGTAGTAGTCTTTGAGCTTGTCGTTTGCGCAGCTTACCGAAGGATTAAAAAAATCAGAATTACACTTGTGGAAAGCTGCAAAGAAATAAACGACAAATGCCGCGAGGCGAAGGGTTTTAATCAGATCTTGATAACGCACCGAATCATCACGCCTTAGGTGAAGAATGGTGAAGGGCCAGAGGAGTGCTATCAAAAAAAGAGAGAGGTTCGAATGATTCGCGAGGTTCGGAAAACGATCAACATAAGAGAGTGCTAACGGAAGTATCCCCACCACAAAGAGCACTTTTCTTCGCTTCTCCGCAACTAGGAAAAGCGTTGCAAACAGGATGGAATAGAGCGCTCTTTCGGGAGAATCCCATGACTCCGTATGGTGCATCAGGATCGAGAGCAAAAAAAGACCGAGCAGGACGATAAAATAAGGATGCTCCATGCTTTCGGGACTTCTTAAATTACTGTGCCGGGGGTGGTTGACCGGTGTGTACTCGCAACTCTATCCGTAGACCAGGCAAGGTGTCTAGGTACCTCTGTCACAGGTGTATCTGTAGCATCACTCGAGCTGCGCAGAAAGATTGCTCGTGTGCCAAAAAATCACCGGCAAGCGCGGTTAGGCCACGCTGTCTATTACCCGATATTATTTCCAGTCTGTATTCTGTTGGCCTTGATGAACTGATTCACTCGCTCGATCTGATCTAAGGCAAAACTCTCCTCGATATGAGTGAAATGCTCGTACCAATCACTCATCAATTCAGCTCGATCAAAAAGGTCACGACCGGAATACTTTGTAGAGAGCGCTTGGTGTACCTCAGGAGCAATATGTACGTTGAGAAACTTCAGCACGGAATCTATTTCTTGTGAATCTTTGTAGAACTTGGGCCGATAGTAGTCAACCAACATATCCCAGATTGGGCTATTTGGGAGTGGATACAACCTCGATACCTCTATCGAAGAGAACTGCACCATTTTGACGATATCGAATATGTGATTGACAGTCTTCTGCACTGTCGCAACGGTTTCGCCTGCAGCTCCCAACATAAACGACCCATGTACCGAGATGCCCGCATCGCCGAGAAGTTTAAGTGCTTGGAGATTGGTCTCATCACTCGTTTTATTTTTACGTTGTGCCTCTAAGATCTTGCTGTCACCCGAATCCAGTCCGATATTGATGCGTTTTACGCCTAGCTGTCGGAATCTAGTAACGTTATCTCGTTTAAGGAGTCCCAGAGCACGAGCGTAAATCATGAACTCGATCTGCCCATCGTCTATCTTCTGCCTCATTCGGTCAGGCATAGTCTCAAGTAGTGCAGTGCTATATTTTGGGCTGGCGGTAAAGCTATCATAGACCTCGAAAAATAGGTTGATGCCGTACTTCTCGTGGTAACTGTCAACCGTCGCCCAGAAAGCTTTTGGATCCCCTGTGTTAATTCGCAGATCCGCGATGCTGCAATATGAACACCTCAGAGTATTCTCACACCCGCGAGCATTGTTTATCGTCACAAGGTTCACCTTCTTTCCATGAAGATGACCGTGGGTTTCGAAGTATTTCTCCGAATAGCGCGGAAGGTCCGCCTCGATCAGGCTGAGGTCGGGGACGGTATTAGTCTTATCGAGGTCGTATTTTTTGAGGGGATTAATGATAATCTCGTCGTTCTTTCGGTAAGCGAGAGAGCAGACATCGTCTAAGCGCCTCCTTCCCATACTGGCTTCCATGAGTTCAACGAGAGGGGTCTCCGCTACATCGTTCACAATGACGTAATCGACCGAGCTTTGATTGCGGAGGATCTCACGCGGAAAAAACATCGCATGGTCGTTGCCTAATACAACACTTGACTGAAGCTCCTTACCTGTTTTTGCAAGTTTAAGCCCTTCGCCATATGTTGGAGTAAGCACAGAGATCCCGAGCATGTTCGGTTGATAGTTTTTGATCCTCTCATGAATTCGGGTTATCTCAGTGATACCCCCATCGACTACCTGAACATCGACATCCTCTCTGAAATGAGCCTTAAGACGGGTCGCAAGTTGAACGATCCCGATATGAGGAAAGAGGGAGTAGTTAGCGTTCTCGAGTTGATTGTCCGTTTCGTTGGGGCTATTCACCAGCATCACTTTTTGTTTACCGAGGTCTTTTCTGACGGTAGCTGGCAGAGAGACTTCCCAGGCCTGCTCTCTATCTTGATTCCGTAAGGATGTAATCTGCAAATCCTCGAAGTTATGTGTGTCGTCTTGGCTTTTGATGCAGTCGTCGTTATCTGCGGTACGAATGGTCATACATGGTCCCTACTGAAAGAATGTTCTTGTCGCGGTCGGACTTCTTGGTGAGAGAGATTACCGAAGAGAGGGTGAATTCAGTCCGGATGTGAAAGCTGTATTCAATTCAGAAGAGAACGAGAGAATCGTGGGAGGCAGAACACAGGCCTTCCGAGTAGGAGGAGTCTTTCCTTCTTCCGTTTCTACCCAGCTAATTTTGAAAAGGGGGTGTCTTCGCGCCATCGGAGCGAAAGAGACGACAAAAGTTCTGCTCGACCTGAGCGCTCAGCTCTGTGAGCGGTATCGCTAAGAGCTCCGCGAGCTTGTGATACACCACTATCAGGTTCGCTGGGTGGTTGAGGCGACGAACGTTGTCCTTTCTTAGTGTATATCGCTCTAGCTCCTCGGGTAGACACTGTTCCGGGGCATCGGTCTCAATGAGAAGACGATCTCGTGGCACTGTGCGGAATACAGCAAGTTTTTCTGCCTTCGATGTGGCAAGGAGCGATCCCGGGCAGGAGAAGTATGCCCCAAGCTTCGTAAGCTGTGTAATGAGTTCTCTTGAACCGGTGTAGGAGTGGACCAGGAATCCGCACCTTGGTAGATCGTGGGTTGAGAGAAGCTCAATGAGGCGTCTCCACGCCTTGACGCAATGAATTGAAACTGGGAGGTTCCGCTTTGCCGCGATCTCGAGCTGTGCCAGGAAAAACTGTTCCTGAATTACGAGTGAAGGCCCGGTGACTGCCCCATCAAGACCAATTTCGCCGATCGCTGCTGGGGTCTGGTCAAGATACCCTTTGAGCGTATCGCACCACTGTGCACTCGCTCGCTCCAGATACCATGGATGGTAACCGAACGAAGGGACTATCCATGGGCGCGAATGAGCCAATGCAAGCACAGCATCCCAATCCGCCTCGCACGTTCCGTTGACGACGCTTCCTACGATGTCGCTCTGCTCACACTGGTCGAGTACAGACAAAAGATGAGGTCGCAGAGAGTTTTGCTGGATGTGATTATGGGCGTCATACATCCGCATAGATCTTCTAGGCCGCTCGTTGATGCGGTCCTTCAGGTTGTACGTCCTTGCCCGACGCCCGGTGAAGTATGAAGGATATGATGCTCGAAACAGCTCTTCGACGGGTGATTGTGAGGAGGCCGTCAAGTGTAAGGGCCGTCGCAAAGGTGGAACCTATGGCGAGGATCTCCTGTCGAGATCGACCGCTATAGAGATCACACAACAGCGAGCCGATGCCCTGTACTACCTCTGATTCCGAGGCGCAGCTAAAGTGATACAGGTTATCGGTAGATTCACCCTGCAACCACAAACCGGAGAGACACCCGGGGATTCGAGCCTCCGCGGTGCGCATCGCTACCGGAATCTCAGGGTGAAGGGCTGGTCGCTCCATAAGCCACGTGAGCTTGTCCTCGGCGGTGTCGAGGGCACAATACTCCTCGACGAGATCTGCATGGTGTGGTTGTTGGAGAAACGGCTCGATCGTCTTCATAGCTGTTAGTGGACAAAGTCGCGAAACTCGTGGCCTGGATTCTTCTCGCGGAGATAGTTTTTCTCCCATTCAGCTTTGAGTAGGACTACCGCCCGATTACGGGCATCAAGGGCAACCATGGCACCCATCGGGAGCGTTAGTTCCGCGACATCCCCAATTACATATACACTAAATTTATAGGGTAAGAAATCAACGGCACTTGTGACGTTGTATTCGTCCTTGAGTCTGTATTGCAGCACTTCGAATTGGAGCTTTCCGACAGCTGCTACCAAGGGAAGATCCTTCGGATTTCGATAGGAGCGCAGGATCTGTACTGCACCCTCGGAGGCGAGCTGCAGGATACCTTTGTCGAACTGCTTGTGCCGCAGTACGTCCGTCGGTCTTATCTGAGCCACGATCTCAGGGGGGAACTGGGGCATCGGTTTAAAGTCGAAGCCGCCCTGCACGGAGACCGTATCCCCGATCGCGAATGCCCCCGGATTAATCACGCCGATAATGTCACCTGGATAGGCCACATCAACGGTGTTGCGGTCCTGGGCCACCATACTATATGAGCGCGATAAACGGATCTCCTTGCCGGAACGGTGATGTCGCACGACCATATCGCGCTCGAAGCAACCGGAACACACTCGCAGGTATGCCATGCTGTCGCGGTGACGCGGATTCATATTCGCTTGAATCTTGAACACGTACGCTGAGAATGGTGTTTCGACCGGATCTATCGTTACCGTCTCGCCAGCACCATCGGTAGCCTCATAGCCGTGTGGCGCGGGCGCTAGCTCCGTGAACCGATCAAAGAAGGGCTCAACGCCGAAGTTGGTGAGTGCCGAACCGAAGAATACCGGAGTCAACTCACCTGCTAGGTAGCGCTCGACTGAGAAGGGGTTGCCCGCTGTGGCGAGCAGATCGAGCTCGTCAGCGAGGCTCTCAGCCTCGCTCGCTTCGAGCTCTCCTGTAGCGATAGCCTCTTTAAGGCTCATTGAACGGAAGCTTGCTCTACCGGCTCCCCCGATCTCAGAGCGGGTAAACAGGAGAATCTCGCGCGTATGCGGGGAGACCACGCCTTTGAAGGAGGGGCCGCTACCGATCGGCCAGCTCATCGGAGATGCTACGATTCCCAAGACAGCTTCGACTTCTTGCAGCAGTTCTAGGGGGTCCTTACTGGGGAGGTCCATCTTATTGATGAAGGTGAGGATCGGTGTCTTTTGCATCCGACACACTGCGAACAGCTTACGCGTTTGCGCCTCGACACCCTTAGCAGCATCGAGCACCATCACTGCGCTATCCGCTGCGGTCAGGGTACGATAGGTATCTTCGCTGAAGTCCTGATGGCCCGGAGTGTCGAGCACATTAATAATCGCGTCCTTGTAGGGGAACTGCATGGCAGAGGCTGAAATGGAGATGCCCCGTTCCTGTTCGAGGGCCATCCAGTCTGAGCTTGTTGCTCTTCCGCCTTTGCGAGCTCGCACCATGCCGGCCACAGCTATCATACCGGAGTACAGGAGCAGTTTCTCTGTCAGGGTAGTTTTGCCGGCATCGGGATGGCTGATAATTGCGAAGGTCCGCCGCTTGGCGGTTTGAAGCGCTACCTCTTTTGTCGATTGGGATTCCGTCATACAGCCTTACTCATCCTAAATATTAGCAATTTGAGCGAGTAGGGTGCGAACCACACCCGCTACGAGCTCTACACCGAGCGGCAAGCGCGATTGTGGACGGCTACGGCTTTTTTGGCAACTATATGGGCGGCCCGGAAGCTCTGTGGTATACTCAGGACGGTCATAGAGAGCGGAGCTAGGTGGCAAAAAAGAGATGGAGATACCCTATACCGAGCTATCGTCCGATATCTTGCGAGGTGTCATAGAGGAGTTCGTCCTGCGTGAAGGGACCGAGTACGGCGATCGCGAGGTGACCCTTGATCTCAAGGTCTCTCAGGTGCTCAAGCAGCTTGAGAGGGGGGATGTAGTGATCGTCTTTGATCAAGAGAGCGAGAGCTGCGACATAGTCGTCAAGGGAGGTGCCAAGCATCGCGCGGTCATAGCAGGCAGTTCGAGCTGAGAGGACCTGTGGGGGTCTCGTAGGGTGAAACCAACAACGAACACCGAAGTCCGTCGATTAGATTTAGCGCAGCTCAGCTCGATGAGTGATGAGGAGCTGCTAGCTGCCAGGATGTGCGATCTGCCGTTGCAGATTGAGGGATCGATCCTTCAAGGACGAATTGAGCTCGTGCTAGCTGAACTACGAGCACGTAACATCTCCTTCACCCCACACTTCTGGCTCTCGGATGAATGGTTTTGCCCCGATGGGATCCCAGGGATCGCTATACCGTTTTACCTAGCACACCCACGACTTGAACGCCTCGAGAAATCGCAACTTCTTGAGGTCGAAGGCGGCGATGAGGCCTGGTGTCTCAAGATAGTAAGACATGAAGTAGGGCATGCTATTGAGAATGCCTATCGATTGCGTCGCAAGCGGCTCAGACGGCAGGTGTTCGGAAGCACGAGCGAGCCGTACCCGGAGTATTACACGCCGCGCCCCTATAGTAAGAGCTTCGTTTTGCACCTTGATCTCTGGTACGCCCAGAGCCATCCAGATGAGGACTTTGCTGAGAGCTTTGCAGTCTGGTTGACCCCTGATTTTCCCTGGCGTGAGCGTTACTTCGACTGGCCGGCACTCAAGAAGATTGAGTGTGTGGAAACTCTGATGAATCAGATTGCAGGCAAAGAGCCCCCGGTGACTAACACAAAACAGGTTGATCCACTTTCTTCACTCACGAAGACTTTGGCTGAGCATTACGAGGAGAGAAAGCGAAAGTACGGCAAGGAACATCCGAGCTTTTATGATCGCGATCTGCGACGGCTCTTCTCCGATCGACCCGAGCACGCCAAAAATCTACTGGCATCAACCTTCATACGCCGAAAAAGGAGAGCAATACGGGGTTTGGTAGCTAACTGGACCGGTACCTACCAGTACATGATTGATCAAGTGCTCGACTCGATCACGCTACGCTGCGGGCAGCTCGGACTACGCTTAAGGCTTACAGAGGAAGACACCTTGACCCAATTCGCTGTGCTGCTTACCGTACAAACTATGAACTACCTTCACAGCGGGCGTCATAGGATTGCTCTATGAAGAAGCTCAAGGTGTTGTGTCTTACCCACGAGACCCTCATACCCCCGGCGAATCTTCCAGCGGGGGGCTCGTTTCACAACGAGCCCTGGCGAACCGAGCAGTACGTCGTGTCGACCTTGCGACGGATGGGACACGAGGCGCGGCTGATTGGGGTTCGCAACGAACTCTCTGTTATTCGACAAGCGATCGATGAGTTTCATCCGGAGATCGTTTTCAATCTGCTTGAGGAGTTTCATGACCAGGTTCTCTACGACCAAAACGTAGTAAGCTATCTCGAACTGGTACCTATTCCTTACACTGGCTGTAACCCCCGTGGTATGATCCTATCACGCGACAAGGCGCTTGCCCGGAAAGTTCTGAGTTACCACCGTATACCGGGGCCTGATTTTATTGTTTTTAGACGGGGTAGGAAGGTACGCAGGCCTCGTTGCCTGGGATTTCCCCTGATCGTTAAATCACAGATCGAAGAGGCGTCGCTGGGGATATCACAAGCCTCAATCGTCGAAGACGATCAGGCACTTATCGAGCGAGTGACCTTTATGCACGAGCGCTGTAGAACCGATGTGATCGTGGAAGAGTATATCGAGGGTCGCGAGCTCTATGTTGGGGTGCTCGGGGATGAGCGACTCTCTGTTCTCCCGATCTGGGAGTTAAGCTTCTCGAATATGCCCGATGGGCAGGCTCGTATTGCGACACGCAAGGTCAAGTGGGATCCGAGATATCAGGCTAAGCACGGGATCGTAAGCGGTCCGGCCAAGGATATCACCCCTGATATACAACAACGAATCACAACGCTCTGTAAGCGTACCTACCGGGCTCTCGGCTTAAGCGGATATGCACGGCTTGATCTACGCTTAAAGGAGACTGGCGAGCCCTTTATAATCGAAGCAAATCCGAATCCAGAGATCGCCTACGGAGAGGATTTCGCGGCTGCTGCTGAGCATGCAGGCATTAGCTACGAGGAGCTGTTGCAGCGGATCGTGTCTATAGGGGTACATCGCTAGGGAAGCGAGGCAAAGCCCCTCCCTGCTGCGCAAGTAGTTGGTGGGTTGCTCTTCAATATGATGGCCCTGAGGTGGACCCCTTTCCCTGTACTAAATTCCCCTGTGGATAAGTAAGGAAGTAGTCGTCTTAGGGGGGGGTGCGGGGGGAGAATCCACAGGTGTGGATAACTCCGCTCTGTTATGCTGCGATGAATACCTCTGCTGGGGTCATGCGGTCAAGGCTAGAGTGGGGCCTGTCGTGATTATAAAACCTGAAATATTCCTTGAGCCCGCTCTGAGCGTCTCGTCCAGAGGAATAATCCTTGAGATAAACCTCTTCATACTTTACTGAGCGGCATAGACGCTAGTCTAATTCTACAATGAGCGCCTCAACTTGGCTCGTAGCAGTAGCGAGAGCGGGACAAGCCGAGAAGAGCACATTGCGCAGCAATCGAGAGATGTCGATGATCAGGCTCGATCGCCGCGCGTTTCTCGTTAGTTCCCAAGACCAGATTTTTTTTAAGAAAGTCGTTCTCGACCTTTAGACGCCCAATCTGTTCATACAGAGCCTCGACGGCTTCAGATTGCTCTTCAGCGCCCCGCTTCCGGCCGTCCGTAAACAGCTCGTGCGCACGCTCTACGAGCTCCTTACGCCACTTGCCAACCTGGATAGGGTGCACACGGTGCCTCCTTGCTATCTCTCCCAGTGTCTCGTTGTTGGCGGTTGCCTCAAGCGCTATCCGCGCCTTTACCTTGCTTCCATGCTGCTTTCTTATTGGTGACATTGCTCCATCCTTGCATTGTCACACCCCCAAAAGCTTACTTATCTACCTGTCCAGTTTTCGGGGTCCACCTCACCCCTCGTTATCACCCACTCGAAAATGCGATCAGCCCAAAATGAATGCGGCTCGGTTAATTTCCCCTTCTTGTTTGCATGATCCTCCCAGGAGTTGAGCCACTCTACCCCCTCGATTCACGAAGAGCGATTGTTGTTACGCGCTTAAGTCAGTGGTGGTGTAGTATTCGTTAGAAGGACTATTAGGCACATACGCCTCACCTCTCAGTGATCGACGTCATTCAATGACTCATCAACGGGGGGTATGGTCCCTATCTCTTGAGCCACAAGCGTGGATAATCTGAGTAGACGAGAAGAGGTTGATATGACGCAGGTAACGACATTACGCGATGCTTTGGTAGAAGAGCTCAAAGATCTCTACAGCGCAGAGAATCAGGTTCTTCAGGCGCTACCGAAGATGGAGAAGCAAGTAAGTAATGCAGGGCTCAAGAAAGCCTTTCGTGTCCACATCGACGAAACGAAACAACAGGTCGATCGTCTCAATCAGATCGCACATGCGCTTGATACAAAATTAACTGGAAAGGTGTGTGTCGCCATGAAGGGATTAATCGAAGAGGCGGATCACACTCTCCAGCGCGACGGCCGCAGCGAGGAGCTTCTGGATGCAATACTGGTAGGGTGTGCTCAGCGCATTCAACACTACGAGATAGCGACCTACGGAGCAGCGCGCGCGATCTCGGACGCCCTCGGGGAGGAGGAGATCGCTGATCTGCTCGACCGCACCCTCGCGGAGGAAACTGCTACTGATGAACGCCTCAGCGCGATCATCGAAGAGGAGATCCTGCCTGACTTGGCGCGTATGGAGCTCAAGGAGAAAGAAGAGGATTAGGAAAACCGGGTAAAACTTCGTGTTGTAGCACCCAGGGTCCAGAAAGCGAGGGGTGAAGCTGATTTTTGTTGCAAAGATGAGGGAATCGAGCTTTTTGATCCGAATTTCTTCCAGAGTCCCCAAGAGAGGGGCTGGGTAGATACACCACCCCTGTGCTGCGGCAAGAACTCTTCTTTTGAGATAGATGCTCGCCACCATGCAGAGCGTCTTCAGGTGCAGCAAATTCTTGAAATACCTCGATAGCGAACCTTGGTGTAGCGGAAGACATTCTTGATTACGTGACAGGGGTGCTCTCCGATCGCCCTACGGCTGAGTATACGATTACATTCCCGCTCGGTCGCCTCTTGCAGGCTTTTTCTTCGGAGTCAGGAGACGAACCCCTTTCTCTTCAAGCTCTTCTCCATCAACAATTCTTACATGGCACTTCATGCAAAAATAGGCTCATCGGGTTTTCGAGTGGGTAAAAATCAAGGAATTAGAGCTCCGGGAGCATACACGTAAGGACTTTAAGTCTGAGATATTCCTGGTCTCTTAATCCGTAAGCTCTACGCTGGAGGAC
>Ga0169931_10001662_pt1 | contig 36601 bp, 33 predicted proteins | sample Kivu_15m_20L_FD_129675 | JGI IMG/M metagenome (GOLD analysis project Ga0169931, IMG submission 129675) | Freshwater microbial communities from Lake Kivu, Western Province, Rwanda to study Microbial Dark Matter (Phase II) - Kivu_15m_20L... | ecosystem: Environmental > Aquatic > Freshwater > Lake...
CGCGGGTCCGCGACCCGATTCAACATCTCGACCAGAGATACGGACATGGCTTCACCCCGTGAGTGCAGGCCATCTACCTAACCCACCAACTCCCGCCAACCTCAACTCAGAAATAGCCCTGCCCTCTCGCGCCGTTTTGCGCACTTTGCGCTAGGCGCGGCGTCGCGGCGTCGCTATACGCCCGCGTTCAGCACCGGGGAACGCGCGGAGGTTGCGCTCGTGGCGGACGAGAGCGAACTGGTCGTCGAAACGCAGCACCTCACGAAGATCTACCAGAACCGGCAGATCGCGCTGAACGACGTTTCGCTCACCATCGAACCGGGCTGCGTCATGGGGTTGCTCGGCCCGAACGGGGCCGGAAAGACCACGTTCCTGCGCCTCGTGCTCGGTTTGCACCGGCCGACCGCGGGTTGGGCGAAGGTGTTCCAACACACCATGACGCCGAACGCGGCCGACCTGCGCCGCCGCATCGGCTACATTCCCACGAACCCGCAGTTTCCGAAGGGCATGACGCCCATCACCTACTTGGACTACATCGCGCGCCTGTTCGGGCTGCCGGCCGACGTGCGCAAGCCGCGGCTCGCTACGCTCATTCGCGCGGTCGATCTGCTGCCGCACTCCGGCGACTCGATCGCGCACTTCACGCCGGGCATGACGGCGCGCCTCGCGGTCGCGGCCAGCCTCATCAACGAACCGGACCTGCTCATCTGGGACGAACCGACGCACGGCCTCGACATCGAAGCCCGGCGCTCGATGCTCGAACTCATCAAGCGGCTCGCGGCCGAAAAGACGCTCATCATCAGCAGTCACAACCTCTCGGACGTGGACGAGGTGTGCAACCACGCCTGCGTGCTGAACAAGGGGCAGATGATCTTCCACGGGTCGCTGCAAGACCTAAAGGGCCGCATTCGGAAGAACCACTACGAACTCGATTTGGACGGCGAGCAGAAGGGCATCACGAAGGCCGTGACCGCGATTCGCGCGCTGAAGGACGTGACGCAGGCCGTGCTGCGGCACCGGCGGCTCGACGTGAAACTCGGCGACGAGACCCCGAACGCCGTGGTGCTCGCGCAACTCTTCCAAACGCTCGCGGACCACAAGGTGTCGCTCATCACGGTGCGCAGCGTCGGCATGCAAACCGAACAGGCGTACTTGGACTTGGTGGAAAAAGAAGACGGCCGCGGGTTCGCGCGCTTGTACAGCACCGCGGAAGCGGCGTGAGCAATTCAAAAAGGAAAAATGACAAGGAAAAAAAGGAAGAGCGGAGCAGGAGACGACGAGCGAAGCGTTGGCGTCTTTCGCCTTTCCATTTTTCCCTTTTCCTTTTGCACTTTTCATTCGAGGAACCATGGAAGCCACTCCCCCGGTCGTCACGGTTCGCTTCAACCGGTTCCTGCCGTATTGGGCCGTGTTCCAAACGGACCTGCGCCAGACGCTGCGCAGTTGGGTGTACCGGCTTTGGGTGCTGATGACCGTGGTCGCGGTCGCGGGGCTGCTGCTGTACCGCGTCGGGCTACACAAAGAGGCGGGATTGTTCCAAAGCGCCGCGGCCCACAGCGGCGACGTGTTCCGCATGATGGTTGTCGGTAGCCTCGCGCTCGTGGTGGTGCTCGCGGTGTCGGCCATCAGCGGCGAGCGCGGAACGCTCGCGGATTCGGTGCTGAGTCGCGGCATCAGCCGGCACCAATACTTCTTGGCGAAGTGGCACTCGCGGTTGGTCGTTGTGACGCTCACGTTCGCGGTACTCGCCTTCGGTGTGCTGCTCGCCAGCTACTTCCTCTTCAAAGACGACGGGCAGTCCGACCTGTCGCTCGCGGGCGGGGCGGTCGCGGTGCTCGCGGTGGGCGCGGTGTTCGCGGCCATTGTGTCGTGGGGCGTCACGATTGGCGCGCTGACGAACACGACGGTTCTGGGCATCACGGTGTTCTGGCTCATGCTGTACGGCAGCGGGTTCCTGCTGTCGCTCTTGCCAGAGCCGTGGCCGTCGCCGGAGCGCCAACTGGCGCGACTCAAGTTCGTGCTCCAAGGTCATTACGACCCGGCTGCGCTGACACAGGTGCTGACCGCGAGCGTGGTGCTGTGTGTCGGGGCGTCGGCCGTTGGGTTGGTCGGGTTCGGGAAACGGGACGTGTGACGCGGTACCTCGCGGATTGCGAGCGACTCTCATTCCGATTTCACCGCTCTACGACCCGGCGCACCGCGCGCCGGGCCTCATAATTTCACTTCTCCGACATATCAACATCTCTCGCACCGCAAACGATTTACGGCGAAGCGACTGCGGGGGAACGATCGGCTCTCATCAACCCGGCGCGTGCGTCGGCGCTTTCTCACTCCCGGTTCACCACCTCTTCACCGGTGCGGTGTTAAAGATGGAAAGCGAGCGGCGTTTAAGTCTCGAGACGCCCTCGCAGTGGGAACCGCGATGACACCGGACACCTTCAACCAGTTCTTCGTGTTCGCCGGTGCCGGGTTGGCGCTCTGCGCCGCCGGTGCGGTGAACCTCGTTTTCCAGAAGTGGGGCAAACTGCGGGCGGTGCTTTCCCTCGGCGCGTGTGCGGCGGTGGCGGGCGGTCTCGCGGTGCTCGTGGGGAACGCGGCGGCGCTGAAGGCCGGCGGGCTCGCGCTCGTGGGGCTGGCGGTCTTCGCGCTCGCGGGGGCCGACTGGCTCGCGCGGCGCGCGAGCGCCGTCGGCACGGCACTCCGCAAGCCGGGAGCGCGCTGGGGGCTTGCCACGCTGAGCGGCCTGTTCCTCGCGCTCGGGGCCGGGGTCACGTTCGACCGCGCCGACAAAGCCGCCATGGACGAAGCCGCGCGCGAGATGGAGGCGCTAATCGGTAAGCCGCAGTCGCACCCGGTCGCGGGCGTGCGGCTCGCAACCGACCTCGGTTCTCCCGTCACGGCCCGCGAACCGGACGAAGTGCGCCCCGCCGCCGCGCTCACCGAACCCGAAGCCCGACTGTTGGCGGGCGGCAAGCACGACGACAACGTCATCCGCATCGGCCCCGCGGACGACCGGAGCAACTGCCACGGCTGGGTGTTCACCGGCGGCCACTACATCCTGTCGCCGGACGACGTGGAGCTCATTCTCAAGGAAAACGGCTATGAACAGGTGCAAACCCCGCGCACCGGCGACGTGGTCGTGTACCGCAACGCCAGCGGCGTGTCGCACACCGCCATCGTGCGGTACACCGCTCCCGGCCAACCGGTGCTGGTTGCCGGCAAGTGGGGCGTGTTGGGCGTGTTCCTGCACCCGGTGGACAAGAGCTGCTACGGGACCGAGTTCGCGTACTACCGTACCGCCCGCGGCGGGCACGTCGTCATCGGCGCGACCGACCCCGCGAGCGGCCCGCCCGCCGTCGCGACCGAGTAACGCACCCCGCGCGCACCGCGCACACCGGCACGTTTCGCGCGGGCCACTTCACTTGCGGAGCAATCTCAGTGGCCCGCGGCCAAAACGCCGCGGGCCGCTTCGTTTCCTACAACAACACCCATTCCGCACTCTCTTCGCAAGGGCTGCCGATGTCCGCCGTTACCGTTCCTTCCGACCCGTGGTTCCAGTCCCTGTTCGCCGACCGCATCGGCGGCGCGAGCTACGGCAAGGGCACCGAAATCTACAAGTTCGAGAAGATCAAGCGGGCCAAGCGCAAGGCGCTCGCCGACCACCCCGAACGCAAGTTGCTCGACTTCGGCATCGGCGAAAACGACGACATGGCCGACGTCACCGTGCGCGACGCGCTCGCCCGCGAAGCGAACAAGGTCGAGAACCGCGGCTACGCGGACAACGGCATCGCGAACTACAAGGAAGCCGCCGCGGAGTTCATGCAACGGCAGTTCGGCGTGAAACTGGACCCGGTGACAGAGGTGTGTCACTGCATCGGCAGCAAGCCGGCCTACGCGATGCTCCCGGCGTGCTTCATCAACCCCGGCGACGTGACGCTGATGACCGTTCCCGGCTACCCGGTGGCCGGGACGTGGACGCGGTACCTCGGCGGCGAAGTGGTGAAGTTGCCGCTGCTCGAAAAGAACGGCTTCTTCCCGGACCTCGACGGCATCTCGGCCGACGTGCGCAAGCGCGCGAAGCTGCTGGTGATTAACTACCCGAACAGCCCGACCGGGGCGGTCGCCACGAAGGACTTCTACAAGCGCGTCATCGAGTTCGCGCACGCGAACCAAATCGTGATCGTACAAGACGCCGCCCACATCCTGCTGAGCTACAAGGGCGACCCGCTGAGCTTCCTTCAGGTGGACGGCGCGAAAGAGGTGGGCGTGGAGGTTCACAGCATGTCGAAGGGGTTCGACATGATCGGCTGGCGGTTGGGGTTCGTGTGCGGGCACCCGAAGATCGTGCAGGCGTATGCGGACGTGAAGGACAACAGCGACAGCGGGCAGTTCATGGCGGTGCAGCACGCGGCGGCGCAGGCGCTGCGCACGCCGGAAATCCCGGTGCGCATCCGCGCGAAGTACAAGCGCCGGCTCGAAAAGCTGGTCGCGGCGCTGAAGCAGGTGGGTTTCAAGTGCGAGATGCCGGGCGGCACCTACTTCCTGTACGCGAACGCTCCGAAAGCGGCCGGCGACCGCACGTTCGCGAACGCGGAAGAAGCGTCGCAGTACCTGATTCACGATCAGAGCGTGTGCTGTGTGCCGTGGGACGACGCGGGCGCGTACCTGCGCTTCTCGGTGACCTACACGGCAAAGGACGAAGCCGAAGAAGACGCGCTGATGGCCGAAACCGTGGCGCGTCTGAAGGGCATGAACCTGAAGTTCTGAGCGCATACGGGCGCGACGCGGTTGGCTTGTCCGCGAAGGGCGCACAGGGCTTCCGCCCTGTGCTACGCAAGCCGGCCCGTGCCGGGCGGAATGCCAACGGGCGATCCCTGTCTGAGCACCCGCGGAGCGGGTCGCCGTACATAGCACAGGGCGGAAGCCCTGTGCGCCCTACACGAACTCGATGACGAAACAGTGCAACAGTGATGGCCACCCAACTCTATCCCGCGGTCGCGGACGTGCTGTTCCGCGAATGGGACCCCATCGGCGTGAACGACAACGAACAGTGCCGCGACGAGTACGACAACTATGTGCCGGGCATCGTCGCGCTGCTTCTTGAAGGTGCCGGCGAGTACAAGTTGGCGTCGCGGTTGAGCGAGTTCGCGCGCGTCAGCATGGGCCTTTCGCACACCGACGACGAACTGCACCGCCGCATCGCGCGCCGCTTGATCGCGCTCGTTGCCGAACAGTGAACCGGAGTCTCCACCATGTCTCGCTTCGCTTCCGTCGCTGTTCTTGCGGTCGCGTGTGGTCTTTCGGCGCGGGCCGATGAGCCGGCCAAAGCGTTCGCCAAAACGGTGAAGATCGAGTTCCCCAAAGACGGGTACACGTTCACCGTCGCCGAGGCCGCGAAGGGCGTGAAGTTCGAGTACAAGATCGTCATTTCCGAAGAACGGGCCGGGGTGGTGGCGCTTCCCTTCGGGCCGAGCTTCGTGGAACCGGCCGGAGCGAGCGGGTTGCATCCGCGCGAGGCCATTTCCGGCAACAACCAGCGCTACTGCATCGAAGACAGCGGGCGGGCTTTTCCGCCGAAGGGCAAGGCCGCGACGCTCAAGAAGGGCGAGTACAAGCACGCGTTCGAGTGGGACGGCCGCAACTGGTCCGGGCCATCGGACTTCGGAGCGAAGAAGGGCAAAGCGTTCCCGGCCGGCACTTACGACGTAACCGTGATGATTCACGGCGAACTCGAAACCGCAAAGAGTCGCGTACCGTACACTCTCACCGAGAAGACGAAACTCGTGCTGAAGTAGGGGCGCTCACGGCAGGCGCAGCACCACATACGCGGCGTCGCGGTAGGCTTCCGTCGCGCCCGATAGCGCCGGTGCTTTCGCCACCGGCGCGACGACGTGCGTGACGCCCTCGCGCTTCAGCGCGTCCACCGACCACGCGCCGCCGTAAGTTTCCACCGCGAACCGCATCCGCCGCTGCCACTCCATCACTTCCGCGGCGGCGTACGGCACCGACTTGAAATCGACGTACAGCCGCGCGCCGCCCGCGAGCCGGAACCGCTGCAAATCCACGGGAATCTGGTTCGTCTCCGGGTTCGCGCGCGGCGGCGGTGCGAACGTGTTCGACACCGCGCCGCGGCCCGAACTCACCTTCGGGAACGCGGTCGGGATCAGGAACACGTCGGCCGGTCCCGCGTGCTCGCGCGCCCACACATAGAGCGCGTTTTCTTCTTTCACGGTGCCGTAACCGAGTCCGAATGCGGTCACGGACGCGCCACCAGCGACGAGCGCGCCGAGCGCGGCACCGGCGAGCGTCGCGCCGCGCGCACCGGGCGGCTTCAGGGTGAGCACCTTCGCGCACACCGCGACGGTGGCGACCGGCACGAGCAGCACCGACGCGCGCCACGGGAACGCGAGCGCGAACCCGGGGTGGTCCGCTTCGCGCCCCGCGACCGCGAGCGTGAGCAGTGTTCCGCCGAGTGCCGCCACGAAGAGGGCGCGGCCCAATGCCGTTCCGCGAAGCAGAAGCAAACCGAGCGCGACCCACGCGAGTTGCACTCCTGCAACCGCGTCGAACCAGCGCGCAACGACGCAGTGGTGCGGGATGCGCGTGAGCGCCAGTACCCGCTGCGCTTCGGCGCTTTCGGCCGCGAACGGGCTGAAGTGCCACAGCGAGTACGCGACCGGCGGCACGACCAGAACCAGCGCGAGCGCGCCACAGGCGAGCGCGCTGCGCCAGCTTCCTTCGCGCGCGAGTGCGTACATCGTGCCCGCGACGACGAGTGCCGCGGGCAGCAAATAAGTGGCGTGAAACCAGCAGGTGAGCGCCGCGAGCGCGCACGCGGTTCGCGCGCGCCCGTGCGCGAGCGCGGCACAGGCGGCCAAAAGCAGGACGCCAAACGCAGACGGTTGGATGCCGGGGCCGATCAGGTATTGCGCCGCGACTCCGGCTTGCAGGTACCACGGGTAATCGACGCCGGCGATCCGCACCGACGCCCACCGCAAGATGCCCGCGTGCGCCGCGGTGAACAGCGCCGCGAACGCGAGCCGCGCGGCGCGCGTGTCCGGCACGCCCGGCACCGCGCGCGCCAAACTGCGCGCCGCGAGGAAGTACCCCATCAGCAGCGCGAAGTGCGCGACTTGCAGCGCGAACGGGTGCAGCGCGAACGCCCCGGCCGCGAGCACGCTGAACAGCGGCGTCGGGTCGGTGGTGGTGGCGAGCCAATCCGCTGCGAGGTGTCCGCGGTGCGCGAGGGCCGCCCCGTGCAGCAGGTACTGGTTCTGGTTCGAGTAGTAGAGGGGCGATTGCGTGTGCGCGACCGCGAACGCGACCGCGAGCAGCACGGCTTCGAGCGAAAGCACCGGTCGCGCCATGCCGTCAGTGTACGGGCTACTTCGGCGGGGTCGCGGCGGCGCGGAACTTGTCGAGGGTTGCGGCGAACTGCTTCGCGTCTTCTTTCTGTTCGGCGCTCGCGGTTTCGGGCGGGCGGAACGCGGCGAACGCGCGGAACCGGGCGATGTCGGCGGGGTGCCGGTCGCGGAACCGCCGGTCGGCAGCGCGGTCGAGGGCGGCGAGGGCGGCGCGCCGACGGTCGGTCGCCCCGACCGCGAGCGCTTCCGTTTCGGCCATCATCGCGAGCGCCGCAGCATGGAAGTACAGGTGCGCCGGATCGACGTTCGTTCCCGCTCGTTCGGCACAGAGGTCGGCGAACAAGAGGTCGGCCATTTTGGCCTCTTCGCGAGCGGCGCGGGCGTCGCCGCGGGCCGCGTGCGCGGTCGCGCGGAGGGCGTGTGCGGTCGCAAGCACGGCCCGCGCGCGGCGACTGTGCCCGCCGGCTTCGGTCGAGGCGTCGAGCGGCAGGTCTTCCAATTTGTTAAGCGGCGGCAACCCGACGAGCGGGTCGCCGGTGCCGATAAGCAGTCGCAACTCGACCGTCCCGTTCATGCGCGCCCAGAGGTCAAACTTGAAGTCGAGGTTGGCCGTGTCCGCCTGTACTAAGTCGCCGTGTTCCTTGAGCGACAGTTCAGCAAAATAGAGGGCCGTGCCGAGCGCACCGGAGCGGCCGTGCATGCCGGCGAAGTTGCCCCAACTGCGACCCAACTGCTGGCGCGCGTCGCCCGCGTCGGGCGTCCGTGCGTCTTTGGGGAACACGCGGGCCACCTTCTCGCGTACCCGGTGCGACTCCCAGTAGTCGCGGTCGGCCTCGGCGGCGCGGCCGGTTTCGGCGCGCACGTCGCCGCGGTACCCGTACCCGCGGCCGAGGTCGCGCAGGGCCAGCAGTTCGCGCTCGCGCTCCGCCGGTGGCAGGGCGGCGAGTGCCTCCACGGACCGCTCGAGCGCGGTGCGCGCCAGTTCGCGGCGCAAGTCGATCGAGCGGCTGTACTGTTCGTCCGCCCGGGCGAAGTCGCGCGCGCGGTTGTACAACTCGCCGCTCAGGTGCAGCACCTCCGCGCAGTTGACCACGGCCGACGCCCGGTGCGCGGGGTCGGTCTCCTCCGCGCGAAGGCGCTCCCAGAGCGCGCGAGCCTCCTCGATCTCCTTTCGCGCCGCGACGTCGTCGGTGCCCAGTTCGTACTCGGCACGCGCCGCCTTGAGGACGGCTTCGGCCCCGGCGCGGCGGACGCGTAGGTCGTCGGACCCGGCGCACTTCGTGGCGGCCTCGTCGTAGGCCCGTTTCGCCTGCGCCTTGTCCCCGGTCCGACGGAACAGGTCGCCAACTTTCACCAACCCCTCGGCCAGTTTTGCCCGGTCGAACCCGGTGTCTTTTTGCGCGAGTAGGCCTTTGTAGTACGCGCCGAGGGCCTCGTGCAACTTGCCCAAGTTCGGTGTGCGACTCAGTTCGCCGTCGAGCACGAGGTCGCGCACCTTGTCGAGCGCCGCGAGCGACTCGTCGGCCTGTTTGCGCAACTTTTCGGCGGCGCGGTCCCGTTCCGTGGCGCGCTCGGCCTCGGCCCGCTTGTTCGCCTCGTCAATTTGCGCCTGAAGGGCCTCGCGCTCCTCGCGGTCGCGGTCGCGGGCGGCGCGGCGCTCCTCGATCACCCACACGCCGGCTAAGAGCGCCAGCAGCAGCACACTTGCGGCGACGGCCGCGGCCTCCCACGGGCGGCGCGCGATCTGCCGCCACGCCTTCTCCCACCGCGGCGCGGCGCGGGCCACGATCGGTTCGCCCTTCAGCCAGCGGCGCAGGTCGTCGGCCAGTTCGCCCGCGGTGTGGTACCGGCGGCCCGGGGCCTTCTCCAAGCACTTCAAGCAGATCACGCTCAGGTCGCGCGGGAGCCGCGGCACGAGGCGACTCGGCGGGGCCGGTTCGTCGCGCCGCACCTGTTCCAGCGTTTCCATCACGGTCACGCCGCGGAACGGCGGGCGGCCCGTGAGCATCTCGTACAGAATCGCGCCGAGGGCGTAGATGTCTACCGCGGGGCCGAACTCGTGCGTGCGGCCGTCGGCCTGCTCCGGGGCCATGTACTGCGGCGTGCCCAGCAGCGCGCCCGTGCGCGTGAGGCCCGACACCGATTCCATCTGCTTCGCGAGGCCGAAATCGGTGAGTTTCAGCGTGCCGTCGCGGGTGCGCAGCACGTTCGCGGGCTTCAGGTCGCGGTGAAGGACGCCGTGCTCGTGCGCGAACTGCACCGCGCGCGCGATCGTTTCGAGCATCTCCGCGGCGCGGTACGGGTTCTGCGGCGTGTTGTTCAGTTCGCGGTCGAGGCTGCCGCCGTCGGCGAACTCCATCACGAGGTACGGTCGGCCGTCCGGCGGGATCTGCACGTCGATGACGCGCACGATGTTCGCGTGTTCGAGCTTGGCCGTGGTGAGCGCTTCGGAGCGGAACCGCTCGCGGCCGGACGGGTCGTTGAGCGTCAGCACCTTCACCGCGACGAACTGCCCGAGCGTGCGGTGCCGCGCCTTGTACACGCGGCCCATGCCGCCCTCGCCCAGTTCGCCCACCACTTCGTACTCGCCGAAGCACTGCGCGCCGGTACTCGACACGGGCGTTATGTCGGCGCGCACCGTGTGCGGCGCACCGGGCTCCGGCGGCGAACCCGCCGCGAGCGTTTCGTTCGACTGTTCGGGCGGCAGCTCGGAATGAATGCTCATGGCAGTACGGCAGCTCGGAGCGGAGCGAACCCTCTCACTGTATCACGGTACGACTGTCGCGAAGCGGACAAAAACCCGAAGCGCGAGGTCCGCACAGAGTTGCGCACGCGCATTTCGTGGCTCGCGCACCGGAACCGCAACTGTCGCGGCCGTCGCTGCGTAGTAGTATGAGGTCGTACGGTCCGAACTCACGGACCGACCGCCGGTTGAGGTGCTGTAATGCTCCAGTTCGCGTGGCGCTTGGCGGCGGTTCTGCTTCCCGCGCTGGTCCTCACCGGGTGCGGGGACAACAAGGGCACGAAGCCCAAAGTGAACTACAAGTACGACTACGGGAGCGCCAGCGAACCGGTCGATTTCGCCGCGCTCGTCAAAGACTTCCTCGACGACCCGCCCGCGGCGAAAACGCGAAAGGTGCCCGCCGAAAAGGCGGGCCTCACGTTCCTCGGTATGGACGGCAAAGCGGTCGAACTGGCCAGTTTCAAAGGCAAGTCGAACGTCGTGCTCGTCGTGACGAAGGGGCTGCCGCAGTCGCCCGGCGGGGTGTTCTGCCCGGGGTGCCTCGCGCAGACCAACGCGCTCGCGGCCAACATCGCCGAATTCAAGAAGCGCGACGCCGAAGTGCTGATCGTGTTCCCCGGGCCGTCGGCGAAGGCGGGCGAGTTCCTCACCACCGCGAAAGTCCCGAGTGCCGGCGCGCCGGCGCTGTCGCTCGTGCTGGACGCAGACATGCGGGCGGTCGCGGCGCTGAACATTGAGGGGGACCGCGCCAAACCTTCGACGTACATCCTCAACCGCGCGGGCGAAGTCGTGTACGCGTACGTCGGCGAACACGTGACCGACCGCCCGTCGGTGAAGGCGCTTCTGAGCCAACTCGACAAGTTGAACGCGCCGAAGTGACGCGCCGCGGATTCGCAACGCACCGCCCGCCGCTCCAAAGGGGTCGCGCATGTCCCAATCGTGGTACGTCGAATGCGACGGCCGGGTGGAAGGCCCGTTCACCTCGCGCGAACTGCGCGAGCGGGCCGCGGCCGGGAGCCTACGGTCCACGGACAAAGTCAGCCCGGACGGCCAGAAGTGGGCGCTCGCCAGCAAGCTTAAAGGGCTGACGTTCGCGGACCCGATCGTGCCCCGCGACGGAACCACGTTGGTAACCGGGCAAGCGCACTCGGGGAGCGCGCCGACCGCGGACGAGCAGATCCCGGGCTACGAGGTACTCGGCGTTCTGGGCAAGGGCGCGTGCGGCGTCGTGTTCCGGGCGAAGCAACTGAAACTCGACCGCGTCGTCGCGCTGAAAATGGTCCTCTCCGACCGCGCGCCGACCGAGTCGATGCTGGCCCGGTTCGACAAAGAGGCCGTTTCGCTCGCGAAGTTGAAGCACCCCAACATCGTCAGCGTTTACGACTGCGGGCACCACAACGGGCAAGCGTACTTCGCGATGGAGTTGCTCGAGGGCGAAGACCTCGGCGCGCGCATCGACCGCGCGGGGCCGCTCGACGAGTTCACCGCGTGGCACATCGCCCGGCAGACCGCGTCGGCCCTCGCGCACGCCGCGGACCTCGGCGTGTACCACCGCGACATCAAACCCGCCAACCTGTTCCTCACAACGCCCCCGACCGGCTACCCGCTGCCGCCCGGCGTTCCGCTCGTGAAGGTCACGGACTTCGGCCTCGCGATCACGCGCCAGACCGGCGACGAACGGACCGACCAACGGCTCACCGCGGCCGGCGTCGTGCTCGGCACGCCCGCGTACATGCCGCCGGAGCAGTTCGCCGGCTCGAACATCGACCACCGGGCCGACATCTACGCGCTCGGGGCCAGCGTGTTCCACATGCTCTCCGGCGACCTGCCGTTCAAGGGCGGGAGCATTTGGGAAGTGATGCTCAAGAAGTCGGAACCCGTGCCGCGGCTCGTCCCGCCGGTGTCCGCCGAATCGGCCAACCTCGTCGCGCGGCTCATGGCCCGCGACCCCGGCGACCGCGTCGCCACGTACCACGAACTCGTCGAGCGGATCGGCGCCCTCTCCTTCATGCGAGACGCGAGCAGTGCGCCGCCGCCTCGCGCGCCGCGCGCCGCGCAGGAGACGGAACAGCCGGCCCCGCGCAAGCGAACCCGAACGAAAGTGTACGCGCTCGCGCTGGTGGGGGTTGTGGCCGCGGCCGGTGCCGCCGCGCTCGCGCTGAGCGGATCGGGCCGACCGCAGCCCGGCGCGGCGCTCGCGTTCGTCACCGGCGACCGCGTGGAACTGTTCGACCGGCGCAACGTGATCGCGTGGCAGGGGCAGGGGTGGAGCATCGCTCCGGACGGCGAGGGAACGTCGATCCTCACGGGCGACGGGAAGGTGCGCCGCTCGTTCGACCCGCCGGCCAACTTCCGCGTCGTACTGGGCCTCGACCCGTTCGACGCGACGAACGTCGAAGTCGTGGTCGCCACCGCGGACGGCTCGACCAAACAGTGGTCCGTGAACGTCGACCGCGCGGCGGGCGCGTCGTTCGGCGTGCGCGAGAGCGAAGCCGCCCCCTTTCGGCCGCTCGGCCCGGCGATTCCGGTGCCGCCGAAGGACACGGACAAACTGCAGTACGGCGAGGTGCGGTTCGAGCGCGCCGGCGGGCGCGTCCGCGCGTTCTACCTCGGCCGACCGCTCGGCGAAATCGAGGACCGCGAGTTGGCGCGAACCGCCGCCGTCACAATCGTCGCGAACGGGACCGTGCGCATCGACACCGCGGCGGTCGAAGAGTTGATCGCGAAGCCGTGACGCGCGCCCCACGCGCCGCGCGGTGTAGAATGAGCGCACGGGGCGCGCTCGCGCCCGTTCGCGTTCCCTCTCGCGCGAGGTGCGAGTTATGGATTTCCCGCTCCCGCCGGTCGGCGAAGGGCTCATCGAGGTCGAACTGGTGCAGTGGCTCGTGCGCCCCGGCGACGCGGTCGCGCGCGGGCAGAGCCTCGCGGAAGTGATGTCCGACAAGGCGAACATGGAAGTGCCGTCGCCGTTCGCGGGCACCGTTACCGCGCTCGGCGCGCAACCGGGCACGAAGGTGAAAGTGGGCGAGCGGTTCCTCAGCTACGAACCGGTCGCCGGCAGTTCGCGCGAAGACAGCGCTGCGTCGCCTCTGAAGCAAACGGTTGCCTCCGCAGCAGTGCCGGCCGCCGCGAGTAACACGAGCGCCGCGACGGTGGCACTCGCGCCGCCGAAGCACACGAACGGTCACGGCCCGTTGCCCCCGGCGGCACCTTCGGTACGGCAACTCGCGCGCAAACTCGGCGTCGATCTCGCGCACGTGCGCGGCACCGGCCCGCACGGGCGCATCTTAATCGACGACATCGCGCCGCACATCGCCGCCAAGCGCGCCGACGCCAAACCCGCGCCGAGCGCGCACGCCACGGACACGTCGAAACTCGATTTCGGCGTCGCCGGCACGCGCATGAAACTCATCGGCACGCGCCGCAAGATCGCCGAACACCTCGTCGCCTCGAAGCGCGCGATCCCGCACTACTCGTACGTGGACGAGTGCAACATTTCGGACCTCGTGAAGCTGCGCGGCACGCTCCGCGACCCGCTCGCGCAGGCCGGCGTGAAGCTCACGTACCTCGCGTTCTTCGTGAAGGCCGTCGCGCGGGCGCTGAAGGAAGTGCCGGTGTGCAACAGCACCTACGACGAACCGGCGGGCGAGATCGTGCTGCACGACAAGTACAACATCGGCGTCGCGGTCGCCGCGCCGAACGGCCTCATCGTGCCGGTGGTGCGCGACGCGAACAAGAAGGACGTGGTGACGATCGCCGCGGACATCGACCGCATCAGCAACGACGCGAAGGCCGGCAAGAGCAAACTCGACGACCTGCGCGGCGGCACGTTCACCGTCACGTCGGTCGGCGGGATCGGCGGCCTCATTTCGACGCCAATCATCAACCACCCGGAAGTCGGGATCATGGGCGTGGGCAAGGTGGTGAAGCGCCCGGTGTACGACGAGCACGGCGACCTGAAGCCCGCGGACATCGTGTTCCTGTCGTTCTCGTTCGACCACCGCGTGGTGGACGGGGCCATCTGCGCCGCGTTCGGCAACGCGGTCATTCGCTTCTTGCAGGCGCCCGCGCTCTTGCTGCTGCCGGAGAAGTCGGGCACCTGAGTGGCGCGTGTTCTAGACTTGAGCATGAGTGCCGTTCCGTTGCCCGCCGCGCTACCTCACGCTCAACCCGCCCGCTCTCGGGTGGTGCCGTTCACGTGCGTCGCGCTGTTCGCGGTGGCGGTGCCGGTGTTCGGGCCGCAGTTCGTTTCGATGTTCCGCCCGCCGGGCTACACCGACTTCGCTCAAGAGTGGCTCTCGGCCCGGAACTACTGGGCCGGCGACCCCGTGTACCTGCCGCAGCGCGAGGGCCTGTTGCGGCGCACCGGGGAAGACCTGCCGGTGGTCGAAGTCTGGATGCCGTGGAACGCCCACCCGCCGGTCGCGGTGCTGCTCGCGCTGCCGTTCGGCCTCACGTCGGACTACTTCGCCGCGCACCTCGCGTGGAACCTGCTCACGTTTCCCCTGATGCCGCTGGCGCTCGCGCTGGTCGCGCGCGAGCTGAACCTGCGCGTGCCGTGGTGGGGCGCGCTCGCGTGCGCCGCGCTCGTGGTGGCGTGGAACGCGGTGCAGTACCAACTGCACCAAGGACAACTGAACTGCCTAATCCTGTTCGTGCTGGTGCTCGCGTGGGTTGCCGACCGGCGCGGGTTCGCGCTCGGCGCGGGCGCGCTCGCGGGCCTCGCGGCGGCGCTCAAGTTGTTCCCGGCGCTTTTGCTGGTGTACTTCGTCGCGGGGCGCAAGTGGCGCTCCGCGGGCGCGCTGGTGCTCGTCGCGGGCGCGCTGAACCTCGTCGCGCTCGCGGCGTTCGGGTTCGCCGCATTTGAAACGTATCTGCGCGACGTGGTGCCGAGTTTGGACGTGTTCCGGCGCGCGTGGCGGAACCTGTCGCTCACCGGGTACTTCACGCGGTCGGGCGAAGCGCTCGGCGCACCGCAACTCGGGAAGCGGATCGCGCTCGGCGCGCGGGCGCTCGTGGTGCTCGCGGTGTGGGTCGCCGCGCGGCGCGCGCGTTGCGCCCGCGAGCGGGACCGGGCGTTCGCGCTGGCTGTCGTGGCGATGGTGCTGGCGTCGCCGATCGCGTGGGCGCACTACTTCGTGCTCCTGAGTTTCCCGCTCGTGGTGGCGTGGGCGGGCGCGCCGCGCGGGGCGGCGCTCGGCGCGCCCGCGCTCGCGTCTGTCGCACTGTGGTTCGGCGAAGGGTTCGTGCCGCGCCTGTTGGTCGCGCCGGGCGAAGAGGTGCCGACCACCGACGTGCAACCGGTGCCCACGCCACTAATAGCCGCGTTCGGGTTGGGGCCGTTCACGTTCGCGCTGGTGGCGCTGTTCGCGGTGCTGTTCGCGCGCCCCGCGCGTGAGGGCCGCGCGTGACCAACGGCCCGGCACTATTGGCGGCGCTGCTGTTGGGCGCGTTCGCGCTGGCGCAGGCGCGGAACCCGGCGCGGTTCCCGGACTTCTTCATCTACCGGCTCGGGTCGGAACTCGCGGCGCGCGGCGAAAACCCGTACGACCTCGCCAAAGTGCGCGCGCGCGTGGCCGAACAGTTCCCGGACCCGGCCCCGACGCCGGCGAGCTTCGTCAACAACTGCGGGTACTTCCTCCCGCCGCAAGCGCTCGTGCTGTTCGCGCCGTTCGCGATGCTGCCGCTCGGCGCGGCGAAAGTGGCGTGGGCGCTCGTCTGCGCCGCGTCCGGGTTCGCGGTCGCTCGCGTGCCGCTGGTGAAGTTCGGTGGCGGGCCTCCACTCACCGGGCCGCCGCTCGTCGCGCAACTGCTCCCGCTGTTGCTGCTCTTGAATTTCCTGACGATCGGCGTGGTGCTGGTCGGGCAAACGGCGCTCGCGTGTGCCGGCGCGGCGGTCGCGGGCGTGTGGTGCTTCAAGCGCGGCGGTGCGTGGAACGTGCTCGCGTGCGCGCTGTGGGCGGTGCCGTTCGTGAAGCCGCACGTCGCGCTGCCGCTGGTGCCGCTCGCGTGGTTCCTGTTCGGGTGGGCGCGCGCCGCGGGTGTTGTTGGGTGGGTCGTCGCGCTGAACCTGCTCGGCGCGACGCTCGCGGGCGGTTCGCCACTGTTCGTGCGCGAGTACCTCGATTATTTGAGCGAAGCGCACCGCGCGGTGATGTTCAACCGCGCGGAGCTGAACCCCGAAATGACGAGTTGGAACCGGTTGCTCTTCGCGCTCACCGGCGCGCTGATCGAACAAACGGCACTCGTCGCGGCGCTGAGTTTCGGTGCGTGGTTCGCGCTGCTCGCGGCGCGATGCGCCGCGGCGCGCGTGCGCCCTTCGGGCGAGTGGGCGCTGGCCGCATCCGCCACGGGCGCGGTGGTGTGCCCGCAGGTGCTCGGGTACGAAGCGCTGGCGCTGGTGCTGGTGGTGCCGTGGGCGCGCGAACTGTTCGCGCACGGGCACCGGCGCTGGGGCGCGCTCGTGGTGGGCGCGCTCACGGTGCAGGCGCTGTCGTTCCAGATGCTAGAACCGCTCGGAGTCACGCTGCACCGGCCGCTGGGGGCGGCGGCGGTTGCACTCGCGGTACTGTGCGGGCCGCTGTGTGCGACGCGCACTACTTGAACGCCTTCACCGCGTTGTCGGTAGCGAGGAACACGACCTTCGGTTCGTGCTTCCGCGCTTCGGCGTCTTCCATCTCGGCGTAGGTCGCAATGATGACCGTATCGCCGGTGTGAATCAGGTGCGCGCCGGCCCCGTTCACGCAGATCACGCCGCTGCCGCGCGGCCCGGCGAGCGCGTAGGTGATGAGCCGCGCGCCGTTGGTCACGTCCCACACGTGAACCTGCTCGTGCGGCAGAATGTCGGCCGCGTCCAGCAGGTCGGTGTCGATGGTCACGCTGCCCTCGTACTCCACGTTCGTTTCCGTGACCGTCGCGCGGTGCAGCTTCGACTTCATCATGATGCGCTTCAACTGAGTCCCCTCTCACACCCGAAAGACCCACCCCTAACCCCTCCCTGAAGGGAGGGGAACAAAGCACGCGCGTTTCTTTTCTCCCCTCCCTTCAGGGAGGGGCCGGGGGTGGGTCCGCGGGCTTCCGCTGCCATTCTACGCGGCGCGGCTAAGATGCGTGCGTTCGGATCACCCCAAGTAAGGAGCCTCTCCATGCGCACGGCGGTTCGGTTGTGTGTGGTCGCGGTCGCGGTGTGCGCCGCGGCGGTTCGTGCGGACGACAAGCCGGCGAAGGTGCCCGAAGGTTTTTCGGCACTGTTCGACGGCAAGACGCTCAGTGGTTGGAAGCACACCGGCAAGGCCGACGTGTGGACCGCCGAGGGCGGGAACATCGTGTGCAAGGGCGGTGGCGGCGGCTACCTGCTCACGGAAAAGGAGTACGGCGACTTCGAGTTCCGCTGCGAGTACAAGTGGGAGAAGAAGGGCGGCAACAGCGGTGTGGCACTGCGCACGCCGGAGAAGGGCGACCCCGCGTACGCGGGCATGGAGATTCAGCTCATCGACGACGAGGGCTGGCCGGGCAAGCTCGCGGACTACCAGCACACCGGCTCCATCTACGACGTGCAACCGGCGAAGGAAGCGAAGAACAAGGCCATCGGCGAGTGGAACGAAGTGGTGATCGTGTGCAAGGGCCGCAAGGTGACGGTGACGCAGAACGGCAAGGAACTGGTGAGCGCGAACTTGGACGACTACAAGGCGAAGGAGAAGAACCACCCCGGCCTCGCGCGCGAGAAGGGGCACATCGGGTTCCAGAGTTACAACGTGCGCGTCGAGTTCCGCAACGTCGTCATCAAAGAGCTGAAGTGAGGTTGTAACGGTCGCGCGTTCTGGGCAATCGGTTCGCGCGCCACATTTCGCGTTCGACACCACAAGCGGGTCGCGGTTCCCGGTTATCCTTTCGCAACAACCGGGAGCCGCACATGTTCCTTTCGCTCGCGCTGGCGCTATCCGCGCCGGCTGACCCCGCGCCCCACGTCGCCGCCGCGCCGCGCTACTACATGGTTCTGTTCGGCGGGCAGTCGGTGCCGTTCGTGCCGCGCACCGCGCACACGTTCGGCACCTTCGTGAAGGCCACACCGGACGCGACCGGCGCGCTGAGTCTCGAACAGGTCACCATTAGCTGGCTGCCCGAAAGCGGGCCGGTGCAGCCGCTCCGCATTCGCTCCGTGCCGGGCCACAACTACACGCTCGAAGAAACCTTCGCCATCGCCGCGAAGAACAACGCCCGCATGTCGATGTGGGGGCCGTTCGAGATCGACGCGGGCCGCTACAACGCCGCCGCGCAAGCCGCCACACTCGAAAGCGGCGCGGTGCGGTTCCGCTCGCTGGATTCGCTCGGGCGCAACCGCCGCGTGCAGCACTGCGTTCACGCGCTCACGTTCGCGGACCCGAAACTGCAATCACTCCGCCAACCGGTGCTGAAGGTAGGCGAACCCGGCACCGCGAAACTCGCCATCAAGTACGCGGAGAGCGGCGCGTTCGCGAGCACCGAAACGCACGAGTGGCTAGTGGACGCGCTGGGCCTCGACAAGCAACCGGTGGTCGTGCGCCGCACACTCGGCGAACAAGTCCCGCGACAGTGGAAGTAGCGAGCGGCGCGACGTAAGTCCGCCGGTGCTTCACAGCACATACAACCGGCGGACTTACGTCGCGCCGCTCGCCAAGACGAGATTCCCGAAGAACTGGTCGGTGCAGCGGTCCCACGTGTAGCTCGCGCCCTCTGCGGCGCACGCTTGCGGGTTTCCGTGCGCGAGCGCGCGCTCTGCCGCGCGGCCGAGGTCGGTGTCGAGCGCGCCGAGTTCGTCGCGCGTCACGATGTCCATCGGCCCGGTGACGGGGTACGCGGCCACCGGTAGCCCGCTCGCGAGCGCTTCGATCACCACGATGCCGAACGTGTCCGTGCGGCTCGGGAACACGAACAGGTCGCTCGCCGCGTACACCTCACCGAGCGGTGCGCCCTTCCGGTAGCCGAGGAACTTCGCGTCCGGGTACTTGCGCTCCAACTCCGCGCGCGCCGGGCCGTCGCCGACCACCACCTTCGTACCGCGCACGTTCAGCCGCAAGAAGTCGTCGATGCCCTTCTCGTGCGACACGCGCCCGACGTACAGCAGCACCGGGCGCGGCCACGGCGAATCGGCTTTCGGGCGCGGGCGGAAGGTGCCGAGATCGACGCCGCGCGACCACCGGCGGATCGGCGGCCGGAACCCGCGGGTAGTCAGCTCCTTCTCCAAACTCGGCGTCGCGACCATCATGCACGAGCTGCGCCCGTGGAACCACTTCAGGAACTTGTAGGTGAGCGCTTCCGGCACGCGGGCGAGGCGCTTGAGGTATTCCGGGAACCGCGTGTGGTACGATGTGGTGAACTTCCACCCCATGCGCACGCAAAAGCGGCGAACCCAGAACCCGATCGGCCCCTCCGTGGAAATGTGAACGTGATCGGGCCGGAACTTGGCGATGCGCTCGTACACGCGCCCCGGGCGCATGGTGCAGAGCGGGATTTCCGGGTAGAACGGCACCGGGAACGACGGGAACGCGGTCGGCTCGATCACTTCCACCGCGTGTCCGCGAGCGCGCAGAAGTGCGCTGGTGGTGTCGAGTGTGCGCACGACACCGCTCACCTGCGGGTGCCAAGCGTCGGTGGCGATGAGTACGCGCGCCATGAGAGAAGTGTGGGCGACGCGGGCCGGGAATCAAGTTTCGCGGGGTTGAGAGTTTCGTGAAGCGCGCGCGATTGCGCGGTTCGTGAGGAGCGTCCGTCAATGCCCGATCCCGACAAGCGCAAGATGCGGGAGATCAAGCGCGCGGTGAAGAAGCGCGGCAACAAGCACCGCCGCGCCGAATTGAAGCGCACCCTGTCCGAGAACCCGGAAGAAGCGGCGCACGCGGAAGAAGACTTGGGCGGTTACAACTCCAGCGCACTGAACAAACTCGACAACGACAGCACCCGCCGCAAGAAGGACGATGAGTGAAGGAAAGAAAATCACAGACAACGCCCCTTCGGGTCGTCCGCTCAACCGAGCCCTCGCGCTTTGCGTAACCGCTACTCCGCTTCCGTTCGCCGCGGCGCGCGGGTACAACTTACCTTCACACTCGCGCCGCACCGGCGCGCGACACGAAGGAACACGCCCCGCGATGACCGCACGGTTCACCGTTCTCGCTAGCGGTAGCAGCGGGAACGCCGCACTCCTCGAACACAACGGGTTCGGCCTGCTCATCGATTGCGGCCTGCACCCGCGGTTCCTCACCGCGCGCCTCCAATCCGTCGGCGCGAACTGGGATCGCGTCTCGGCCGTCGTGCTCACGCACACGCACACCGACCACTGGAAAGACGGCACCCTCGCCGACCTCAACGCGCGCAAGATTCCCTTTTACGCGCACCCCAAACACTTCGACTTCCTCGATCCGCGGTCCGCGAACGTCGGGCACCTGAACCGCAACGGCCTCGCGCGCGAGTACGGCGACGCGCCCTTCGAACTCGCGCCCGGTCTCGTGTGCCGGCCGATTCGCGTGTCGCACGATTCCGTTCCCACTTACGGCTTTCGCGTCGAAGCGCACGACGGCGGCACCGGCCCCGCGTGGGTCGTCGGCTATGCGTCCGATCTCGGCTGCGGGTCGTCCGAACTGATCGACGCGTTCGCCGGCGCGGACGTGCTCGCGCTCGAGTACAACCACGACGTCATGATGGAGCGCGCCAGCCCGCGCCCGCGGTTCCTCGTGGACCGCGTCCTCGGCGACATGGGGCACCTCAGCAACACGCAGGCCGCGGAGCTGACCTCGACCATCGCCGGCCGCAGCGGCGATGGCTTCCCCGGCGCGCTGATTCAGTTGCACCTGAGCCGCGACTGCAACACGCCCGAACTCGCCGCGGTCGCGGGGCGCGAGGCGCTCGTGGCTCTGAACCCCGCGACCGAGGTGATTACCGCCACGCAAGACTTCGCGACGAAGTCCATCTCTCTGTCGCGGCGTGCGAACTCCGCCAATCGCGCCGTCGCGCGCGTGAAGCAACAGAAGCGCCGCGTAGTGCAACCGTCGCTGCCGGGGTTCGACGAACCACTGTGGTAGCGCTCTTGTTCCGCGCCCGTCGCTCGGCTAATACAGGGTCTTGTAGCCCGACGCATGAGCGAGGGTATTTGTTCGGACAAAGGTCATCCCTCGCTCACGCGTCGGGCTACAAGGCAGACCATCCCTCGCAGACGCGTCGGGTTAAGTTGTGCGCACGGGCGCGGCAGCGCCGACGAGAGAATATCCGCCGCGTGTGAGCGAATTGACAGTCGGGCGCAAAACCGCGGTTGCGTGCCCGCGGTTTCCGCACGGTTTGCCGCATCGCGCGGCACCCCGGCGGCGTATTATGGAATAGTACCGGTTGGTTGCACGGCGCGAGTACCTTGGAATTGGCACGTTGCCGCGGTTCGGGGCGTTTTCCCCGGTTCGCGGCACCGTTTTTTCAGAGGGTTCTCACGCGACGCCGACCGCGAACTCGGATTCACCCGGACCTGTCGCTTTTCGGACCTTGATCGGTCCCCTCTCCAAAACCGATCACCGTTCCGGGGGAGAAACGGATATGCCGGATATGAGCGGGGAACCTCCCGACATCGAAGAGGCGCTGTTGCGGCGGGCCGGAACCCGCACCGCCGCACCGGCCGCGATTCGCTCGAACCGCGAAGCGATCTCGGTCGAACTGGCGCTTACCGTGTTCCGCCAGATGCTGCGCACCCGCGCGCTCGAGGAGCGCAGCATCAAGATGAGCAAGTCCGGCGAAGCCTACTTCTGGATCGGCGGCCCCGGCGAGGAGGCGTTCAACGTCTGCCTCGGTCTTCAAGTCCACAAGGGCCGCGGGCCGGCCTTCGACTTCCTCCACCTGCACTACCGCAACGCCGGGGTCATGCTCGCGATGGGCATGCCGATGATCGACCACACGCGGCAACTCGCCATGCGGTGGACCGACCGGCACTCGCGCGGCCGCAACTTCGTCGGCCACTACGCGATCCCCGAGTGGAACGTGGTGCCGGTCAGCAGCGTGATCGAAATTCAGTACGCGATGGCCCCCGGTACCGCGCTCGTGCAGAAGCGCCACGGCCTGAAGAACCCGGCCGAAGCCGAGGGCATTAGCATCGTGGTCGGCGGCGACGCGGGCACCGCGGAGGGCGACTTCGAGACGTGCCTGAACTGGAGCACGCGGCCGAACCAAGAGTTGCCCGTGCTGATGATCGTGACCAACAACCGGTTCGGCATCAGCACCGACATGGACACGGTTCACGCGCACCGGAGCATCGCGGATCGCGCGCTGCCGTATGGTGTGCGCAGCGAAACCATCGACGGCAACGACCCGGTGGTCGCGTGGCACGGCATCCAGCGTGCAATGCGCTATGTGCGGCGCGAGCGCAAACCGTTCCTCCTCGAAGCGATGGTGAGCCGCCTCCACGGGCACAGCAGCAGCAGCGGCGCGCAGCGCAACTGGAACGAAACCGACACGCTCGCCACCTTCGAGCAAAAGCTGATCGACGCGGGCGCGATCGACACCGCGACCGTTCGCGCCCTCCGCGACGAAGCGAAGAAGGAAGCCGACGACGCGGTCGTGCAGACGATGACCGAACCGCAGCCGACGCGCGAAGACGTGTACACCTTCACCTACGCGAACAGCGAAGTGGACGCGGTGTACCCGAAGGATTACACGGGATTGCCGGGTAATTGAGGGCGGTGCGATGAAGAAGCGCCGGAAGCCCCGTCCGGACGACCGCGGGGTGTGGCCCGAACCGGTCGAAATCGCCAACATGCGGGCCGAGTTGGAAGGCGATTTCGAAACGCAACGCGGTCTCTTCTTCTGGACGCACGACCGCGAGCCAGAAAACGAATACGAACTCACCCAGTTCATCGAGACGCTGATTCGAGAGCAGTACAACCAAGGGCACGATACCGTTCAGTACCCTTGGGCGTGAACCTTCCTCTCCACCCCGCGCAGCCTACCGGGGTTTCATAGCGGATTACAACGATGGCCAACATGGCGCAAGCCGTGCGAATGGCACTGCACTACGGCGAGAAGCACCTCGGCGTAACAGATGTGTTCGGCGAAGACGTCGGGCCGCCGCTCGGCGGCGTGTTCACCGTCACGCAGGGCTTGCGCACCGCGTGGAACACCCCGCTCGACGAGCGCGGCATCCTCGGCACCGCGATGGGCATCGCGTACGCCGGCGGGCGGCCCGTGTGCGAAATCCAGTTCTGCGATTACGCCTTCAACGTGCTCGATCTGTTCAAAGTCGCAGGCAACCAGCGGTGGGCCGGTGGCGGCACGTTCGACATGCCCATCGTGGTGATGACGCCCAACGGCGCGGGCATTCGCGGCAGCCTCTACCACTCGCACAGCTTCGAGAGCTGGGCGAGCCGGCTGCCGGGGTGGAAGATCGTGATGCCCTCCAACGCGCTCGACGCTTACGGCCTCATGCTCGCGGCGATCAAAGACCCGAACCCGGTGCTCGTGCTGCTGCCGAAGGCGCTCCTGCGCCAGAAAGACGCGCGCCTGATTCCCGGCGAACCGGCGGACGCGGACGAACTGAGCCGCCTGATCGACGCCCCGGTCGGCGACCGCACCAACTGGGAACCGCAGTGGCCGAACCTACAAGACTACACGATTCCCATCGGCACGGCCGATCTCGTGCGCGAAGGCTCGGACGGCACCATCATCAGCTACGGTCGGCCGCTCGCGCTGTGCGTGCAGGCCGCGGACGACCTGCGCTCCGCCCACGGGCACACCTTCGACGTGATCGACCTGCGCAGCATCTTCCCCTACGACTGGCGCGCGATCTCGCAGAGCGTGCTGAAGACCGGGCGCGTGCTGATCGTGAACGAAGACACCGAAGTCACGAACTTCGGTGAGCACCTGCTGCGCCGCGTGGTGGACGAACACTTCTACGACCTCGCGGTGCGCCCGCGGACGCTGATGGGCAAGCACGTCCCCGGCATCGGGATGAACCAGAATTACGAGATGAACAGCGTGCCGCAACTCGGCGACGTGCGAGCCGCGATGCGCGAACTGGCGACCGACGCGGGGTGAAAACGAATGCGGCCCGCGGCGCGCCGGAGCGCACCGCGGGCCGCGGGGTGTTGGTGGATGTGTTGGTCACTTCTTCTTTCGTGTGCCCTTTCAACTCGCGAAGCGCACCTCACCCGGCCTCGAAGACTCGGCCACCCTCTCCCGCACTGACGTGGGGAGAGGGCCAAAGCCAAGACCAAACCGCGCGGTGCTTTGTCTTTGCCCTCTCCCCGCGAAGCGTGGGAGAGGGTGGCCGAGTCTGCGAGGCCGGGTGAGGGGCGCTTTGGAAGGGAAAGTCACTTCGCGCACGTCCCGTCGGCACACGGTACCAGTTCGCGCACGAGCCGGCCGCGGGCGTCGGTGTGCCACACTTCGCGGAACACCACAGACGGCTTCGCCTCCACAGGCGGCGCGCACGCGACACACTTCGCGCGGGCCACGCAGATCGCGGCCTTCGCGCGCGCCGCGTCGGATTCGGTCGGCGGCGCGCCCATCAGCGCCGCGGCCCACAGCATCACAGTTACCATTGCGAACCCTCCTTCTTGAACACGCGGGCGAACCCGCGGGGCGCGACGAGCGGCCCGCGGATGAACCAGTCCGACGGCAGCACACGCGCCGGGAACCCGGTCGCGCCGCTGTACGCGTAGCTGTCGCCCTGCCGCAGCGCGCGATCGATTGCATTCGATTCGGCCCAGAACCCGGCGGTGCTCGGGTCGCCCCACCCGGTCGGCCCAGTGTGGTACGGCCCGACGCCCGGCAGGTCGCTCCAACTGTTCTCGACGTGCCCGAACTCGCGCCCGTCGTCGAGCACGATGTAGCCGTCCGCCGCCATGCAGTGATTCCACCCTTCGCGCGTCGGCCGCGCGACGCCGTTCGCGTCGCGCTCGCGCGAGAACGACCAGTTCGCGCAGATCGCGACCCCGTACCCGCTCGCGACGGCCGCTTTGAACTCGCGCCAGCTTGTTACTTTCGCCCCGTCACGAACCGGGTGCTTGCGCGCGACCGCTTCCAGTTCCTTCGGGCACCCGAGGTGGTTCCAGTCGCGCGCCCGTTTCGCGCTGTACGCTGTCAGGTCGAGCGCGCCGTACTTCGCCTTCGGCACCATGCCGAACTGCGTCACGAACGCCTTCGCGTACACGCCGGTGCTGCCGTCGCCGCGCGGGGTGGTGCCACCCACGAGCCGCGCGCCCTGCACGCGGCTCCCGGCGTAAGTGACCTCTTCCGAAAAGTGCGTGAACTCGGCCGGGTCGCCGCGGCGCGCCGCGATGTCGGCCGCTAACGTGCGCTCAATGGCAGTGGTGACGCCGAACCCGACGCACGAACCGGTCGGGTTCTGTTCTTTGGCCGGCGGCGCGCGGCCGGTGAGCTTGCGCTCCGCGTTCCACAGGAACACGTGTTTCGGCAACTCGTTCACTTGGCCCGCGGGCGTGTGTGCGAACGACACGAACCGCGCCGACCGCGCTTCGGAATCGGACGCCGCGGCATCCGGGAACCAACCGTCGGTGTGAACCGGCGGTTCCGGCGGCGCGGGCCGCTCCACTTCGACGCGCACCGGATCGGGGCGCGCGAGCGTGCGCCCGCCGAGCGCGCCGAGGACCAGCGGAACGAACACGGCGAGCGCGCGGAGCGCCCAGCGCCGCACCGCGGCGCGCGAGGGGGAACTCATGGGAACCTCTGGGATGGGAAGAACCCGGGACCGCGGCCGTCTCGGCCGCACGAAGCGTTACGAGGGGAACTGCGAAGCGAGAATCAGGCGGAAAACGTGCGGCCGGGACGGCCGCGGTCCCGGGAGAACTACGAGCCGTCGAGCGCCAGCGCGAGGCGCTCGAACAACTTCGCTACCGCCGCGCGCTGCGCGTCGCTGAACGGCGCGTCGGTTGGCAGCAGCGCGGCCAGTTCCGCCGCCACTTCTTTGCGAACGCCCGCGAGCGCGTCCGCGCCGATCATGCGCGCCGCGGCGTCGCGAGCGACGCGCCGGAACTCCGCCGGGCTTGTCAGCCCCGGGTCTGCCACTTCGCGCGCGAGTTCGCGGTACAGCACCGCCAACTGCCGCGCGAGTGTGCGCTTCTTCGTGGCGTCGCGCTCCGGGTCCGCGGCGAGCGCGGCGCGCACCTTCTCCGCGAGCGCGTCCGGCGGCTCCGGCGCGGGCGGCTTGCCGATCAGCACCACGCACCGCGCCGGCTCGGAAGGCACGTCCGCGAGCGCGGTGTAGGCGAGCAACTCGTACCGCCCCGGCGCGCCGCTTACGAGCAGCACGCGGCCGTTGTCGATGGCGCGCACCGAAAGCCCCGGCGTGAGCGGCACCCACCGTACTTGCTTGCCGGTGGTTTCGGCGCGAATCTCGGTGATGACCGCGGGCGCGGCGGTCACTTCCGCGGGCACCGTGAGCACCGGGGTCGGCTCACCGGCCGGGGCGCGCGCCGCTACCAGCGCGACGCACAACGCGACGCAACGCATGGGAAACCTGTGGAGTTGGGTGGATCGAGCGCCGAACGGCGCGCGGAGACCGATACGCTACGAATATATACTATTGTTCACACGAGTCAAATCGGAATCGGCGGAATTCTTCTCCCGGGACCGCGGCCGTCTCGGCCGCCTCTGTGTTGTACGCGTGCGGCCGAGACGGCCGCGGTCCGGGGGAAAACGGCGCGCCTCATAGACACGCCCGCCGCGCGCGGGTACGCTCGCCGCGTTCCCTCTCCCTCGGAGTCTGCCATGAGCCGCATTTCGCGCCGCCGCGCGCTGCACCTCGCCGCCACCGGCTACCTGTTCACCGGTTCCGCCCTCTCCGTGCGCCGCGCGTACGGCGCGAACGACCGCATCCGCGTCGCGGGCATCGGTGTCGGCGGGAAAGGCTCCAGCGACATCGAACAGACCGCGAAGTTCATGGACGTGGTCGCGCTGTGCGACATCGACGAGGGCCGGCTGAGCGGGCGCGCGAAGACGTGGCCGACCGCGAAGACGTTCACCGACTACCGCGAGCTGTTCGACAAAATGGCGAAGGACTTCGACGCCGCGACGATTTCCACCGCGGACCACTCGCACGCGCCCGCCGCGGTGCTGGCGATGAAGGCCGGGAAGCACGTCTACGTTCAGAAGCCGCTCACGCACACCGTCTTCGAGGCGCGCCTGTTGCGCGAGGTCGCGGCGAAGCAGAAGGTGTGTACGCAGATGGGGAACCAAGGCTCGGCACTCAGCGGCCTGCGCCGCGCGGTCGAGTTGGTGCGCGGCGGCGCGCTCGGCGCGGTGCGCGAGGCGCACGTGTGGACGAACCGCCCGGCGCACTACTGGAAGCAATCGCCGGACATTACGGCGCGGCCGAAGGAAGCGCCGGTGCCGAAGGGCGTTCACTGGGAGCAGTTCATCGGCCCCGCGCCGATGCGCCCGTACGCGGTGGCGTTCGCGCCGCGGCCCGCGTACCACCCGCACGACTGGCGCGGGTACTGGGACTTCGGCACCGGCGCGCTCGGCGACATGGCGTGCCACACCGCGAACATGGCGTTCCGCGCGCTGCAACTCGGCGCGCCCACGGCCGTGAGCGCGACCGCGGGCGAGATCAACGCGGAGACGTTCCCGGCGTGGGCGCACATCCAGTACATCTTCGGGGCGCGGGGCGAACTGCCCGGCTGCACGCTGCACTGGTACGAGGGCGCGAAGGACGGCAAGAAGGTGCTCCCGCCGGCCGATCTGCTTGCGAAGCTGCTGAAGCCGAGCGAGAAGCTCTCCGACAGCGGCTCGATTCTGGTGGGCGACAAGGGCATCCTGTTCAGCCCGAACGACTACGGCGCGCAGTTCCGCCTCACCCCGGACGACGCCTTCAAGGGCGTGCAGACCGCGAAGCCGGAGAAGGGGGCGGAGGGCGTCGCGAGCAACCAAGACGAGCACATGAAGAAGGAATGGGCCGACGCGATCCGCGGGAACAAGCCGGAACTGGCGTCGTCCGCGTTCGACTACGCCGGGCAGCTCACGGAAACGATGCTGATGGGCAACATCGCGGTGCGGTTCGCGGGCACGAAGTTGGAGTGGGACGCGGCGAAGATGGCGTTCCCGAACTCGGCCGCCGCGACGAAGCTAGTGAGCAAAGAGTACCGCAAGGGCTGGGACTGGCTGCTGAAGGGGTGACGGTGGGAAGGCGAACGGCCGGCGTGAGCCGGCCGGTGTTTAAGCGCGCGTGAGCACGGCCGGCTCACACCGGCCGTTCGCCAGTCGGGTCACTGGCTCAACCCGTCGGCGTCCGCGCGGAGCGCGGCGAGCGGCTTCGCGGGGAAGTTGGTTTTCAGGGCCTCCCGCTCGTTGAGGTCGGTGCTCACCGCGACGAACGTACTCTTGGCGGGCGCTTTCGGGTCCGGGATCACGTAAATGAAGTGCAGGTCGGTGCCGTAGAACTGCGCGCCGGCGGTCGGCACCGTCGCCATCAGCGGCACGACCTTCCCGTCGTCGTCGTCGAACCACACCGCGCCCTTGTCGGTGACGAGCGCCGCGAACGTGCCGCCGGCGAACGCCGCGCCCTTGCCAGTGGCCCCCACCGCGCCGGTCGGGAACGCGAAGAACTGCGGCCCTTTCCCCTTGTCGTCGAGCGGCAGCACCGCGACCGCTTTGTCCTTCTTGCCGTCCGCGTTCGTCTCGAAGGCGTACAGCACGCGGCCCGCGGAGCTCACCGCGACCCCGAGCGACTGGCCCACGTCGCCACCGAGGTCCAACTTGCGTGCCACCTCGAGGCCGGGCGCGACTTTCACCACGTACACTACGCCCGCGACCGCGACCGCGATCGAGCCGTTGCCCTCCGCCTTCGTCACACCGGTGCCGAGCGCGACGCGCAACGCGGTGCCGTCCGGTGGCACGAACTCCGACACCGCCTTGCCGCTGGCGAGGTCTACGAGCAGCACCGCGCCCGCGGTGGACACCGTCACCACCTGTTTGCCGCCGGGCGCGAAGAACGCCGCCGCGAGACCCGCGGCCCGGTGCGCCGGTTTCTCCTTGTACGGGTCCAAGTTGTTGGCGACCTTCTCCTTCGTACCCACCTTCCAGACGTGCAAGTTGCCCACGATGCCCGCGAGGAAGAACGTGCCCTCCGGCGTGGAAATCAGGTCGGCGATGGGTTGCGGCACGCTGTCGCCGGGGAACTCGATGCGGGCCGCGGCGTCGCGCGCGCCGGACGCGGAGTAGGTGTCGAGCGCGAGCAGTTCGCCCGTGCCGCCCGCACCGGGGTTGGTTTGAACCAGCACGTACAGATCGTCGCCGGCCTTCGCGCGCGGGAACGCGCGGCGCACCGCGGCGAACGGCGTCGCCAACTCCACGCGGTCCTTCTGACCGTCGGTCAACTTCGGCTTGTCGCCGACCGGCGCGACGGTGACGGCCTTCAACTTCGCCACGGTGAGCATCGCTTTGCCGGACGGCCCGACCTCTTTCTCCTTCGGCTTCGGATCGACCTTGTCCTTGCCTTTGGGATCGACCTTGTCTTTCGGCTTCGGATCGACCTTGTCTTTCGGGTCGGGGCCGCCGGGGTTGGGCGGGTTGCCCGCGAACGGGTCCTCGTTCTTCTTCTTCGCTTCCTCTTCCGCTTTGCGCTTGGCCTCGGCAATCACTTCGGCGTCGGCGCGCTTGTCCTTCATGTACCGCACGACGGCCGCTCCGCCGAGTGCCAGCGCCAACCCGCCCACAACGAGCGTGATGAGCACGGCCACGCCCTTACCGCCGCGCTCTTCGGGCCGGCGGTAACCGGGCTTGTCTTCGTCCGCATCGCCCTCTTCGCCGTCTTTCTTGGGCTTCTTCTTCGCCTTCGGTTCGTCGTCGTCTTCTTCGCCGCGTTTCTTCTTCTTCGGCTCGGGTGGCGCGGGCGGGCCGTCCAACAGCGCGCCGAGTGTGAACGGGTTGTTGGGATCGACCGCGGGCGCGTCGTCGTCGTCGTCGGCTTTCGGCTTCGGTGCGGCTTTCTTCTTCGGCTTGGGTTCGGCGTCTTCGGCCTTCGGCTTCGCGTCCGCGTCTTTCTCCTTTTTGGGCGCGTCGTCTTTCGCGCCCTTCTTCTTCGCCGCGGCCGCGCCGCCACCGCCGAACGAGAACGGGTTGTCGTCTTCGTCCACAACCTCGGCGGCCTCGGGGACCGGTTCCGGCTCGGCAGCGGGCGGCGGTGCGGGCTTCGCAGCGGGCGGCGCGGCCTTGGCGACCGGGGGGGGCGGAGGGGGTGCAGCCGGCTTCGGCGGAACGGGAGCGGCGGGGGCAGATTTCGCGGCCCCGAACGCGGCCTTCGCGGGCGCAGCGGTTGGGGGCGCGGGTTGCGTCGCGGGCGGTGCAGCGGGCTTGGCCGCGGGCGCGGCCGGTTTGCTGAAGTCGAACGGATCGGCCGACGGGAGCGCCGCGACCTCGGCGGGCTTCGGCGCGGGGGCCGGCGGCGCGACCGGCGCGGCCATCGGCGGCTCGTCGTCGAGCGGCACCGCCATCGCCACGCCCGCGTCGTCGCCGGGCAGCGGCGGGGCCGGCGCGCCGAGCGTGCTGAGCATCTGCCCTTCGGCGAGCGACTCGCCCACCTTCGCGCCCGGGATGCGGAACCCGGTGCCGCACTTCTTGCACTTGGCCTTCTTGCCGGCCATTTTCTCATCGGCTTTGAGCTTCGACCCGCAGGACGGGCACGACACATCGAGCATAGCCATAGCGGTCTCGCGTGGGCGGCGGTAGCGGGCCAGAGCGTGTGCCTTCAGGCTACCAACCGGCGGCGCGGGAAGCAACGACGCGCCGCGCGTACAATGCGCGCATGAGTGCGCACTTCGTCATGGCGGTTCGCGTACCGGACGCGGACATCGACCGCGCCGGGCACGTCAACAACGTCGCGTACCTGCGGTACGTGCAAGACGCGGCCGTCGCGCACTGGCTCGCGCTCGCGCCGGACGACCTGCGCGCCGCGGTGACGTGGGTGGTGCGCAAGCACGAGATCGAGTACTTCCGGCCGGCGCTTCCGGGCGACGAACTCGAAGTGCGGACGTGGGTGGGCGCGCCGACCGGCGCGACGTGGGAGCGGTTCACCGAGATCCGGCGCGCTGGCGAGGAGAAGCCGCTCGCAACGGCGCGCACGGTGTGGGTTCAGTTGGACGCGACCAGCGGTCGCCCGCGCCGCGTCGATGCGGCGCTCGTCGCGCGGTTCGCAAGCAGTCCGCGTGCCGAAAAGTGATTCACCGGCTACTCGAAGTGGTTCACCGGCTACTCGAAGTGGTTCACGCGGAGGGGTGTGCGTCTTCGCGTGAACCAATGAGAACCGGGGTCAGCGCTGCACGCGGGCACCGCTGCCGCTCGCCATCGCTTCCACTTCGGCGAGCGTCGCCATGGTGGTGTCGCCGCGATAGGTGGTGAGCAGCGCGCCGTGCGCCCACCCGAGGTTCAGCGCCTGCTGCGGGTCGCGGCCGGTGAGGAGGCCGTAGATGGTGCCGGAGGCGAACCCGTCGCCGCCGCCGATGCGGTCGATCACGTCCAAGTGGCACGTCGGGCTGGTGTAGCGCTTGCCGTCCAACCAGAGCACGGCGGCCCAATCGTGGCGGTTGGTCGAATGCACCTCGCGCAGCGTGGTCGCCACCAGTTTGATGTTGGGGAACTCCTTCACGGTGCGCTCGATCATCTCGAAGAACACGTCGCTGCTCAGCTTCGCCTCGTCCTTCTTGCCCACGTCCGGCCCCTTCACGCCGAGGCCCTTCTGCATGTCCTCTTCGTTCCCGATGAGGCAGTCCACGTTCGCCACGATGCGGCGGAGCGTTTCGACCGCGCGCTTCTCGCCCCCGACCGGCTTCCACAGCTTCGCGCGGTAGTTCAGGTCCAACGACACGACCGCGCCCTGCGCCTTCGCGGCCTTCATGCCGTCGATGATGAGTTCCGCGGTGGTCTCGGAGAGCGCGGCGAAGATGCCGCCGGAGTGGAACCACTTCACGCCGCCGGCCATTACCTTCGACCAGTCGAAGTCGCCGGGCTTGAGGAGCGCCGCGGCCTCGTTCGAGCGGTTGTAGAACACGACCGGGCCGCGCACCCCGTGGCCGAGGTCGCTGTACACGGTCGCCATGTTCGGCCCGCGCACGCCGTCGTGCTCGAACTCCTTGTAGAACCCGGTAACGCCCATCTCGCGCACCCGGCCGCGGATCAGGTCGCCGATGGGGTAGTTGACGATGGCGCTGGCGACGCCGGTGCGCAGGCCGAAACAGTCCGAGAGGTTCGCGGAGACGTTGTACTCGCCGCCGGACACGTGTACGTCGAAGTGGCGGGCCTTGCGGAACGGGACCGGGCCGGGGTCCAGCCGGTGGATGAGCGCCCCGAGCGAGAGGAAGTCGAGCGCGCAGGCGTCGGTGCGAAGCGGGAGCGGCATTGCGGGGAAACTCCGTGCGGCGAGGGTGTTCGCCTGTGTTGTACGGAGCGCCGCGCGCGAGGTACAATAGCGGTGCGTTTCGCACACGAGGGGATACTGCGATGCCTCACCCGCGATTTAACGCCGCACAAATCGCGGCGCTGGTGCGCGAAGACACCGCCACCGAAACGACGTACCCCGGCGAGTACGTCGCGTTCATCGACGAATGGAACGGCGACGAGCTGACCCGACGAGTGCTCGTTCACGCCCCGGACTCGGAAACGTTCCACGCGCGGATGGGCGAACTCGATCCCGCACTCGCGACCCGTGCCGACGTGACGCGCACACACGACCCGAACGAATCGGTCTGGGTTCCCGCGCAAACGGCCTGAGCCGATCCTCCCGCCCAAGGTGCGCTGTGGCCTTTTCCCGCCGCGTGTTTCGGTTCCCCGATCCCGTCACCGACTGCCGGATTACGGTCCCATTGGTGGTGGCCGGTTCGCCGGGATCGCTCGTTCACCCGTTCCGGTTGGACACGGGGTGCGGACTCACCGTTCTCAGCAATCCGGTGGCGCGGGCGCTCGGACTGTCCACAATCGGGCGCGCGTTTCAAAGCGTGTTCGTACACTCCGGAGGCGGGCGACTCGTGCCCGTGCGCTTCCGATTTCCTTCCGATCCGATCACCGGAGCTCTCGGCCGCGAAGTCTCTTCGGAGTGGCTCGTAATTCCGGTTCCCTTTGAATACGCGCGCCTCGGTTTCCGCGACGTCCACCCGTACTTCACCGTGGCAACCGACGACACCTTCATGCATTTCACCGAGCGGGCGTAGAGCTCAGTTGTCGAAGTACAGGGCGAACTCGTAGGGGTGCGGGCGCACGCGGATCGCCGCTACTTCCGCCTTCCGCTTGTAGTCGATCCACGTCTCGATCACGTCTTCCGTGAACACCCCGCCGTGCAGCAGGAACTCGTGGTCCTTCTCGAGCGCGGTGAGCGCTTCGTCCAGCGTTTGCGGCGTCTTCGCTACGTCCTTCAGTTGCTCCGGGGCCATGTCGTAGATGTCTTTGTCCAGCGGCGCGCCCGGGTGCGTCTTGTTGCGGATGCCGTCCAGCATCGCCATCAGCATGCCGGCGAAGGCGAGGTACGGGTTCGCGGTGCCGTCCGGGATGCGGTACTCCAACCGCTTCGACTTCGGGCGCGACGAGTACACGGGGATGCGCACCGCCGCGCTGCGGTTCCGCTGACTGTACGCGAGGTTCACCGGCGCTTCGTAACCCGGTACGAGGCGCTTGTAGCTGTTCGTGGTGGGGTTCGTGATCGCGCACAGCGCCGGGGCGTGTTTCAACAAGCCGCCGAGCGCGTACATCGCCACGTCGGAGAGGTTCGAGTAGTCGCTGCCGTAGAACAGGTTCACGCTCTCGCCGTTCTTCTTCTTCCAGAGCGAGACGTGAACGTGCATCCCGCTGCCGTAGTCCTCGAACAGCGGCTTCGGCATGAACGTCGCGGCCTTGTTGTGCCGCCGCGCCACGTTCTTCACGATGTACTTGTACTTCAGCACGTTGTCGGCCATCGGCACGAGTTCGTCGTACCGCACGTTGATCGCGCACTGCCCGCCGCCGGCCTTTTCGTGATGGTGGCTCTCCACGGTCATCCCGCACTGCATCATCGCGAGCATCATCTCCGAGCGCAGGTCGTGGAGCGAGTCGGACGGCGGGCACGGGAAGTAGCCCTGCTTGTACGGCACCTTGTAGCCGAGGTTCGGGCGCTCGTCGCGGCCGGTGTTCCACGCGCCTTCGCCCGAATCGACGTAGTAGAACGCGCTGTGCGGGGTCTGGTCGAACTTCACGTCGTCGAACACGAAGAACTCGAGCGACGGCCCGAACACCGCGGCGTCCGCGACGCCGGTGCTCTTCATGTAGTTGACCGCTTTGCGCGCCACGTTGCGCGGGTCGCGCGAGTAGTCTTCCTTCGTGAGCGGGTCTTGGATGTTGCACAGCATCGCGAGCGTGACGTCGCGGCAAAACGGGTCGATGAACAGCGTGTCCGGTTGCGGCACGAGCAGCATGTCGGACTCGTTGATCGCCACCCACCCGCGAATGCTGGAGCCGTCGAACCCGATGCCGTCCTCGAACGCGCTCTCTTCGAGCGCCTCCGCGGGCACCGTGAAATGCTTCCACTGGCCGGGGAAGTCCATGAAGCGGAAATCGACGGCTTTCACTTCGCGCTCGCGGATGTAAGCGAGCACCTCGCGGGGCGTGCGAACGTGTGCGGACATGCTGGCGTCTCGGCGTGGGGTGATCTGGCCGAACGCGGTGGGGAGAGGATGCGCGTTCTAGGCGTTATACGCGCCGCGCCGCGGGCGCACAGGGGCGAACGCTGTTCGGCACGTGCCGTTTGTGTTCACAGGGTGCGCTGCGCGACCCTGTGCTTTGGGATGTAACCCCTTTGGGGTACAGAGGAGCTTCTGCATTTACCCCGAAGGGGTTGTATCTCGAAGCACTGGGTCGCGCAGCGCACCCTGTGTACGCGCAAGCACCACCGACGCGAACCCGGCCGCGCATACGATAACCGCCACCCCTTCCGCGAGGACCGCCGATGACCGCTCCCGCCGTTTCTGATGCCGTGCTCGAGCGCCTGCGCAAGTACGACACGCCGACCGTGTGCAACGTGCTCGAACTGTTCGAGATCCGCCCGCGGAACACCGGGTACACCGATTCGCGCATCAAGGCGTGCTACCCGGCGCTGCCGCCGATGGTCGGGTTCGCCACCACCGCGACGTTCCGCGCCGGCGCGCCCCCAAAGGGCGGCGACACCTACATCGGCCTCGGCGGGCAAATCGAACTGATCGCGAACCTGCCGGGACCGAAGGTTGTCGTATTCCAAGACCTCGACGACCCGCCGGTCGCGGCGACGTTCGGCGAGATCATGTGTACGACTTACAAGGCGTTCGGGTGCGTGGGCCTCATCACGAGCGGTTCGGGCCGCGACCTCGACCAAGTGGAGCCGCTGAAGTTCCCGTGCTTCACGAGCGGCACAATGCCGTCGCACGGGTACACGCAGATCGTGGAACTGCAAGTGCCGGTGCGCGTGGGCGGCGTGTGGGTGAACCCGGGCGACCTGCTGCACGGCGACCGCAACGGCGTGACGACAATCCCGGTGGAACTCGCGGAGCTGACCGCCGACGGCTGCGCCGGTTTCATGGACGCCGAATCGGTGGTGCTGAACTACCTGCGGAGCGGCCCCGCAACGGCAGCCGGGTTCGTCGAAGCCCGCGACGAGTGCAAGCGCCGCATGACGGAATTGGGAAAGGTGCTGAAGGCGAAGGCCGCCGCGCTCCGATAAGTGCGGTGCAATTGACGGAACCGAGCGCGGCCGATAAATTTGAAGTGCCGTGACGCAGTTCGTCGGCCTCGTAGCCAAGTGGTAAGGCAGCGGTTTGCAAAACCGTTATCCCCCGGTTCGAATCCGGGCGAGGCCTCTTTCCCGTTCGTACTCGATTCCGCTCGAACGCCACCAAACCCTTGAGAAATCAAGGGTTTGCGCGTTTCACCCTCACTGCACTGGTCAGGCTCACTTTCCTCATCGGTCCCCGCCAATCCCCGCGACTTACCGCCAGCGAGTGCATCCGTTAGTACATACGCCCGGTTCGCGGTGCCCGAACCTTCGCCGCTGCGCGCTCCCTTTCCGGCATCGCGCGGCAGCTTGTTCACCACCGTGCCCAAATCGTTCATCCGGGTCCGAGCGTAGCGGGCAGTGGTCAGTCGCGGGTCCGAGTGCCGTGCGAGCGTCATGGCCTGTTTCAGGTCCGCACCGGCGCGAATCACGTTCGAGATGTAGCACGCGCGCAGGGCGTGGAAGTCGCGCGTTTCGGTCCCTTCAGGGCCGTCCACATCAACCGGAAGCCCGGCCGCGTCGAGGTCGGCGCGAAGCATCATCGCTGCCTTCTTGTGCCAGTACCCCGGCCACACTGCGCACTTCAGCGGGCGCGAAGCAAGAAACTCGCGCAATTCCGACGCGGCGGTGTCCGGGATCGGTTGGACAGCGCCTTTCCGGTTCTTGGTCACTTCCGCCGGAAGGACGACGACGGGTTGTTCGCCGTCGAGCGCGAACTGTTCCGGCGTGAGCGCCGCCAGTTCCGCGGCGCGAAACCCTGTCACGAGC
>Ga0169931_10001663_pt1 | contig 36592 bp, 31 predicted proteins | sample Kivu_15m_20L_FD_129675 | JGI IMG/M metagenome (GOLD analysis project Ga0169931, IMG submission 129675) | Freshwater microbial communities from Lake Kivu, Western Province, Rwanda to study Microbial Dark Matter (Phase II) - Kivu_15m_20L... | ecosystem: Environmental > Aquatic > Freshwater > Lake...
GAGCAGGCCTCGAGGTTCCTGCAGGACCTGCTGCGACTGATGCTTCACAAGCGCGGCTCGGACCTGTTCCTCACCGCGGAGTTCCCGCCGGCGATCAAGATCGACGGTCGCCTCACGCCGGTGTCGGCCGTGCCGCTCACGCCTCAGCACACGGCCGAGCTGGCGCGCGCGCTGATGAACGACCGGCAGGCGGGCGAGTTCGAGGCACACAAGGAGGTCAACTTCGCGATCAGCCCGCACGGCATCGGTCGATTCCGGGTCAACGTCTTCATGCAGCTCGGCCGCGTCGGGGTCGTGCTGCGCACGATCAAGAGCACCATCCCGCGCTTCGAGGAGCTGGACCTGCCGGCGACCCTGCGCGATCTCGCGCTTGCCAAGCGCGGCCTGGTGATCATGGCGGGCGCCACCGGCTCGGGCAAGTCGACCTCGCTCGCGGCGATGATCGGCTACCGCAACGAGAACAGCTACGGCCACATCGTGACCATCGAGGATCCGGTGGAGTTCGTGCACCCGCACCGCAACTGCATCGTCACGCACCGGGAAGTGGGCGTGGACACCGACAGCTGGGAGGTCGCGCTGAAGAACACCCTGCGACAGGCGCCGGACGTGATCATGATCGGCGAGATCCGGGATCGGGAGACGATGGAGCACGCGATCGCGTTCGCCGAGACCGGTCACCTGTGCCTGGCGACGCTCCACTCGAACAGCGCGAACCAGGCGCTCGACCGCATCATCAACTTCTTCCCCGATGATCGCCGGCAGCAGCTGCTGATGGACCTGTCGCTGAACCTGCGGGCGGTGATCTCGCTGCGGCTGCTGCCGCTTGCTTCGGGTACGGGACGGGTGCCGGCCGTGGAGATCCTGCTGCACTCGCCGCTGGTGGGCGACCTAATCTTCAAGGGCGAGGTCGCGGGGATCAAGGACCTGATGAAGAAGTCCCGCGAGCTGGGGATGCAGACCTTCGACCAGTCGCTGTTCGACCTCTATGAGGCGGGCAAGGTGTCGTACGAGGACGCGCTGCGCAATGCGGACTCGGTCAACGACCTGCGGCTGAACATCAAGCTGAACAGCAAGCGCGGCGCGAAGGACCTGCACGCCGGTACCGAGCACCTCGGGATCATGTGACGTTCGGGTGATCGGCGTCCTGGCCGCGCGCCCCGCGCGCGGAGCCCGCCACCATCTCGAAGCGGTAGAGCCGGCACTCGAGCGCACCGTTGTGCAGCGGCGTGCGGCGCGAAGGCTTCAGGCGCAGCCGCAGCGGCAGTTCCAGGTCGCCGGTGAACAGGCACACGCTCCAGCCCGCGAAGTGCCGCTTCAGCACCGTCGAGAACTCGGGCCAGAAGCGTTCGGACTGGGTCACCGACTGACGGCCCTTGACCTCCAGGCGCTCGCCGTAGGGCGGGTTGGACAGCAGCAGGCCGGACGGCGCGGGCGCCTCTGCCAGATGCAGCGCGTCCACCTGCCGCCACCGGACCCAGCCGGCCTCGACGCCGGCACGCTCGAGGTTGGCGCGTGCGGCGGCGATCGCGGCCTCGGACACGTCCGAGCCGAAGATCGTCGGCTCGCGCGGCGCCGCGGCCACGGCACGCGCGCGCATCCGGTCCCACGCCGCTCGCTCGAACCCCAGCATCCGCTCGAAGCCGAAGCGCCGGCGCGCGCCGGGCGGCACGCCGGCGGCTTGCATCGCCGCCTCGACCACGATCGTGCCGGAGCCGCAGAACGGATCGAGCAGCGGCTCCCCGGGGTGCCAGCCGGCGAGGGCGAGCAGCCCGGCCGCCAGGTTCTCCTTCAGCGGGGCCTCGGACGCGTCGCGGCGCCAGCCGCGCTTGAACAGCGCCTCGCCCGACCAGTCGAGGTACAGCGCGCAGCCCTGCGGATCCACGTGCGCGAAGACGCGCCGCTGCGGGCGCTGACGATCGACCGACGGGCGCTCGCCGAAGCGCTCGCGCAGCCGATCGACGATGCCGTCCTTCACGCGCAGGTTGGCGAACTGCGGATCGGGCGGCCCCGCGCCGATCACGGTGGTGTCCACGCGCAGCGATGCAAGGGGCGCGTGCCAGGTCTCCCAGGGCGTGTCGCGGGCGAGCCGGTACAGGTCGTCTTCGGCTCGGCCGGGCGCGTGCGCGACCCGCTGCAGCACTCGGCTCGCAAGCCGTGAGTGCAGGTTGACCGCGAGCCCGCAGCGGGTATCGCCCTGGAAGGCGACCCCACCCGGCGTCGTGTCGGTCACCTCGGCGCCGATGACGCGGAGCTCGTCGGCGAGTGCCCCCTCGAGCCCGCGCGGGCAGGGTGCGAAGAAGGTCAGTGCGGCGCCGACGTCGGTCTCCGTGGGGCTCAGCGGGCGAGCGCCCGCTCGACGAAGTCCAGCCGGTCCTGTCCCCAGAACGGCTCGCCGTCGACCACGTACCAGGGCACGCCGAACACGCGGTCGCGGATCGCGTCGTCGGTGTTCGCGTCGAACTCAGCGCGCGCCGCCTGCGCCTGCGCGGCGAGCGCGGCCCCGTCGACGCCGTGCGCCGCGGCCACGGCCGCGAGCGTCGCGGGATCGGAGATGTCGCGCTCCTCGACCCACACGCAGCGCATCAGCGCATACGCGACCTCGAGCGCCCGCTCGCTTCCCGCCACCCGTCCAGCCGCGATGATGGTGCAGGCCGCGGCGTCCGACGGCACCGGGAAGTGCTTCGGGTGCAGGTTCAGCGGCACGTCGTTGAACTCGCGCCAGCGTCGCAGCTCGTGCAGCCGGTAGGCCTGGCGCTGCTGCGGTCGCTGGGCCAGCGGCAGGCCGCCGGAGGCCGGGAACACGCGGCCGAGGTCGATGGGCCGGGGCACGAGCTGCGCGCCGTAGCGCCGCGCCAGCGCCACGATCCGGGGGTGGCCGAAGTACGACCACGGCGACATCGGGCTCAGGTAGTAGGTGACGGTCTTCATTGCGGCCAGGCCCTCAGAACGGCTTGATCACCACCAGCACGACGATCGCTACCAGCAGCAGCACCGGGATCTCGTTGAACCAGCGAAACCAGACGTGCGAGCGGCGGTTCCCGCCCCGCTCGAAGCGGGCGAGCAGCACGCCGCACGCGTGGTGGTAGACGAGGAGCACGGCCACCAGCGTGAGCTTCACGTGCATCCAGCCGCCGCCGAACCCCCAGCCGAGCCACAGCCACACGCCCGAGGCCAGCGCGATCGCCATCAGCGGCAGCATGAAGCGGTACAGCTTGCGGGCCATCAGCAGCAGACGGTCGCGCTCCGCGACCGACTCCGGCTGCACCATCGCGAGGTTCACCAGGATGCGCGGCAGATAGAACAGGCCGGCGAACCAGCTGGTCACGAACACGATGTGCAGCGACTTCACCCAGAGCATGCGGCGATTGTAGCGGCTCGTCCCGGAACGCCGTACCGCGCCGACGGTGGCCCCGGCGCTAGAATTGCTCCCTTGCACGAGGGGACGGTATGGCCACGACCCTGCGAGACGCCGCGGTGCCGGTGTTCGATTCGATGCTGAGGAACCTGTCGAGTCTGCTCGACAAGGGTGCGGCGCACGCGGCGGCCCGGGGCTACGACCCCGCGGTGCTGCTGCAGTCGCGGCTGGCGCCGGACATGCTCCCGCTCGCCCGGCAGGTGCAGATCGCCACCGACGCAGCCAAGTTCGGCGTCGCGCGCCTCACCGCGACCGAAGCCCCGAAGTTCGCCGACGACGAGACCACCGTCGAGCAGCTGAAGGCACGCATCGAAGTCACGCGCACGTTCGTGAACGGCGTGCCCGCCACGGCCTTCGAGGGCGCCGAGACGCGGCGCGTCGAGGTGCCGACCCGGATGGCCACCTACGCGTTCGATGGGCGCACGTTCCTGCTGCACTGGGCCATGCCGAACTTCTATTTTCACGTGGTCACTGCCTACGACATCCTTCGCCACAACGGCGTTGACGTCGGCAAGCGCGACTATCTCGGTCCGGTGCCTCAGCTGCCCTGACCGCGGACCGGCCGGTCCGCGGGCCCACCGCGACCGGCGGGGCGAGGGCCGCCCGTCTCTGGTGCGACCGGCGCACCCGAGATGGGCGCCGCATCCGTGCGTGCGTTGCGTGTGCGGTGCCGACGGGTCGCCTGACCGCCGAGGCTTGCAGTGGCACGGTTCGTGCTGGGAGCGATGACCTCTCCGGCCTCCGTCCCGCGCTTCGATGTCGCCCTCCCGGTCTTCCCTGCTGATCCGAAGCGCACTGGTTCTCGAGTCGACCGATCCGGGATGGCGCTGCGCGCGTGCCGATCTGCTGGTGGCGGACGGCAGGATCGCAGCGATCGCGGCGGCAGGGAGCGTGGCACCCGAACGCGCCGCCGAGCGGATCGACGGCGAGCGCCTGCTGGTGGTTCCCGGCTGCGTGAACGGTCACGTCCACTCGTGGGATCACTACCTGAAGGGCTGTATCGAGAACCTCACCACCGAGGTCTCGATGTCTGCGGTTCGGCCACCGCGCGCGGTGCCAATCACGCCGCGGCAGATGTACCTGCGTACCGTCATCGGCGCGATCGAGAGCCTGAAGACCGGTGCGACCACGATCGTCGACGACCTGTCGCTCGGACAGCTGTTCTCGCGCGAGCACGTCGATGCGGCGCTGCAGGCCTACGAGGACACCGGCACCCGCGCGATGGTGGGCTTTTCGATGATCGACCGTGCGGTCGTCGACAGCTACCCGTTCGTCGAGGAGGAGTTCCCTCCGGCGCTGCTCGCCTCGCTGCGCGCGTTGCCTCGCCCGAGCCCGGAGCAGTTGCTGGGTCTGGTGAGCGATCTGGTGCGGGAGGGGCGCCATCCGCGCAGCGCGAGGGTGTCGGCGCTGGTGTCGCCGTCGGCGCCGCACCGTTGTACCGACGGGTTCCTGCTCGCATGCCGGCGGCTCGCCGACGAGCTCGATCTGCCGGCGATGACGCACTGCCAGGAGACCCGGATGCAGATCGTCACCGGGCAGCGCTTCTACGGCCGCTCGCTGGTCGAGCATCTGCACGCGCTGGGTTTCCTGACCCGAACCACGTCGCTGATCCACGCGACCTGGCTGTCGGAGCGGGACATCGCGCTGATCGCGAACAGCGGCGCTTCGGTGCAGTACAACCCGTGGAGCAACGCGATCATGGGGTCGGGGGTCGCCCCGGTGCGCGCCTGCCTGCAGGCGGGCATCAATGTCTCGATGGGTACGGACGGGTGCGGTTTGCTGCACGGCGTGAGCATGCTCAACACGCTCGGTACGGGCGCGGTGCTGCCGAAGATCGCCGACCCGGATCCGGACCGGTGGCTGACCGCGGCCGAGGTGTTTCGCGCCGCGACCGAGGGCGGCGCACGGGCGTTCGGCCTGCACGACCGCATCGGCCGGATCGCCCCCGGCCTGTCCGCTGACCTGGTGTGCTATTCGCTCGATACCACCTCGCTCACGCCGCTGAACGACCCGGTGCGCCAGATCGTCTATGGCGAGCGCGGCGCGGGGATCGACACCGTGCTGGTCGCAGGGGAGGTGGTGGTCCGCAACGGACGCCTGACGCGCGTCGACGAAGTCGCGCTGTTGCGCGAGGCGCAGGCCGCGCACGCCGAGCTCAACGCCGTGCAGAGCGTGTCGCAGAGCGACAGCGCGCCGTTCCGCGACGCGCTGATGCGGGTCTACGTGCGCTCGCTCGCATGCCCGATTGCCGCCGACCACCATGCCGCCTGGATCCGCGGTTCCAACATCTCGGGAGCGACGGCGTGAGTGGCTCGGCGGGGCATCGCGTCGCGATCCAGCGGGTTTCGCACGCGTACGCGGGCGTGCCCGCGCTCTCCGACGTGTCTCTGGACGTCGCGCCCGGTACGCTGCTCGCGCTGCTCGGTCCGTCGGGCTGCGGCAAGACCACGCTGCTGCGGATCGTCGCCGGATTCGTGCGGCAGACCCGCGGCTCGGTGCAGGTGGACGGCGTGCCGATCGACGACCTCCCGGCCGCAGCCCGCGAGGTCGGGATCGTGTTCCAGAACTACGCGCTGTTCCCGCACATGACCGTGGCGGGCAACGTCGGCTACGGGCTCGCCGCGCGCGGCGAACGGGCGTCGGCCGTGGCCGAGCGAACGGCCGAGATGCTCGAGCGGGTCAAGATGTCGACCTACGCGAGCCGCTATCCGAACGAGCTGTCCGGCGGACAGCAGCAGCGCGTTGCGCTCGCCCGCGCGCTGGCGGTCTCGCCGCGGATCGTGCTGCTCGACGAGCCGTTCTCGGCCCTGGACAAGGCGCTGCGGCTGGACATGCAGATCGAGGTCAAGGGGCTGCTGCGCGCTGCGGGCGTGACCTCGATCCTGGTCACGCACGACCAGGAGGAGGCGCTGTCGATGGCCGACCGGATCGTCGTGCTGAACCAGGGCCGGGTCGAACAGGAGGGCAGTCCGTCCGACCTGTACGATCGGCCCAGGTCGCTGTTCGTCAACCGTTTCATCGGCCACACGAACCTGATCCCCGCCTCCGTCGCGAGCGCCGGTCCGGACGCGATGCAGGTGACCACGACCGATGGCGTGTCGCTGCGGGTGGCGCCGGGGAAGGGCCTCGGCGCGGGCGACGCGGTGCTGGTGTCGGTCCGGCCGGAGCGCCTGACGATCGACGATGCGGGTGCGATCACCGCGTTCGTGCGCCAGGTGCTGCCGCTCGGCCCCGTGGACGTCGTCGAAGCCACGCTCGCCGACGGCACCGCACTCAAGGTCACCGTGCCCCACGTCGCCGGGGGCCTCGCGCTTGCCGCCGGCGCCCCGATCCGGCTGGCCGTCCGCGACCTCGCGGCCTGCCCGGTCTTTTCGGCCGGATCGGTACCGGTCGACCAATTGTTCCGACCCTCTCACTGAACGGAGTGCCCTCATGACGATGCACAGACGCAAGCTTCTCGGGATGGCGGCCGGCGCCACCGTCTCGTCCACCCTGCTCGGCCGGGCGGCGCGAGCGCAATCGAAGGAGCTGTTCGTCGTCACCTATCCTGGATCGGTCGACGAGGGATTCAAGCAGGTGGTGGGGCCGGAGGTCCGACGCAAGCTCGGCGCGACCCCGACGTTCACTCCGCTGCTGAACGCCGAGGTCATCGGCCGACTGACCGCCTCGGGCGCGAATCCGCCGTTCGACATCGGTATGTGGGACAACGGCCCGCTGATCATCGCCAAGGAAGGCGGACTGCTCGAGCCGATTCCGGCATCGGCGGTGCCCAGCCTGGCGAAGCTGCCGGCGGCGATGAAGGACCCGCAGGGCTTCGGGCCGGCGTACACCGTCACGATGATCGGCATCGGCTACAACCCGAAGAAGGTCGCGCCGCCCAAGTCCTGGGACGATTTCTGGAAGGCCGAGAACAAGGGCAAGGTCGGCATCGTCGGCCCGGCCTCGAACCTGGGCACCGCGTTCCTGGTGGAAGTGGCCAAGCTGCGCGGCGGGTCGCCCACCAACGTCGAGCCCGGCTTCGGCGCACTCGCCAAGCTGGTGCCGAACCTGAGCGCGATACCGGCCAATCCGGGCGCGCTGTCGACCGCCTTCGCGCAGGGCCAGGTCGACATGGCGCCGATGTACTTCAACAACGTCGCGGTGCTGAAGGCACGCGGCGTGGACATCGCGTTTGCGATTCCCGAGTCGGGAATGCAGTTGCAGACCGTCACGCTCACGCTGATCAAGAACGCGCGCAACAAGGACGCGGCGCTGCAGTTCATCGAGATGATGCTGGACGCGGCGATGCAGCGCTCGCTCGAGGCCGCACCGTGGACGATGTTCCCGTCGGTGAGCGGCGTGCCACTCACCGGTCAGAACCGCGAGCTCGTGGCCTCGCTCGAGGAGCTGACCCGTCGTGGCAGCTTCCTCGACTGGGCGTCGTTCATCCGCAACCGGCCGCAGTGGGTCGAGCGCTTCAACAGAGAGATCCGGCTCTGACATGAAGCCCGGCGGCGGGGTCCTGGCGAGCGCGGCGCCGGCACTGCCGCTCGCCGCGTTCTTCACGGTGGCCTACCTGCTGCCGGTGGCCGTGCTCGCGGCGGTCAGCGCCCTCACCGCGCTGCGGGGAGGGCACTGGACGGTCGCCAATTACTCGACGTTCCTCGGCGACGCCTACCACCTGTCGATCCTGGGCGACACGCTGCTGCTCGGGCTGCAGGTGACGCTGGTGACCCTGCTGATCGCCTACCCGCTGGGGTTGGCCTACCTGCGTGCCGGCCCGCGGGTGCGGACCCTGCTGCTCTTCCTGATCCTGCTGCCGCTGCTCACCAACACGGTGGTACGCACGTTCGCGTGGATGGCGATCCTGGGCCGCGAAGGCGTGATCAACGCATGGCTGGTCGGCGTCGGGCTGACCGACGGCCCGCAGCGGCTGCTGTACACCCGGCCGTGGCTGGTCGTTGCGCTCGCTCAGATCTACCTGCCGCTGATGGCGCTGCCGCTGAACAACAGCCTGGCGAAGATCGATGCGAACCTGATGAAGGCTTCCGAGGGTCTGGGTGCCTCCCGGGCGTTCACGTTCCGCACGGTGATCCTGCCGCTGTCGATGCCGGGTGCCGTCGCCGGCGGGCTGTTGGTGTTCGCGGGTTCGACCACCGCATTCATCACGCAGACCCTGGTCGGCGGTGGGCGGCAGCTGTTCATGCCGCTGCACATCTACCAGCAGGCGATCGGCGTCCAGAAGTGGACCTTCGCAGCCGCGATCTCGGTGATCTTCGCCATCGCGGTCATGGGGCTGGTCTATCTGGTGAACCGCGCGGCGCGCGAGCGGATGCGAGGCGTCGATGCGTGAACTGAAGGACGCCGCCTATCGGGGCGTGGTCGCGCTGCTCGCAACCGTAGCGCTCGTGCTTCTGGTCGCCCCCACGCTGGTGGTGGTCCTGATGTCGTTCACCGGCGACTTCACGTTGCGCTTCCCGCCTCGCAGCTGGTCGGTGCGGTGGTACACCGAGCTGTTCTCGAACTCGCCGCAGATCGTCACCGCAGCGTGGGTGAGCCTGAAGGTCGCGGTGATCGCGACCGCGGTGTCGGTCGTGTTCGGCACGCTCGCCGCGGTGGCCATCGCAGGCCGCCGCGACCGCTGGGCGGTGGCGCTGGATGGCGTGTTCATGTCGCCGATGGTGTTTCCCGCGATGTCCCTCGGGCTCGCCCTGCTGCTTCTGCTGTCGCTCGCCGGCATCCGCCTGTCGACCTGGACGCTGGCGATCGGTCACGTGGTGATCGCCACGCCGTTCGTGATCCGCATGGTCTCGGCGGCCGCCCAGCAGGTGAACCCGGTCCTGCTGGACTGCGCCGCCAGCCTGGGCGCATCGCGCATCCATGCGTTCCGCACGATCACGCTGCCGCTGATCCGACCGGGCATCGTCGCGGGCGGCGTGGTGGCGTTCCTGTCTTCGATCGACCACGTTCCGGTGTCGCTGATGCTGGCCGACCCGCGCACCGAGACGCTGCCGATCCACCTCTGGACGATCCTCGAAGCGAACCTGGACGTCCGGGTGGCTTCGGTGTCGGGCATCGTCGTGGCGGTCACCATCGCGGTGATCCTGCTGGTCGACCGTCGCGTGTTCGTCGAGCGGGGGCGTGCATCGTGAGCGGACGCCCGCGCGACCTCGCCGGGTACGGTCCGTCACAGCCGCGCATCGCGTGGCCGAACGGTGCGCGTCTGGCGGTCTCCGTGGTCGTGAACTTCGAGGAGGGCGCAGAGCTCTGCGTGGGCGACGGCGACCCGGTGAACGAGGTCTTCGGCGAGGTGCAGAGCGTGGTGCCGCCCGGGCGCCGCGATCTGCCGCTCGAGGAGACCTTTGCCTATGGGCTGCGCTCCGGCTTGCCCCGGATGCTGGCGGCGCTCGCACGTCACCGGGTGCCGGCGACCTTCATGATGTGCGGTCGAGCGGTGGAGCGCTCGCCGGAGGCGGCGCGCGCGGCGATCTCTCACGGCCACGAGCCGGCGGCTCACGGCTGGCGCTGGACACCGCACGTGGGCTATGCGGACCCGGACGAGGAGCTCCGCGACATCCGGCGCTGCCGCGACACGATCGCCGCGGTGACCGGCGAGGTGCCGGTGGGGTTCATGTGCCGTTCCAGTCAGAGCGACGCGACGCGCCGGCTGCTCGCCACAGAGGGGTTTCTGTACGACAGCAGCGCCTTCGACGACGACCTGCCGTACTGGGACGTGTCGAGCGGGCCGAGGCCGATCCTGGTGGTGCCCTATGCGTTCGACACCAACGACATGAAGTTCTTCCATCCCAACGGTTTTCGCACCCCCGACGAGTTCCTCGGCTACCTGCGGCGTGCTCTGGAGGTGCTGCTCGCGGAGGCGGCTGCGGGAGAGACCCGGCTGCTGAACCTGGGGCTGCATCTGCGGATCACCGGCCGGCCTGCGCGATTCTGGGCGATCGAGCGCGTCCTCGAGGATCTGGTCGGGCTCGGGCCGCGCGTCTGGATCGCGACCCGGCGCGAGATCGCGAGGCATTGGATCGCGTCGTGTCCGGCGCCCGGGGCCCGGCGGTGACGATTCCGGTGATCGACCTCGCGGCGGCGCTCCGCGGCGATGCCGGGGCCCGCCGCGCCGCCGCCGGGGCGATCGACCGGGCGGCACGCGGCATCGGCTTCTTCGCGGTGGCCGGGCACGGGGTCCCCGCCGCCCTCGAGCACGATGCGCGCGCAGCCGTGCTCGAGTTCTTCGCCCAACCGCTGGCCGACAAGCTGCGGGTGTCCCGGCCCAGCCCGGAGGAGAGCCGAGGCTACGCGGGGATCGGCGGCGAGGGCCTGGCGCGCGGTCTGGGCGGCGAGGCGCCGCACGACCTCAAGGAGTCCTTCGCGATCGGTCCGGTCGACTCCTGGCCCGCGACGGTGCTCGGCGAGCACGCCTATCCGCACTACACGCCGAACGTATGGCCCGAGCGGCCCGCCCGGCTTCGGGCCGTCTGGGAGCGCTACTACCGAGCGCAGTGGCGGCTCGCCGACGAGATCCTCGAGCTGCTCGCTCTCGGACTGGGCGTGCCCGAGGACACGCTGGTCGCGTTCACCGACCACTGCTACTCGAATCTGCGCGCGCAGTACTATCCGCCACTGACCGACGCACCCGCACCCGGGCAGCTGCGAGCCGGCGCGCACACCGACTATGGCGCGATCACCGTGCTTCGGGGAGACGCCGGGGTGTCCGGCCTGGAGGTCCAGTCGGTCGCCGGCGACTGGCAGGCGGTGACCTTCGTCGAGGACACCTACGTGATCAATCTGGGCGACCAGCTCGCGATGTGGTCCAACGACGTCTGGCGCTCGACGCTGCATCGGGTGGTGGTGCCGGACGACGAGCCTTCGCGCACCGTCGGCAGGCTCACCCTGGGCTTCTTCCACATGCCCAATGCGGATGCCACCATCGCGTGCCTGCCCCACTGCTCGGGTCCCGATCGCCCGGCGCGGTACCCGCCGCTGTCGGCCGGCTGGCACAAACGCCTGAAGTTCGCTCTGTCCAACGGCCTGGCCGACGTGGTCGCTGCCGCACCCGAATCGGCGCGTCGCGCGGTGATGCGACGCTGAGGTTGGAACGCGTGCGACTGCTGCTGCTCAATCCGAACACGAACCTGGCGACCACCGCGCTGATGGTCGAGCGCGCGCGTGCCGGAGCGCCGGCCGGAGTCGAGATCGACGGCGCGACCGTCGCGCAGGGGGCACCGCTGCTCACCGACCCGGGACTGCTCGCGGCCGGCGCGCGTGCGGTCGAGGAGTTCGTCGAGGGCCTGGATGCCTCGCGGCTGGCGGGCCTGATCGTAGCCGCCTTCGGCGACCCGGGGCTCGATGCTGCCCGCGCACGGCTGCCGGTGCCGGTGACCGGAATCGCCGAGGCTGCGATCGAAGAGGCGAGTGCGTTCGGCCGCTTCGTGATCGTGACCACAACGCCGCTGCTGCAGGAGGCGATCGCCGCGCGGGTCGCGGCCTGCGGCGCCTCGGCCCGGTACGTGGGCTGCCGGTTCGCCCGCGGCGACGCCGCCGCGCTCGGTCGCGATCCGCCCGCGCTCGAGGCGGCGCTCGAGGCGGCCTGCCGCGACGCGATCTCGGAACTCGACCCCGGCGCGATCGTGATCGGAGGCGGTCCGCTCGCGGCGGCTGCCGAGGCACTGTCGCTGCGGCTCCCCGTGCCGGTCATCGAGCCGGTTCCGGCCGCGGTGCGCGCCGCAGTGCGACGCGCGCGCGGGAGCGACCGCTGAGCGGCGCGCCCGACTCGCCGATGGCGGGGCTACCCTCCGACGCGGTGGCGATCGCCGCCGCGGTGCGCGCCGACCCGCATGCCGCGCCGACGGTGGTCGCCCGTTCGCTCGCGCGCATCGCCGCGGTCGACCCGACGCTGCGCGCGTTCCTCACGATCGACGAGCGCGGCGCGAGCCGTGCGGCGCGGGCGATCGCCGCGGCGCCACCACCCCAGGGGGCGCGCGGTCGGCTGGCCGGCGTTCCGGTGGCGATCAAGGACCTGACCGACACGGCCGGATTGCGAACCACGTACGGATCGGAGCACTACGCCGAGCACGTGCCGCGGTACGACGACCTGGTGGTCGCGCGGCTGCGGGCCGCGGGCGCGGTGGTCGTCGGCAAGACCATGACGCCGGAGTTCGGGTTCGGTGCGATCTGCGGCAATCGCCTGGGCGGTCCGACCTGCAACCCGTTCGACCCGACGCTGACCTCCAGCGGTTCGTCGGGGGGCTCGGCGGCGGCGGTTGCCGCGGGCATGGTACCGATCGCGCACGGCACGGACTTCGGCGGCTCGGTACGCACGCCGGCGAGCTTCTGCGGCGTACTGGCGCTGCGTCCGACGCCCGGGCGCATTCCCAACCCGCGCCGGGCACTCGCCTACGACATGCTGTCCACCCACGGGGTGCTCGCCCGCACGGTCGATGACCTCGCGCTCGCGTACGACGTGCTCGCCGGGCCCGACCCGCTCGACCCGCTGTCGCTGCAGGCCCCGTCGACGGTGTCCCCGGACGTCACGACGAGGCCGCTGAGGATCGCGGCGACGCCGGACTTCGGTATCGCGCCGGTCGCCCGCGAGGTGCGCTCGGCGTTCGATCGTGCGGTGGCCGGCGTCGGCACGCAGCTCGGGCCGGTCGTGCCGGGCTGCCCGGACTGCACCGGCGCGATCGAGGCGTTCCACGCGTTGCGGCCGCCGCTGATCCACGCGGCGTATGCGGTACTGTACGCAGCCGACCCGCAGCGGCTGACTCCGACCGTACGGTGGTGGATCGAGCGCGGCGCGCAAGCCCGGGCCTCGGACTGGCTGGCCGCGGAAGCGACCCGTACGACGCTCGTACGCCGTTTCGTCGAGTTCTTCCGCGACTGCGACGTCCTGCTCGCTCCCGCGGCGGCGTTGCTGCCCTGGTCGAACGACCAGCCGGACGTGATCGCGATCGACGACACGCCGATGCCTACGCTGGTCGACTACCTGGCCGTGACCTTCGTGGTGTCCCTGGTCGGTTGCCCGGTGGTGACGCTGCCGGCGACGCTGGAGCGCGGCTTGCCGGTCGGGGTGCAACTGATCGGCGCGCCCGGGCGCGATCTGGACCTGCTGGCGATCGCGCGTCGATTCGAGCGCGACGCCGGCTGGCGCTTCATCGCGTCTGCGCTGGCTGGGGATCGGGGAGGGGGACGGTGAGCGCGCAGGGTGGCGCATCGGCGCCCCGGGCCGGCCGGCGGGGTCGCCGCGCCTTCGCGGGGCTTGGCCGCTCAGCGCGCGGCCGTGCGGCGGGCGAGGTCGGCGGTCGCGAGCGCAAGCTCGCCCGTGGGTGCCGCCAGCGTCTCGAGCACCGAGAAGTGATCCGCCCCGACCACTGGTTCGAGTCGGGCTCGTCGGCCGCTCGCGGTCAGCGCCTGGTGGAAGTCCGCCGATTGCCGAAGCAGCTCCGGCCGTTCCAGGCTACCGTGGGTGAGCAGGATTTCAGCCTCGGCCGCGTGCCTCGCGTGCAGGGGCGAGCAGCGACGCGCGGTGGCGGCGTCCATGCCGATCACGTCGTTCAGTGGCGACAGACGGATCGGTTCGAGGTCGTAGGTGCCGCTGATCAGCACGGCGCCGCATACCCCCGGCGCACCGAGCGCGCAGGCCATGAGATGGGCACCCGACGAGATCCCGCACACGACGATCGCGTCGTCGCGTCGGCCGCGCTCGGCGAGCACGGTCCGCAGCCCGGCGACCATCGCTGCCGGCTCGGCGCAGATCGCGGCCAGGGTCGACGCGGGGGCGAGCGTGTGTTCGCCGATCGCCACGGTCAGGCCGTGGGCGAGCAGGCCCTCGGCGACGAACGCCTGGCCCTCCTTGTCGTTCCACTGCCAATAGCCGCCATGCAGGAAGAGGACGGTCGGCGCATCGCTCGATGGGCCTTCGAACAGGTCGAGACGCTGCCGGGGTCCCGATCCGTACCGAAGGTCTCGCAGGGGACGCCGAGCGGCATACAGGGCGTGGCTGCGCGCGTGCCAGTCGGCGAGGTACGCCTGCCAGCCGGGTACGACCGCGCGGTTGTCGTAGGCCACCGCGAGAGCCGCACGGTCCATCCCCCGATAGGTCTCGGAAGTCATCAGGTTGCATCCTGGATCTGGAGAACGGTCGATTATCGCCGCCGCACGCCGGAGGCGCTGCGATGATCGACGCCGATGTCGCGATCCCGGTGATCGATATCCGCCGCTTCTTCGAGGGCGCGCCGGGCGAGCGCGATGCGCTCGCCCGGGAGGTCGATGCGGTCAACCGACGACTGGGCTTCCTGCAGGTGTCCGGCCACGGCGTACCGAGGGCCGCCATCGACGCGATGTTCGCGGTGTCGCGCGCCTTCTTCGAGGGGCCTGAACCCGTGCGGCAGGCAGTCCGGGCGCTGCGCGGTGAGCACCACGGATGGCACGCGGTCGCGAGTTCAGGCCTCGCGGCGAAGGAGGGCGGGGCGGCCCCTCCCGATCTGCGCGAGTACTTCATGATCGGGCGACTCGACCTGGACCATCCTTCGTACGGCACGCCGCTCGGCCGTCGTCTGCATCGACCGAACCGGTGGCCGTCGGCGCCGCCGGAGTTCGTCGACCGGGTTGCGGGCTATTACCGCGCGATGGAGGTGCTCGGAGGCACGCTGATGCAGCTGTTCGCGCGTGCGCTGGGCGTCGAACCGGGTTGGTTCGAGCCCCGGATCGACCGGCATTTCTCGATCCTGAGCTCGATCTGGTACCCCGCTCAGGTGACGCCGCCGCCCGCGGGACAGCTGCGCGCGGGCGCCCACACGGACTACGGGGCGCTAACCATCCTCGCGCCCACCGATGCCCCGGGCGGGCTCCAGGTGTGCGTCGGCGGCGGCCACTGGATCGACGTGCCCTACCGCCCGGATACGTTCGTGATCAACCTCGGCGACATGATGCAGCGCTGGACCCACGGGCGCTGGCGCTCGACGCTGCATCGCGTGGTCAACCCGCCGGATGGCGCACGAATCGCCGGGCCGCGCCAGTCGCTCGCCTTCTTCCTTCACCCGAACCACGATGCGGTGATCGACGTGATCCCTGGATGTGCGGCGCCGGGCGACGCTGCGCCTCCGGAGCCGATCCTGGCCGGCGACTACATGCTCGCGCGAGAGGCGAACATCGAAGCCGCGGGCGCGGCACCATCGCGCTGACCGCCGGGCGCCGAACGGCGGGCGGGCTGGGCCCTCCGCTCGGGTGACCGGTCAGGTCCGCACCTGGCCCGAACCGAGCACGATCCACTTCTGCGAGGTCAGCCCCTCGAGCCCCACCGGCCCGCGCGCATGCAGCTTGTCGGTCGAGATACCGATCTCGGCGCCCAGGCCGTATTCGAACCCGTCGGCGAAGCGGGTCGATGCGTTGACCATCACGCTGGCGGAGTCCACCTCGCGCAGGAACCGCATCGCCCGCGTGTGATCCTCGGTGACGATCGCGTCGGTGTGCTGCGAGCCCCAGCGCGCGATGTGGTCCATTGCCGCATCCAGCCCGTCGACCACGCGGATCGACAGGATCGGGGCGAGGTATTCGGTGGCCCAGTCGGCGTCGGTCGCGGCGAGGCACGGCAGGCCGGCGTCGGAGAGGATCGCGCGGGTCGCGTCGCAGCCGCGCAGTTCGACGCCCTTGCCGACGTAGATGCGGCCGAGCGGCGGCAGCAGCCGCGGGGCGATGCCGCGCCCCACCAGCAACGTCTCCATCGTGTTGCACGGCGAGTAGCGCTGGGTCTTCGCGTTGTCGGCGATGCGGATCGCGCGATCGAGGTCGGCGGCATCGTCGACGTAGACGTGGCAGATGCCGTCGAGGTGCTTGATGACCGGCACGCACGCCTCGCGGGTGATGCGCTCGATCAGCGACTTGCCGCCGCGGGGCACGATCACGTCGATCCACTCGGGGCTCGCGATCAGCGCACCGACCGCCGCGCGGTCGGTGGTCTCGATCAGCTGCACGGTGTCCTGCGGCAGGCCGGCAGCCGCCAGCCCCTCGCGGATCAGCGCGGCGAGCGCGCGGTTGCTGTGGATCGCCTCCGATCCGCCGCGCAGCACCGTGGCGTTGCCGGACTTCAGGCACAGCCCGGCCGCGTCCACGGTGACGTTCGGCCGGCTCTCGTAGACGATGCCGATCACGCCGAGCGGCACCCGCATGCGGCCCACCTGGATGCCCGAGGGCCGGAGTCGCAGCTCGGAGATCTCGCCGATCGGATCCGGCAGCGCCGCGATCTGCTCGAGGCCGCGCGCCATCGACTCGACGACCGACGGGGTGAGGGCGAGTCGGTCGACGAACGCCGGGTCGTGCCCCGCCTCCCGGGCTGCCGCCAGGTCCCGGGCGTTCTCGACGGCGAGCGCTCCGGCCTCGCGGCGAATCGCGGCCGCAGCCGCGAGCAGCGCCGCGTCCTTCGCCGCGGTGGCCGCGCGCGCAGCGTCGCGGGCCGCCGCGCGGGCGCGTCGGCCGACCTCGGCGACGTACACGGGAATGTCGATCGGGTTCATCGCGGTTCTCCGAAGGCGGGCGGGCTCAGGCCGACCGGACGACGGCCTCGGGCACCGATGCGCCGGCCAACGCCAGCACGATCGCCCGCAGCGCGGCGTCGTCGTCGCCGCGCTCCAGCCCCTTGAGGATTCTATCGGCGCGTGCGCACTCCCGCAGCAGCCGGCGCCGCAGCTCGGGCGTCGTACGGCGCAGCGCCGCGGGCACCAGCCGCTCGCGCGGCCCCCAGATCCGAGCGTCGCGCATCGCCTGCGCGAGCGGGCGGCCCTGCCGCAGGGCGGCGTCCACCCGCAGCAGCGAGCGCAGCGCGTCGGCCAGCGCCCACAGGATCACCGGTCCGGCGGTGCCCTCCGCGCGCAGCCCCTGCAGGCAGCGCAGCGCGCGCTGCACGTCGGCGCCGAGCGCCGCCTCGACCAGGTCGAACACGTCCCAGCGGGCGACGTCCAGCACCGCCGCACGGACCGCATCGGCGGCGAGCGGGCCGGCCGGCAGCAGCAGCGCGAGCTTGCGCACCTCCTGGTCGGCGGCGAGCAGGTTGCCCTCGACCCGATCGGCGATCAGCCGCAGCGTGGCCGGATCCGCACGCTGGCCTTGGCGCGCGAGGCGGGCGCCGATCCAGTCGGGCAGCGCGGCACGCTCGACCTCGGCGATCGCGACCACCCAGCCCGTGCGGTCGATTCGGGCGAATCCCGGCGATTCGGTCGCCTGGCGGTCGAGCCGCGGTCCGGACACCAGCAGCCGGACGTCGTCGCCGATCCTCGGCACCAGGTCGGCGAGCGCATCGCCCGTGCCCTTGCCAGCCTTGCCCGAGAGCCGAAGCTCGAGCAGCCGTCGGCTGGCGAACAGCGACGGCGAGTCGATCTCGTGCAGCAGGTCCGACAGCGGCAGGTCGCGCTCGGCGTGGAACCCGCGGCGCTCGTCGTAGCCCGCGGCGCGCGCGGCCGCACGCACCGCGTCGGCGGCCTCCAGCCCGAGCAGGGTCTCGTCGGTAGCGATCCACACCAGCGGCGGCAGCGCCCCGCCGCGTGCGAGCCGCTCGCCGAGCGCGTCGGTGCCCCGGATCATCCGTCGACCTTGACCGTGAACAGGCGGCGCAGGATCTGCCGGACCGCATCGGCGCGCATGTCCCGCAGCAGCGCCGCCTCCTCGTCCTGGCTGACCACGCCCTGCGCGTCGATCGCGGTGATCGGTCGGCGCAGCGTCAGCTCGGTTGCGCCGATCAGGTCGGTCTCGGCGGTGTCGCGCGCCTGCCAGCGGACCCGCAGCCGCACCTGGTACTCGCGCGGACGCCCGCTGATCGACAGCGCGGTGATCTCCCGCTCGAGCGCTTCGCCCAGCAGGTCGAAGCGCACCTGCGCATCGTCGCGACGCTCGACGACGCTGGCGCCCTGCAGCCGCACGGCGCGGCGCAGCTCGGCGCCCAGCGGCGAGCCGGCCGGCACGCCCGGATAGAAGGTCCGGAACGGCAGCGCCTGGGTGCCGCGCAGCTGGAAGCCGCAGCCGGCCGCAGCGAGCGCCGGCACCATGCACAGCAGCACGCGCCGACGGCTGCCGCGCGCGCGCCGCATCAGACCACCACGTTGACCAGCCGGCCCGGCACCACGACCACCTTGCGCGGCGGCCGCCCCTCGCCGTGGCGGCGCACCGCGTCGCTGCCCAGCGCCGCGGCCTCGATCGCCGCGCGGTCGGCATCCGCGGCCACGCGCAGCGCACCGCGGACCTTGCCGTTGACCTGCAGGACGAGCTCGAGCTCGTCCTGGCGCAGCGCCGCCTCGTCGACCTGCGGCCACGGCGCGTCGAGCAGGTCGCCGGACTCGGCGGCGTAGCCCAGTCCGGTCCACAGCGCATGGGTCACGTGCGGGACCACCGGATAGAGGGTACGGATCGCGATCGACACGCACTCGCGCCGCGCCGCGCGGCTCGCCGGGTCGTCGCCGAGCCTCGCGCCCTCGAGCGCGTTCAGCATCTTCATGGCGGCCGACACGACGGTGTTGTACTGGCGCCGGTCGTAGTCGTAGCTCGCCTGCCGGAGCACCGCGTGGATCTCCCGGCGCAGGCGCCGCGCGGGTTCGGGCAGCGCGACCGCCTCCAGGCGACCGGCCGATGCGATCGACTCGCGGGCGGATGCGCAGAAGGCCCACAAGCGGCGCAGGAAGCGGCTCGCGCCTTCGACGCCGCTGTCGGACCACTCGAGCGTCTGCTCCGGCGGGCTCGCGAACATCACGAACAGCCGCGCGGTGTCGGCGCCGTAGGTGTCGATCAGCGCCTGCGGATCCACGCCGTTGTTCTTGGACTTCGACATGGTGCCGACGCCCTCGTACTCGACGCGCGAGCCATCGGACCGGAGCACCGCGTGGGTCACGCGGCCGTCCGGGCCGTGCACGTCGGTGACCTCCTCGGGCCAGAAGTACTCGATGCCGCCGCGCTCGTTGCGGCGCGAATAGATGTGGTTGAGCACCATCCCCTGGCACAGCAGCCGGGTGAACGGCTCGTCGACCCTCACCAGCCCGCGCGCCGGATCGCCGGGGACGTGCCCGGTCAGGTCTCGCATCACCTTGGTCCAGAAGCGTGCGTACAGCAGGTGGAGCACCGCGTGTTCGATGCCGCCGATGTACTGGTCCATCGGCATCCAGTAATCGGTCCGCGCGTCGACCATCGCCGCGTCGTTGTCCGGCGAGCAGTACCGCATGTAGTACCACGCCGAGTCGACGAAGGTGTCCATCGTGTCGGTCTCGCGCCGCGCGGGCCGGCCGCACTTTGGGCAGCTGCAGGCGAGGAAGCGTTCGTCCTTCGCGAGCGGGTTGCCGCTGCCGTCGGGCACCAGATCCTCGGGCAGCACCACCGGTAACTGGTCGTCGGGCACCGGTACCGGACCGCAGTCGGTGCAATGGATGATCGGGATCGGCGTGCCCCAGTAGCGCTGCCGCGAGATGCCCCAGTCGCGCAGCCGGTACTGGACCTTCTTCTCGCCGAGCCCCCGATCGGCGAGGTCCGCTGCGACCGCGTCGACCGCCGCCGCGTGGCTCAGCCCGTCGTAGCGGCCGCTGTTCACGCAGGCCACGTCGACCTTGTCCTCGTACCACGGCTGCCAGCGCGCGTCGGTGAACGCCGCCTCGCCGTCGCGCGGCGCGCCGGTGCGGGCGAGCACCTGCCGGATCGGCAGCCCGTACTTGCGCGCAAACCCGAAGTCGCGCTCGTCGTGCGCGGGAACGCCCATCACCGCGCCGTCGCCGTAGCTCATCAGCACGTAGTTGCCGACCCACACCGAGATGCGCTCGCCGGTGAGCGGGTGCGTGACCTGCAGCCCGGTGGCTACGCCCTTCTTCTCCATCGTCGCGAGGTCGGCCTCCATGACCGTGCCGCGGCGCGCCTCGTCGACGAAGGCCGCCACCGCCGGGTCACGGGCCGCGGCCGCCGCAGCGATCGGATGCTCCGGCGCGACCGCGACGAAGGTCACGCCCATGATCGTGTCCGCGCGCGTGGTGAACACGTTCAGCCGGCCGCCCCCGAGCGGCGCGCCGTCGGTGCCGCGCACCTCGTGCGGGAACGCGAACCGCACGCCGCTCGAGCGCCCGATCCAGTTCGACTGCATCACGCGCACCCGCTCGGGCCAGCCCTCGAGGTGGTGCTCGACCTGCTCGAGCAGCTCGGCCGCGTATTCGGTGATCTTCAGGTAGTAGCCGGGGATCTCGCGCTTCTCGACCGGCGCGCCGGTGCGCCAGCCCCGGCCGTCGATCACCTGCTCGTTGGCGAGCACCGTGTTGTCCACCGGATCCCAGTTGACCACCTGCGTGCGCCGGTAGGCGATGCCGCGCTCGAGCATCCGCAGGAACAGCCACTGGTTCCAGCGGTAGTACCGTGGGTCGCAGGCGGCGACCTCGCGCGACCAGTCGATCGACAGCCCCATCGCCTGGAGCTGCCGCTTCATGTGCGCGATGTTGTCCGAGGTCCACTTCGCGGGCGCCACGCCGCGCTTGATCGCGGCGTTCTCGGCGGGCAGGCCGAACGCGTCCCAGCCCATCGGCATCAGCACGTTCCAGCCGTTCATCCGCAGATGACGGGCCATCACGTCGTTGATCGTGTAGTTGCGCACGTGCCCCATGTGCAGTTTGCCCGACGGATAGGGCAGCATCGAGCACGCGTAGTACTTGCCGCGCGCAAAGCGCGGGTCGTGCTCGACGGCCCGATAGGCATCGATCGCGGCCCAGTGCCGCTGGGCGGAGGATTCGACTTCGGCGGGAACGTAGCGGTCTTGCATTCGGCGGGACGGGGCGGCGAAACCTCGAAGTATAGCGGGCGCCGCGGCGAGACCGGCGGAGAATCAAGCACTTACGAGGGCCGCCGGGTCGCGGCCGCGAGGCTTCGGCGGGTGCGTGGCGGCCGTCCCGGGGGGGCGCGCGCGCGGTGCGCGGGCGTGCCCATCGGCCGCCCTGCGCGCTACACTCGCCCGTCATGGAGACCCATCGGCTGAACCCGCTGGACGCGTCCTGGCTGCTGGTGGAGTCGCGCGAGACGCCGATGCACGTCGCCGGACTGCTGCCGTTCTCGCCGGCACCGGACGCTGGTGCGGATCACCTGCAGCAGCTGATGCGCGAGCTGCGCGCGACGCGCCGATTCGCTGCGCCGTGGAACTACCGTCTGCAGTCGCCCGGGGTGCGCCACCCGATGCCGTCCTGGGTCGAGGACGAGGTCGATCTCGAGTACCACGTGCGGCACTCGGCGCTGCCGCGCCCCGGCGGCGAGCGCGAGCTCGGCCAGCTGGTCGCGCGCCTGCACAGCCAGCCGCTGGACCTCAGCCGTCCGCCGTGGGAGTTCCACCTGATCGAGGGCCTCGACGGGGGCCGGTTCGCGATCTACGTGAAGATGCACCACGCGCTGCTCGACGGCATCTCGGGCGTGCGGCTGCTGATGCGGTCGATGTCCGACGACCGCGACGCGAGCCGCTCGCTGCCCGCGTTCTGGAGCGCCGGCGACGGGCCTCGGGAGCGGGCGCCGCGGCGCCCGGTCCCGACGCTGGACGCGGCGCTGCGCTCGCTCGCCGCCGGCGTGGGCGAGCAGCTGCGATCGGCGCCCGCGCTGATGCGGGCCTTCGGCACGATGGCCGAGGCCGCGCGCTCGGGCGGGGACACGCTCGCCGTGCCGTTCGACGCACCCCGCTCGACCCTCAACGGACGCGTGCGCGGCCAGCGCCGGGTGGCGACGCTGCAGTTGGCGCTGCCGCGGCTGCGCGCGGTGGCCGAGGCCGGCGGCTGCACGCTGAACGACGTCGTGCTGGCGATCTGCGGCGGCGCGCTGCGCCGCTTCCTGCTCGAGGAGGGCGCGCTGCCGGCCAAGCCGCTGACCGCCGGCGTGCCGGTATCGGTTCGTCCGGCCGGCGATGAAGGCACCGGCAACGCGATCACCTTCATCGTCGCCTCGATGGGTACGGACGTCGAGGATGCTCGCGAGCGGCTGCAGGCGGTCGTCGCCTCGACCCGCCGTGCGAAGGAGCACGCACGCAGCCTGCCGCGCGGCGCGATGACCTCGTACACGATGCTGCTGATGGCCCCGAGCGTACTGGCGATGCTCACCCCGCTCGGCGGGCGCGTGCGGCCGATGTTCAACGTGACCGTCTCCAACGTGCCGGGCCCCGAGCGGCCGCTGTACTGGCGGGGTGCGCGCCTGGAGGCGATCTACCCGATTTCGCTGATCTCGCACGGCATGGCGCTGAACGTCACCTGCGAGAGCTATGCCGACACGCTGAACTTCGCGTTCGTGGGCTGCCGCGACGCGATCCCGCACCTGCAGCGGCTCGCGGTCCACGGCGCCGAGGCGCTGGACGCGCTGGAGGCCGCGCTCGCGCCGTCGCGTCGGGCGTCCCGCGCCACCGGGCGGAGTTCACGGCCGGCCGCTCCGCGCCGCCGCGGCGCGGCCGCCGCGGCGGGCTGATCCGGCCGGTGCGACGCCGCGCTCGGCGCGTATCGGCCGCGGGTACGCCGCAGCGGGGTCCCTTCGCAACCCATGGTTTGGTGGGACCGAATCCAAGGATTCCATTTTCATCTGAAATGCGATTCCGATTTCCGCATAATGGCCTGGCGTGGTCGTCAGGGAGGACGGCCGCAACGGAACATCGAGGAGACGCGCATTCATGAGCACGCTGGCCGTTGATCAGCTCGACATCCCCGCCGGTTCGGCGATCCTCCGGGCGATCCGGATCCTGGAGGCGCTGGCCGACCACGAACGGCCGCCTCAACTCGCCGAGATCTCGCAGGCGGTCGCGCTGCCCAAGCCGACGGTGCTGCGCATCCTGGGGACGCTGGAGCACGCCGGCATCGTCGCCCGCGAGCCGGACACCAAGCGATACGGCTTCGCCGAACGGCTCAACCGGTTCGCCGGGCAGGTGCTGCTCGGGTCTCCGAACCGGGCGGCCCGACACACGATTCTCGAGGAGCTGGTCGAGCAGATCGGCGAGACCTGCAACCTCACCATCCCGAACGGCAACTCGGTGCTGTACCTCGATCGGGTCGAGACCGCGTGGCCGCTGCGCGTGCACCTCGGTCCGGGCTCGCGCGTACCGCTGTACGCGTCGGCGAGCGGCAAGCTGTTCCTGTCGGCGATGCCCAAGCGCAGCCGCGACCGCTTCCTCGCGCAGACGCCGCTCATCCGCCACACGGCCCACACGCTCACCGATCCGAAGCGGATGTCGAACGAGTTCAACGCGATCCGCGAGCGCGGCTACTCGATCGACAACGAGGAATACCTCCCCGGCATCTGCTGCATCGCGGTCCCGGTCCGCAACAGCGAGGGCAAGGTGGTCGCAGGCGTCGCCGTGCACGCGCCGATCTCGCGGATGCGCATCGAGCAGGGCCTCGAGTACCTGCCCCAGCTGCGGCAGGCTGCCGAGGCCATGACCGCCACGATCGACTGGTGACCCCGACCCCCCTGCGCCGGTCCCACGGGGCCGGCCCCAACCGACGGAGCTTCGCCCGATGGGACACGCCGACCCGCTGATCGAGATCGACGCGCGCCAGAACTTCTGGATGCCGTTCTCGCCCAACAAGGAGTTCAAGCAGGAGCCGCGGATGTTCGTCCGCGGCGAGGGCGTGTGGCTGTACAAGCCCGACGGCACGCCGGTGATCGACGCCTCGTCCGGGCTGTTCTGCGTCGCCGCGGGGCACTGCCGCCCGGAGATCGCGAAGGCGGTCTTCGACCAGCTGTCCACGCTCGACTACACGATGCCGTTCACGCGCGCGCACCCGAAGGCGTTCGAGCTCGCGCAGCGCGTCGCCGGGTTCACGCCCGAGGGGCTGAACCGCGTCTTCTTCACCTGCTCGGGCTCCGAGTCGGTGGATTCCGCGATGAAGATGGCGCTCGCCTACCACCGCATCCGCGGCCAGGGCCACCGTCAGCTGTTCGTGTCGCGCGAGCGGGCCTACCACGGCGTCAACATGGGCGGCGTCGCGCTGTCGGGCATGGTCAACAACCGGCGCACCTTCGGCGTCGGCCTGCCCGGCGTGCACTTCATGCGCCACACCGCGCTGCCGAAGAACAGGTTCGTGCGCGGCCAGCCCGAGACCGGCGCCGACCTCGCCGAGGACCTGCAGCGCATCTGCACGCTGGTGGGCGGCGACAACATCGCCGCGGTGTTCGTCGAGCCCACCGCGGGCAGCTTCGGCTGCCTGCCGCCGCCCAAGGGCTACCTGCAGAAGCTGCGCGCCATCTGCGACCAGCACGGCATCCTGCTGGTGTTCGACGAGGTGATCACCGGCTGGGGCCGGATGGGCGCGCCGTTCGGCGCCCAGGCCTTCGGCGTGACGCCCGACCTGCTGACGATGGCCAAGGCGATCACCAACGGCGCGCAGCCGCTGGGCGCGGTCGCCGCGAAGCAGGCCATCTACGATGCGATCACCGAGGCCGGTCCGGCCAAGGGCATCGAGTTCTTCCACGGCTACACCTACTCGGCCCACCCGGCTTCGTGCGCCGCCGGCCTCGCGATGATGGACATCTTCGAGCGCGAGGACCTGATCGGGCGTGCGGCGGCGATGTCCTCGTACTTCCTCGACGGCATCTACTCGCTGCGCGACCTGCCGTGCCTGGTGGACATCCGCGGCGTCGGCATGATGGCCGCGGTCGAGCTGTCGCCCGCCGGGCAGCCGCCCGGTGCACGCGGCCACGAGGCCCAGAAGGTGCTGTACGACGCCAACCTGAACCTCAAGTCGACCGGCGACAACCTGATCGTCGCGCCGCCGTTCGTGTCCGAGCGGGCGCACATCGACCGCATCGTCGAGACCCTGCGCGCGGTGCTGTCGAAGTTCTGACGCCCCCGCCGGCCCGATGCCCCCACCGGGCGCCGGGCCGCGCGCGGCCTGCTAGAGTCGGCTCGTGAGCCCTCGACTCTCCGTCCCGAAGGACCGCCTCAGGTTCGTGCTGCTCGAGGGCATCCACCGCTCCGCGGCGGAGGCGCTCGCGGCCGACGGCTACACCACGGTCGACGCGCGGCCCGGCGCGCTCGCCGGCGAGGCGCTCGCCGAGGCGATCGCCGACGCGCACTTCGTCGGCATCCGTTCGCGCACGCAGCTGACCGAGGCCGTCCTCGAGCGCGCCCCCCGGCTCGTCGCGGTCGGGTGCTTCTGCATCGGCACGAACCAGGTCGACCTCGCCGCGGCCGCGCGCCGCGGCGTGCCCGTCTTCAACGCGCCGTTCTCGAACACCCGCAGCGTCGCCGAGCTCGTGCTGGCCGAGACGGTGATGCTGCTGCGGGGCATCCCGCAGAAGAACGCGCTGCTGCACCGCGGCGGCTGGAGCAAGAGCGCCGCCGGCTCGTTCGAGGCGCGCGGCAAGGTGCTGGGCATCGTCGGCTACGGCCACATCGGCACGCAGATCGGCGTGCTCGCCGAGCAGCTCGGCATGTCGGTGGTCTTCTGCGACGTCGAGAACCGCCTGCCGCTGGGCAACGCCCGCCAGCTCGACTCGCTCGACGCCGTGCTCGCCGCCGCCGACGTGGTGACCCTGCACGTTCCGGAGACGCCCGCGACGCTCGGCATGATCGGCGCGGCGCAGCTCGCGAGGATGCGGCGGGGCGCGGCGCTGATCAACGCGTCGCGGGGCACCGTCGTCGACCTGGACGCGCTCGCGGCCGCGCTCGAGTCGGGTCATCTGTCGGGCGCTGCGATCGACGTCTTCCCGGTCGAGCCCGAGCGCAACGACCAGCCCTTCGTGTCGCCGCTGCTGCGCTTCGACACCGTGATCCTGACGCCGCACATCGGAGGCTCGACGCTCGAGGCGCAGGAGAGCATCGGCCGCGAGGTCGCCGCCAAGCTCATCCGCTACAGCGACAACGGCTCCACGGTCACCGCGGTCAACTTCCCCGAGGTGTCGCTGCCCCAGCCGGCCGGCCAGAGCCGGCTGCTGCACATCCACCGCAACGTGCCCGGCATGCTCGCGCGGATCAACGAGCTGTTCTCGCAGGGGGGCATCAACGTGGCCGCCCAGTACCTGCGCACCAACGAGCACGTCGGCTACGTGGTGATGGACGTCGATGCCCAGGCCGGTGCGGTCGCGTACGACGCGCTGTGCGGCATCCCGGGCACGATCCGCTGCCGCGTGCTGTACTGACGCGTCCGGGCGTCCGCGGAACGCGGGCGCCGCGGGAGCACGCTCGCGGCCGCTCGCGCAGGGCTACCATGGAGGCCCGAATTCCAATCCTGGGCGGCCATCGATGAGCATCGCATTCCTGGGCACCGGCCTGATGGGCACCGGCTTCGTCCTGCGGCAGGTCGCGCTCGGCGAACGCGTGCACGCGTGGAACCGCAACCCCGCGCGGGCCCAGCCCCTCGCCGCGCACGGCGTCCAGGTCTTCGATTCGGCCGCGGACGCGGTGCGCGGCGTCGCGCGGGTGCACGTCTCGCTCGCCGACGACGCGTCCGTCGACGCGGTGCTCGAGCCACTGGCCGCCGTGCTGCCCGAGGGGACGTGGGTGGTCGATCACACCACCACCGCGACCACGCCCACCGCCGAGCGGGCGGCGCGCTGGCGCGCGCGCGGCGTGAGGTTCCTGCACGCGCCGGTGTTCATGGGGCCGGCCAACTGCCACGAGGGCACCGGCGTGCTGATCCTGTCCGGCGACCGCGCCGAGTGCGACGAGATCACCCCGGTGCTGGCCCGGATGACCGGCAAGGTGGTCTGGCTCGGCGAGCAGCCCGAGCGCGCCGCGTCGTTCAAGCTGTTCGGCAACCTGGTGCTGGTCGGGCTCGGCGGCGTGCTCGGCGACGTCGCGCGGCTCGCCCATGCGGTGGGGATCCCGCCGGCCGAGGCGATGGGCCTGTTCGCCAGCTTCAACCCGGGCGCGATGCTGCCGGCTCGCGCCGCGAAGATCGCCGCCGGCCCGTGGGACCAGCCCACGTTCGAGGTGGCGATGGCGCGCAAGGACGTGCGGCTGATGATCGAGGAGGCCGCGCGCCACGGCGTCGACCTCGCGGTGATGCCGGCGGTCGCCGCGCTCCAGGATGCCGCGATCGCGCGCGGCGAGGCCGGCTGGGACACCACCGCCGCCTTCCGCTGGCCGCTCGCCTAGGCTGCCGGCGTTCCGTCCTTCGGTCCGATCGCCCCTCGGCGCCAGGGCATCGATTGCCGCCCGGCCCGCGTGTTGCGGACGATTCGCCGCGTCCGCCCGGCGCGCCCCCGACCTCCAGGAGCGCTGGCCGAACCTGCTCGGCAACGATCCGCGGCCGACGACGCCGGCCGAGTTCTCGGCGATCATCGCCGAGGACTTCAAGGTCTGGCGACGGGTGATCACCGAAGGCAAGATCACGATCGACTGACCCGAGGCCCCGGCCGCGGGGACGACTGCGGCTCCGATACGCGCTGCGGCCGAGCCCGGGTGGGAAGGCGCGCGGCTCAGCGCGCGGTCAGCCCGCCGTCGATCACCAGTTCGCTGCCGGTGACGAACGCGGAGTCGTCCGACGCGAGGTACAGAATGCCGTGCGCGATCTCGTCGGCGCGCGCGAGCCGCCCGAGCGGGTGCGCCCCCGCCATCTGCGCGTCCACCGCGGCCTGCGGCACGCCGCGCGCGGTCAGGGCATCGGCCACCCGGCGCGCCATGTCGGTGTCGACGATGCCGGGGTGGATCGAGTTGACGCGGATGCGGTAGCCGAGCTGCGCGGCCTCGAGCGCGCACGACTTGCTGAACAGCCGCACGCCGCCCTTGGTCAGCGAGTACAACGTCGCGCCCGCCGCGCCGGTGATGCCGGCGACCGACGACAGGTTGACGATCGAGGCGAGCGGCAGGCCGTCCGGCCGGGTCTTCATCACCCGGAACGCGTGCTGGGTGCCGAGCACCACGCCCAGCAGGTTCACGCCGAACAGCCGGTCGATCGTCGCCCGGTCGGCCTCGTCGGTGCGGCCGTGCACGAACAGGCCCGCGTTGTTCACCAGCACGTCCAGCCGTCCGTGAATCCGCAGCACCTCGGCAATCACCGCCGCCCACCGCGCATCGTCGGTGACGTCGTGCGGCAGGTAGCGGATGCGCCCGTCGGACGCCGCGATCGCCGCGGCGAGCGCCTCGCCCGGAGCGTCGTGCAGGTCGGTCGCGACCACGCACGCGCCGGCCGCGGCGAGCAGCCGGCTGGTCGCGGCGCCGATGCCGCCGGCGGCGCCGGTCACGAGGGCGATGCGGTCGTGGGCCGGATTCATCGGAACCTCGCGGCGATCAGACGAGGGCCGCGGCCGGGTAGGTCGGCACGCCGTCGGCCGACACCCGGTGGCAGGCGACCCGGTGGCCGGGGCGCACCTCGCGCAGCAGCGGCGCCTCGCCGCGGCAGCGATCCTCGACGAACGGGCAGCGGCCGGCGAAGCGGCAGCCGGGCGGGATGTCGATCGGGCTCGGCGGGTCGCCCTGCAGCCGCATGCGACGCCCGCGCGAGCGCGCGTTAGGGTCGAACGACGGCGCGGCCGACCACAGCGCGAGCGTGTACGGATGCAGCGGCGTCGAGAACAGCGCGTCGCGGTCGGCCTGCTCGACCACCACCCCGAGGTACATCACGGCCACGTCGTCGCACATGTGCCGGATCACGCCCAGGTCGTGGGAGATGAACAGGTACGTGAGCCCGAGCGCCTGCTGCAGCCGTCGCATCAGGTTCAGGATCTGCGCCTGGATCGCGACGTCCAGCGCCGACACCGGTTCGTCGCAGACCACCAGGTCGGGGTTCGCCGCGAGTGCGCGCGCGAGCACGATCCGCTGGCGCTGTCCGCCGGAGAACTGGTGCGGGAACAGCATCTGCTGCTCCGGTCGCAAGCCGACCTGCGCGAACAGCTCGGCCACTCGCTCGGCCCGCCCGGAGGGCTCGCCGGAGTCCATCAGGTCGAGCGCCTCGCGCACGGTGTCGCCGGCGCGCTTGCGCGGGTTCAGCGACGCGTACGGGTCCTGGAAGACCATCTGGAAGCGACGCCGCGCGCGGCGCAGCGTCTCGCCGTCGGCCGCGCCGATGTCCTGGCCGTCGAGGGTCATCGTCCCCGCGGTGTGCCGGACCAGGCGCATCACCGCGAGCGCGGTCGTGCTCTTGCCCGAGCCGCTCTCGCCGACGATGCCGAACGTGCGTCCGCGCGCGACCCGGAAGCTGATGCCGTCGACCGCTCGCACCCAGGCCTTGGGTCGGCCGATCAGTCCGGCGCCGATCGGGAAGTGGACCTTCAGGTCCCGGACCTCGAGCAGGGGCCGGGCGTCGGGTGCGCTCATCCCGAAACTCCCCGCAGCGGCGCGGGTGCCGCATCCTGCGTTGCGTGCAGCCAGCACAGCACGCGGCGCCGCCCGCCGTCCAGCCGCGTCTCGGCCGGCAGCGAGGTGCGGCACGCCGGCAGCACGTGTCGGCACCGGTCGGCGAACACGCAGCCGTCGCGGCGCTCGAGCAGCGAGGGAACCGTCCCCGGGATCTCCTCCAGGATGCCGCCGTGCGCGACCGTGCGCCGGCCGGGCGCACACGCGATCAGGCCCTGCGTGTACGGGTGCAGCGGATGCGCGAGCACCTCGGCCACGCTGCCCTCCTCGATCACCCGTCCGGCGTACATCACCGCGACCCGGTCGGTCATCTCGGCGATCGCGCCCATGTCGTGGGTGATCAGGATCACCGCGGTGCCGGTCCGTTCGCGCAGGTCGGAGATCAGGTCGAAGATCTGGGCCTGCACCGTGACGTCGAGCGCGGTGGTGGGCTCGTCGGCGATCAGCAGCGCCGGGTCGCACGCGAGCGCCATCGCGATCATCACCCGCTGGCGCATGCCGCCGGAGAACTGGTGCGGGTACTCGTCCACGCGCCGGCGCGCCGCGGGGATGCCGACCGCCTCGAGCATGCGGACCGCGCGCTCGTGGGCGGCGCGACGGTCGAGCCGCTGGTGCAGGCGCACCGCTTCGGCGATCTGCTCGCCGACGGTGAACACCGGGTTGAGCGAGGTCATCGGCTCCTGGAAGATCATCGACACGCGGTTGCCGCGGATCTCGCGCATCGCCGCGTCCGGCAGCCTCATCAGGTCGCGGCCCTCCAGGGTCACCCGCCCGGAGGTGATGCGGCCCGGCGGATTCGGGATCAGCCGCATGATCGCGAGCGCGGTCATGCTCTTGCCGCAGCCCGATTCGCCGACCAGCCCGAGGGTCTCGCCGCGTCGCAGCGAGAAGCCGACCGACTGCAGCACGTGCGCGACGCCGCGGCGGGTGTCGAACTCCACCGACAGGTCGTCGACGTCGAGCAGCGGGGCGTCCGGGTCGACCCGGACGGCGGGCACGGTACTCATCGCTGGTGCAGCTTCGGGTTCAGCGCGTCGTTCAGGCCGTCGCCGACCAGACTCACCGCGAGCACCGTCAGGAAGATCGCGAAGCCCGGGAAGGTGACCGCCCACCAGGCGTCGAGCACGTACTTGCGGTTCGATCCGATCATCAGCCCCCAGCTCATCACGTTCGGATCGGACAACCCCAGGAAGCTCAGGCCGGCCTCGAACAGGATCGCGACGCCGATGATCAGCGTGGCCGACACGATCAGCGGCGGCGCGGCGTTCGGCAGGATCTCGCGCACCATCAGTCGCAGGTGGCTCGCGCCGAGCGCGCGCGCGGCGTTGACGTACTCGAGCTTGCGCAGTCGCATGAACTCGGCGCGCGCCAGCCGCGCGGTCGACGTCCAGGTGACCATCCCGATCGCCATCACCGCGGTGAACAGCGAGGGCTCGAACAGCGTCATCAGCACCATCGCGAACAGCAGCGACGGCATGACCTGGAAGATCTCGGTGAAGCGCGACAGCACCTCGTCGACCCAGCCGCCGTAGTAGCCGGCGAGCGCACCGACCATCAGGCCGATCGTCACCGTGATCGCCGCCGCGGCCAGCCCCACCGCGACCGTCGCGCGGCCCCCGACCACCATGCCCGCGAGGATGTCCCGGCCCAGGTAGTCGCTGCCCAGCGGCAGCGCCGCGGTCTCGAACGGCCCGGTGAACGGGCGCCCGACGATGTCGAACGGCGGCACCGGATAGAGCGTCGGGCCGAGCGCCATGGTCAGGATCACCGCGACCAGCAGCACCAGCCCGAGCATCGCGGCCTTGTTCTTGCGGAAGACCCGCCAGGCCTCGCGCGAGGGCGACAGCACGAGTTCCGGCGCGGGGCCGGCCGGGGCGCTCGAAGCGACTGCGCGCGTGCTCATGGCGTCATCGGGTCCGCAGCCGTGGATCGATCCAGCGGTACGCGAGGTCGGTCAGCAGGTTCGCGACGATCACCAGCACCGAGGAGAAGAAGAGCACGCCGAGCAGCGTCGGATAGTCGCGGCCCAGGATCGAGTCGTAGGCGAGGGTGCCCAGCCCGGGCCAGGAGAAGACGGTCTCGACCAGCACCGCGCCCGACACCAGGTTGCCGAACTGCAGTCCGGCGATGGTCACCACCGGCATCAGCGCATTGCGCAGCGCGTGCTTCCAGATCACCAGGCGCTCGGCGAGCCCCTTGGCGCGCGCGGTGCGGATGTAGTCCGAACCGAGCACCTCGAGCATGCTGGCCCGCGCCAGCCGGCTGTACTGGGCCATGTAGACGATCGCCAGCGTGAACGCCGGCAGCACCAGGTGGTGCAGCACGTCCAGCGTGGTCACGAACCAGCCGCCGTAGATCCTCACGTCGCGCATGCCGGCGATCGGCATGATCGGGATGATCTTGCCGAACAGGATCACCAGCAGGATGCCGGTCCAGAACGTCGGCATCGAGTAGCCGACCAGCGACATCACCGTGACCGCGCCGCTGCCCACGCTGTGAGGCCGCCGCGACGCCCACACGCCGACGATCGTGCCGACCGCGATCGCGGACAGCAGCGCGCTCAGCACCAGCAGCACGGTTGCCGGCAGCCGCTGCAGGATCAGCGTGGTCACCGGCTGGTTGTACAGATAGGACTGCCCGAGATCGCCCTGGATCGCGCGCCCGACGTAGGTCGCGTACTGCTCGAGGATCGGGCGGTCCAGCCCGTAGGTCTTGCGGATCGCGTCGAGCGTTGCCTGGTCCGCGCCGCCCATCTCGCCGGCGATCACCATCGCCGGGTCGCCCGGCGCGGCGTGGATCAGCGCGAAGTTGATCGTGAGGACCGCGAAGATCAGCCCCAGCGCGTACGCGAGCCGCTTCGAGATGACCGACGTGAATCCCATGGCGCGAGAGTGTAGCCGTACCGATGGTGGAAACCGTGTTCCGTGGAATGGAATGTTCCGGAATCGCTAGCGCTCGCTCGACCTGCGGCCCGTTCCGGCGACGGTCGCACCGAGCGCGTGCGCAAGCGCACCGGCGTCGAGCGTGCCGGCCAGTCCGATCACCACCAGGCGCCCGTCGCCGGGCGTCGCGGCCGCCGATCCGGGCGCGGCCGGCGTCGTGCGCACCCGTGGTCCGACCGCCTGTACGACGATCGCGCGGCCCTCGGCGTCTCGTACGACCCCCTTGGCCCGCACGACGCCGTGGCGCGGATCGGCGAGCAGCCCCGCGAGCCGATCGACGTCGGTCGGGTCGGGCAGCGCCAGCCAGGCGCTCTGGTACTGCTGCGCGGCCGCGCGCGGTCGTCGCAGCGCAAGACGTCGCGCCGAGGGATCGCCGGCGAACAGGCCGCCGCCGCTGCGCGCTAACGACTGCGGCGGCGAGCCGGCCTCGGTGAGCCCGAGCACGACGTCGGCCGGCACGGCCGCCTCGATCGCCTCGATCCGACGCGCACGCGGTGCGGCCCCGTCGAGGAAGTCGCGCACCGCGGCCAGCGCCGCGTCGTCGACCAGGTCGACCTTGTTCAGCACCAGCAGGTCGGCGTCGGCGAGCTGCTGACGGATGGTGTCGCCGACGTAGCGGTCCGACGCGCGCTCGCGCACGCCCTCCGCGTCGGCCAGAACGACGACGCCGTCGACCTCGATGCCCGGCGCCAGCCGCAGCGAGCGGGCGACCGTTCCCGGCATCGCGACCCCGCTGGTCTCGACCAGCACGAGATCGAACGCCGGCAGCCGCTGCGGCAGCGCCATCACCGCCTCGATCAGGTCGCTGCCGACCGCGCAGCACACGCACCCGCCGGCCAGGTTCAGCACCGCGTCCTCGCGCGACTCGATCAGGTCCGCGTCGATCCCGATCTCGCCGAAGTCGTTGACCATCACCGCGATCCGTCGCCCGCCGGCTGCGCGCAGCAGCCGGTTGACCAGCGTGGTCTTGCCCGCCCCGAGATAGCCCCCGACCACGATCGCAGGCAGCACCGCCGTCACGCCGAGTCCGCCTCGAAGCTGCGGCCACCCTGTACGGTACCGCGCACGCGCACGTCCTTGAGCCGCTCGGGCGCGCACTCGAACGGGTCGTCGCGCAGCACCGCGAAGTCGGCGCGCTTGCCGGTCTCGATCGAGCCGATCTCGTGGTCCAGGTGCAGCGTGTAGGCCGCACCCAGCGTGACCGCCCGAAGCGCGTCGGCCACGCCGATGCGCTCGCGTTCGCCGAGCACCCGACCCGACGCGGTCCGGCGGTTGACCGCGCACCACGCGACGTGCAGCTGCCCGAGCGGCGTGACCGGCGCGTCCGAGTGGATCGTGTAGGCGACGCCGATCTCCTGGGCGGCTCGGCACGGATTCATCCGCTCGGCGCGGTCGGGTCCGAGCGTGGTGGCGTAGTGGGCGTCGCCCCAGAAGAAGTGGTGGTTCGCGAAGAAGTTCGCGCACAGGCCCAGCGCCCGCATCCGCCGCAGCTGCGCACGATCGGCGAGCTGGCAGTGCTGCAGCGTGAAGCGGTGATCGGGAGAGGGGTGCGCACGCAGCGCGTCGTGTGCGCAGTCGATCGCGAGGTCGATCGCGGCGTCGCCGTTGGTGTGCGTGTGCACCTGCACGCCGTGTCGCAGCGCCTCGCGGTACAGCCTCGCGAGCGCCTCCGGCTCGACGTACCAGAGGCCCTGCGGCGAACCGTCGTGGTAGCCGGGCCAGCGCAGCCGTGCGGTGAATCCCTGGATCGAGCCGTCGGCGTGCGCCTTCACCCGGCCCAGGCGCAGCCGATCGGTGGCGCGCTCCCGCATCGCGAGAGCGCGTTCGATCGTGTGTTCGATCGTCTGGCCGCGCACGTGCAGCGCCGGCACGATGCGCAGCGGGAAGTCCGATTCGGCGGTGATCCGCAGCAGCTCGTCGACCGCCGCGTCCGGGATCGGCGTGGCCAGGTCGGTGGCGGTGGTGGTGCCGCTGCGCACCGCCAGCCGTGCGAACGCGCGGGTGCCGGCGGCGTCGCCGGCGGTCGCCGCCCGGTCGATGCCGAGCTTGAGCAGCACCGGCGCCATCGCGTCCGGTCCGCGCAGCTCGCCGCTCGGCAGGCGCCCGGCGTCGAGCGGGATGCCCGGGTGGTCGTGGTCGGTGCGAAGGTAGCCGGCGGCGGCGAGCGCGGCCGAGTTGGCGTTGGTGATGTGCCCGCTCGCGTGGATGATCCCGATCGGGCGGAGCGTGCTCACCGCGTCCAGGTCGTGCCGCGTCATGCGCCGGGTCGATCCGAAGTGCAGCGGATCCAGGCCCCAGCCGAACAGCGGCTGCGACGGGTCGGCGAGGGCGGCGTGGGCTTCGCGCAGCCGCGCGACGACCGCCTCGATCGACGTCAGCCCCGGCCAGGTGCGGCCGTCCGGGTCGGTGCGGTCGAAGCGGCCGCAGTAGACGTAGCGCCAGTACACCCCCTCGCCCACGTGGCTGTGCCCCTCGACGAAGCCGGGCAGCAGCACGTCGTCCGCGTACCGTTCGTCGAGGTCGTGAGGCCCCCAGCGGCGCACCTCATCGAGCGTGCCCACCGCGAGGATGCGACCTTCGCGCACCGCGACGTGCGACGCCACCGGTCGCGCCGGATCCATCGTGTGGATCCGGCGGGCGGCGTAGACGACGGTCGGGGCGCCCATCGGGTCGGGCGTCAGCTCCGGGCGACGCCCATGTCGTGCAGCGGCGCCATCATGCCCCACACGCTCGCCTGCGGGTTCGCGATGCGGCGGAACCCGTACGAGAAGTTCGGCTCGTACAGGAACGCGATCGGGCAGTCGTCGACGACGGTCCGCTGGAAGTCGCGGTACAGCGCCTTGCGCCGGGCCGGGTCCCGGTCGCGTCCGGCCTGCGCGAGCAGCTCGTCCACCTTCGGGTTCGCGTACTGGTGCGTGTTCGACCAGATCACGCCCTCGCGGATGTTCGAGCTCAGGTAGGTGCGGTGCACGCCGATCACCGGGTCGCCCCAGTTCCAGACCGAGTCCATCGTCATGTCGTACTGGAAGCTCGAGACGCGACGCGCCCAGGTCGGGAAGTCGGGCGAGTTGCGCAGCTGTACGTCGATGCCGACCTTGGCGAGTGCCGGCTTCAGGTACTCGCCGGCGGTGCGCATGTCGGCCGAGCCCGGGATCATGTCGAGCGACAGCTGCGTGCGGATGCCGTTGGCCCCCGGTCGCAGACCGGCCGCGTCGAGCAGCTGCGCCGCCTTCGCGAGGTTCAGGTCGTAGCGTTCGACGTCCGCGCTGTACATCGGGCTGGCGCTGTTGATCGGGCCGGTGGCGCGTTTGTGCAGCCCCGAGAACAGCGTCTTCACGACGAAGTCCCGGTCGATCGCGTAGGAGATCGCCTGCCGTACGCGCTTGTCCTGCAGCTGCGGGTGCTTGTTGTTGAACGCCAGCCAGATCAGCGGCCCGGTGCCCCGCGAGGCGTTGTCGACCACGGTTGCCCCGGCGACCTTGCGCGCGCGCTCGACGTCGCGCGGGTCGGTCAGCGCGACGTTGACGTCGACCTCGCCCTTCTCGAAGGCGAGCAGCAGACTCGACGTGTCCTTGAACTCGCGGATGATCAGCCGGTCGATCAGCGGCCGGTCCTTGACGAAGAACCGGTCGAAGCGCTCCATGATCAGGTGTTCGCCCGGCTTGAAGTCGACCACCCGGAACGGGCCGGAGCCGACCACGTTGGTGCCGTTCCGCGGGTGCGTGGGCAGCGCCTGACCGTCACCGTACACGTGCTTGGGCAGGATCGGCAGGAACACCGTGGTCATCGCCAGCGCGAGCGCCGGATGCGGCTCGGCGAGCCGGATCACCGCGGTGTGCGGATCGGGCAGGGTCACGGCGTTGACCGGTGCGAACATCGACTTGAACGGGTGGTTGTCGCGCGCGGCCTCGACCGAGAACTGCACGTCCTCCACGGTGATCGGACGGCCGTCGTGGAACACCGCGTCGCGGCGCAGGTTCAGCGTGA
>Ga0169931_10001664_pt1 | contig 36566 bp, 12 predicted proteins | sample Kivu_15m_20L_FD_129675 | JGI IMG/M metagenome (GOLD analysis project Ga0169931, IMG submission 129675) | Freshwater microbial communities from Lake Kivu, Western Province, Rwanda to study Microbial Dark Matter (Phase II) - Kivu_15m_20L... | ecosystem: Environmental > Aquatic > Freshwater > Lake...
AACCCCAACCCCTTAATTTTATTTTTAAAATATTACTTCTATTTTACATAATTTATGTATCAAAATCATCGCCATTTTGTGAGTCGATTCTGCTAAAATTCATTGAGATGTCTCTTGCTAGCGATACCTACATTCTGACGAACTATTTGTTCATACTTGAATTCTCCTTCATTGAAGCCTCTATCCATACAGTTGAAAAAATCAGTTTATTCGCTACGCATCTGCAGCAAAGGTTTCGGCGGAGTCTGAGTTCCACAGTCTATCATCTGGATGATTTTTCCACTCTTACGGTTGTGCTATTCATGTTTCATATTTAAAATAGTTTTTCCCAAATTAAATGTAGCAGGCTGGTTAAATTGAAGCGTATCGAATTAAAGAGGTTCAACGAAAGGATAGCTGACCAAGTCAGATCTGAAAGAAACATCAGTTCGAGCATCATCTTTATACTTAGATGATTTGAAAAGTTCAGCATGCACAAGCATGTGTTCCTCTATCTGATGGGGCAAATAGTATCGTTTGCATATAGGGCAGTATACACCTTCGTTTAAAGGTTGTTCAGGAATGGTCCAGCCTGAGTTTGCGGATTTTATCATTTGTTATGAATAAATAAATATTATTGAGCATTCGACTAACGACAATACTAATGTTGATCACATTAAAAGCTACTTAGATAATCTTAGATGAATAAATACAAATCTAAACCTCGATTTTTAAACTCAAATCATCCTTTTTAATACATTTTCATAATGTTTCATCAGCTGATACTTAAATTTAGGGCTCAGTTGATATGTCTTACACATCTGTTTCTGAATTTTCTTAAGATTCGTTTCCAATATCAGTTTGATCTTATTTTTATACATCCTATGATGGATTTTAGCCTATTTAAATTTAATCAAAGTGATCTTAAAACTCTTATCCGATTACTTAAACTGCATTTTAAAGCATTTCCTCGATCTTTTCTGAAATAGACTGACTAACATTTCTATCTTCGCCTAGCTCACTCATCTTAGAATTAGCTATTTCTTCTATCTTTTTTTTAGCATCCTATCGAGCTCTAAACTACTATTGACTTGCTATTTACTTTGCCAGTGAAAGCACAATCACAATTTTTTTATTGATTTCATCCATCTTATGCTATAGCTGTTTCATTCTTTGTTTTTATTTGTTTTCCTTCTTCTCAGTTGCTTGGGAAGCTTTGTACATTTAATACAGCGGCATTCCTAAAATTAGTCCATAAAATATGATCTAGTAAAAACTTTAAACTCCTTTTTACAGCAATATTAGCTCATTTAGGGGAGTAGGTTGTGTTCTTAGAGTTGATTTGAGTATGTAGCGATTGAGCCAGAACTACCAAAGATGAGTTTTTTAACCTAAACCGATGAAAAAACTAGAGAAAAGTTTTAGCTTTTTTTATTGTTGCTTACGCCTGACGAAGCGAAGCATAGGCTGTGAAAAGGTACGAATAAGCAAAACGAAAATCTTTTTAAAGGGAAACATAGTTATAATTAAAATCTGTATACAGAACGAATACATATTTTTTAATATCAGACTTTCATTGACTGTAATCAAACCAAAGATTAGATGAATTAAAATTTTTTTATTTAAAAGCATATTTTAGCTTAAAAACAATGCATTTTACTGATAATTTTCATTAAGTATTGGTTTGTAATAAAATATCAATAATGTAAGACGAACCTATTTCAACTCCTACCCCTCAAAAGCCTCATCATAATCCCGAAAGTGCTGCTTCTCGCACAAAATATACATCTCTTAACAAACAGACTATGGAGTAGCTCGATGAGTTGCTTCAAAATGCTGACATATCCAAATAGTTCTAGAATGTACTTTTTATTTAGCACGCTCCATATATCAAAGGGCTCTTGCTCGATCATGTCGAGATAATAAAATATAGGCAAATAATGGATTTTTAAGTAGGATCTCAAAATTTCAACAATATTTCTTTTGCTAATGAAATCAAGGATTAGATTAGAGTATGCTATTTAAGTAAACTACTTTAACTACAAAAACAAAAAAAATTCATACTAAATGATACCGTCGCTTAATAAAGAGCTCTAAAAAATACTAAATTATTACAAGAAAATTCTAAACTTAAATAAAAAATATTAAATTTATAAGCTTAGTTGAACTAAAAGACAAAAATTAATTCGACTTCTGAGTTAAAATTCTATCAAACTATAAACTAGCTAAGAAAAAGTTTTATTCACTAAACAGAGTTAAGAAATAAACAGTTTAAATAAGAGCTTGCTGAACTTTTCCGACTAAAAAGTCAAGTTACTACCAGAAGCAATATTTGTTAGTAATTAGGAGTCACTATGGACGATTTCAAGAGCCTGATAATGAAACTAGCTAATTAAAACAAGATGCTAAAATAAGAAAAAGACCTTCTTTTAGCTAAATTAACAGACCTAATGCAATCTATGACTGGAATTATCGAAGTAAATCAGCAGCTAGAACAGCAGCATCAATAATGGGAAGTTTTTCAACATCAAGATTCTGATTGGTGGAAGTAGGCAAAGAATTAAGCAACTTCAAATCGACAGCTACTTATTGCAGAGTTCAAATAAGAACTAGATAGGCTTGAAAATGAAATTTATAAGAAAAATGTAGTGATTTAAGAGATGAATGATGAACTACATCAGCTTAAAATGTAAAAAGGAATCAAAAAATAGATATCAAAAACATAGCTAGAATCCTCTCGAGAGCCGATTCAGAGAACTAATGCTGATAGATTCAGATCAACCATTTTGAAAAAAGACTCAACAATATCTGATCTAAACTAGCTGAGAAAAAAAGATAATGAAATGATCGAAAATTTAAGGACATAGATCAGCTAGTTAACAAAGAAAATCTAGGAAAACAAAATAAAATAGACTGCAGACTTTAAATTAAAAATAGCTTAGCTGTAACAAAAATTAATCAGTAAAGATAAGTAACTTTAGATAGCACAAATTTAGCTGTAAAAATTAAAAATAAACTCAAAAAATTAAAATTTTGATAAAAAAAAATAGTAACAAATAGAAGTAGGTGAGAATACAATAGATGGAGACAGCAAAAGCTTGTTAAGTGAATAAATTTCTAAATTGAGACAATAAATAGATTAGTAGCGATCGAAAAAACAAGCTTTAGAGATCGAAGTGTAATCTTTAAAAAAATAACTGTATTTAAGAGATAAAATTCCAGGCTTTGTGTAGCTAAATAGCTTTTTTGTTGGAAATATCCTCGATTAAAAGCCTTAAGAAAAACAGTTTTTAAGATAAATTTTATAAAAAAGCATTAGTAAGCCACTAAAAAAGACAAAATTATTGTGGCAAGCGGATCCTAATAATAAAACAAATTTACATCAGTATGTAGACAACCACGATTATATTGTCTTTTTGATTGAAATGTAAAACGGAAGTCTTATTGCAGCTTATTCTTAGAGCAAACTGTATCCTAAAATGAAATCGGAAAAAGATGGATTGATTATTTCTATTAATAACCGATAGGTATTCGAGTTGATGGAAGCAAATAAGAAAGCTGTGAGCTATGACGACATGTACGTGATTTTCGGCAACTCTGAGCTGCGTATACGTTCGGGTAACAACATGCTTTATTCTAATTTTGGCATTTTGAACAGTTTCTATAAAAACAGAGGCATGAAAGCTGGAGTACTGCTAGGGTAAAATGTGAAAGAAGCTTCGATGAAATATATTTAGGCCCATCAACTCATATTTTATTGAACCCATTTCATTTTCTTTCTAACTATTAACTGATCTGTTATATCATTCATTTAGATGTGTTATAATATTATACATGAGTGGAAACAAAGAGGAAATTAGAGTAAAAATGCTTATTATCGGAGAGAGTTATGTGGGTAAAAGTTCGCTGCTACAGCAATACGTGGATGAAAAATTTAGCCAGAACCATCAGGCCACAATCGGAGTCTAGTACAAACAAAAAACTCTGAAAATGGGTGATAATACGATCCGCATTCAAATTTGGGACACAGCAGGCACAACTCGATACAATACCATAACTCCAAACTACTATCGAAACGTAGATGGCATTCTTTTAGTCTTTGATATTACTAACATCAAAAGTTTTGAAATGGTCAGTTTCTGGATCAAAGAAATCAACGAAAAAACAGATATCGGCAAAAAAGATTTGCTTTTGGTAGGCAACAAAATAGATTTAGAAGCGAATCGTGAAGTCAAGAAAGAAGATGGTGCCAAAGTCGCAGACGATATAGGCATTCAATATGTATAGACAAGCGCAAGAACATTCGAAGAGACTAAAGTGGCGTTTGAAAAGCTCATTACTCAAATTTTGAAGAATAACAAAAAAATGTAAGTAGATGAAAGCAAAATATATATTTCTGCAAACTAAAACAAAACAAAGAAATAGTCTTGCTGCTGATATGAAATCTTTCAATAAATGATCATAAAATTAGTGTCAGTAAATCATCATACTTAAAATCATCAAAAAAGGTTTTAAATTTTGTTTTATTATAGAAAACATGTAAATATATTGAGTTTTTAATATTGAAACTTTTTAGATTTGATAAATTTATATTAAAAACCGATGAAGCTAGCAATCGATGACAAATGTTTAGAATAGCTTAAACATTTAAAGTTCGACAAAAATATCAGATTTGTCATCTACAAGGTTCAGACTTAACAAATTGTAAGCTTATTTTTAGTCAGGTCATTGAAAGTGTGGGGGAGAGAGATAAAACTTGGCAAGATTTTCTGACAGTGCTTCCTGAAAAAGAATACAGATATTGTGCATTTGATTTCGAATACAAATCTCATGACGGAATGAATGTGAGCAAGCTTTTCTTTTGCAACTGGGCTCCCGACGCCGCCCCCATCAAGCAACGCATTCTCTACGCAACTTCAAAATAAAGTTTCAGGACTTATCTTGACTTGGCAGGAAAAGAGATCACGCTCAATTCAAGAGATGACGTACATATTTTCATATCTTAGTTTAATACCGAACAACTGCAAAAATAGTTCGATAAGTGAGGCATGATAGATAAGCTATTATTCATCGATCAGTTTATTATATAAATTTTAACAAAAAATCGCAAAAAAAAAAACCAGAGAACTAGTTTTTTTTATGTAGAATTAAACAGTTTTTAGCAGAAAGTAAAATAAATAAAGAATAATTTTTATTAAAAAGTTGCAGAATTTCTAAAAAATTTTGTTTAGAATGACTAAATCTTTTGAATCAAATTAACATGAGTTTAAGTTTTGTATATCTAAAAAGGCTTGATGGCATACTTATGAGAATCGTTTTATTCTTGTGTTTATAGTTAATTAAAACTTTGAAACTTCGCGATGGACCCTGCTGATTAAGACTAACACCTCGGACAAGGCATCTCCGAGCCCGATGAATAGGCTGAGGGACTCTTCGATGGCTAAGATGATGACTAAGAAGACCTGATGGAGGATGATGATGGAGATGTTGCTTCATCTGATTCGTAACTTCAAGTGCAAGATCCTTCTCAATAAATATAGGGAGTTCCCAAAGCTGAATAAGTGGAAGACGATCCTATGCGAGAGTACTATTAACAAGAAAGTGTCATACTTCAATGGCTGGCAAACAATCCTGGACAAAAGTGGGTAGACAAGGAATTTGGCCCTTCGAATGCACAATTTTATGAAGATACTGCTGATTTACCTGTTTGGGGCCTTATTTTCAAGAATCTGTAATGGCGTCGTCCAGACGAACTCATCAAAGATCCTAAGTTTATGCTATTGTATGACGAAAAAGGCCCGTAAGTAGACGCTAAGCATGGCCTGTTTGCGGCAAGTCATTTTGTAAGTGCTCTGACAATGACTGGAGCTCGTGCAGGCACAATCGAAAAGTTGATTATTGAAAAGGAGTACTTTGATAGAGGATTTGTTTCTTTCCAGTTTTTCAAAAATGGTAAATGGATTCAAGTGATCGTCGATACTTTACTTCCTTACGAAAAAGAACAAAATAGTAGAGTATGTTGCTATAGTTCATGCAGCAATCTTCAATAATTTTGGATCCAGTTGATGTAAAAAGCTTACGCTAAGCTGCACAGAAACTATGAAAGAACGACTAATATAGCAGTTCTCGATACACTGGTCGACTTGACTGGAGGCATCTCAGAAATGATTGAACTTCAGAACAAGTATGAGAAAAAAGAGCCTGCTGGTCTTTGGGCAACTCTCTACAACTATCTTCAGCAAAAGTTTGTTATAGCTGTTGCAAATGTTGTAGATGACAAAGGGCTAAAGGAGGCTGAACAAGGACAGCAAGGCATTCTTGAGAATCACTATTACTACATCATGGATATGCGAGATTATCCCAAAGACAACTTAAAACTTGTTCGGTTGAGAAATCCTTGGGGAAGCTAAGGCGTATGGACAGGTCCTTTTTGCTAAGAAGCTGACGATTGGTAGAAATACAAAGCAGTTAAAGAAGATGTGAAAAATGCGGTCAAACTCAAAAAGGCTGATGGTTCATGGTGGATGAGTTTCACTGATTTCTTGATTCAATTTGATCAAGTAGCTGTAGGTAAAGTTTTCCCTTAAAACTGGGAAATTTACTCGATTTAATCTGAATGGAACAATAAAACAAACGGCGGAAGTAACTTTTTTATTATATAGGATGCCCAACAGGCTTATAAAAAGCAACTAACAACGAAACTAAAGAAATGTTTAAAGCAGTGGGTGATCATATTCATCCTTAGAGCGACGATCGTTGGTTTAACAACCCTCAGTTCAGACTTAAAGTTTCAAAAGATACTAAAATTTACATAACTTTGATGCTCTAGGATTAAAAATTAAGCAATTTAGCTTATGTTCCTTGTGGCTTTATGGTGGCAGTCGCACGTTCTAAGACTGAAAGATTTTGGTAAAGACCTCCCTAAACCGACATCATCGCTTAGGTTAACTACCATAGTGAACTGCCTTTACAGCGAGAAATAACACACATGATAACACTTAAAAAAGGTGAAAAAGGTCCAGCCGTATACATAATTGTTCCAAACATTAACGAATCAAAGTAAAACAAAGAGGCTATCAAAAAAGATTAGTCAAGAAAATTTTTCCTTAGAATGTTTACCCCTGAGGCTATCGATGTTACTGAGCTGCCTGAAACTATCTAGTTGTCAGTTGAATCAAGCTGGACTGAAGGATCAGCTGGAGGCTCCAGAAGAATATAGATAAAAGAGGACGGTAACGGAAAGAAGAAAGGTGATACTAAGGACAATCCTGGATGGTGTAAAAATCCTCAGTATCTTGTCTCGATTAAGAGTCCTACTATAGCTAAAGTAATTCTTAGGAGAGGTGGCAACAAAAAGTACAAGGGATGGAAAATCGGAATGACCTTATGTCGTTATCCCGTCAATGAAGAAAGAAAGCTAGAAAAAGATCCTCGCCAGAAAAAGAATGCAGGCCATAACCTTCAAAGACTTATCCAGCAAACAAGTTAGTTCCTAAAGCCTGCATAAGTCCAGGATCTTGACAGAAAATTGCTTATAGAAAATCATTAAAAGATCAGGGAATCTGCTTATCATGGAGAATAGTGTTCAGCCTTACTTTTCAAGTGGAATCCAACTGAAGGACCCTTCATATTGGTACCCTCCTCGGACGGATAAGAAAGATGCTTCCCTTATCGTTTGACGATTTATTCAAATAACCCTGTTCAAATGACCCGTTTAGATGAGGTCAAAAATCAAGTGGCGATTGGTCGTTGGGAAAAAGACATAAGCGCAGGAGGCTGTCACCTTAACTAAAAAGAAAAAGAGCCGTCTCACAGAACTTGGTCCATGAACCCTAAGTACCTTCTTAGCTTTAAATAACAAGAGTATACATGGTAGGAACCAGTAAACTTGAAGATCACTCTATCTATAGCTGAAAAGAACTGGAAAAAATTGAATCCAAACACGGTTAGTGGAATGATCGGACTATATCTTTTGGAAAAAAGATAAGGAAAACTTATTTATTCACCAGACATCGTCGTATAGCAGACAAGTTTCCTACCTGTCAAGACTATAACGCTAGAAACGACTGTTGGAGGTGAAAAACCAGTTCATAAGGGAGGCTATCTGATCATGCCAAGCACTTATTAAAGCAAAGTACAAGGAGCATTCATCTTGTCAGTCAAGTGCGATCGTCCTTTCGATCTGAATCCAGCAAAGTGATACACCATATATCTAAATACAAATAAAATATTATTTTAATGCAAAATTTATATTATTTATCTTAACAAAAAAGTTGAATACTCAAGCAAAAAATCAATTTTTAAAACGATTTGATTGAAGAGTTGCTCCCATACTCTTGATATGATCGCTTTAAAGCTCTTGACTCCAGCCTGCTTGGTAAATGAAAGGACGGTTTTTATTATCAGCCATTCTATACAAAATTTGAGATGGCGGAGCTTTCACTTATAAAATTTTAGATTTTACTGGTGAAATTTGAATGCTTAAACTTCCATTGACAGCACTTTAGGGCAAAGTTCCTTGACTTTTGCTTCTTTTTGCCAGACCTATCATCGTCGAAGGATTTCCTTGACGTAGCTTTTAAACCTTTATAAATAAAAATATACATTTGACCGGTGGTACTAAGAAAGCAATTATTTTTTTACATCAGCTAGTGCGTTCAAAATATTCTATCTAACTCTAGGCTTCATGAGCTTAGTTTTAATTTTGAACTCAGAAAACAATTTTTTTTATACAGGGTCTATGATTAATGAGCTATCGTTATGACTTTTTTTGTCTTCAAACTGGTTCATAGTCATTAGTGTGTGTTGTTAAGCAATAACAAGACCTGCTAATTAAGTGCGTTGCTGTAAATAGTCATTTAAGTTGTTTTCAGCATATTTTTTGCTAAATATTACCTGCCCGGATTTCATTTCAATATGATTAGCCATATCGTTTTAAAGCTTTTTCTTTCTTTACAATATTTCTTTTTTGTATGTGTCAAATTGAGCTATTATGGGCATAACTGATATTTTACTTGATTTGCTTTGACCTGATTTCGTTCGCATTCTTCTTTTGTCAGACTCTTTAAGCTAGTCTTTTAAATTGTATTTCTGTTTTGTATCTTGGTAGCTGATTCTCCTGAGTTGAGACAAATCTATAGCATTTGCAGCAACGTGACTTTAAACTAATTTTTTTAATTGTTCTGATAGATCGACTATTTGTCTTTAGTATCGATTGAGCATGCTAGGATCAACTCCAGCCAAATACGAATCTAGTGGATTTCTTAGTCTTTAAAGTAGGTTGATTATTTGAATGAAATGTTGTTATGCATCTGGAGCCGGGTCATATGTCAGATCGATTGTGGCTTTAAGAATTGTTTTTCTGATATTTTAGTGCATGATTATGTAAAGTTTGGACAGCTACTTCACGACATCTTGTTATTTTTGAATCATATACATATCGCGCAACCATTCATTGTGTGTATTTTACATTAAATAAAATTATATCATTCACGCAGATGTTTCTTTCTGCTCAAAGAGTATGAATAAGATTTGATTTGAAATTTATCTCTCTTTTTCCTTCTATCGATCGTATTTCTATACTAGCCTTAATTTGATGGCACTGTTTTCACCCTGAAAGCCTTAAATTGATTACATTTGTAATATAAAGTTGCTAGACCCTATGGATTCTAAGGCGGTTACATTTATTTACTGCGAAAGATAGAAACATTTGATAAATACAAAATATTATGAGTATCTATCGACCACTACACGCTTAACTATTCTACTACTAATCTTTATTTTATCTATACAAAAGCCACTATTTCGCAAGTAAACACAATCGCTAACCTTTCTAATTGTTTTATTCTTATAAATTCATTATTTTACTAATCGATTTCTTATTTACAATCAATCCATCCCTTGTCACGATTATATATTTTTCTCATTTTATTTATATAGTTCTCAAAGATTTTATCACTGTTTCGAGTGTAATTTACAACGAAAGGTTCTAACTCAAAAACAGAAGGCAATATTTTTAGAAAAATTGCATCACTCTTAGAACATAAAATTTATAAAAAGCCTAAAGTTTATTTGTAAGTTAGGAGTTGTTGAGCCCCATTTTTGAAAAAAACTACACAAAAAGGCATATTTTGTTATTTTCCTCCGTTATACTTTGTTTATCTTTTTTTACTTATTTGCAGCATCCTCAAAAATGACCCTTAATTTTTTTGGCGACCTATGGCTAGTTTAGGCGCATACTCTGATTCCTCGTCACAATGTACAACAGATACCACTTTATTATCCAATATTTATGCCAAAATTTTCTACTTGAGTCGAAAATAATAAATATGGCTGAGCCAATAAGATAGTTTGTTTGCATTTAAGAACGACTATTAGATAGCTATTTATTTTTATTTATAAGCTACAACAAAGTTCTGGTTATTGAAAAATACAAAAGAGAACATATTGAAAAACTTAGAAAACTTGAGAATGCGCAAAAGTTTTAATAAATTTTTGAGAGGTTAATGAACAGTTGCAGATGATTTGATACGCGATTAATTTTATTTGATAGGTATTGGCAGACTTTTGTTTTAAAATACAAGCATTTCGTCTTGCTATGTGTACAAATTAATGATGATTTATCTTGATTCTTCTTGTACAGATCTAAGCAAGTTGTCGAATTTTTTAATTTTTCGAAGATTGTTCATAGTATTCTGCTTTTTATTACTATTATATACTAACTAATTGCTTAAATTATTAAACGTATATGAATAAGATTAAATGAATTTTGAATTTTTGCTCGTAGTTAATCACTTGTCTCACGCTCTATTGAGCCCCATATTGAACATATCATGTGATTTGAGCAAAACTCCTTCCAAGTACTCATACTTATTGGCCATCCTCATTCTATACTCCTCCTTCCTCTTGATTTCCTTCATCGCATCTCTCTTAGCCTCTTTCTTCTGGATATCCTTGATCAACTTGATCTCACTTATCATCGCCAACTTGCTCTTAGCGATCTCTTTAATTCGTTTGTTGAGGATGAATTTGTTGTCTTATTTGAATTGATTGTATGGCTGCAATACGCATTACTCGAAAGTTTGTTAGTCGATGATCGAGGATTAATGGGTTATGATCTCTTATATTTTTTTAGTCTTGTCAGCGAAGTTAGTATTGGCATATTCTCTAAATTTTTGTTTTCTTGTGATTTCTTAGTCTTTTTCTCGGATAAATTCGCAGTAATACTTGGCTAGTTAGGTTCGATGCCTGTTATTAGAGTTAGGTACAACTTCCATCGGTCCTAACTAAATCAATCAAAACATACCTACTTCGATTAGATCTTCCTCATTTGACTAATAGACTCGTTCATTCTGATACCGAAACCATCGACGAATGTCCTCAGATACTCATGATCACTTCTTTTTGATATCTTTATTATATCATTGCTGATTCCTTGAAGCAGATGAGTGAACAGTTCATAAGGTCTCAAGACAGGATGCATCTTGTTGATCCGATCTACGTCCTCACTAATGATTTCCTGTTTGTCTTTTTACCTTGTATGCATCACTAGCGTATTCATTAAAGCTATAGCAGGGATAGATGGTTGCTCTTATCTGTCTCCAACTGAAGATCTCGAGGATGATCTTCTTTGTTTTTTTAGATCGGAAAGGTTGATGGTGACTGCGTTGATGCTTTGTCGGTCCATAGAGTAAGTGTAAATTAAAGTATTATGGCGGGAAGATAGCCAGCTAGCCTAATAAAGGCACATGAAATCAAAAAAATAATCTTTTAAGTAGTTTTGATATGCCTAATATTTTGATATGTTTTTAAAACTTTTTTACTTGTAATTTAGAAAAAGAAGATGGTATTTATAAAATAAACTTTAAATTCAGTCTAACTATTTTCTATTGTATATTTAAATTCTATGGAAAAAAATTGTTTCACAATCCTTGTTGTCGTGACCTTGCTCAGCGTCTCAGCCTAAGCAGAAACGATGGGCGTTTTCTCAGGCCTCCCAATCAATAAGGAAATCATCAATGAAGCCAACATGGCAGTCAACGATCTCAAAAGCAATCTAAATGGAGTTCTCTCATGTAGTGATCCGAGTTCTTCTCTTAATCTGATTGGATTAATCAAAAAATGTACATTCCGTAACAATGACCAGTTTGAGTATCAAAACCCTATAAATCTGTTAAGCGGCATTACCAGTCGCCTGTTTAATTTTAAATCGACTCACGACAGAGTAAGCTAAGTAAGGAGGGCAATTAGACGTCTAGCGATTGCCTTGCAAAACGTAAAAAGGCAATTCCTGGCATACAACAACGTGATAGTGGGGTCAAATAACATAATCTAGGGCGATTCCAATTTCATCATAGGCGACTCTAATAATCTATAGGGCAACAACAACTGGGCCTTAGTTTCCGATGTAAGATCTCAAGCAATCATGGAAGGCGTTTTGTTGATCGGTCCTTTTTTGATCGAGCTGGAAGATTTTCTAAACGATTCTAACGTGCCTATCGAAAATGTCATACATTGCATCAACAAGAGTAACGGCAAAAAAATCTATGGAAAATGGTGGGGAAGAACTCGTAGTTTGTTCAGGCTGATCATCTGATAACTTGATTGTATCAACACTTATTTTTAATCAAATAATAGATAGTTTTAAAAAGCAATTTATCTAATATTTTTTATAATATCTATCATAATAACATCTTAGTTTATTTTTTAAAAAAAAGTTTTAAAAATATCTGATAATCCTCTAATCTGTATTTATTATTTCTCCTTATCAAGAAATCAATTAAGAATAAATCAATTAGTTCATCAAAAAAATATTTTAACATATGTTGATTTTTCCAGTTTCAAAAAAAAGGTGTAATCATAATCATTATTCTTGTTTCATCAGACCTGACGTATCTGAGAAATTGCTTTACTGATTTGTTTTTTACTGCTCTGTCCTCTTTATTTTTTCTCAAGCTCAGCAGCTCTCATTTTAGTGCTTTATACTATCGAGAGAGACTGTCTTTACCTCGCGTAAAGTCTTTCGGTTAGCTTTGGTCCAGCTCCGTATTCCTATAAAAAGTAGCGATCATCTTCAGCAGTACCTACGATTTTAGCAGGATTGAATTGCTTAAGCCTCAACTGTTCAAGATTAAGCTGATTTATAGTTTACCAAGTCACTTAATTTTATCTATATTAAACTACTTTCTTTTCTTTAACTTTTGCATCCTATTGCTTGATTTTTTGCACTTCTTTTCTATCTCGATTAGCCTCCTTTCTTTGTTCAGCTTTTTGTTTTTCTTTTTGAGCTTGCTCGTTACTAGGTTTTGGCAGGGGTCTTTACTTAATCTTTTCTTTCTTCTACATCATTTTCGCTTTGAGTTTTTTCAAACCTTGGTTAAAAAATATTTACGTTCTTACTATTAATTGGCAATCGCCATTATTTTTGATTCAGAAAGTGATTTCTGTTCAATATTAGTGCTTGTAGAGCTTGCAGGAGCTACTTTGTAAATATTGAGATCTGTCATCTTTTTGCGGTAACTTGCGATTGTATCAATATCTAATAGTCCGTAGTAGTATTAAATCTTTTCTTAAACTGAAAGAGAAAGCAAAGTTGCTTATTTGGACAAAGCTGCTTTTTTAGCCTAGCGAGCAATAATATTTTGTCTTTAGGCAGCGGCAGCCACTTTGTTGACTTCTTCGTTAGGGTCTTCAATATCTTCGTTGGCCATCAGCTCATCGACCAAACCGTCGTTTTAATTTATGTGTTCTAGCTCCTTTTATTTCTATTTCTGCTATGATTTTTATTTTTATTAAGCAGCTTACTCTTATTCAGCTTCCTCGGCTTAGGGCTATTCATAGTTTTCTCTGTTTCTTGCCTATCTCTTTTTCTTTCTTTTATCAAGCATTATTTTCAGCTGTTATTTTTTCTTAAGAATCTCTTACTGTTTGGCACCCCATTGCCCTTTTTAGTCCCAATAAATAAGTGCTAATTTTTACAAACATTGAATGAACTACTAGAAAGACAGCTATCTAGCGTTTGATGCTTTTTTCTTGAATATTGTGATGATTTATGTCTTTTCAATAACTTATCGATTGCTACCTTATATCAACGCTGATGTTAGATTGAAATCTTTGAGAAAAAGAAAGAATCTTTAGATGGTCATATGAACTCGATCATACTCAAGACGATCAAAAGTCATATGTTTTCCTATTCTAAATACATGAGTGCAGTAGTGCCTGAAAATTTATTACAAATGATTCAATCGAACTAGACTCATTTATTTGCACCGATTGATCAGCTTGAGTCTAAGCGAGAGAAGTTATATATTATTTTGTTGTTGTTAAATTTTGTCAGGATGCTAGTTTTCTGCAATTTCTGTTTACAAAAAACGAATGTGATCCTTTATCTAAAATGTTAGCTTTTATCTCTATTAAGGTTAGCTATGTATTGCTATTTTTACTTTGGGAGTTTATAGTTTTTATGAGCTTTCATTAAATATAATTAACAGGTCAAACAATTTATTAAAGGCTAAAGGTCTATAAATTTTTATTTTGATTAAAATAAGAAATGCTTAAAGTCAAAAAAATATACAAAAATATTGGATATTTTTAATAAATATGACAAATTTATTAATCTAGAGAGTCTATAACTATAAAATTTTAATATTAAAAGACTTAAACTATGCTAAAATACGGTAAATGCAGTCAACAAAGTAATCACAAAAACTCTAATTTTCATGTTCCAGGTCTAAACATCAAAAAAATAGGCAATTAAGAATCATAATTTAAAGTAAGGTAGACACATGCCAACTTTGTAAGACTTAATCATAGGAAAAGACTCGATCTAAACATATCTTGTAAAAACAAATTGAACACTTAAAACTAATTTAGCTAATAATGTTTGCCTTCGAAAACATTCAAAATAAGATCTTTTACGAGAAAACATAAGCACAGGGAAAATATTAAATTGTAGGAACTTACATAAATATTTGAAAAATTACAAAATCTTAGAAATTTCAAGTCAGTTAGCAATCGTTTGTAGCTGTTAAGTTATAGCCAGTAACAAAAAAGAAACGATGAAAAAGATTCTAACAATGCTATTCAAACTAAAATAAAGTAAATTTTACGAAGATAAGCAGATATTAAATGCAAAGTAAGTCCACAAGTGTTCGTTAGCAAAGCTAGTAATAGAAGAGAAAGTATCAAAAAAACAGATTAAATTTTATCTAAATGTAATTTCCAATAGTTTTAAACTTAATCTTTTAGATAGATATCACATCAAATATAAGTATATTTCAATCCTTAGAGATAAAACTGCTCTCTCAAAAACTTGCTGATTGTTTCCTTGTAAAGTTTGCAAGTGAAAAAATATGCAAAAGTATTTGAGGAAACTAAAGAAAGCTAAAAAAATCAATCTTTTAATTTCTAACTCTTTTAAATATTAAAGATGTTGAGCTACAAATTTACAGATTTTGACATATCACTCAAAGATACCAGTGTTTGTTATAAAGTAAAGGACATGACATAACTATAAGAATTGAAACATTTTTTGCATAAAAACAAAATAAAGGACTACAATTCTATTTTTTACCCAATCAAAAAATATGCATAAGAATGGAACTTATTTTTAATAGATTAAGTTATACAAAATGCTGAGCGAATAGTATTTGTGCAACCAAAATATCGGTTTAAACAATAGTTTCCTATTTTAAGCAAAAATATTCCTATTCTTTTCATACCTACTAGTGTATAGACTCAAGTCAGTATATCTAAAATCATCGGTGCTATTAAAAGCATTTTTACTGAAATTACATAATCTAATAATAAAAATATTTCTTAGTAAGATAAAACTCTTTAATTTTTTAATAACGATTAAAATTAATAAAAAGAAAGCGACAACATTTTTAGCAATATTAAAACACAAATATTACCAGGCAGTAATTTAATTAAATTTCAGAAATCTTATGCTGATATAAATTATTCGATAAAATGTTAGAACATTATTATTAATACTGAAGAGCTCATTCATAAAATAAAATTTACAAAAGAAAATAAATAACTAAAATAGCTTCAAAACTACAAAAAAAATGCATTTATGTTTAAAAGAGGATTAAAAAACCGGAAAGTTTTAGGCGATCGAAATACAAACATTGATTAAAAACAAGTAAAATAATAAAAAACACTTAAAGATATCAGTGAGACTTCTAATAAAATTTTATCTCTTTAAGAAATGAAATAATCTCTTTTGTAGCATATTTAGGGTATTGAAAACAACTGTAACTATGTATAGCTAAGCCAAAAAAAGAATGATACAAATGATAAAGGGGATGTTGACAATCTAACGAACTAGCTTTCAGGCATGCATGCCTATGCAAAAAGACCTTAGAATATTGTTCAATAGTTAGTTAGATATAACGCTCAAAACTTCAAAGAAATTAACTCGTTTTATGCAAATACAACTAAATTAAGAAATCATCCTTTGTTCAATCCAGAAACAAAAAATCATGAAAATTAAGTTTAGGTTAACTAAATTATACCAAAATTATTAACTATCTGTCTCCACAAAATATTCTGATGTTTATATTTTTAGTAATAAAAATTTATTCATATTAAATTAAATTCAATAACGGAATGAGCTCAATCTAAGCCCAAGTCTCCAGAGCACCTAAAAGTGTTCATTACGACATCGCTTATGTCAAAACAAGAAATATTCCTACTTACTATCATGATCAGATTTTTTCGTAAAGAAATCACTCTTCTCAAAAGGTTAGATGCACACCAACTTTTCACTCAGACGCTCTTTAAAATGCCGGTTATAGGCCTGTTACTAATCAGCATCTTAAGAAAAATCAAATAAAAAATACAGCTCGATCAAGTGTTTCATATCTGAATGAGACAAAAACGGAGAGAGTAAGAATGCTGAATCCTGGCCAAGAATGTTCAGCATCAAGTGTTGTTTGGTACGATGACGCAAAACAAAAGATTTTCGATTCTATAACTAAAAATACTTTAAGTTACTCCAGATAGAGAAAAATTGCAGATCTAGCCTCTAACCCTGTATTTAATGCTGGAGTATTCATAGTAGAAACTCATCAATAAAATCAATAAAAAGATAACAAAAATAATACTAATTAGATTGAATAGCCTGCAACGGAAATTCAAAACAACTCTGAGGCAATCGTATAACAAAAATAATAAAACATATAGGTAAAAACTTCCTAATAAAAAAATACTCATAACGATCAAAAAAATAACGAAGTTACTAACATTTAGATTAATCAGAATGTGCTAGAGTAAGCTAAAGATAATTTCTAAAGACAAAACAATCAGAAAGCTAAAAATAATAAATCGATTCAAAACGATAAAAAAGTGACCTATAATATAGGCTCAGATATCACATTCGGAAGAAAACCCAGAGCTAACGCAAGAAAAATAAATAAAACTATAGCTATTGGATCTAGCAGGCCCATTTTCACCATAATCAGAACAAAATGATTCTTGATTTGATTATTTAATTTAAAAAATCATGTATAGATGATCATTTTTAATCGGGTAACTGAGACACAAGGAAATTCACGTGGCTCTGCATGGCCTAATATTTGTCATCTTTTTAATAACCTACAATTTCTTTGACTATGTACTCCATAGCATCAATGAAATCTTCAAAAGTCATTTGATTAGAATTGAATTTTTATCGCATAATTTTGATAAAAATTAAATGGTAGTCATTTTTTGTGATTTTTTGATTAGTCATGCCATTGAAATTGGCAAGTTTAGTAAATTGTGAAGCAGACAGGACACACTTGGATCGTACGCCGCACTGACTGTGGAATATTCTGAGCATGTTTTCAATAATATTCATCTATTTGATGTCTTCGCTCTCAAGATCAAGTATTTTTTTAAATGAGTAAAAATTTTATCCGATTTCCATAGCTTTCTGCTTTTCTTTGCTCCTTCTTACCAAAAAAAGTGCATCTTATACAACAATTCTTTTAACATATTAGTCGACTGGACTTAGCTCTTTTTTTGTCTACGAACCACCGTTAAGCATCACTTAGTGCTCAATATTAAAGGAAGGATTGTTATTTATCTACAGCAGCCAAGGATTAAGATCTTTGTCAAGTAAGATATCAATACCTATGACATGAAAACACTGTCCGTTTTTCTTCGGAAAAGTTGCCTTGTAGTAGTATTTCAAAAAAGGATATATTCCTGTCAAAAGCTTTTGCGTCAATTCGATAATTTTTTATCTAATACTATCTACATCAACTCCGTTTTATTTCAGCTACTACCACACTACCTTCAGACATCTTTTAGTGCCCTTAGCGAAAGCTGTTTCACTGTTTACAAAATTAGGATGATTTTTATTGAGACTGTAATTTGTTAAATGAATATATGGGTTATTGAAATTTTATTTGGTAGGCTCTTGGTAGTCTTAAGCACAAAATCGAACGAGACCTTCCTCGTTCAGATAGCAGATATAAGGGTCAACGGAAGAGATCAAAACGTAGAGCCTGAAATCAAATTTTTTGTTATTGAGCAGTAAAGGCTGATCGATGTATGGCTGAACTATCCACTAAGCTGACGAAATCTTAGGTATTTACGACATTTTTCTGATCAAAGCTATTCCGTCACCTTGGCAACCAGCTGAAGGTTTTGCTATAAAAACTCCACCCTTGCTTATCTTTTTGTTAAGAATTTATGTGTCTTCTGGCAGGAGATAAGTTTTAGGGTAAAAATTGAACTGCTCAGGCCAGTATTATCTGAATTTGTTCAGAATGTAGCCTAGTGTTTTTTTATGGCATATATGAGGCATTGAAGGAATTCGATTGACCAAAAGCTAAGTAGCAATATCAATATCTTCTTCAGGGATGGCCAGACCTGACCACATGACGTCTCCTTATTTGAAAGCTTAGGTCCAGTTATTGTCATGAATGATTAATTTGAGCAGTTTCAGTTCTCCCCTAGATCGACTCGTATTTATTTTTATCTTCTTTTTGGTTGCAGGATGCTTTTTGTAAACGTAAAATTATGATTTATATTAATTATTTATGCAGGGTTAAGACTTCGGCTACTCCTAGGCTATAACTTAATCATCTTTGTCCATGTTAGTAAATCTTTTATATAAATTAAGATTGATAGGCTCATTAAAACTATTATATCTACATATGATTTTAATGACTTTGCGTGATGATTAGTATTTTTTGCTCTATTATATCAAATTTATTGAGCCGCGCTCATCTATAATAAAATTTGTATACATGTACCCCAGCGATGTATATTCTCGTTCGCGAAAACCTGAAATAGTATATCACGTACATTATCACTACAATATGCCTGGATAACCCATGCATTCACCTCCGCATACTTCCCGTTTCAACAATTACAAATCTGTAGGAAAATTCAATTTTACTTCAACTAACTTTACGAAAGCCTAAGAATAAGAAAGCCGAAGTTCAAGGCAATCATGGAAAAATCACATTCATCCTGACCTGAACGACTCTAAAAATCCCGAAGTAAGATCTTCGCTGAATTTTCGAAGTCCAGTGAAGCATAAAAAGAATCAACTATACTCAAAACAAAATAGCGAGAAAAGGGTCGAGCGTATAGACGATTCGCAGGAGGACAAAAGTTAAAATCAAGTTTCAATCAATCTTTCAGTAAATTCTAATTAAGAGGCATCTTTCGGAGCTAATCCGTTTCTTTCTATTCCGTCCATCTAGTAGTTCAACCCCTAAAGCGAAATCAAAAAATTTAAGAGGCAAAAAAAGATCGAAAACTCAACAAATGAGAGTGAAAATTCAGAGATTCGTCGGCTTCGTTTGTTGATGAAGAGTCAGTAAGCTAGATAAATAAGCTATAAAATGCTTGAAGAATAGTGTCGTTTTTTAAGAGATAAATTCTATGAGCATTACAAGACCGTTCATAATAAAAAATGATCATTCTAAAATAAAAAAACGAACATACAAACATTCATATTTTATCTGATATAGAAAGAGTTATATAGATTTAATTTTGCATAGATTTTGAAAAAGCAAAATCATTGACGTTTAGAGTGACTTTTCATACAAGATAGAAGACGTAATTTTTATGTGCTATGTATTTTGATGAGACGGTGCATTTCTCGTTCATTAAGACATCCTTTCATAAGATTTACTTCTGTGTTATGATGTGATACCATCTTCTACATTTATAGCAGTTTATTTTTTAGTTCTTTTGCCTTGCTACTTTATAGTGATTAACTAGCAGATTACTATTTGCTCCTTGATTTTTATTTACGACGACTTCTATGCTTCCCGAAATTTAACTGCTGAAAATACTCCTCATTTGGTTATTGACTTCGAGTTGCAAACAAAGATTCGTGCAAGTTAGACTCACAAAAATTATTAGATGAATCTTTACTTGTTACTTTTTTAATATCTTTTTTATCATCTTTTTGACTTAAATAAGAGTCGCGTCGCGGAGAAACCAGTTTGAATTTCGATGACTCAAACAAAACATCTTTGCTACTAGCAGATTTTTTTTTATCTTTAGTGAGCTATTTTCTGGAAGTTCGTTGCTTACTCACTAATTTTTTTTCGTTTTATCTACTTGAGCCTGACTATTTGTATTTTTCTTTGGGCAAAGGCCTCATGGTGACCTGAATGAATTTAGAATTATAACTATTCATAATCAGCGTGAGTATAGTCTCCTAACAACTGACATTATAAAAAAGCATTTAAATGCGAATATCAGGAAAGGTACCAAGTTGGAGTCAGCTATTTGATCTGCTTATCTGTAAGACCTTTGTGATGACTAAAATCGAACAAATCTGATATTTGGTATTGCTTCATTAGCTTCTTAAAATTATCTGGATTTCTGATTTAGTTGAAGAATGGATGCTTGAGCACTTCGAAAGGCGTCAGTCTTTTTTTGGGGCTGTAGCACATGACTTTTTCTAATAAATCTATAAATTAAGCTGTAATTTGTTTCTTTTTCAAAAACTAATTAGTGGAAAACATACCTTAATCCAAGTCAAGCCTTGAACCTGTGGAATTTTGAAAGTTTAAATATCGCAATCGGGGTTCATTTCGAGGATTTCTTGTTCTGAAGGCGCACCTAGTATTTTGATGATTTAAACAAGTTGATCGATGTTGCTATTTCCCCTAAAAACAGGATTTTGAGTGACCATTTCGGCGAGAATGCAGCCAGAAGACCACACATCAATATGTCCTTTATAGTAGGTGCTGCCAAATATAAGTTAAGGAGCTCTGTAGCTTCGAGAGCAAATATATGCCAAATTTTACTCTTTAGGATTGATGCACTTAGCTGAGCCGAAATCACAGATAATCAGCCTTCCCTTTTAGTCATTTACTAAAATATTATGAGGCTTTATATCTCGATGGGCCACTTTTATTTCTTACAAGTACAAAAGTCCCTTAAATAGCTGATAGCCGTATAGCTTTTGTTTTATCAAAGGAATCTAACCTTGACCTTTGTGGTTGACTATATACTCTCCTAAATTTAATGGAAAGTAGTCCATCACCACATTCAAGTACTCTTTGTCTTCTTCGTAACTATAAAACGAATCTCTTATTTTCACTAAATTCGGATGATTAAGCATTTTTAGTATTTCAAGTTCTCTATTTTTATATTTTTTGTCTTGAAAAACTTTTTTTATTGCGACTTTTTCAAGGGTTTAACGGTCAGTAGCTCTGTGTACGACTCCAAAAGTGCCACTACCTGCTTTTTTCTAAATCACGTATCTTTGCTGACCAGTCGGCTTTTTGGCAATAATAGGATTCATTTAAGTTGTGTGAATGCTAGTTCGTTATCTAGCTCCTAATATCTTATTGATTAACATTTTTTTCTAAAATGAAAAGCTTTCTTTGTAATTTTCTTATGTTCTTATCTGATGGTAAACAGGCTTAGTTTCTTTTTTAGGGATAAGTTTGATTGCCTTATGGGTTTAAACAGCTGGTTGTTTTTTCGCAGGCAAGTTGTTTGTTGTATGCAAAGGTTTTTTACTGTTCACGCTTGCTTTGATCTTGGCTAAGTCTTCAGCTAAAGGGTCTTTCGGAGGTTTAGCGTACACGTTCTATGTTTTGAGGCGACGGGAATAATCGTTTGAATCACCATATTTAGACTTGATTTTGAGACGCAGATTGGAAATCATTTTTCAACGTATTATTATATCGATAACTGAAAATTATATTTCTCATTTAGTATCTTAAATTCTTTACACTATTTTAATATATGTATTTTTATTTATAATTTCAATCAAAATGATTTTTTAAAGTGGGTTTATTTCTTTTGATCATTTAATGTTCACTTCAGATATTATAAAAATAATGCGTCAAGTCGAATTAGATTTGATCTAAGACATATCTTTGCTCGAAAAAGACCAAAAATATCTACTGTAGCAACCTCAAAACCCCCAGCAGTCATTTTTACATCTGTTTGGTCATCGTCATCTCATCTCAAAAACAATTTTTAATAAAAATTTGGATCGAATAGTCGATCAACTCCCAGGAACGTTTGCACAATCTGCTTTGTAACTAAATTACTCATCTTTCTTGATTCAAAACAATATCAGCTAAGGAAATTCTAACTCAGCATTGTTCGAGACTATCCAAAGCTGGATCGACTACTATCCTACAGTAAGAAAAAAAGGACTATTTATGCTTTGCGACATCATCTTTCAGTAGCAGACTGCCGAAATTTTCAACGGCTGGAATCACTATGTCACCTATCTTAACTTGATTAGTCTAGATTTATGGAAAATAATCCGAAGGGGTAAAAAATAGGATTTATTTTTACAAGAAAGGCCCTTTAGAGACTAACTTAAATAGATTTCTTAATAAAATTTCAGTAAATTTGATGCCAATGATATCCTTACCTTCATAAGCAGCTGCCTTGTCAAAACTTTAGCCAATATAATACTTTAAAAAGACGCCTTACCTCAATAAATATCAAAAAAGAATCCGAAATTCTAATGTCTTTTTTCAAATCAGCAAGCAGAGTACTTCCTTCGCATTAACTCAAGACTCGCTATGCTGATAAAACAACTTTTGATGGTCCTCATAAACTTTGAACTTACGAAAGAGCAACAAAAATATATGATGCTACTGATAATGCGTTTCTACTAAACTTTTCACCCTTTTAGATAGCTCAATACTTCAGAAATGTTTATTTTTGGCTTCAATGCGATTGAAAATTCAGTCAGATAAACTATCAAAGATGAGCTTGCGATGTTTTTAAGAGCTATTACTAAACTATAAAAAGTCAAATTTCTTAAATACTTAAAGTAAAATTCTAAATTTTTCACAGAAATAATCAGCAAAATTTCATAAAATACGATGATTGGTTATTTTCAAGAAGCTTTGTCCCCTTACAGCACGATACAACTAGGATAGTCAATCACAGTCTAGGCCGGTAAATCATAGTCAAGATTCTTTTAGATTCTCTAGCCCTGGTCTTTATTTTATTTACAAGTTCTGATTCAATCTCAGGATATCAATCTAAAACTTTATTATTTGGGAGATATAACTGCACAAAAAACTACTAGAAAGCTGTTGTTCAGCTAAGATAAAATTTCTGGATAGTTTAAATCTTGCTTCAATGCTATCAAAAGAGGACTCTATTAGTTTTAGTTCGATAACAGTTACTCGTGGCTGAACTCTAAAAATATTGTATACTAAAATCTTGTGTATGCTCCTTTGCAAATTCAAACAAAAAATGCTTTTAAGTGGTCTTTTGATTTTTACTAGGATATTCTTCAAAATGAGATCGTCAAAGACTAAAATATATCTTTTTTAAAATAGTAGTAAAAACCACAGAAATCTCAAGAACGATCACAATAAAATTCTTCAGTTGGTATTGCCTATGTTTCTAAATTAAATGAAATATTTTCTCTGAGGCTGCGAAATCAAAACAAGAGCTAGATGCTTTACGAAACAGACAATTCTTAGCGTATGCAGCAGCGACTCAAAGAAGTTTATGCTAGCAGAATCAAATACAGATGGAGCCTGATGAACTACGTAAACATTTAGATATGAAGGTTGTTAACGATTTCAGTTAAATCGATGATTTTGTAAGAGGAATCCAAAGTGATAAGCAAAAATAGTACTAACACGTATCTACTATTGAAAAGGAAATATGGGGAACTGAATAAGATGAAGATTAAGTAGAGTACGAAGTTGTATAAAAAAGATCAAACGGCAAAAAGTAGGTCACTAGAACTCACAAGGAAACTAAGAAATCGAAAGCAGTAAAGGAAAACAAGGAGCAGATAAGTTGGTCGACCGAATAGACTGCCAATTTTTACGAAGAGGACAAGTGATGTGAATTAAAGCAATAGTTTATAAATATATGCCTTACTCATATCTGTTCAAATACATAATAATTGGAGATCAAAGTAGGTCTCAGATAAGTAAGGTGTAGGCAAAACGTGTCTTTTGATGCAATTTATCGATCGATAGTTCAAGCAGGACAGTGTCAGCACGATAGGAGTTTAATTTGCTTCTAAAAACATCACATGTTGCAATCAGATAATAAAACTGCAAATTTGGGACACAGTATGTTATATCATAAACAAGGCTGGACAGTAGGCTTTTCGATCTATCACGAGATCGTATTTTCGAGGCACAGTGGGTGTTATTCTTGTCTATGATATCACTTCACGTCAATCATTTTAAAGTGTAAATCGATGGGTATAGGAAGTAAGCAACTATACCACTAACGAGCACTATTAGATCATCTTGGTAGGAAATAAAGCAGATCTAAAGCAAAAGTATGCTGATTGTAACATAGTCGGCAAGTTTCATATCAATAAGGATAAAACTATGCACATTCAAAAAGATTCACTTTCATTTAGAGTTCAGCCAAAACAGCCCAAAATACAGTTTAGATTTTTGATATTTTGACTTCAAAAATACTCAAAAAGATCGAAAAAAGAATGATCGATCTGAACGATTAAAACGGAGGAATAAAAGTAGGTGAACATGCGACCAAATAATTAAAAATAGCTTAAAAAAGACGTTGTTGTTGATAAATTGTTTAGTGTTTGTTGTGAATTTTAGAAAAAGGAGGGCATATATAAATGGATTAAATATTAATTTAATAATATCCACAAGATGACTGACATCCAGACCGAAAGATCCTTCCAGAAACAAGACAACGTCTTCCTCAATAGCAAAAAGTTGCTTGCCAAAAAGACATCCGCAGGAGTCCGCTACTTCAAGAACGTTGGTCTCAACTTTAAAACACCCAAGAAGGCAATCGAAGGAGCATATATTGACAAGAAGTGTCCTTTCACCAGTGGAGTTACCATCCGTGGTAAAATTCTTAAGGGCATTGTCATTTCAACTAAAATGCAACGCACCATCGTTGTTAGACGCGATTACTTGCACTATGTTCCCAAGTACAACAGATACGAAAAACGCCACAGAAACATCTCAGCTCACTGCTCACCTGCTTTTTCAGTCAAGGAAGGAGACATTGTGATTATCGGAGAGTGCAGACCCCTCTGCAAATCCGTTTGCTTCAACGTGCTCAAGGTGACTCCTCAGGATATCATCGGTAACGTCAGAAAACAGTTCATGCTCTTCTGATCACTGACATATATCATCGACCATTTAATCATTCATTTTAGCTTATCTTAATTTATAAACTATGAATAGTAAATAACCCGAAAAACCATAACAAATTTCAAAGTAAACGTTAAGTACACTAAATTTTACACAGCTCATCGCTAGGAAGTGACTTTGCTCAAGAAAAAGATAAAAATATTAAAAGAAGCAGTAGTTAATTAGCGAACCAAAAACAGTAAGCTTGAAGACCAACGCAATATTGTTTTTGAGAACAACAAAAAGTATACAAGAGAGATTAAAAAGAAAGAATAAAAAAACTAAGTTCTTTTGATAGAAATTCGATTTTTGAAAGAAGCGTTGATCAACTAAAAAAATTAAAAACACGTACCAATACAATTATCAAGAAATATGTGGATAAACTCAAATAAATTTAAAATTTTAATAATAGTATTCGTCAGTCTAACGATATTCTGACTCAACCACAACCAGCTTCAGGTGGTATGTTTGGCTTTATGAGTTTCTTTAAAAAATGATCGTCTTTTTATTGTTAAATATGCACATGATTATGCAAAAAAATAGTAAAAAACAATCGCTAAACTAAATATAAATCACTAGGTATGCTCTTTATGTTCACATGTATCGTATCGGTTTCTTTTTTAGCTTTGTTTTTTCCTTATCAACGAAGTGTTTACTCTTGCATGTTTCCAGCAGTAATTCTGAAACATTTCTATCACAGACTTAGGCCGGAGATCTGCTGCCAAACATCTCCATCCATTCTCTGGGCAGAGGGTTAGAGTTGATGTAGTCCCGAGCTGGAAAAAGAACTGAATGAAATCTTTTCAAAGGTATTTCTGGAGCTTGATAGAGTCCATCGTAGACCAAACCGACCTTGAGAGTAAGCTAGCAGTACTTGCCTGACTCGAAGAAAAGCAGAACAGTAGTAGTTTGCCTTTGCCCAGATTCTGAGCTAAATTTGTTTTTAAAGTTGGCTAGCACCCCTGTGGAACCCTGAGCCAAAACTTTTTAGTTTTCGGAAAGCAACAGGGAAACAAGTATCTAGGCTCCTGTCAAGAATGCTTAAATTTAAGGGCTTTAACTGAAGAAGTAATGAACTTTAACTCGATTAATAAGAACATTGCCTTTTTCTTGAGAGCATTTCCATTTTTATTCAACGCTTCTACCCAAAGAATATCTTACTATTATATTTTCGGTTTGCTTTATTCCTACTTCCTTGATGTCTTACAAATATACCAATAGTCTCCACTGTCTTAGATCTCCTTACACTTTGCTTCCGACCATATCGTCATCTATTCTCAAGTGGCATAGTCTACCCAACTACCTTTCGTATTTTTTGAGCTAGAGCTCTTGGATGATAAGCGAATAGCAGCATTCGCACACTGCTGACATGGCTTTTTATTTTTTGTTCAAAGCTAGTCTGTTGCTAAATTATATTAGCTAAAAGTCCTCAATTTTGGTCCTTTTCTTTAAATGGTTTAAAAACTAGATAAGCATCCTTACTGATACACTATTTTGCAACTACTTTTTATTGAAAAAGCCGTTGCAAAGTCTGCAATAGCCACCTTGAGTAGACAAAAGCCACTGGTCTTGCTTTGCTAACTTTACTATTTATTCGAACTGAGCTCCTCTGAAATTTATTACCCAAATCTGTCCTGCTAAGTCTTAGACAAAATCCACGCTGAGCTTCATAACTCGCTTGCCAGTCATGCTCTCCAGCATTCTGCGCACCTCAGCTGCAGCAGGAATAGCCTTTTGAAGCACTCCTGGACTAGTTAATTTTGTAAACTCAAAGGAATTAGGTCTCTGGAGTAAAGGTGAGACCTTAGCCCGTAGGTCATGCGAGTCAACAAGTCCCAAATGTTTTTCTCTTATGATAGTTGTTGTATTTTGAAAACGATAGACACAGTACTCTTGATGCTGAGTATTTTTGGTGACTCTATCAAAGTTCACTCTTAGAATCATCGCTTTAAGATTTCTGCTATAAATGTATCTTTGAACAACGCAGTCAGAAGTAGCCCTCCATCTATTTTAACCAAAATTTCTTATATTTTCGACCTAGAGAGTTCCCTTGCTTTTTTATTTTCGTATTACTACAAAAGGAGCACTAGCATTTACAGTTGGATCGATAGTTTTACCATAGCTATCGTACTTATTCATTAGTCTAAGTTGATTCATGAGTCTGCTATGCCCTTCTTATAGAAATTTTACAACTTAAGACTTATTAATAGGCTTTTTTGCTAAAAAATCGGTAGAAGCGTACACAAGTTGAATCGTGGCATCTTCGTCGACTAGCACAGTCTATGGAACTTTGAACTTGAATCTCTGCTTTTAGAGATCACTTTTCGATAAACAAGTATAGAAAGAAGGGTAGGCTATGCTTGTAGCACTATCTTAGTTAAGACACTCAAATTCGTCCATGAGTCGACTCCACTTTTCTTAAGAAGTCACTCCTATTTTGACACTTGACTAAGCAGAAGCCGGCACTTCTTTCATACCGATAGACGCATGTAAATATCTCCTTGTTTTAGGTGTGTTTTTGGGAGTCATCGTGGGTGATACATGGTAAGAACAGGTGTTATTAGTGGACAGTTTGGTAAATGATTTTTCTGTTTTGCGAGCATGTCTAAAAGAAGACCTTGATCTAAGCTGATTTTTAACCTAAGTCAAAAACATTTTCGATTTATTATAAAAGCAGAAAATAACTAAGCTTAAATATTTATGTCAACTATACTTTAAAGATTAGATAATCTACTTTAAATGATTTGCATTCGATTTCATTAAAGAATATAGTTATAACTGAATCTAAACACTATGAGTCAGACCACTTAAGAGTTCTCAGTTGCAGATCTAACGAGAGCTTTACTTCGCTAGTATCTTTCTCACAAGGGACTTAAAGCCACTCTCGCTTGTTTTGAACAGGAGGACAAACTTAACATCAAAAAGATTAGTAAATCAAAACTCATTGAACTAACTTCTCTGAAAAATTTATATCAAAGCAACAAACAAACCGACAATAATCAAATCACTTTGCTCTAAATCTTGGTCTCCTATTTGCACAATAAATACAAAATCAAGAGTCACACTTTTAATCAGACTCAGCCCCAAACATTCTCTAAGACCAAAGAAGTTATCCCATAATACCCTTCATTATAACAAGTTAAAATACAAACTGTAGCTAATCCTGTGCCACAAAAAAACATTAAATAATCTGTTAATCGACCGTCTTCTTCAGGCAATCCAGCAAAGAAAAAACAAGAAAAAAATAATACGGTTAAGCAACCATAAAAATAAGAAAAACGGGATTTGAAAGTAATTTACAAAAAGCTAGCCTAAGTTTAGACAGATAAAAATATTTAAAAAAATGTATAAAAGTAAGAAAAAAGCCATAAACAGAGTAAGTCAATCGAGTAAAAGAAAGATGCAGACACTCGAAAGTCATAGACTAAACAAAATAATTTGCTATAGATTTCTAGTCCTTCTTAAAAAGCTAAAAACTTTTTATCTGTTTAATAGGCAAAAAACTCATATAGTTCAAATTTATAAAATGCGCAACAAACTTTAAAATAACAAAATGAGGAATAGAAAAATAAAGATTTTAAATAATAAATAAGACCTAAAGTGTTGTAGATAGAGTAAGACTATGAATAAGCTTTTGAGGAAGATGAACAGTAGATTAATCAAAAATCAAAAGCGATAGAGTATCAATAAAATCTAACTGTATCAGTACCTAAAAAGCAGCCAGAAAAGATGCTAGAGAAAGCTAAAGTAAAAGTATAAGAGATAAAAGAACCAAAAAAGGTGGAATAAGTCAAAGTTGAGGATATTTATGAATAAAAATAATAAAATATTAACATAAACAATAAAGTTGCATAGTAAAAAGAAGTGATTAGCAACAAAGATTAGCGAACTTCAATAACACCAAGTATAGAACAAGTTCAAGATTCAAAAATCAAATAGATGGATACTAAAAAAGAAGTTTAGAAACCTATTATAGTCGAATAGTAGTAATTGAAGATTTAAAATACGGCTGGAAAAGGAAGAACAAAAATGAGAATGCTTGGATCTAACAGACCGGTATCAGCTAAGAAAAAGTAGATTTAAGAAACAGCAGAAATCAAAATAATTTAAAAACCAAAATAAATCGAATAGCGTCCTAGTCTAAATACAATTGCATAATCAAAGCCTTAGATAGAAGTATTTGATGAGATTAAACCTTAAAAAAAGTAGATCAGTGATGGCAACACAGGAACTATGAGAGTGATCGGCAAAAAGAAAAAGGCTAAAGAAGAAGCAAGTGAGATCAATTATCCTACAAAGTTCAAGTTTGACTAAAATTTTACGCATTAAATTCAAAAAGAAGCTGTATACTAGTATCAGCCCTATGATTTCGGACAAATCATTTTAGACGAAAAAGCCAAGGAGCTCTATCCTGATGTAATTTTCAGTTCTGCTATCAACTATAAAGTAAAAGGAGGTTCTGTTGCCCCTATCAAAAAAAAGCAGTAAAAGACAATATCCTCGCAAGACGCTTAGAAATTGAAAAAGGTTGTTTTCCAATCAAGTACTCCCATTTTACCCAAATCTTGGGCTCAAGGATTTATTCTATCTCCTTTTGAGAATACTCCTTATGGATTGAAACAAATATAAGGAGGTCCCTGCGGAATAATCGCAGCAGTGCAATGCTATTTTCTTAAACATTTGCTCAGTTGCTCACAGCCTAATAATACAAACAACTAAATAACAAGGTAGGTCTGCCTTGTTGCCGCAATCACTAACTTACTGTGGAAAGTCAAGTAGAGCAATAAACTTGTCTTAGTTTTTGCTCCTAAAGGGGCCTCTAAGGTAGAAGTTTCAAATCTCAGAACAGTTACTATCGAAGCAGAATCTTTTTAAGTCGCATTCGCAGGTATTTGGTCAGTCAGGGATTAATATATAGGTGCAAGCAATCACGGTGTCGCAACTCTTATGTTTTCAAGCGTATTGACGCGTGGCTTCGATTTGATCGAGTCATAGATGGACAACAAATAAAATCCATTGATTGGTAATCATGGTCACTGTACACAAGAGCTCGTTAACATGTTTATAACAGGAAAAGCTACTTCGAACTGTTTCGATGGCGACAAAGTCATAGATGACTATAGTATAAAGGGTATCAAATAGAAGTCTTAATTCGGCTTTTTGACTGTTTTTGAAGTACTCAAATACATTTAGATTGGCAAAAACATGAAAAACCCGATTTTTCCTGTTTGGATAATCTGTAAAGAGTTCCACTATCATGTCGTTTTCGCAGGGCATTATCTTATCAGTGAAAGCAACAAATCCTCTAAAATGGACATAATTTACTTCGATGGACTGTATAACTGCGAAGATAGAATTAGGATAACCCTTTAAAATGATTAAAATACTTAAAACGAGGTAAAAATTAAGGATCTTCCTTTGATCGAACAGGTCCTAAGTACGAAATGGGGAAGACGTAAGGCTGACTGGAACGGAAGTATTAGAATATTGTGATCAGATGTCAATTTGTTAATCACAAATAATATATAAAAAGATTACCGAATGTTGCGTATAGGCATGACTTTTGGCAAATTTTATTTTAGTAAGACAGCAAATGCGCTTAAATTGATGGAGCTTAAGCCTCCAACTAACAAACAATAAATAAAAAAAAAGTACCTTTAACTCGCGAAGCAACTACATCCAGATTCCAAAAGCAGCTAGTAAAAAAAGAAATCAGAAAAATAACAAAAAGCTCAAAACGAAGCGTTCATTTAGATCACTAAAGCGTACAAATACTTGTCGAGTCTTACAGAATAGTAAATCAATCTTCAAAAGGAAAATTAACAATAAGGCTCATCATCAAACTTTTAAGACTAGCGAAACTAACAAGAATAAGCGAAGCCTATGACAAAAGAAGAACGCATGAGACGAGCCACATATGCATACCTTAACAGAAAGTAAAAATATCAAAAAGGCCAGGAATAGTAATTGCCAATTTATAAACGGCATCCACAATATTTTATATTAGGGGCTATAGTGCTACTTTTTTCGGCTGAATGGATCCATAGAGCTATTCAGAGCAGTACTAACTCTGCTGCTCATAGCACTACGTCACCTTCTCCGATAGACTTTGAACAGCTTAACTTTAGTAAACAGTTTAATAAAAATAAACTTAACAAAGCTTCTTAAAATTGATATTTATATCCCTGCGTGTTTTGCCTATATTTTTATAGAATCTTTTAGTAAAAATGCTTTTCTGAGTATTTTTCAAATTTAAGTACATATAATAATAACAATGCCTTGCATCAAATGGATGTCCTTAGTTATTCATGTTGGTGTCATCATTAGTTTCGTTTCAAGCAAGCCTTTACCATATTTTCTAATGACAATTGGTTTGGTATTTCATATTCTCTTCTTAAAAAAAAATTCGCAATGCACGCAAGGGCACTGCCATAGTTAAATGCCGAAAAGTTTGTAGAATACTTGTGAAGTATGTGGTCTTCCTAAGTGGATTAGAATGCGACACTGCTATAAATGTCAAAGATGTGTACATAAATACGATCATCACTGTTTTCTGATGGGCTAATGCGTAGGTGAATTCAATCACAAATACTACATCGGATTTTTGTATTCTTACTTGGTAAATAATCTGATAATGGTCTTAGATTTTCATCATAAGACGCAAGGATAGGTCACCTTACAATAAAATGGCATAGAATAATTGACTATTTGGTTTTATATTTACACAATCGCTCTCATTTTGTTGTATTTCAATACGTTTCTTGCTTTATTTCTGACATGCATGCATACATATCTGCTATGTACCAATCAAACGACCTGGGAGACTCATAAACGAGATCAAATATCTTATCTCAAAAGAGTCAGACCATAAATAAAAGCTCCTTTTAGCAAAGGAATATTAACCAATCTTAAATAGTGTTTCACTACAGATCCCTAATAGCCCATTCAATGGAAAATCAAAATATGATCTAGACAGATTAAGTGATTTTTATATTGTTTTTAAGGTAATATTTGCAACAATAATCGAAATAAATCACTGGACGTTGCAAGATTATTTTTCCTGTCTTTTCTATTCAACTATGGACGCGACATTATCCATAAAAATATCAGACAAACACTTTTCGTAAATGTGATGGTCCAGCAAATACATTCCAGGTTCCGAAGGGGTCAACTTTTGCCATTACTATCCCACGTAGTTTCGATAAAACGAATCAAAAATAATAGAATAATCGTTTTTTTGATAATAGTAAGACCCGTTGACAACATTTACCAAGACTGCACTACCCAAATGGTGTTCATTTATATGCATAGTGATTGAATTTTTGCATTACACGCAGTATTTTTATCCGCAATACAAGCACAGAATTATATTGCTAGTAACTTTTTTGCAAGTTCGGCAGCGACCGATCTGTTTGTTGAGCTCACGGAGGTCCTAGGGAAGTTTCCAAAAAGGAAGTCTTGCGAAATTGCGCACCTACTTAAAAGATACGTCTCCTTTGAGCAGCCACAAGTAAAGCTTTGCTAGTTATCTTTTCTCGATTTAAAAAGGGTCAAACTGCTCTTATTGTATCGCAATTATTTGATTTTAGAGCTCATTTTTCAGTACAAGCATATCTTGAGGCTATTTAGATATAATTCCTATTATGTTTTGAGCAATCAAGGCCAGCTGCGGACTCAAAACATTCAGTATCTAAAAGTTTGTGTTTATCTTTTCAGACTCTGCAATTTTGATAAGAGAATTAGTAAAGTTTAGAAGAAATCTAGTCAGAGGAAGCATCTTGGTAACATAAAACGCTTGATTTGAAAGGAAGTAGAGATAAATTCCAAGAACGAGAGCAAAATATATATTATGTGCAAGTTTCGGCAATGAAAAAAATTATTCGCAATTAGCAATATTGAGTCTTTAGGCCTATAGAGCTAATATAGTCATGAACTAAGCTTGAAATCTATTATCGACTTCTCTTCCTTAAAAAAGATCTAAAGGAAGACGCATATTTGAAATATTTTTGCACAACATACACTTGAAACTGGTCTTATACACTTAGTTAGGATCCACCGATTTCGCCAAACATTTATCATGAATTTTATGTCCGCAAGTTGTCAGCAGAATGAAGGGATCCTCGACTTTTAATTTGACTGAAGAAAGCAAATTAGTGAATTTGAGATTGCAAAGATATTTTAATTAGTTTTCGTTTGTGGACGGCTACTTGCAGATTATGCAAGTTTACTATTGCTATTACTCAGCCACCATTTACATTTCTTTCTATCCTCCTTATATCTCCATCAAGTACTGCTATTGCTTCTTTTTTAGGTTTTGCATTTTTTATTGCATTTTCAGCTTTCTTTAATGAACTTTTTCCTATTTATTCTATTAGATCTGCATTTTCTTTTTTCTCTACAACTAAGCTATAAATAAGTTCACTAAATTTTTACGGAAATTTCCAAATTTTTCTTTATAAGGAAAGACGGTGCCTATGTATACTATAACCTATTCAAGCTAAGGGTTCTTGCTGTGAAAGTAAAGGGTTAGACTGGCTTGTAAAAGATATTCAGCAGTGTTAATGACGCCCTGGTTATCGCCCAGTTTGCTTTGAACGATAAACTGAAAGGTTTGTGAAACAATAACTACGAACACATCGATAAGTTTCTGATTGATTATCTATTGATCTTATACATTGATTGAAGATGACTGGTTCATTTTCAGTAAAAAACGAGAAATGGTCTATTAGACAGATGAAGGATCCACTAGTTTATTGGAAAAGTCAAGATTACTTTTGTTTTACTCTGCTACCTATTTTTTCTTAGACCATTAATCATATTATTAAATCACAAAATGTCTAATAATCTACTGATTGTTGATCCACCCCTAAGCGATTTTCTTAAATTAACCTTTACTCTTTTAACGACACAAAACTGCTAGCTCTCTAAAAAAGCATAAAATTGCTTATTTTTTAGGGTGTCCCATGTAGTTTGAAAAAATGACTTACGGCATTTAACTTTGTGTGCAAAATAAAGTGTTGCATATCATAGACGACGCATTAATTGTATTGATTATAAGCATCTATATGTCAGAACGCACCCCTATGCCTTATGCTTGTAGTCTTTGGTTGACCATTTGCTACATCAATAGATTTGCCATAGCCTATTGTGTTGGGGCATTCTTAGACCTATATTTTTTTATTAAGTTTATCTGATCAACTGTGGCTTTCTAAAGCACCTGTTTTAATATAGAAGAATTTTATTATCCAGTCATCTTGTTGAATCTTTTTAGCATCAGAAGAATAGCTCTTGAGTATATGCAAGAAAGTGAAAAATAAACTCGTTTTAGATGAGTATCTTCCTCAGGCACTTCTCCGATATTGTCGTGAAAACGACAAGACAACTGCTCTAGAAAATCTTTTGTTTTTGGGATAGTAAGTTCTCCCTTTAACTGAAGAATTTCGATTAGGGCTTAATCAGTTAAATCACTAATAGCTGAGATATTGTAATCGAGAAAAGAGTGGAGAGCTGCAGCAAAAGTCAGTTTAGCACAAGAGTACTTTACGTCTCGATTATTAACAAAACAATCAAAACTTTAGCCTATTAGTTTTAGTAAAATTTATCTTTTTTTAGGATGATTTTCTGCTTTTTTGATAGCTGAAAGTATAAATTGCATGAAACGTTTTTTTATTTAATTAACTGTTTTGCTACTATTTGTAAAAGACATAAAGGTTTCAAAGGGTACTTTCATCAGAATAATCCACATAATTTATTAATATTAAGCATTTTTTTAAAGTCTTTCGTAGATTTCAAGTACTTTCAAGTGACGGTAGAGTTCCTAATCTGGAATTTAAAAAGAGTTGTAGACTGCCATTGGTTTAACCAAACGGTTGTTTAATAAATCTAATACGATTTTACCTTCAAAAAACTGGTTGTCAATTTCTTTTAATGGTTCGAGCTGGTGAAAACTTTTATCAGAAAAGCAAAGGAAATTCCAATACTAAGCTGTAAAGACGGTTCTAAATGTTTACTATGAATATATAGGCATCCATAGATCTACGAACAGCTTAAGAATAACTGGACTCCAATTTTAATGCAAAACTAAGCTAAGAATAGACTTTTGTGAATAGAAGTATTCCTCAGGAAAGCGATTGATGAATACTGCGCTGGTGATTTTTTGATAAATATAGCTGTCTTTATTTGTTTCTATGATTTTTTTAAGCACAGCTATCATCAATCCTTATCTTTTAGTTTTTTAGGTATTTCGATCTTGTTTCAGACAAAAACAGATATACAACAAAAAAGTTACCTCTTTTTTGAATAACTCTAGCTTCTCAGGATCACTAGCTTCAGGCTAATGAAAATGTAGATGAGTTTTGCAAAAATGTTCTGGTTTAAGTCCAAAGGGTTTACCGCAGTCGCAGACACTACCTTAAGCATCATAGATTCTGAAATTATGACCTATATGATCACCTTAGTCAAAGCATTTATAGCAGAAGCAGTTATTTTGATTAGGGTTGCAGTCGTAACAAAGAAAAACTATGTAAAAAGTATAATACATTTTTAACCTTTTTGTGCCACATGTCGGCAAATCGGGCCTGGTGAAGGTTGAGCCTCAAATTGTATAGGCTTTAAACACTAATCAAGTCTTTTTAACAACTATGATTCAGGAATAGTTTTTTAGTGATTTTCAAGATATAACTTAGAGAGTTCTTTATAGACGTCGACCATTCTGCCTTTAACAGACGGCCATGCTGAGATTTTTTACTCGTTGAAGACAGAACGAAGATCGTTCTGTAAAAAGTATCGCTCTGAAGGACTTAACATAATAAACAAAGATTATAAATACTTAATAAGCTTTCATCTTGGTGTCTTATAAAAGAAATAATATAATCTCTTTTTCTTGTTATAATTAAATTAAATAAAACATCATAGCTTACTCTATTTTTGAATAATCAGTGCTTTTACTATCTTTTGAATACCTTTATATTTATATTACAAATACATGGGTTGGGGTTGGGG